>Ga0335069_10007302_pt1 | contig 15969 bp, 20 predicted proteins | sample Lox_Sample_11_FD_206714 | JGI IMG/M metagenome (GOLD analysis project Ga0335069, IMG submission 206714) | Soil microbial communities from Loxahatchee National Wildlife Refuge, Florida, United States - Lox_Sample_1.1 | ecosystem: Environmental > Terrestrial > Soil > Wetlands | place: USA... | reverse complement strand
GCAATGCAGCTTCGTCGCTGGCGACTGCATCCGAGAGACCTACGACGTCGTGACCTGCATCGCAGCCTTGCATCATGTCGATTTCGCGCAAGGTATCGCCGCGCTCCAGCGGGCAGTGAGTCCCGGCGGAACGCTGCTGATCCTCGGCCTGTATCGGGAAGCATCCGCAATGGATTTCGCCGCCGCCGCGCTGGCGGCGCCGGTCAATCTCGCCCTGGCCCTTCGCCACGGCCGGGCCGGGACGCCGGACCCGATGCTGACGAAGGTCCCACCCTTGAGCCTGGCCGAGGTTCGGACGCAGGCGGCAATCCTGCTGCCGGCCGCCACGATCCGGCGCTTGCTGTTGTGGCGTTATCTTCTGGAATGGCGGCGGCCGCGCGTCTAGCGGCCATGTCGGGCTGTCACTATCGTGCGCACGCCGCGCTGGCAGGAACTTGACCGCCGATTGGGAGACAACCGATGAAAGCCATCCGCTTCGAGAAAACCGGCGGTCCGGACGTTCTGCAATATGTCGACGTCGATCTGCCGCCGCCCGGCGCCGGACAGGTCCGCGTGAAGCACACCGTCATCGGCGTCAATTTCATCGACACCTACCACCGCTCCGGCCTCTACAGGCTGCCGCTTCCTTCCGGCCTCGGCAGCGAGGCGGCCGGCGTGGTCGAGGCCCCGGGCGCCGGCGTGACGACGCTGAAGACCGGCGACCGCGTCGCCTATGCCGGCACGATGGGCGCATATGCCGAGGCGAACAACGTCGCCGCCGATCGCCTCGTGAAACTCCCGGCCGGCGTGAGCGATGAAACTGCCGCCGCTGCGATGCTCAAGGGAATGACGGCACAATACCTGCTCAAGCGCACCTATCCGGTGCGTAAGGGCCAGACCATCGTGTTCCATTCCGCCGCGGGCGGCGTCGGCCTGATCGCGTGCCAGTGGGCGAAGCACCTTGGCGTGACCGTGATCGGCACGGTCGGCTCGGACGACAAGGTCGCACTCGCCAGGGCGAACGGCTGCGCCCACGTGCTCAACTCGCGCGATCCCGATTGGGTGAAGCAGGTGCGCGAGCTGACCGGCGGGGAGGGCGTGCCGGTGGTCTACGATTCGATCGGCAAGGACACGTTTCCCGCCTCGCTCGATGCGCTGGCGGTCCGCGGCATGCTGGTGAGCTTCGGCAATTCCTCCGGCCCTGTGCCGGCGTTCGAGCCCGGCATCCTGAGCGCCAAGGGCTCCCTCTACATCACCCGTCCGACGCTCGCGAGTTACACGCGCAATGCCAGCGAGCTGCAGGAAACCGCCGACGATCTCTTTGCCGTCATCGCGTCCGGCGCGGTCAGGATCGCGGTCCATCAGCGCTTCAAGCTCTCGGATGCGCGCAAGGCACATGAAGCGTTGCACAGCCGCGCCACGACGGGTGCGACCGTACTGATTCCCTAGCGAGACTATTCGGCCGCCGCCTTCTGCTCCGGGCGCAGGTAGATCGTGTTTCTGGGCCGCGCCATGACGCGGTAGACCATCGGCTCGAACGCCTCGAGCGGCATCGTGTCATAGGCGGGATCGAACGCGTTCTGGTCGTGGCGGGCGCAGAACCGCGCCGTGTACTCGAAGTTCGGATGGCCGCGGAACTGCTCGCGCATGTTCCGGTCGAGGCCCAGATAGTGGAAGAAATAGTAGCCCTGGAAGATGCCGTGATGCGCCATCATCCAGAAGTTCTGCTCCGACACATAGGGCCGCATGATCGTGGCACCGAGCTCGGCATGACTGGCGGATGCGAGGATGTCGCCGATGTCGTGCATCAGAGCGCAGACGACGTACTGCTCGTCCATCCCGTCGCGATGCGCGAGGGTTGCCGATTGCAACGAATGCTCCAGCCGGTCGACGGCGAAACCGCCGCAATCGCCCTTGAGCATCTTCAGGTGCGCCAGCACCCGGTTCGGAAGCTCGCGGTTGAAGGCGACCGAGGCGGCGGCGATCTTCATCCAGTCTTCCTGCGTGCCTTCGCTCATCGCCCTGAACTGGGCGCGGTCGCTCGGCTGCTCGGTCATGGGCTGGGTCCTCCAACGGCCGGCGCAGTCTCAGCCCGCCTGACGCCAGCGTCAACGCCTGCCAGAACGTCGTGGATAACGCCGGCCGCGGCTTCTTTCCGCCGTTCGCCTCGATTCTACTTTTTCCTGCGAATCAGGGGGGCGCGCATGGCCAAGCCGCTGGAAGAAATCTTCGAACAGACGCTGTTCCGCGCACGCTGGGTCATGGCGCCGTTCTATGTCGGCCTGATCATCGGCCTGATCGTCCTGCTCTGCACCTTCGGCCGCGAGCTGGTCGAGGAGACGTCCAAGGTCCTCGCCTTCGATCTCGACGAAAACCGCGTCGTCCTCTGGCTGCTCACCCTGATCGACATGTCGCTCGCCGGAAACCTCACGCTGATGGTCGTGTTCGCGGGCTACGAGAACTTCGTCTCCAAGCTCGACCTCGAGGGCAATCCCGACAAGCCGGCATGGATGGGCCGCGTCGACTTCTCCAACATGAAGCTCAAGCTGGTCGCCTCGATCATCGCGATCTCGGTCATCCATCTGCTCAAGAACTTCATGTCCATCGATACCGAGATCGTGCCGGGGGAGGGTGCTGCGCCCTCGACCGCGCATCTCGACATCGTAAGGCTCGGCTGGCTGGTCGGGCTGCACCTTGTGTTCGTCGTCTCCGGCGTATTGCTCGCCGTCATGGACTGGCTCGGCGAGCACGGGGCCGAGAACAAGGAGGTCGAACCCCCGGAGCCAGTGCACGCGCACTAGTCCGCGATCACAGCGTCCCTGCGAGCTCCTCTATCGCGGCAGCAATCTGGCTGGCGTGCGTCAGCATCGCGAGGTGATGAAGCCCGAGCCGCGCGACCGGCCAGCCTTCGGCCGCCGCGCTGTCCGCATCGCCTGCATAGGCGTCGCTCAATTGCAGGTAGGCGGACGGCGTCCTGAGGACCGCGTCAGGCGCGCGCTCCTCGAAATACGCGAGCGGCAGCTCCGTCTGCTCCGAAAGGAACGCCGCGCCGGTCTTGCGGTCCGGCAGCAGGGTCTCCATCGCGCCCTTCGGCCACCAGGCATGCCAGGGCGGCAGCTTGCCGTCCTTCGCCATCGCGCGCAGCCGCGCACCCAGCGCCTCCGGCACGCCGGCGAACCAGCTGTCGCCCGGATGCGGCAGCAGCGCGTCGACGAAGACGGCGCCCTTCACCGCCTTCAGCGCGGCAACCGCCGGGATCAGCGCACCGGCACCACTGTGCGCCACCAGAACGGCCGGATCGCTGATCGCTGCCGCGGCGGCTTCGGCCAGCGCCGGATAGTACGGCCCGTCCTCCGCCATGATCGGCGTGAGATCGGGCACGGCGACGCCATGCCCGCGCGCCTGCAGGAGCGGCGCGACCGCCATCCAGGTCGATGGTCCGACCAGCGGGCTGTGGAGCAGAACGAGCTTCACGAGCCCGTCTGCTCAGGTGTTCATGCTGTCGAAGAAGTCCGCGTTGTTCTTGGACGAGCGGAGCTTGTCGAGCAGGAACTCGATCGCGTCGATCGTGCCCATCGGCGAGAGGATGCGCCTGAGCACGTAGGTCTTGGCGAGCGTGCCCTTGTCGAGCAGCAGGTCGTCCTTGCGCGTTCCGGACTTGAGAATGTCGATCGCCGGGAAGACGCGCTTGTCGGCCACCTTGCGGTCCAGGATGATCTCCGAGTTGCCGGTGCCCTTGAACTCTTCGAAGATGACTTCGTCCATGCGGCTGCCGGTGTCGATCAGCGCGGTCGCGATGATGGTCAGCGAGCCGCCTTCCTCGATGTTGCGCGCCGCGCCGAAAAAGCGCTTCGGGCGCTGCAGCGCGTTGGCGTCGACGCCGCCGGTCAGCACCTTGCCCGAGCTCGGAACGACGGTGTTGTAGGCGCGCGCGAGGCGGGTGATCGAGTCGAGCAGGATCACCACGTCGCGCTTGTGCTCGACCAGGCGCTTGGCCTTCTCGATCACCATCTCGGCGACCTGCACGTGGCGCGTCGCCGGCTCGTCGAAGGTCGAGGAGATCACCTCGCCCTTCACCGAGCGCTGCATGTCGGTCACCTCTTCCGGGCGCTCGTCGATCAAGAGCACGATCAGGTAGCACTCGGGATGATTGGCGGTGATCGCCTTGGCGATGTTCTGCAGGATGACGGTCTTGCCGGTGCGCGGCTGCGCTGTGATCAGCGCGCGCTGGCCCATGCCCTGCGGCGCGACGATGTCGATGACGCGGCCCGTCTTGTCCTTGATGGTCGGGTCCTTGAGCTCCATGTTGAGCCACCGCGTCGGATAGAGCGGCGTCAGGTTGTCGAAGTGGACCTTGTGCTTGATCTTCTCGGGGTCCTCGAAATTGATCGTCGTGACCTTGAGGAGCGCGAAATAGCGCTCGCCGTCCTTGGGCGAACGGATCGGGCCCTCGACCGTGTCGCCCGTGCGAAGGCCGAAGCGGCGGATCTGCGACGGACTGACGTAAATGTCGTCCGGACCCGCGAGGTAGTTGGACTCCGGGCTGCGCAGGAAGCCGAAACCGTCCTGCAGCGTCTCGACGACGCCCTGGCCCATGATCTCCACGTTGCGGTCGGCGAGCTCCTTCAGGATCGCGAACAGCATGTCCTGCTTGCGCATCGACGAGGCGTTCTCGATCTCGAGCTCTTCGGCGAATGCCAGAAGATCGGTCGGGGATTTGGATTTGAGTTCCTGCAGCTTCATCGTCTGCAGGCCTTCCTGAACTGTCATTGTGAATTACCTAAAGAAAACGGGTGGCGGAGGCGCTCCGCTGGCCGAAGGCGCAAAATCCGCCGCAAGCCAGTTTTTTTCGGAGTTTGGTTCGGCCCGCGCCGGTTTTGCCGGTTCCGGCGCCGCGCCAATCACTCGCGCGTGCCGATGCGTGCCAAGAGGAACTGCTGATTTATACAGGCGATTTGGGGGCCTTGCAAAGGTTCTTCAAGCCCCGGATGCATCAAATTTTAGCTGAACGGCTGGACGATCACGAGGATCACGATGCCTATCAGCAGCACGAAGGGAACTTCGTTTATGATCCGCCAGAAGCGGGTGGAATGGGTATTCGCATCCCGTGCGAAGCGCTTGACGCTGGTCGCGAAGAACCCGTGCAGGCCGCTCATGACGAGCACGAGGACGAACTTGATCTGCATCCAGGTGTCCTCGTAGGCGTGGGTGACGTAAGCCAGCGTCAGGCCCAGGATCCAGACCGCGATCATCGCCGGGTTGATGATCCGGCGCAGCAGGTTCTTCTCCCAGACCTTGAGCAGCTCCGACTGCACCGAGCCGACCGGCTGCTCGCTGTGATAGGCCATCAGCCGCGGCAGGTAGAGCATCCCGGCCATCCACGCGATCACCGCGATCACGTGGAAGGCCTTGATCCAGTCGATGTTGTTGGACAGGAACATCAGCATTCAAGCTCTCCCGCTCGGGCAGGCCGCAAAGCGCGCCGGGCACAGGCGGCGGCCGCTCCCGCTCGCTGTAGTTTGCGTTCCCGCCGCCCGCACTGCCAGCTCCGCAAGCGCCGCGATGAAGGCCGGGTGCGTGCCGACCGCCGGCACCCGGATATAATCGGGCACGCCTGCCGTCCCGGCGAGATGGGCATATTCCATGTCGAGCTCGACCAAGGTCTCGGAATGCTCCGAGACGAACGCGATCGGGGCGATCACCACACCCTTGCCCTCGGCGCCGGCCCGCCGGATCTCGTCGTCGGTCGAAGGGCCGATCCATTGCAGCGGTCCGACGCGGCTCTGGTAGCAGACGGTCCAGTCGAGCTCTGCCATGGCCAGCCTATCCACGATTGCCGCCGCCGAGCGTTCGACCTGCCATTGGTAAGGATCGCCCTTGGCGACGGTCCGCTTCGGCAAGCCATGCGCCGAGAGCAGAAGGCGGTAGCGCACACCCGGCTTCGCGGCTGTGAATGCCTGCTGGATAAGTGCCGCCTGCGCAGCAACGAAACCGCTGTCGTCGGGAAAACAGCACACCCGCGCCGTCGGCTGGACCAGACCGGCCTCGCGCGCCGCCCTGGTCCAGTCCAGGAACGAGGATCCCGTCGTCGTTATCGAGAACTGCGGATAGAGCGGCAGGAGAACGATGCGCTCCGGCTCCCAGTCCCGCACTGCTGCCGCCGTCTCGTCGCTGAACGGATGCCAGCAGCGCATTGCGATGAAGCTGCGCGCGTCGACCCCGCGCTGCCTCAACAATTCATCCAAAGCAGCGGCCTGCGCCTGCGTCTCCTTAAGGATCGGCGAACTGCCGCCGAGCCTCGCATAGATCTCGCGTGCGACCGGGGCCCTGCGCCGTGCAATCCACCGCGCCAGCGGCGCCCGCACGAGGCCTGGAACAGAAAGAATCGCGGGATCGCTGAAGAGATTGCGCAGAAACGGCTCGACAGCAGCTGGCGAGTCCGGTCCGCCGAGGTTGAAGAGGACGATTGCGATCTTCACACGTCAGCCTTCTACGTCAAAAGAAGATTCTAGAATCTAGGATTCTGAAGATGATGTAAGGCCTGTGATTTGTGGACGAGTCGGTGTGTTGCTGCTGCTCTAGGCTGGAAAGGTTTGCGACTCAAGCGCTGTATGCACTCCATGCCTTGTCATGAGGCGCTGGCGCTTGGTGATGAAAACGGTATCGTCGGGCGCATGCGAACAGCCATTCATCGCTGCACAGCCGTGATGTGGTGATGAACAGGCATTCGTGGATCGAAAGGGCATGACTCTGTGGGCAAGCGTTTTCACGTCCACCTGATCTCGGATGCGACCGGCGAGACGCTGAATGCGATCGTCAAGGCCGCATTGGCCCAGTTCCAGGGTACTGAGGTCGAAGAGCATTCCTATGTCCTCGTGCGCAACTCGCGGCAGCTCGAGCGGGCGCTGGAGCATGTCCAGGCCGATCCGGGCCTGGTGTTCTTCACGCTCGTCAATCAGGAATTGAGGGCGGAGCTGATCGCACGCTGCGTGAGGGAGAATCTGCCCTGTCTCGATGTGCTCGAAGGCCCCATCGCGATGATGCGGCAGTTCCTCGGCACGCCGGAAACGCACCGGCCCGGCGCCCAGCACGACGTCGACCAGCGCTACCTCCAGCGGATCGAGGCTCTCAATTTCACGATCCAGCATGACGATGGCCAGGCGCTCGATACGATCGACGGCGCCGAAGTCGTTCTCGTCGGCGCCAGCCGCACCTCCAAGACGCCGACCTGTGTCTATCTCGCGATCCGCGGGATTCGTGCCGCCAACATTCCGCTCGTGCCGGGGATTCCGCTGCCGCCCCAGCTCCTGAAGGCCAACGGCCCGCTGATCGTGGGGCTGTGGGCTTCGCCCGATCGCCTGGTACAGGTCCGCCGCAACCGCCTGACCGTGATGGGCGAGGCGCGCGATACCGAATACGTCGATCTCGAGGCCGTCCGCACCGAGATCGCGAACACGCGCCGGCTGTTCGAGGCGCATGAATGGCCGGCGATCGATGTCTCGCGGCGCTCGGTCGAGGAAACCGCGGCATCGGTAATGAATCTTCTGACCGAGCGCAGGGAGCGGCGCGGGTGAACCTGGTCCTCGCCTCGGCCAGCGCCTCGCGCCGCAGGGTGCTTGCCGCTGCCGGCGTCCCGTACGTCGCGATGCCTGCGGATGTCGACGAGGATGCGTTGAAGGCGGAGCTCCTCACCGCCGGCGTCGATCCAGCTGCCGTCGCTCCCGCGCTGGCCGAGGCCAAGGCCGTCGCGGTGTCGCGCCGGAACGCTGGCACCCTGGTTCTCGGCGGCGACCAGACCCTTCTTCTCGATCGCGAGCTGATCGGCAAATGCACCGGACTCGCCGAGGCGCGCGCGTTGCTCCGGCGCCTGCGCGGCCGCGCGCACCGGCTGGTGTCGGCCTTGGCGCTCGCGCGCGACGGCGCGGTGATCTGGCGGCATGTGGAAAGCCCGACGCTTGCGATGCGCGACTTCTCGGATGCGTTTCTCGACCGCTATCTCGCGGCGGAAGGCGAGGGCGTGCTGTCCGGTGTCGGCTGCTATAAGCTCGAAGGCCCCGGCGCACAGCTTTTCGAGCGAGTCGAAGGCGACTACTTTGCCGTTCTCGGATTGCCGCTCCTGCCCCTCCTGGCGGAGCTGCGAAGGCACGGCGTGATCGCGACATGACACTCACAGGCGCAGCCAGGATTGCCGGCATCATGGGCTGGCCCGTCGCCCAGGCGTTCTCGCCGCGACTGCACGGCTTCTGGCTGGCGGAATTGGGGATCGACGGGGCGCTGGTGCCGCTCGCGGTCAGGCCGGAGGACTTTTCGACCGTGGTCCGCGGGCTGATGAAGGCCGCCTTCACCGGGTCTAGCGTCACGATCCCGCACAAGGAGGCCGCGTTCGCGCTTTGCCACGAGAGCGATCTTGCCGCCCGTGCCGCCGGTGCGGCCAATCTGCTGATCTTCCATCGCGATGGCCGTATCGAAGGCTGCAACACCGATGCGACAGGGCTCGCGGCGTCGCTGCGCGAAGACCTGGGGCCGGATTTTGTCCGCGGCAAGGTCGCGGTCGTGCTTGGCGCCGGCGGCGCGGCACGCGCCGCGATCGTGGCGCTTCACGACCTCGGTGCCGGTGAAGTCCGGATCGTCAACCGCACGCGCAGCCGCGCCGATCAGGTCGCGTCGGCGCTCGCGGGCCAGGTCGGGCCGCGTCTCGCCGTCTATGGCGATTGGCCTCTTGCCGCGAAAGACGCGGCGCTCGTGGTGCACACGACCAGCGCCGGCATGAAGGGCGCGCCGTCGCTCGATATCGATCTCGCCGCGCTGCCGAAAGGCGCCGCGCTCTGCGACATCGTCTATAACCCGCTCGAGACGCCGCTGCTTCGCAGGGCGCGCACAGCCGGCTATCGCACTGTGGATGGATTGGGGATGCTGATGCACCAGGGCGTACCGGCTTTCAAGGCGTTCTTCGGGGTCGAGCCGAAGGTCACGCCGGCCCTGCGGGCCCATCTCGAGGAGGCGCTTCGTGCCGCTTAAGCGCCCGCTCCGCATCGGCCTTACCGGCTCGATCGGCATGGGAAAGTCGGAGACTGCGAAGATGTTCGCGAAGCTCGGCATCCCTGTCTACGATGCCGACGCTGCGGTTCACCGGCTCTACGACGTCGGCGGCGCCGCGGTACCTCTGATCGAATCGGCCTTTCCCGGCACGACCAGGGAGGGCAAGGTCGACCGCGCCGAGCTCGGCCGCCGCGTCACGAACAACAACGAGGAGACCGAGCGGCTCCAGCGCATCGTCTATCCGCTGATGGCCGACGAGCGGCGGGAGTTCATCGAGGGCGCAGTGCGGGCCGGCAAGGATCTCATCGTCTTCGACATTCCGCGTCTGTTCGAAACCGGGGGCGAGGCAGGCATGGACGCGGTGGTCGTGGTCTCCGCGCCGCGCGAAGTCCAGCGCCAGCGCGTCCTCGCCCGTCCCGGCATGACCCAGGAGCTGTTCGACTTCCTGAATTCCCGCCAGATGCCGGACGCAGAAAAGCGTGCAAAAGCCCATTTCGTGGTTGTGACCGACATGGGCCTGGAGCATGCCTTCGAGCAGGTGAAGATGATCGTGGCGAGTCTCAGGGACCGCCTCGCCAGGGAAGATCCTTAAGGCATGCGCGAAATCGTTCTGGATACCGAGACGACGGGATTCGAGCCGGCCGACGGCCATCGCATCGTCGAGATCGGCTGCGTCGAGCTCTTCGACCACCTGCCGACCGGCGTCTCGAAGCAGTTCTATCTGCATCCGGAACGGCTGGTTCCCGTCGAGTCGCAGCGCATCCACGGCCTGACCGACGAATTTCTCGCCGACAAGCCGACCTTCGCCGAAGTCGTCGACGAGTTTCTCGAATTCATCGGCGACGCGGCGCTGGTCATCCACAACGCGAGCTTCGACCTCAAATTCGTCAATGCCGAGCTCTATCGCATCGGCCGTCCCCCGATTCCGCATGCCCGCGCCATCGACACGATCGAGATCGCCAAGAGCAAGATTCCGGGCGCCCGCTACTCTCTCGACGAGCTGTGCAAGCGCTTCGCGATCGATCTCAGTGCTAGGACCAAGCACGGCGCGCTGCTCGACGCCGAGCTCACGGCCCAGGTCTATCTCGAGCTGGTCGGCGGGCGGCAGCGCAACCTTTCCTTCGCCGTGGTCGAGCGGGTGGCCGTGGCCGGCGAGTTCCGCGCCGCGCGCCTTCGTCCCGAGCCGCTGCCCTCGCGGCTCACGCCCGAGGAGGCCGAAGCCCACGCCGCCTTCGTCGCGAAGGAGCTCGGCACAGATCCGATCTGGAGCCTGGCGGCGGCCTAGGCGGTGCCCGTTTGCTGCGCGCCGCCGCGGACCTGCTGCATCTGCGCCGCCCTGGAGCGGTAGAGACCGGCGAAGTCGATCGGCTCGATCATCAGGGGCGGCATGCCGCCGTCGCGTACCGCGTCGGCGACGATCCGCCGCGCGAACGGGAAGAGCAGATGGGGCGCCTCGATCAGGAGCACCTGCTGAAGCACATCCTCGGGGATGTTGGTGACCTGGAACAGGCCGGCATAGGAAAGCTCGATCAGGAAGACCGGCTTCTCGTCCTGGCTCTTGGCGTTCACCCGCAGCTTCAGCTCGACCTCGAACATCGGCCCGTCGAGACGCCGTGCCTGGAGATCGACGCCGAGCTCGATGCCCGGGCGTGCGGTCAGCGAGTTGGGTGCGCCGGGATTCTCGAATGACAGATCCTTCACGTACTGCGTGACGATCTGGATGCGCGGCGCATTGTCAGCTCCGGGCATGCCGTCGTCGCTGCCGGGAGGGGGCGCGCCAGTTCCGCTCATCGGGAAGTCCTTGAGATTGCTCGCGCGCGGCGGGTACCACGGATCGCTCCGGCGTGACAAGGCAAACGGGCTGGTTACCGCCGTGTTCCGTGCCCATATGACCATTGGCCAACTGGACCCTCCGGGTGCGGGGGTTTAGGGTGCCTGGAAGCGGAGGGCGGAGCCGCGCAAGGTCGTTAGTGCAATGTTTGATACCCAGCTTATCGAAATCGTCGTTCTCGCCTTGATCGCCGGCGTGATCCTGTTCCGGCTCTACACGGTGCTGGGCCGCCGCACCGGTCATGAGCAGCCGCCGCAGGATGGTTACCGCCTTCCCGCCAGTGCCCCTGTGGACGCCGCCCGTCCGAAGGACGTCGCGCTGCCGCAGCCGAGTCGCGCCGAGCAGATTGCCGACAAGCCGGCCGATCCGGTGGCGCGCGGCCTCTTCGACATCAAGCTCGCCGACCGCAATTTCGAGGTCGATCATTTTCTCGCCGGAACGCGCGCCGCCTACGAGATCATCGTGACCGCCTTTGCGCAGGGCGATCGCGCCAAGCTGAAGCCGCTCCTGTCCAGCGAGGTCTTTGCCGCCTTCGACCAGGTCATCGGCGGCCGCGAGCAGCGCCGGGAGAAGGTCGATTTCACCTTCGTCGGCTTCAAGGATGTGAAGATCGTCCACGCCGCGCTCAAGAACCGCGCGGCGGAGGTCACGGTCGCGATCGGCGCGCAGTTCATCTCCGCCACGACCGATGCCGAAGGCCGTGTGATCGAAGGCGATACCAAGGGCGTCCGCGACGTCACCGACGTGTGGACCTTCACGCGCGACGTTCGCGCGCGCGATCCCAATTGGCTCCTGGTCGCGACGTCCGGCGGGATGGCATAGCTTACGCCTGCCGCGTCCGCCGCGGCGGAAATGACAGCGCCGCCGCAGTCGTGATCTAACAGCCGGGCATGCGTTCCCGCCGGGCCGTCCTTCTTCTGGTTCTCGTCATCGCGGCCGCCGGCATCGCCGGCTGGTTCTGGCTCACCCGCACGCCATCGCCCGTGCAGCAGCTCACGCTGTCGCGCACCTCGTTCGCCGATCTTCCGGGTTGGCGCAATAGCGACCTCCGCGCGGCACTCAGCGCCTTCAACCGCTCCTGCGCCGTGCTCGCCGCGCGCCCGCCCGGCACGGCGATGGCCTATGCCGGGACCGCCGCGGACTGGCGGAGCCCGTGCCTTGCTGCCGCGAACACCGCGCCGCGCGATGCCCGCGCGTTCTTCGAACGCAGCTTCGTTCCCTATGTGATCGGCGACGGCCTCGTCACCGGCTACTACGAGCCGCTCCTGTCCGGCAGCCGCGTGCCGCACGGCCGCTACCGGACGCCCGTCTATGGCGTGCCCGGCGATCTCGTCAGCGTCGATCTCGGCCGCTTCCGTCCCGGGTGGAAGGGCGAGCACATCGCGGGCCGCCTCGAAGGACTCCGGCTCGAGCCCTATCCCACCCGCGCCGAGATCGATGCCCGCCCGCCGCCGGCGCGCATCCTGTTCTATGGCGACGATCCGATTGCCGTGTTCTTTCTCCACATCCAGGGCTCGGGCCGCGTGCGCCTCGACGACGGAACCGTGCTGCGCGTCAGCTATGCCGGGCAGAACGGTCAGCCCTACACTCCGGTCGGCCGCGCGCTGGTGGCGCGCGGCGTGCCGCGCGAAGGCATGTCGATGCAGGTGATCCGCGCCTGGCTCAGGGACCACCCGTCCGAGGCGCGCGAAGTCATGGAAACCGATGCGTCCTTCGTCTTCTTCGACGATGCGCCGGTCGGCGACCCGCGGCTTGGCCCGGTCGGAACCGAAGGCGTTGCGCTCACGCCGCGCGCCAGCATCGCGGTCGACAATCGAATCCACCCCCTGGGCGCGCCGTTCTTTCTCGCTGGCGACGGGTTTGCCGATCTCTTCGTCGCGCAGGATACCGGCGGCGCGATCAGGGGGCCGGCGCGCGCCGATGTCTTCTACGGCTTCGGCGCCGGCGCGGAGGCGACCGCCGGCGGGATGAAGGCGCATCCGCGCTTCTACGTCTTGCTCCCCAAGGGGGTCGCGCCCAAACTCGCGCCATGAGCAAGCGCAGGACCACCGACGCGGAGCGCGAACTGTTCGTCCGCAGCTTCTCCGAGGCGCGTCCGCTCGCGCCCGTCGCCCGGCGCGCCCAGGACACAAGGGCGGCGCAGCCCGGCGCGACCGGCGTCGACGGCCGCACCGACGAGCGCATGCGCCGCGGCCTCATCGAGCCCGAGGCGCGCCTCGACCTCCACGGCATCACGGAGAAGGACGCGCATCGCGCGCTGCTCCTGTTCCTCAAGACGGCGCAGGCGCGCAACCACAAGCTCGTCCTCGTCGTTACCGGCAAGGGAAAGGCGCCCGAGCCGGATGCGCCGTTCGACATGGAGCTCAACCGCCGCTCGCGCGGCGTGCTCAAGACGGCGGTGCCGCGCTGGCTGAACGAGCGCGAGTTCGCCGGCCTCGTCGCCGGCACGCGCGCCGCGCACCGCCGCCATGGCGGGGAGGGCGCGCTCTACATCTATCTGCGCAAGGCGCGATGAGGCAGAAGTCCGGCACGATCGGCGTCCACACCGGCGGTCCGGGTCTCGTCGACTGCACCGGCCAGGTCGCCGCGTTCGTCGCCCAGTCCGGGATCGGCGAAGGCCTGCTGACGCTCTTCATCCGCCACACCTCGGCGTCGCTCCTGGTGCAGGAGAACGCCGATCCGGACGTGCTGGCCGATCTCGAGAGCTTCATGCGCCGCACCGTGTCGCGCGATGCCGCGCTCTACCGCCACACCACCGAGGGGCCGGACGACATGCCGGCGCACATCCGCAGCGCGCTCACCCAGACATCGCTCTCGATTCCCGTGCGCAAGGGCGAGATGGTGCTCGGCACCTGGCAGGCGATCTACGTCTTCGAGCACCGCGACCGCGCGCACCGCCGCGAGCTCGCGCTGCATCTCATCGGCGACTAGATCAGGCCCTCGTCGGTCGCGAGCTTCTTGAGCGAAACCTCCGGCCGCGCCCCGAAATGCGAGATCACTTCGGCGGCGCACAGACCGGCGAGCCGGCCGGACGCCGCCAGCCCCTGGCCCTGCGTCAGGCCGTAGAGAAAGCCCGCCGCGAACTGGTCGCCGGCGCCTGTCGTGTCCAGCACGCGTTCGACCGGCCAGGCGTCGATCACGTGCACCTCGCCGTTGCCGGCGATCACGCAGCCCTTCTCCGAGCGCGTCAGCGCCTTGATGCCCTTGTGGCGGCGCGCCGCCTGGAACACCTCGTCGAAGCTGTCGACCTCGAACAGCGCCTTCGCCTCTTCCTCGTTGGCGAACAGGATGTCGATGGTGTCCAGCATGGCGCGGAACTCCTCGCCATAGCGTCCGATCAGGAACGGGTCCGACACCGCGAACGCGACCTGCGTGCCGGCCTTGTGTGCGATGTCCATCGCCGCAATGCAGGCCGCCTTCGCCGAGGGCGCGTCCCACATATAGCCCTCGATGTAGAGGATCTCCGACGCCGCGATCTCGTCCTCGTTGACGTCGGCGGCCGAGAATTCGCGCGCCGCGCCCAGATAGGTGCTCATGCTGCGCTGCTCGTCCGGCGTCACGGCGATGACGCAGAGCGCGGTCGAGGGCCCGCCTGTCGCGGCCGGCGTCGTAAAGTGCACGCCCGTGTCCCGCATGCTGGCGCGGAACGCCTCGCCAAGCCGGTCCTGCTTGACCTTGCCGAAATAGACGCCCTTGCCGCCGAGCGAGGCGAAGCCCGCCATCGTGTTGCCGGCCGAGCCGCCGGCCACCTCGCGCGTGTCTTCGAGCGCGGCGAGCAGCGTCGCCGAGCGGTGCTCGTCGATCAGGGTCATCGTCCCCTTGGCGATGGAATGGTCGAGGAGGAATTGCTCGCTGACCGGCGCCAGAACGTCGACGATCGCGTTGCCCAAACCGGCAACCTGGAATTTCCGCGCCATTTGGGGGTTCCCGGATTTCGCCTATAACGGAAGTCTGAGTTAGAGGACGCCTACGATGTTCGCAAGCGCCCGCAAGGCCGCGGCCATGCTCTTCGACCGCGACTTCGCCGGGCTCGTCTTCTGGACCCTGCTGATCACCGCCATCCTCTTCGTCGCGCTGTTCGTCGGCGTCGAGTATGCGCTCGCGCGCCTGCCCACGCTCGGCTCGATCTGGGTCAACCGCTTCCTCGAGCTCGCCACCCCCATCGTCCTGATCCTCGCGATCTTCTTCCTGGGAACCCCGGTCGCGGCGATGGTCGGCTCGCTCTTCCTCGACCGCATCGCGGCGAAGGTCGATGCGCAGTTCTATCCGAACGACCCCAAAGCGCCCGGAACGCCGGTCGTCACCGGCATCGGCGAGGCGTTCCGCCTGATCGGCCTCGCCTTCCTCATCAACCTTGCGCTGGTTCCCGTCGACATCGGCCTGCCCGGCGCCGCCGAGATCGCGACCATCCTCGCCAATGGCTGGCTGCTCGGCCGCGAGTTCTTCGAGCTCGCCTCGCTCCGCCATCTCTCGCGCCAGGAGAGCGACGCGCTTCGCCGCCGCCACGGCGGCACGATCTACGCCGCCGGCCTTCTTATCTCGATCTTAACGGTCATTCCGGTAGTCGACCTCATCGCGCCTTTTTTTGGCTCGGCTTTGATGGCACACCTGTTCAAGCGCCTTTCGCACCAGGACGCCCGATGAAGAAGCTCGTTCCGCTCGTTGCCTTCTGTGCCCTGCTCGCCGCCTGCACGACCCAGCCGCGCGGCGGAAAGGTCCAGCTCCCCGAAGCGCCTCCGCCCGGCGAGCCTGCCGGTACCACCGGCCTGCACGAGGCCGAGCTGCGCGCGATCTACGGCCAGCCCGCCTTCGTCCGCCACGACGGCACGGCGCAGGTCTGGCGCTTCGACGGCCCGGCCTGCAAGGCGTTCTTCTTCCTCTACTCGAAGGACGGCAACACCGCGGTCTGGCATGTCGAGACCCAGCCGCGTGGCGTCTCCATCGCCGCCGACGAGAATTGCCTCAGCGCGCTGCGCGCCCGGATGGCGCCGCCGCCGCCGAAGCCGACCTCCTAGGCAGCGCCGCCTCCTTCGTCTTGTCCTTGTAGCGGCAGAGATCGCGCACCACGCAGGTCGGGCACAGCGGCTTGCGCGCCGTGCAGGTGTAGCGGCCGTGCAGGA
>Ga0335069_10007301_pt1 | contig 15973 bp, 13 predicted proteins | sample Lox_Sample_11_FD_206714 | JGI IMG/M metagenome (GOLD analysis project Ga0335069, IMG submission 206714) | Soil microbial communities from Loxahatchee National Wildlife Refuge, Florida, United States - Lox_Sample_1.1 | ecosystem: Environmental > Terrestrial > Soil > Wetlands | place: USA... | reverse complement strand
GCGCCGCAGTCGACGTAGACTTCATTCTGGAGAGGCGCCACCAGAGAGCGAGGCCAGTAGATCGGCTCCGGGATGGGAGCGGGCAAGCCGTCGAAATCGCAGTAGAGGCGCCAGCGGAGCTGAGCGATAAACTCCCGGCGCGAGCGCTCGTCTGCCAGCGCCTGGAATCCGGAGCGCACAGAACCGGCCTGTTGCAGAACCTTGTGGGGCAGGTCCATGGCCGGAATATGCGGCAGGAAGAGCGACGGGTATTTCCAGAAGAGAGGGCCAAAGGGCACCACCTTGCGGCAGCCGAGTTGGCGCAGTCGGGCGGCACGGGCCTCCATGGAGTCCGGCGCGCCGCGGCCCCAAATCGCGATGACGAACGCGGCGGAATCTCCGAAACGGCGGGCGGCATCCGCGGGCGAGAACACCGGGATGCCGGCCACGTCTTGGCCCCACAGGGCGGAATTATTGTCGGTAAACGCGAGCGGCTCACAGCCGGCACGCCGAAGACCGGCGAGAATCAGTTGCCCCAGACGCGCCGCGCCGAACAGCACGATGGAAGTGGAAAAGGGATGCGCCTGGCGGTCGAATTCCGACTGTTCGCGCTCCATCGCGTCTTCCGCGCTCTCTGCGAGCAACTCATCTAGCAAGCGGCTGACATCGGGCATAGGCGCGCAGGGTTATTCTTCCAGCGGCGGAATGATCATGTTGGCCAGAAATTCTTCCCGGGGGAGGAACGGCCACAGGTCTTCGAGCGGCTTGGAGACCAGCGACCCATCGGGACGCTGCATGGACGACAGGCGCGGCCCGCGAACTTCATCGGGAATCACCTGCACATCGCAGACGACCGGCCCGGGCATGGCGAGCACACGGCGGACATCGTCGCGGAGGTTAGACTGCGAAGCGATTCGGGCCGTTGAGAGGCCATAGGCGGCCGCGACTTTGCAAAGGTCTGGAACGGTGAGGCCGGTGGGGCTGTCGCAGCCCACTTGCGGCGCGCCGAAGAAGTTGGCTTGGGAGGCGCGGATGGAAGCGTACCCGTCGTTGTTCAGCACGAAGAACTTGATGGGCAGATTGAGGCGCGCGATGGTTTCCAGCTCCTGAATGTTGAACTGGAATCCACCGTCGCCATCCACGCAGACCGTGCGGCGCCTGCCGCCGGCAAGACAGACGCCGATGCTTCCCGGCACGGCGTTGCCCATGGAACCAAGGCCGGCCGTGTGATAGATCCGCTGCCCGGTGCGGGTCGGACAGGCGAAGAGGAAGATTTCAATGCCGCTGCCGGAGCTGCCGGAGATCATGATGTCTTCGGGCGTGGTCTCCTGACCGATGATCTCCGCGAGATGGAAGATGCTGACGCGACCCTCGGGCTTGCGGTGTTCGGCGAGAATCACGGGGTAACGGGTCTTCCAATCGGCGCAGCGGTCCTTCCAGCACTTGCGATCCTTGGCCTGGATGGCATCGGCCTGGCGCAGCACTTCGCGCAGGAAGTCGCCGGCATCGGCACAGATCTCGGTGTGAATGTAGGGTGCCAGCTTGCGGATTTCGGCAGGGTCGATATCGACCATCACTCTGTGCGCGGCGCGGGCGAACTTACCGGGCGCATAGCCGGTGATGGCAAAATCCAGTCGCGCCCCGATGCTGAGCAGGAAATCGGAATTCTGCAGGGCGAAATTGGCACCTCGGGAGGCGAGCGAGCCCGGGCGGCCGACGAACAGAGGGTCTTCCGAGGATATGATGTCGGCGGCGCACCAGGTGGCTTCCACGGGGATCTGGAGGAGCGCGATCAGCTTGCGCAGCTCGTCTTCGGCACGCGCCAGGCGGACACCGTTGCCGATGAAGATCAGCGGCCGCTCGGCGCGGTTCAGGGCGCCGATGGTGTCGCGCACTTTCTCCGCCAGCCCGGCCGGAGCGCCCGCGGATGACTCCGGTTCGAAGCCGTCGAGAGCGGTCTCGTCGATGGGGCTGGCCTGCACGTCGAGCGGGATATCGATCCACACCGGCCCTGGCCGGCCGTGCAGCGCCAGGTAGACAGCTTTTTCCAGGTGGTACCGGATGCTGGCGGGTTCGAGGACCGTGACGGCGTACTTGGTGAGCGGCTTGACGATGGAAACGATGTCGATTTCCTGGACTCCGAGCTGGCGCATGCCGAGCGGGGTGCCATCCGGGGCGAACATGCGGTCGGGGCGCTTGACCTGGCCGGAGAGAAACAGGACGGGCGTGGAATCGAGCCAGGCGCCGGCGAGGCCGGTGATGGCGTTGGTGCCGCCGGGGCCGGTGGTGACCATGGCGACGCCGAGATGGTTGGTGGCCTTGGCGTAGTTTTCGGCGGCCATGGCGGCGGCCTGCTCGTGCGAGTTGCAGATTGGCTCGAGAGCCTTGCACTGCGCGAGCGAAGCGTTCAAGTGCATGGCGCCGCCGCCGGTGACCAGGAAGACATGCCTGACTCCCTGGGCCGCGACGAATCGCAGAACATAATCGGAGAGCTTCGTCATGTGCGGTTACGCTGTACCGCGCGCGCGGCGCTGCAACCTCCCGGAGAGGATTCCATCCACCAGCTCCCGCACCGCGCCGTTGCCGCCGGCGGCGGCGGTCACCAGGTCGGCTTTGCGGCGGGCGGCCTCGTTGGCCGATGCCGGCGCCGCGGAGAGGCCGGCTAACTCCATGGCAGCCAGGTCGTTCACATCGTCGCCCATGAAGCAGATTTCTTCCAGGGCCAGCCCGTGACGGGCGGCGAACCCCCGCAACGCCGCGGCTTTGTCCTTGCAGCCTTTGGTGACGTCGGGGAGGTTCATTTTGGCGGCGAAGCGGTCCACCTGCGGGCTGTCCTCACCCGAGATCAAGGTTACCAGCAGCCCGGCTTTACGGGCCAGCGATACTCCCATGATATCGGCGAAAGAAAAGCGCTTCCACTCGGCGCCCTCCGGGCCCCACCAGACGCCGCCGTCGGTGAGAACGCCGTCAACGTCGAGGGCGATGGCCTTGAAATCGGCCATCGTCAGGCGCTTGCCCCCACGCGGCGCAGTTTCTTGATGATGGGGATCTCGCGTTCGGTCACGCGCTTGACGCCATCGCCGAGCGATTGCTCCACGAGGCGAATGTAGCTGACCAGGCGTCCGATGCCGTTGGGCTCGAGGGAAGCGGCGTGATCCGAGCCCCACAAGGCCCGGTCCGTGGTGATGTGGCGTTCGATGCAGCACGCCCCGAGTGCCACTGCCGCCACACTGGAAGGCAGGCCCGTTTCGTGCCCCGAGTAACCGACCGGTACGTTGTAGCGCTCGCGCAGCGTCTCGATGGTGCGCAGGTTGAGCTCGGGATAGTAAGCCGGATAGGCGGCACACGCATGCAGCAGGATCAGATCCCGCCTGCCCAGCACTTCCACCGCGCGATCCACTTCCTCGATAGTGCTCATGCCGGTGGACAGAATGATTGGCTTGCCTTTGCGGCGCGTGTGCCGCAGCAGGTTGTCGTCCGTAAGGGAAGCGGAGGCGATCTTGTAGCAAGGCGGATCGAACTGGTCGATGAAATCGACGCTCGGCTCGTCCCAGCAGGACGCGAACCAGGGCATCTTGACTTCGCGGCAGTAACGGTCGATCAGGCGGTATTCGTCGTGCCCGAATTCGAGGCCGCGCTTGAGGTCGCCATTGGTCGTTCCGAACGGGCTTTCCCGCGGCTTGGCGAGTTCCTCGGGGGAGTAGACGATCTCAATGGTGCGCTTCTGGAATTTGATCGCGTCGCATCCCGCGGCGACTGCCACGCTAATCAACCTCCGGGCCAGGTCGAGGTCGCCGTTATGGTTAATACCAATTTCAGCAACGATGAAGCTGGGGTACCCCGGGCCGACCATGCGATTCCCGATTTTCACCGGCGCGGGTTGCGTGGATTCAGACATTGGTTCTCCTTGTGCGGCTGCCGAGACGCGGCACACGTTTACTGGCGGCCTCGCCGGACGTTCTCAGTATACAGGCGGTCCATTCGCCGGATACTGCTAACTAAGATAGACAGGCTTTGGCTGACGTCAGCCTCATAACGGCGCGATCAGGCGTACCGGTGGTACCACCGGTGCGTCCGCCGGATGGCTTCATCCAGCGGAATCCGGACGCGCAGGTCCAGCTCTCGCTCGGCGCGCTCAGTGGATGGCACGTAGCGGGCGGCAGGCGCGCCGTGGACGGCTTGCTGCGCCACACAGATCTGCGCGCCGGGTGATACCTCGCGCGAGATGGCCCGCGCCAGTTCCAGGATGGAGACGGGCTCGGGCGACCCGACGTTGTAAGGGCGCGCGGGCGTTCCGCGAAAGAGGATGGTCCAGAGCCAGATCGCGAGGTCGGCGGCATACAGGTAGGAGCGGAACGGGGTACCGTCGCCGGCGATGCGGATCGGTCCACCGGACATGGCGTCGCGCAGGAAATTGCCGGCGGCGTAGTTGGCATCGAGCGCCAGGTGCGGTCCGATGAAGGCAAACAGACGGGCGATGGTGGCTTCGATGCCATAGACCTGGAAGTAGCAGGCGCAGAGGTACTCAGAAATGCGTTTGCCGGCGCCGTAGGCAGAAGAGGTGTCGCACGGTTGCGGGGCGCCGCAATAGTCTTCAGGGATGTTCGGCAGGTCCGGAGGTTGCTTGCCGTAAACGGCGCCGGAACTGGTGAAGAGCAGGCGCTGCACACGCGAGGAACGTGCGAATTCCAGGACGCGGCGCGTGGCGGCGAGATCGCAATCCAGAATGCCCGCGGGACGTTGCACATCCGGTGCCGTGTAGCGCTCGGTGGCGGCGTGGATGGCGAATGCGAACGACCCTTCGGGTGGGGTGAACCCAGCCGCGTCGCCGGCGAGCAACGTGATCGCCGGATCGCCGGCCAGATGCGGCGAGCGCGCACGGAAGCCCTCGGGATTGCGTGTCAACAGGACCGCCGAGAGTCCCAGCCCGAGCCGATGGTGGGCCCACAGCAGGCTCTCGGTGAGCCAGGTTCCGACGAATCCCGTGCCACCGGTAATGAAAACGCGCGCACCGCGAGCCGCATTCCACAATTCTTCCGTGTGCTCCAGAATGTGATCCAGATCGGCCGCGAGAGGATGGCTCATGAGGCTTCAGCGCAGGGCGTGCATGGTTTCGATCACGTAGTCGATCATCGGCGGCGTGAGCCCGGGATAGACGCCGATCCAGAACACGTGGTTCATGACGAAATCGCTGTTGGCGAGCGGTGCGGAGACACGATGCGGCGCGTCCCGGTAGGCGGGCTGGCGCACCAGGTTGCCGCCGAACAGGAGGCGCGTGGCGATCTTCCGCTCCTCCAGGTGGTGGACCACCTGGTTGCGGGTGACCGGAGCATCGGCGCGCACAGCGATCGGGAATCCGAACCAGCTCGGCTCCGAGCAGGGCGTGGCTTCGGGCAGAATAAAGATGTCCCGCATGTCGCGGAGGCCCTCGTGGAGCGCCCGGAAGTTGCGCCGGCGCGCCGCGATGAAGCCATCCAGTTTGCTCATCTGCGCCACCCCGACGGCGGCCTGCATGTCGGTCATCTTGAGGTTGTAGCCGATGTGCGAGTAGGTGTACTTGTGATCGTACCCGGGGGGGAGGTCGCCAAGCTGCCAATCGAAACGCTTGCCGCAGGTGTTGTCCTTGCCGGGCGCACACCAGCAGTCGCGGCCCCAATCGCGGAAGCTTTCCAGGAGCGTGCGGAAGAGCGGCTTCTCGGTGAGCACGCTGCCGCCCTCGCCCATGGTGATATGGTGCGCCGGGTAGAAGCTGGTGGTCGCGAGATCGCCGAACGTGCCCGTTTTGCGGCCCTTGTAGACTGCGCCGACCGCGTCGCAGCAGTCTTCAATCATCCACAGATCGTTTTTCTGCGCGAAGGCCGAGACGGCGTCCACGTCGAAGGGATTCCCCAGCGTGTGCGCGAAAAAGACGGCGCGTGTGCGCGGTCCGAGCGCGGCCTCCAGTTGCGAAACGTCGGCGTTGTAGGTGGGCACGGCGACGTCGATGAAGACCGGCACCAGGTTGTTCTGCAGAATCGGGCTGACTGTGGTCGGAAAGCCGGCGGCCAGCGTGATGACTTCGTCGCCGGGCACCAGGCGATCGTCTGCCAGCTTCGGCGAGGTCAGCACCGAGACGGCCAGCAGGTTCGCCGAGGAGCCGGAGTTGACCAGTACGCATTCGCGCACGCCCATCCAGCGCGCGAACTCGCGCTCGAACTGTTCGGCGAAGCGGCCGGTGGTGAGCCAGAAGTCGAGGCACGAATCCACCAGCGACTGCATTTCGGCGGCGTCGAAGACCTTGCCGGAAACCGGCACCGGGGTCTCGCCCGGGACGAACGGGCGCGGCGCAAACGCTTCCGCACAGAATTCGGCGGCAAGCTCCAGGATCTGTTTGCGCAGTTGTTCGGCGCGCGCAGTCACGCCAGGTACTCCCGATACCAGGCGATGGTGCGCTCCAGGCCTTGATCGAGGCTAAACAGCGGAGCCCAGCCCAGCAGCGTGCGGGCGCGCGCCGCACTCAGGTACTGGTGGCGGATTTCGTTACTGGCCTCGTTGCGCACGTCGGGTTCGAGCGTGGAATGCATCGCACAGAGAATGCGCTTCACCAAGTCCAGCACCGTGACCTGGATCTCGTTCGAGAAATTGAACGCCATGCCGCGCAGCTCCGGGCGCGCGTAAAGCTGCTCGGCGAGCAGCATGTAGGCGGCGGCGCCGTCTTCCACGTAGAAATAATCGCGCACGAACTGGCCGTCGGAACGGATCACCGGGCGCTCGCCGCGAATGATGCTGCGGATGGTGCCAGGCACGATGCGGTTCCAGTTGAGGTCGCCGCCGCCATAGAAGTTCCCGCAGCGTGTCACCGCCACGGGCAGCGAATACGACTTCGCATAGGCCTGCGCGATCAGATCGGCGCAGGACTTGCTCACATCGTAGGGATGCCGGCCCTCGAGCGGCGTGTCTTCGCCGTAGGGCAGCTTCTGCTGATCGCCGTACGCCTTGTCCGACGATGCCACCACGATGGACCGAACGCCGGGCGAGCGGCGGCAGGCCTCCAGCACACTCCACGTGCCCTGAATATTGCTCTCGAAAGTCGAGACCGGATTGCGATTGGCGATGCCGACGATGGTTTGTGCCGCGAGATGGATTACGGTATCGACCTCGTATTCGCCGATCGTGCGCTCGACGAGGTCACGTTCGCGCACGTCGCCGCGCACCACGCTGACGCGCTCGATGGTGCCTCCACGGACCAGTTCGCTTTGTGGGACCCAGTCACGGACCAGGCAGACGACCTCCGCGCCGGCTTCTTTCAAGCGCCGCGTGAGCCAGGCGCCGACCAGGCCGGTCGCACCCGTGACCAGGACGGGACGGTCGCGCCAGAAGCCGTTCACGCCCACACCCTCCATGGCGCCGCCCCGCGGCTCCACAAATCGTTCAGGTGCTGGTACTCGCGGAAGGTGTCCATGGCGAAGAAGAACCCGTCGTGACGGAAGGCCATGAGTTGGCCGTCGGCGGCCAGGCGCTCCAGGGGCTGGCGCTCGAAGATGCAGTCGTCGCCGCCCAGGTAATCGAACACGCCGCGATTCAGCACGAAGTATCCGGCGCTCATCCAACCCTCGGTCTGGGGCTTCTCGGCGAAGGTGCGCACACGGCTGTTTTCGGCTAGTTCGATCATGCCGAAGCGCGAGATCGGCGGCACGGTGGTGACGGTGGCGATCTTGCCGTGACTCTTGTGGAACTCGACCAGGCGCGAGATATTGACGTCGCTGACTCCGTCGCCGTAGGTGAGCAGGAACGTGTCCTCATCGATGTACTTTTTGATGCGCGCGATGCGGCCGCCAGTCATCGAATTCGCACCGGTCTCGGCGAGGGTCACCAGGAAGCCCTGCTCGGTGTGCACGTCGTGATACTGGATCCTGGACTTCTGGCCGAGGCAGATGGTGAAGTCGTTGTTCATCGCCTCGTAGTTGAGGAAGTATTCCTTGATGATGTTGCCGCGGTAGCCGAGGCAGAGCACGAAGTCGGAGAACCCGTAGTGGGCGTACGTCTTCATGATGTGCCACAGGATGGGGCGCCCGCCGACCTCGACCATCGGCTTGGGACGGAATTCCGTCTCCTCGCGTAAACGGGTCCCTGCGCCGCCGCACAGGACAACAACCTTCATCGGTTCTCCGCCAACACCGGATTATACAATGCGGCTGCAGGTTATCCTTGGTGAACGGAAGCAGGGCAGGGCCGGAAACCTGCACCACGAATCGTGTAGTCTAAAATTTAACCCTCAATCATGGTGGAAACCATCCAGTGGACCGCTGAAGGTGTGGTCATGATCGACCAGACACGTCTGCCCCTCAGCGAAGAATACGTAACCTGCCGCAGTTACCAGGAAGTCGCCAAGGCGATCCGGGACATGATCATCCGCGGCGCGCCCGCGATCGGCGTGGCAGCAGCGATGGGCGTGGCACTCGGTGTGCAGCAGGCGGCGCCGGAGAACCTGGATGCGGAGTTCGACGCAATCTGCGAGGCGCTGGCCGCTACGCGTCCCACGGCGGTCAATCTCTTCTGGGGGATCGACCGCATGAAGCGCGTGTACGCGGGGCTTCGGGGCCGGCCGATCGATGAGATTCGAGCCGCGCTCATTCGGGAAGCCTGCCTGGTCCGCGAAGAGGACATCGCCATCAACCGGGCGATCGGCGGCCACGGAGCGCCGCTCATCCCGGACGGCAAGACGGTGCTCACCCACTGCAACGCGGGTGCGCTGGCAACAGCAGGCTATGGGACCGCGCTCGGCGTGATCCGGGCGGCGCGCGAGTCAGGCAAGCAGATCGACGTCTTCGCCGACGAGACGCGCCCATTTCTGCAGGGTGCGCGGCTGACGGTTTGGGAACTCCAGCAGGACGGCATTCCGACGACGCTGATCACGGACAACATGGCCGGCCATTTCATGAAGGCCGGCCGCATCGGTTGCGTGGTGGTGGGCGCCGACCGCATCGCCGCCAACGGCGACGTCGCCAACAAGGTGGGCACATACTCCGTCGCGGTGCTGGCGAAGGAAAACGGCGTGCCGTTTTACGTGGCCGCCCCCATATCCACGCTCGATCTGACGCTGGCTTCCGGGGACCAGATACCAATCGAGGAACGCTCCGCGGCCGAAGTGACCCACGTGTTCGGACATCCGGTGGCGCCCGCCGGGACGGCCGTGAAGAACCCGGCGTTCGACGTGACACCGGCCCGCTACGTCTCGGGGATCATCACCGAAAAAGGCGTGGCGCGGGCGCCATATGAAATTTCTTTGAAGGAACTCGCGAAATGAAACTCGTTACCATGCTGCTCTGCGCGGCAGCCCTAGTCAACGCGCAGCAAGCTCTAAAGCGCGCCCCCGGCTTTTGCCTGGCCGATACTACAGGGCAGTGGCGCGACCTCTACGATTACCGGGGCAAGGTGGTCGTCCTCGAGTTCATGCAGACCACCTGCCCGCACTGCGCGGCATTCGCGCCCACGCTGGCCGCCATCGCCCAAAAATACGCCGGAAAGGTGCAGGTGCTGGCGCTGGCGCTGCCGCCGGACACACCGGCCACGATGCTGAAATTCGTCGAAGGACACAAGCCGCCCTATCCGCTGCTGATGGATATGGGACAGGTGGCTGCCTCCTACGTGCGCGCGCCCGGCCTCACCTTCCCGCGGGTCTATCTGATCGACGCGGAGGGCATGATCCACGGCAACTGGGAAGAGACTCCGCTTACGAAGAACATCTTCGAAGGCAACGGCCTGTCACAGGAGATCGACAAGCTGCTGGGGACGGCGAAGCGATAGAATTCAAACATCGCATGCTGGGCCCGCTCGAAATCCTGGTGATGGAAACGCTCTGGCGCCGCGGGGAAAGCACCGTGCGCGGCGTGGTGGATCAGCTCGAGCGTCCGCTCGCGTATACAACGGTGATGACCACGCTCGACCGGCTTTACAAGAAAGGCCTGCTCGATCGCCGCAAAGCGCAGCGCGCGTTCTACTATGCTCCGCGCTACTCCCGGAGCGAGTGGGAACTCCGGCGCGCCGGTGATCTGGTGGCCGGCTTCCTGTCGTCCTGTGAGCCCGAACGCGAACTGCTGGTTTCCTGCCTGGTAGAGGCGGTAGGGCGATACGACGAAGCGCTACTGGACGAGCTGGAACGGAGAATTCGCCTGCGCCGGAGGAAGCGATGATCGCCTCCTATGCGGTGCGGTTGGCTTGTTTGAGCCTGACTGTGTTCCTCCTGGTGCACACGCTGGCAGGTGCGCTGGTGGCGGTGGCCGCGCCGGCCGCCATCCGGGCCGCCGGGCGGCTGCGGCCGCGCGGAGCCACGCGCCTTCTGCTGAGCTTTCGCCTGTTTCCGGCAGCCGCGGCGAGCCTGGTGGTTGGAGTGTTCTGCGTTCCGAGCTATCTCTGGCTGGAGCCGGAGTCCGGCAGCGAAGAGATCGGGTGGCTCTGCCTGGCTGCCGCGGCGCTTGCCGCGGCCGTGTTCGCCGCGTCGTTGGTCAATGCGGTGCAGGCCTTCCTACGTTCCCGGAAATATATGCGGCACTGCGAGCGGACCGGCGCACCGGTCCTGATGCTCACCGGCATTCTCCGGCCGCGGCTGGTGGTATCGCGTGCGGTGCGCGACGCGCTTTCGCGCGAGCAGCTCGCAGCGGCCATCAGGCACGAAGAGGCGCATCTCAGCGCGCGCGATAATCTCAAGCGCCTGTTGCTGGCTGCGACGCCCCGGCTTCCGCGTTTCCGCGCGCTGGAACGGGCCTGGTCGCGGATGAGCGAATGGGCCGCCGACGACGAAGCCGTTGCCGGCGACACGGAACGTTCGCTATGCCTGGCATCCGCCCTGGTGCGAGTGGCGCGCCTGGGCACGGTACCCGCGGATGTCGGATTCCTGGGGGATGGCGCCGATCTCGCCTGCCGCATCGAACGGCTGCTCCATCCCGGGGCCTATGTGCCGCCGCGGCGCACAGGTCTTATTCCGGCGGCTGCGTTTGCGCTGACGGCGTCGTTGTTGGTTTTTGTGTTGCAGGCCGGGACGCTGGAATCCGCGCATCGCTTGTTCGAATACCTGGTTCACTGACCCGGGCCGCGGCTACTACGATCCCTGGTAGTATCTGTCCTCGTCCGCTACCCTGAAACATCCCATGAGAGTTAGACTCGCGCTTTGTCTATTCGCTTCGCTTGCTACGGCCCAGACACCCGACACGGCATCCATCCATGGCCAGGTGACCGATCCCAGCCGTGCAGCAGTCTCCGGCGCCAAAATCACCGCGAAGAACACGCAGACCGGTCTGGAACGAGCCGCTCAGACGGATGGCTCCGGTAACTATTCGCTGTCCGGCCTAGCCGTCTTCGGCAAGTACGAAATCACCGCGGTCAAGCAGGGCTTTGCCGACGCCCGCCTGGCGGACGTCTCGCTGGCGGGAGGCTCGACAGCCGAGATCGACCTGAAGATGAACATCGCCGCCGGTCAGGCAGAGATCACGGTCACGGGAGTTGTAGGCGAGGTGCGCACGGACGCGCCGCAACTCGGCACGCTGCTGGAAGCGCAGCAGATCGACCAGACGCCTCTTCTGAGCCGCCGCATCAGCAACCTTCCGATGCTGAACGCCGCCAATCGTCCCGCGATCAACCAGGGGGACGTATTCATGAACCAGACGCTCTTCACGACCAACGGCGCCGGCCGCCGCCAGGCGTGGTATGAGACGGATGGCGCCACCAACAGCGATTTCTGGGGCCGGCAGACGCTCTTCAGCACACTGCCGTTGACTGCCGTGGAAGAGATGAACGTGCTGGCCAACGCGTTTTCGGCCGAGTTCGGGGCCACCACCGGTGCGGTGGTCAACATCGTGACCAAGACCGGAGGCAATGCGTGGCACGGCGACGTGCTGGAGTTGTGGCGTCCGGCGGAAACTTCTGCCGCCCTCTCCGGTTTCACCGCCACGAACGCCACCAGCGGAAACCAGTTGACCAGCGATTCGTTGGGACAGACCGCAGCCTCGATCGGCGGCCCGCTGGGCAAGGCCACCCACTTCTTCGCGGCGGGCGAATATAGCCGTGAAGACAAGGCCTCGCCCGTGACCTCGCCCGTCGCGCCCGGCTACTATGTGGGACACTATCGCGGCTGGCTAGGCTTCGTCCGGCTCGATCACCAGATCAACGATCGCAATAGCCTGTTCTTCAAGGGCAATCTCGACGGCTTTTACGATACCAACCCCAACGGCACGGTCGGCGGGAACAACCTGCCCACGGTGGCCCGCGTCTTCCGTCGCCGCACGTATTCGACGGAACTCGGCGAAACCGCGGTGCTGAGCCCGTCGCTGCTCAACACGGTGCGCGTGCAGTTCCAACTGGCCTCGCCGATCACCGAATTCGATCCGGTGATCTACGGCACGCAGTACGTGGTGCCCATCTCGACCGGCGGCACGTTCACCACCGGCACATCGCAATCCGCGCTGCTGTTGAATCGCCAGTACCAGGCGAGCGACACGCTTTCCGCGGTGCACGGCCGCCACCAGGTACGCTTCGGGTTCGACGTGATCCACGCACACAACGGTGGCAACAGCAAGGAATTCGGCGGGCCGATTTACCTGGGCCAGTTCACGTACAACACGTGCACACAGGCTCTCAGCTACTGCGAGAGCCAAGCCTACATCGGCAACATCGCCAACGTGCGGACTTACACACAGAGTTACGGCAACGCGAATTACACGGTGGGCGACACGCTGTGGTCGCTGTTTGTGCAGGACGACATCCACGTGCACAAGGACTTCACGCTCAACGCGGGCCTGCGATACGAGCAGCAGACGTTCACCGACTCGCGGCACAGCTTCGCGCCGCGCGTGGGCTTCTCGTACAACATTGCAGGCGACGCCAAGACCGTTCTGCGCGGCGGATTCGGGATCTACTACTCGCAGATCGTAGACAACTCCGCGGCCAACTGGGCGCTCACCGGTCCCACAGGCGTGTTCAACTACGCTGCCACGCCCGGCCAAGTCGGTTTTCCGACCAGCGTGAGCGCCGCTCCGCTGCCGGCGTTTCCGGCGGGCGCTCCCGTGCCGCTTCGGACGCTGTATGTCAGGCCCGGCGACTACGCCAATTTGAATCAATACTTCCCTACGTCCGCTCTGATCGGCTACCAAAGCGCACTGCTCAATCCGCGGTCGAACCAGTGGACCTTCGGTATCGAACGCCGGTTACCGATGAATTGGGTGCTCAGCGTGGACTACGTCGGATCGCACACCACGCGGATCAATCGCCCGCGCGACGTCGACCCACCCTCGCCGTTCATCCGCACCCAGCCCGGCCAGGTCCGCACGGCGCAGGCCGCGAATTGCACGCGCCCCTATTGGATCTGGTGGTACGGGCAGCAGGGCATGACATGCAATCCCAACACCGCGACCAACCCGCAGCCGCCCTACTCCGTGATCACCAGCGACGTGAACGACGGCTTCTCCAACTACGCGGCCCTGGACGTCAATCTCAAGCACACCTTCAGCCAGAAGCTCAGTATGCTGGTAAGCTACACGTGGTCGCACGCGCTGGATAATGTCGATCCCGACGTGCCGGGCCAGAATCCGAATGACCCCAACTTTACCGGCCGCATCGAATACGGCAACGCCATCTTCGATCAGCGCCACCGCTTCGTCATGAGCGGCCTGTACATCCTGCCCCTCGGCATCCATTTCGGCGGGGTCTTCACGTTGGCCAGCGGACTGCCGTACAACATCGTGACCGGCGTGAACAACAGCGGCGATACAGGGGCCACCACCGACCGTCCGGTGATCAACGGCGTGGTGGTGGGACGCAATACCGGCCGCGGCACGGCGATCTACGACATCGCGCCGTTTGCCGAGCGCACGTTCGCGTTCTTCGGCGAGCGTGTCCGGTTCACCCCGCGCGTGGAAGCGTTCAACGTGTTCAACCACCCGAACTTTGTCGGCTTCAGCGGCACCTGGGGCAACGGCGCGGCGGCGGGCCCGGGCTTCGGCGCTCCGCTGACCGGAATCACCAATCAGCTCCCGGCGCGCAGTCTGCAATTTTCGGCCAGAGTGAGCTTCTAGCGCCTACAACACCACGCGCTGGTCCCCTTCGCGCCTGGTGACGTGTTCCCGGTCCAGGAACTCCAGCAGGGGAATAGCGTACTTCCGCGAGACGCCGGTCCACTCTTTGAACTCCGGCACCGCGAATCGCTGTCCCTTCCGCTCCGAGAGCAGCCCGCGCAGCCGCTCCACGGCAGTGTGATGGAACACCAGATCGTCATTGATCCGCACCAACCGCTTGTCTCGAATCAAAATCTGAAGAAGCGAACGCGCCCGCGACGCCTCAACTCCCGATTTCGCCAACACCTCCAGCACGGCGGGAACGGCGAGGCCCGCGGCCTCGAAGGCGCTTTCGATCTTGGCGCGTGCCTGTTCTTCGTCCTCTTTCAACACCAGCCTGTGCGATCGCGCCCGCACCACCTCGCCCTCCGAGACCAGTTCCCTGGCGTCCGCCAGCACCGCATCGAACACGACCGGCGGCAGCGACCCACGAAGTTCCTGTCGCGCCATGCCAGGCAGCAATGGATTCTTCTGATGAAACTCGCGAACCGTTTGAATCAGCCGGTCGCGCGTCGATTGCATCGAGTCTCGGTCCACATACCGGTCGCCAACGGCTACCAGTTGGGCTTTGGCCGCGGCCGACGAGATCTCCTGCGCCAACAGGCCGGTGCGCGCAACCAGATCTGCCAGCGTCATGCCGAATTCCGACTCGCGTACAACTGACGCAATTCGCGCCGGGACGTCGCCCGCAGCCAGCACGCTCAATCGAGCGCCGATGTCATCGCCTTTGCGATAGCGACGTCCGCCGATGTCCGCCACCTCTCCACCGCCGATCGTGATCACCGGCGAAAATCTGCGGATGATGAAGCGATCGCCGGGGAGCAGCAGCGTCGGGTCGCGCAGGATCAGCCGTGCCCATGCGGAGGCGCCCGGCGCGAGCGCGGCCGCGCCTTCCAGCAGGCGCACCTCGGCTTCGATCTCGGCGGTACCGGAATGAAAGTGCACTGGAGCGCGATGCTTCAGAGGCTTAGCCGAGGGCAGCATGTGCAGGCGGCAATCGATCTGGGTCACCGCGCGAAAGACGCCGGGCTCGCTGAGGACGTCTCCGCGCGCCGCGTTCCCGAGATTCGCGTTGACGGCGGTGCGCTGGCCCGCGACGGCCCGCCCGGTGCCGCTGCCGTGCACCTGCACTCCGCGGACGCGAAGCCGCCGGCCGGCGGGATAAAGCTCCACCTCCTGCTCTTTCGCCACCGACCCGGAGACCAGCGTGCCGGTGACCACCACGCCGAATCCTTTCACGGAGAAGACCCGGTCGATGGGCAAACGGAAGTGCCCGGCGGCGTTCTTTTCGGGAACGGCTTCTGCTGCGCGCGCCAGTTCGCGCCGCAATTCGTCCAGGCCGGCTCCAGTGGTCGAACTCACCGGCACGATCGGAGCGCCCGCCAGGAACGACCCGGCCACCAGTTCTTCCACCTCGAGGCGCACCAGCCCGAGGATGTCCTCGTCAACGAGGTCGGACTTGGTGAGTGCCACGATGCCGCGCGGAATGCCCAGCAGGCGGCAGATATCGAAGTGCTCGCGAGTCTGGGGCTTGATGGATTCGTTCGCGGCCACGACGAAGAGCACCAGGTCGATGCCGCCCACTCCGGCCAGCATGTTCTTCACGAACCGCTCGTGCCCGGGTACATCGACAAACCCCAGACGGAGCGTCGGAGTAAGGGCGAGGTGCGCGAAGCCGAGGTCGATGGTGATGCCGCGGCGCTTCTCTTCCTCCAGGCGATCGGCGTCGATCCCGGTCAGCGCCTTCACCAGCGCGGTTTTGCCGTGATCGATGTGCCCCGCGGTCCCGACGATGATGTTCTTCATCTGCTTGTTACAGTGTAGGGGTGCTCGCGCTCCTCCTGCCAGCCCTGGTGACAGGATCGCTGGTGTACTGCGTTCTCACCATCATTGCCGCGATCCGCTACCGT
>Ga0335069_10007300_pt1 | contig 15974 bp, 10 predicted proteins | sample Lox_Sample_11_FD_206714 | JGI IMG/M metagenome (GOLD analysis project Ga0335069, IMG submission 206714) | Soil microbial communities from Loxahatchee National Wildlife Refuge, Florida, United States - Lox_Sample_1.1 | ecosystem: Environmental > Terrestrial > Soil > Wetlands | place: USA... | reverse complement strand
TGATCGTAATGTCGTGCTGCTTCTCAAGGATGAGGCACTCATACGTGATGATTTTCTCCGCATCTTCGGGGCTCACTTCCTGCACGCGGATCACTTCGAACGCGCCGACGAAATCGCTGCGCGGCTCGATCGCCTGCTTGAACTCTTTGGGGTAGGTGGTGCCCACGACCGGGAATGAATTATTCATAATGATCGGCATCAGGGCGTCGGCGGCCGAAAGATATGCGGTGCCGGACGTTTTCACGAGATTGTGGATGTCGGGAATCGCAATGATGATGTTGCCCGCGATTTCGATCTCCTGGACGATCCTGCGCAAGCGCGCGTTCAGCTCTTCCGGCGGCGCGCCGGCAACGAGGCCCTGGATATCGAGCGAGACGAGGCGCTTGTCGAATAACGCTCTCGGCACGTCGTCTTTGGTGAGCATGAACGCGAGGTGTCCAAGGATGGTTTCCTTGCCGATTCCCGCTTCGCCAACGAGGATCGCATTCGGGTTCGACGGGCGGCCGAGCGTCTCCACGAGGCGTTCATATTCCTCGTCGTGGCCGATCATAAATCCAACTTGCATGTCGCGCGCACGGTCGGTGAGATCGGCCGCATAGCGGTCGAGCGTCGGCGTGGGGCGCGACGTCCACGCGCGGTTCATAATGCGATGAGGCATCGTGCGGTGCACCGCAAACGTGAACCCGCCGAGGCTGACCGGAATCCGCCCAAAGCGGCGGCGGCTCGATGCGGCACCGAATATGAGCGCCCGCTCCATATCATTCGAATTCATGGAAAAAATTTCAAATAGGTGGTCGAGCGTCTCGTCGTGGACGTTTGCGAGCGCCGCAAAAAGATCATGGACAGAAACGAACGCTTGGCCGTTTGCAATCGCGAGCTTGAATGCTTCGTTCGCGAGGAGCGCGGCCTGTGCGACGCAATCTTCCCGCTTCTCGAGCCGCGACGCCCCGTCGGCAATCGCTTGCCGGAGCTTTTCCCGGAACTCCTTGGGCTTTACATCCAAGCGCTCGATCCCCTCCTGGACGTCGGGGACTTCGAGCAAGCGGTCGGCGACTTCAAGAAAAAACGGATGTCGGACGATCGCGGAGCGGTCGGCCGCACGGCCCAAAACCGCGAACGCATCCGGTCGGAACGCGCGCGCAATGTTCACGCGGCCGCTCTCCGGAAATTCCGAGATCGGCACGTCTCCTTCCCCGCGGTGCACCCACCGGTCAAGGAGAAAAAGCACGATGAATACGCCGGACCAGAAAAAAACGCGCAGCTCGGAAATGAGGAAGGTGAGCGCGACGGCGACCAGGACAAAATAGGCCACGTAGCTCACGACGCGCGTCAGCCAGCGGCCGACCGTCGTCATCCGGATGCGCGGATCGTCAAAATATAGCTCAAGGCCGTTAGCGGTTCCTGATGGCATAGTAAATGACGAGCGCGGGTATCGCGACCCAGATAATATAGATGGCGGCGAAAACGAGCGCGACAAAAAGATATGCCACGCCGCCGATGAGAACGCGGCCGGCGCGGAACGGGATGCCCACCACGCGGCCCACGGCAGAATAGTCGCCGTACAGCGGCTCAAAGAAATGCTGCAGCGTGATCTTCACGGCAAACGTACGGTCGGCGGCGGTAAGCGTGGAAATAAAAGCGTGCGCGATGCTCCGGGAGCCGTCGACGTACCAATGATGGAAGAAATCGAAAAAGCGATAGAAGAAGCGCTGGACGAGATACGCCGGGGAGAAGTCCATGCCTTTATTCTAACAGAAAAGAGGCGGCTATGATTTTAAAACAATCCCGGCTGCTCGGGTTTTGTCATTTTCTTTGCCTGGGCTTTCGCTTCCGGAAGGGCGATCGGCTTTGATATGTGGACGGTAAGCTCGCCGGAAACAACCTTTGGCAACTTCATGAGATCCTCGCGGAACACGTTCATCATTTCCGTCGAGCGGAGCGCCGCCGCCGGATGATATACGGGATAGATGAGGCGGCCGTCGATATTGAGGACGCGGCCATGGTCGCGCGTCATTTTGGCGTCGGGCAGAAAATAGTTCATGGAGAACCTGCCGAGCGTGCAGACAATCGGCGGATCAATGATCGCAATCTGCCGCGTGAGATACGGCTTGTATGCTTCGATCTCGGCAGGCAGAGGATCGCGGTTCTCGGGCGGCCGGCGCTTTACGATATTCGAAATATAGACGTCGGCGCGCTTCCAACCGATCGCCTCGATCATGCGATCGAGGAGCTGTCCCCCGCGCCCCACAAAGGGACGCTTAAGCCGATCCTCGTTCGCTCCGGGGGCTTCGCCGACAAACATCACCTTGCAGTCAATGTTACCTTCGCCGAAAACAAGATTCGCTTGGCCGTAGAGCGGGAGCGCCGTGTCGGCTTCAATTTCGGCTTCCAATTTTTTGAGCTCGTCTAATTTCGACATATTCAGATTATAGAACAGCCGCCGCGGCTTAGAGCAAGTGGATCACGAACTGCCACACGATGATTCCGACGATGCCGATGATGGCAACGTAATTGAGATATGGCCACTGGTTCTTGCTGGGCTGGGTGCTTGGCGTGAAGGTTTCGACGCGAACGTTGCCGGCGGCGTCAATCGCGCGGACCGCGATGACGCTCGAGAGCGACTGGTCGTGGATGAGATACGGGCTCACGGCGCGCGCCCAGTTCCATTGGCTCTGCGGCGTATTGACGTCTTTGAGCGGTACCTCGGCGACTTCGTAGTGATCGATGCCGGTCTGCTTGTCCACGGTGCTGAAAGCGGCGAACCACTGGTTGCTGAAGAGCGATTGGTCGCGATACACGCCGACCGTGAACGGCTCCGGCGGCGCTGCGTCGTTCTGGATCGCATCCTGCCAGGTGTTCACCGGGGCGTATTTGCCGCTCGTGAGCGTGGAATAAACCGCGCCCGCCGTTTTGAGCGGCGCGATGGTTCCCGCTCCGTCATTCAAGATGGCGATCGTGCTTGATTCGAATGAAAGCGCAGCCGAGGGCGCGAAGGTCGATGACCCCGCCGCCGTTGACGTGGGGAATTGGAAATAGATCGTCGCAAGCTTGTTGGAGAGCGCCGGATCGCCCGAAACCCGCCCGCAGTAGCCGCCCGGCAAGCCGCCGACAAACGATACGATGCCATAACTCTGATAGATGGTCGGCTCCTTGACCCACAGCGAGAAAATGGAATTGCCGTCGCTTGCGCTCACCGCGTGGAGAATGTTCGGCGGGAAAGCTATATCAACCTCAGCGGCATTAACGCACTGCCCCTGGTTGTCGATCCGAACGTCGACGCCAAACGTGACGCCGGGCGGATATTTTCCGGTTGCCGGGTCGAGGTAGATCTGGGCGGCATGCGTTGCGAAAGGGAAAAAGGCGGGAATGATAACTGCTGCTGCAGCCAACAACTTTTTCATTAGTTTAATCATAGCACGTCGAGGCGGTTAGCCGGTCCAATTAAAGAGCAGAATGGAAAAGTCGGAAAGATTCACTTTCCCGTCGCCGTTCAGGTCGGCGAGCGGGGTGCTCGTCCCCCAATAAAAGAGGAGGATTGAAAAATCGGCCAAATTCACTTTCCCGTCGCCGTTCAGGTCGGCGAGGAAACTCTTCCCGATATTTTTATTCCCCACATAAAACGATATCGCCTGGCTCACGACGCTCCGCGCCGTCGCGCCGCCGATCGTCGTCACGAAATCTGCATCCACGGTATGGAACGCATTATTGTCGAGGTTCGACGTATCGATAAGGGCTTTCCAATTGCCGCTCGTATCGCTCGACGTTGCGACAACAACGTCCCCCGCCGAGTGGACGTGCGTTTCAACCGTCACCGACGGCGCCGATTGTCCGCTCACGGTAAGCGTGCCGCCTTTCGAAATCTGCCGCTTATCGATGGCGATCGTCGGCGGCAAAAATTCCCCCGAGATCGTTGTCGCTGCGTTTGCCGTGATCGTGAACGTCGTCGTGAGCGCGATCGACTTCAATCCTTGCACGTCCTGCGCCCAAATGCCGAAGGTTGATACTCCCGGCGAAACATTTTCCGTTGAAAAATAAAAGTTCGCGTTTGAGTCTGCTTGGACGACGCCAATCGTCGTGCCGTCATCCAGAATGTTCACGCTCGCTCCCGGATACGCTTTGCCCTGGATGATGACCTTCGTCGGATTGAGCGGCGACTGGCTGCCCGGCGAATATCCCCCTGATCCGGCCGACGGCCCCGGTCCCGGAAGCGGAGCAACCGATTCGATCTGGCACGTCACCGAGCATCCGTCATTCGGGAAATTATTGCCGTCGTCGCACGTTTCGCCGTAAAACGGCTGGAGGATGCCGTCGCCGCAGTACGGAGCAAAGTTGCTGCAATCAGGGAGGCAATTTCTTTCTGCCGTCGATGACGAATAGTTGCCGTTGTTCACGCCGTCGTCGCATTTTTCGGTAGGCGCCTCAACAATGCCGTTGCCGCAGACGCTGATCGTGAGCGTTGTTGTCGCCGTAAAGGACTGCGCGCGGGCGGAGTGTACCGCAAGTAAGCCGACGATAGCTGCAATGGCGGCAAAAAGGCGCTTCATAAAGGTATATTAACGTCCCGGCGGCGCTGGCGGAGGTGCAAAAACCCGACGACGGCGTCCCCGGCGCTTAAAGGCCATTTTACCGAGCGCGTAGAGCCCCCAGAGTGCCAGGATGAGGCCGAGAATGATGGAATACGTGATCCATTTTTCCTGCCACCGCAAGCCCCAGAAGTCATAGCCGATATAGCCGGAAAGCGACCCTTGCGGGAGCACGCTCAAATCAAGCGTCCCCTGCCCCACGACATCGCCGTCGTCGCGTCCGAAAATCTGGTAATAAACTTTATACGTTCCTTGCGGAAGATACACCGGCATCTCCGCGTTCACCGATTTATTGTCGAAAGGTTGGACGCTGTCCAAAGCGTTCGTGTTCGCTTCAGCGTCCAAAATTTTCTGCGTGAGATAATCCTCGTACGTGAATTGCACTTTGTTCGGACTGCCCGCGACGTTGCCGGTGTTTGAAAGGTCCATCGAAAAATTGATCTTGCCCGGGAAATGCATCCACCAGAACGTGTGGCCGACTTCGGCGTTCGTCATCGTCACGCGGTGCACCACAAAGTTCACCGTCTTCTGGTCGATCACCTGGAGGTCAACGTCGATCTGCGCGCCGATCGTCACGCCGACGGTTCCCGCAGTCGGAGGCGTGAGTGGCGAGACGACGATCTGGATGCTGCCCTGGTACCGTCCGAGCTTTGCATCGCCCGGAACATCCACGGTGACGAAGATCGGCACCTGCTGCGTTCCGGCGGGCATCGTAAATTGGTTCCCCTTGTCGATCGTAATCCAGTTGTTCGCGCCAGGCACGTTGATGGAAACTTTTGCAACGAGATCCTGGTCGGGACTGCCGCGGACCAAAATAATTTTCTGCTCGTACCGGGAGTTCTGCGCGAGCGAATCATTTCTCACATAGGGAGGCGTGATGCCAAAACCGTCAGCCGAAATTTTTTGGATTCCGAAGGAGGAAAAAAAGGCGCATGCGAGAAGCGCCGGTGCGATGATGAAGAGGAGCTTGGGTTTCATTGGTCGCAGAAAAGGAACCAAAAAACAGCAATCGTTTAAATAAATTATAGCATAAGAAGCGTATGACCCGCCTCGCCGAAGCGGTCGCTACCAGTTCTGCGCCGGACTCTTTACGCCGACGAATGTGTTCTGACCAGTGTACGCGCCGGAGAGCTGGATGGTACCCGGGATTGCGATGCCCCAGTAGGTGGAGCCGCTCGCATTCGTCGAAGTGGCTATGGATTTCGGAATTTGGATGCGGAAGAGAACGCTCGAGGTCGTAAGAGCAACGCCGGAACCATAGGCAACGGTTGATGTGGCATATTGCTCATTGCCGACGGGCACAGTCGACGTTGCGGAAACCGGACAGCTCGGGAAATTAGGACAGAGATCCAAGCCGGAAAGGTTTTCATTAATGCCGACATTGCCCGTCGCAGCGAGATTGGTTGACGTGGCAAGCGTCGGATTATTGGTGCCCGGGCTCAAAGCGCCGAAGTTGATGGAGGGCGTATTGAGTTGGACGCCAAGGAAGCTCGCCAATTCGTTGCCGCTTGCGGCTTCCACGAGCGAGCTCGTTGCTCCCTGGTCGTCAGTCGCGCGAACCGACGTGAGCCAGTTCTGGCTGAAATATTGCGTATCGCTCGCGAGGACGCCGTCAGTCGGATCGGCTACGTACCACAGCGGGAACGTGCAGGTCCAGGTTGCGGAGATTGAACTTGATCCCGAGCACGAGCCGCCATCTTGCGAACAGCTGAACGACCACGTGGTCGTTCCAACCGCCGCAGGATAACAGTTGTTCGGATTGTAGTTGCCGTTCGTTTGGCAGTTCGCTTGGGTGACGCCCGAGCGGTACACGTTCAAAATCGCGGAAACATCTTCCTGTCCATTTGATGCATTCAAACAACTATTGTTGTCGGAGACCGTAAACTTCACCTGGAAACCGTTTGTCTCTCCGGACGGCGTCGTGAGCGTAAGCGGCGTACTCGAACCATTGGTGTTGAGCAAGCTGATGCTCGACGACGTGATCGTCGGCGCAACGTTGTTCACGACATAGGTCGACGTCGCACCTTCCGATCCTCCCGATGCGGGGAACGTGTGGTTATCAATCACGTAGCCATACGAGTTATACGTCTGGTCCTGGTCGGGAATGGGAAGCGTGAACGAACAGCTCGGGTTTGCGAGCGCTTGAGTTGAAGAACAATACGTTCCTCCGGCGCCGCATGTGCTGCCGGTAAAGTCGTTCGCCTTGCAAACCCAAAGCTGGACGGTGTCGGTCGCGCCAGTGAACGTATCGGTATCGGAAGCGATCGCATTCCATGTCACGGCCACGCCAGGATTAGCCGGAGCCGTGTTTGAAATGCTCGCAAAGTTCGGCCGGTGGTTCACGATGAACGGTGATGCCGTGCCGCCGGTACCTTGTTTGAAGGTTGCGTTACACTGCGCGCCGCCAGCGTTGTTGTCACAGATCCAGGCGAACCATGCGTCGCTCTGCGGATCGGAGCTTTGCGTTGTGTACGTCGTCGTGGCATTCGCACCGCTCGCCGTGAGCGATGACACGCCCCAGTTATTGCCTGCGCCGCCGCCGCAGGTCGGCGGGCCTCCAGCTACGCCCGCCGTCGGGGTGCTTGAGGTCTTACAAAGGAGAAGATAGAAGCTGTCGCTGTTTGGATCGGTTGCGATGCCGTTCCACGTCACGTTGCTGCCGGCGTTCGTCGGCGTGGACGTTGACGATCCGGGAGCTTCCTGCGCATCAACCGTCCAGTTCGGCGGGGTGTTCAACACCGTGACGGTCGTGGTTGCCGTCGTCTGTGCAAAGGTAAACCGGGCATGATGGATGGCGTCGGTCGCCCAGAAATTAGCGCCGAGGATAATGCCGGCGGTAAGGAATCCCAAAAACAGAATCAGAAAACTGATCCTGCCGTTCGTGCCACGGTATTGCTTCTCTGCCCAGTTTAAAAACCGTTTCATGCGCTATTGCCTGTTTCCTTCATTTTATCTCAAATAATCCCCAGAAAAAGGGCAGTTATCCACAACGAGCTAAAGCCTACTCCCCAATCTAAAGCGGTTTTTCCACTATTTATAGCGAATTGCTTCCAAAGGACTGATGGAAGAGGCGCGCCGGGCCGGGAATATGCCCGTTATGAATCCCACAACTGCCGAGAAACAGGTAATAAAGAGCAAAAATGTTCCCGGGAACGCAAAGAGTGCCACCGCCGTCCCCCCAAAGTGGGTCGCAACAACGTTCAATGCGTAATTAATAATGAGACCTCCGGCGATGCCGATGCCCATGCCGGTCATGCCGCCCAAAAAGCCAACGACAACCGCCTCCGCCAGGAATAAAAATTGGATATCGCGCGGCGAGGCGCCGATCGTGCGCATGACGCCGATTTCTCCCGTGCGTTCGAGAAGCGTAACGGTCATGGTGTTGAACATGCCGATGGCGGACACAATAAGAGCGATGCCGCCAAAGCCCGCGAGGACGATTTGAATGCCGCCGAAAATCTGGTTTGCCTGTTCGACGGTCTTTGAGAGCGCCGACACCTGGTATCCATCCGCGATGATCGCCGTCTGCACGGTGTTCAATACGTTGCTCGATGCCGCGCGCACCTGGACCTTGCTGTATGACGTGATGCCGATTTGTGCGGAGAGCGTGTCGAGTGGAATCATGGCGTAAATCGCGGCGACGTCGTTCGTCACGCCCGTCACGGTAAACGTCCCCTGTAAGGTCACTTGTTCCTGCGCGCCGGAACCGTTGACGGCATTCGGTATCACCCGGAACGAAACGTTTTTCCCTAAAATATCTTTTGGATCTTCAACGCCGAAAAGCTGGAGCGCGGCGCTTGAGAGAATAATATTATTTTTATCCTTCGGATCATCGCTGAACGGCTGGCCTGCCGCCATCGCGATGCCGGCATATTTAAAATACGACGCCTTCACTCCCTGCAAATCAGTGTTCGCCGAAAGTCCGTTGTAGGTGATGAGCGATTGAAAATCGGCGAGCGGCGAAACATCGAGCACGTCGGGCATCGTTTTGAATTTTGTGATCGCATCCTGGTCGAGGACAACGGCGTTCGTCGACGGCGGGCTCACCGTCAAACTCAAAAGCGTGTCGCCGAACACGATTTTTTCGAGAAGAATATTTTGCAAACCGAAACCCAGGCCGACGAGCATGACGACGGCGGATGTTCCGACGCCCATGCCGAGAACCGTAAGCCAAGTCCTCGCAGGATTAGTCTTGAACATTCTGGTTGAAAGTTTGAATGCGTCGCCGGCTCTCATGTCTTTATTATAGATACATTCCCTGGCCGATCAGCTTTTCAAGGTACCACGACGCGGTACGGGCGGTGTCCGGCGCGACGCCGAGGCCGCCTTCTTCGGGAGGGATCTCAAGCCGCCGGCGGAAATCTTCCTGTTGGATGAATCCGCGCATGCGGAATTTGAGTAACTCTTCGAAGCGCGGAATTGCTTCGTCGGGAAGCTGCATCGCGCACTCGCGGATGAGCTCGGCGCGGACTTCCGCGATGCGTTCGGCCTGGCGCGGCGAGGTCACTTTTGCGGTGAAATTGTCCCTATAGGAGCGGATTTCCCTGGCTTCTTTGAGAATAATGTTGATTTTCTCTTTGAAGATTTCGGCCCGATCTTTAGAGATTTCGGGGCCGCCTTCGTCGATGCCTTTCGCGAGGCGCTCCACAAAGCCCTGATTGGTGAGCTTGCCGTCGATGAAGGCGCCCACGTTCCTTTCGAGCCGCTCAATCTGGTCGAAGCCGATGTCTTGCGTGAGGAAATTCACGATGCTTTTCACGCGGAGTTCCTGCGGGGTTGCATACGGATAGATGCGCGACAGTTTTTCGATTTCGGAAAGGATAGACGTGCCCGGATCGATCTGCTTGATCTGCTTCTTTTCCGGATTCGCAACTTCGCGCTCCACGGTTCCGTCTTTAAGGTAATAGACGCGGTGCGCGTATGGCAAAAGTTTCGCGTCGTGCGTGACGAGAATAACCGTCTTTTGATCCTTCATATTGATCTCTTCGAGCGTGTCCATAACTTGGCCGGCAGAGATGCTGTCGAGGTTGCCGACCGGTTCGTCGGCGAACAAAATTTCCGGATCATTCACGAGCGACCGCGCGACGGCTACGCGTTGCATTTGTCCTCCGGAAAGATTCGTGCCGAATTTGTCCGCATGCTGGTCGACGCCGAACCGCTTGAGGAGCTGCATCGCGCGCTTGTTGCGTTCGCCCGGCGAAACGCTCGCAAAAATGAGCGGCAGCGCGACGTTGTCTTTCACGGTGAGCGACGGGATGAGGTTGAACGATTGGTAAATGATGCCGACCGTGCTCCGCTGGAATTTCACCATTTGGCGCCAGTCGTATTTGTACGGATTCTCCCCTTTCACGAGCACTTCGCCCGATGACGGAGGAAGAATGCCGAGCAGCGAATACAAGAGTGTGGATTTCCCGCAGCCGGACGGGCCGAACAAAATGATATACTCGCGCGGGAAAATTTCGAGCGACTCGCCGCGCAAGGCATAATACTCGTTAGCCCTGCCTTCGTTGTAGACGATTCTTAAATTATTGACTTTGATGATTGGCTCGAGCATGGTTCGATTATTTCTTTGCGCCGCCGCCGATGCCGTTCAGCCAGCCGAAGGTGCCTTTGAAGTTATCAAGGATGAGGTCGATGATGCTCTTTTGCTGTTCCGGCGTGAGAAGCACGAAGTCCTCCGAGCTTGTGGTGTTGCCATCGATATCCGTGCACGTCACCCAATATTTATAGACGGTTGCCGGCGAAAAATTTGTCACCACATCCACATGCTTCACGAGCGGGGCCGACTCGGGCGTGGACGACACGGTTTCCGCGGCATTCTTCACGACGCCGCTCACATACGAGAGATAGCACTGCGCGGGTTCGTCGGTCGCCCATGAAATCACGGTCTGCACCGTGGTATCCTGGCCCGGATAGAGCGTGGAATCATTCGTCACATTGGAAATCACCGGCGGATAAATATTCTTCGTCGTTACGAAATAAATCGGGTCGCTCGTGATCTTGTCTCCCGCCTGGTTTTCCGCGGTAACCACAGCCTCGTAGCGGGTCTGAAATGTGAGGTTGGTAAGCTGCAAAATATGCGTCACGAGATAGTTCGGATCGCCGGTCGAGAGCGACTTGCGCGAGGACATGTTGGTATAGATCACCGTGCCAGCCGCAGGAACCGTCGTCCCCCAGCTGATCGTCGCTTCGTGTTCGCCGGTTTTTACGACGTGCGGATTGATGATGCTCGGCAAAACTGATTTCGTCGTAAAGGTGAGGTCGCCCGTCGTTCCGGGCGCGCCGATGCCGGCCGCCTTTGAAGAAACTTTGTAATGGTAGAGCGTTGAGGGAGCGAGGCCCGCGACAACGACCGAATGAGTCTTGCTGTTGCTGTTCGGATCCTGCTCTTCGCGCGCATAGGTGCTGCCATTGTATTCAGAATCGGAAGAGATGAAAACCGTACCGTCGGAGTTTTGGTCGGTTGCCCACGAGACCGTCACCTGGTCGGCGCCGATGTCGAGATTTGGATTGCCGAGGATCTGCGGCGGACCGATCACCTGCTGGGCTTGCTGGTTCACCGCTTGTGCGACTGCCTGCAACGCTTGCGGATTCGTAATATGTTGGACTGCCGAAATCGCTTGCTGGGCGAGCTGGGCCTGCTGTTGGTTCTTCACTTTGGAAAGGTCGATCGTGCTCGACGTGGTGAAGGTGTAGTCGCCGGAAAAATGCTGGTCGCCGTCCGAATTTGTGGAGCGGATGCGGAAGAAATAGGTCGTATCCGGATCGAGGTTTGGGATGACGACCGTGTGACTCGTCGAAAAATCGCCCTGGTTGCGCACGCCGCAATAATTTGCGTCGGTGCTGAAATCGACGAAGCTGTCGGTTTTCTGGTCGGTCGTCCAGGTAACGGTCGTGGACGTTGCCGTCGTGCTCGTTACGGAAACATTCGATATCGTTGGGGCCGTCTGCGCAAACGCGTGCCAGACGGTAAACCCGCCGATCGCAAAACCGGCAAAAAGGATAAAAAGAGCGGACAAAACGCGTCGCATGACTTCATTTTAGCACGTGCCGAAGGCAGCGGGGGCGAAGCGCACGTGCCGAAGGCAGCGGGGGCGGAGCGCACGTGCCGAAGGCAGCGGGGGCGAAGCGCACTTATTGCGGCCACGGCAACGAGTGCAAGACGCCGATAAATGAATTGCCACCGGTATAGGTTGTCGCCATCTGTCCGGAAGGGATGGCAATCCCCCAGAAAAACGTGGAACTTTGGATGTTTGCCGTGGAGCTCGGCTTCCGCATGTTGATGGCGACCGTTGAGCCAGGATTCGCGAGAAGCGTTGTGCCGGATGCATACGTGAGGGCGGATGTTGCAAAGTGCTGCTGGCCAACCGCGATGCTGAATGAGCCGTTCGTCATGTTGGTTCCATAAACATTTACGTTCATAGAAACATTGCCGCTTGAACGGATCGTCGCCGTTGCCGTAAGCGTCGACATGGTCTGGCCCTGGCTGAAGCTGCCGTAATTAATAGTGGACGTGGTTTCAAAGGCGAGGAGCGAAAGAAGTTGAACGCCGGTTGAAGTCGCCGTCGTGCCGGAAAGCACCGTATCGGATGCTTGCATGAGCGCCGTCCATGAATCACCCGCCCACGGCGTCCCGGAATCGGTCGGTTGTGCAAAATACTGGAATTGGTAATCGCATTCTGCCGTACATGAATTGCCAGCACAATTATAAAATCCACACGACGATGTCGCGACATAACAATCATTCGGATCGGCAGTGCAACTTGTCCCCGAACTCGTTCGAAATGCTTTGCCCGTGAGCGCAAAGAAATCGCCAAATCCATTTGCATCCGTAACCGTCGCCGTCGAAACAACAAGTGTCGTCGTGCCCTCGATCAATGTGATCGATTGCCCCCCATTTAACGACAGGTTGCTGATTGTCGGCGCCTGGTCCACCTGCGCTTCAGCAACGTTCGTATACGTGTCGAGAAGGCTGCCGTCGGATTTCACAATGCGGAAACAATACGTATTTCCCGGCGAACCGCTGTTGTTAATGAGGGAGAAATCCCATTTGCCATCTTCGCCGGCGAGGACCTTGCTGATATCGTTCGAGAAATTATTTTGTTCGACGTAGGTTTGGTTATCGATGGCGTTCGTGCCATCGGTCGGATCCTGCGCGTTCGCGGTGAGCGCCGCTCCGTTTGCGGGAGTCGGGTTGTTATAGAAACTGATTGCGCTCGATGTCGCCGTGCCCACGTCAACATACGTTTCGCCTACGAACCCTGTGTCGCATCCTCCGCCGGTCGAAGTCGCGTACTGCAGTTTGAAACTTTGTCCGCTGACGTCGATGCCGGTACCGGCAAGATTAATGAGCATGCGCAGACGGAACGGGTTGCCTGCAAGCGGTATGAGCGACGATGCGTTCGTCGACCCGAAAGTGTTTCCTACCTGCGTGCTGTCTTGGTTTTGGAAAAACCGATACGCCGCTTCCGTCATGGTGTTTGGCGTGAACACGGTGATCGTTGTGCCGTTCAATGTGAAGCTGCCCACGTCGACCCAGGTCGCATACAGTCGCGATGCGGACATGCCGTCGATGCGGGCGCCGTAAATATCCGTTGTTGTTTGGTTGATTGGCCCCTGGCGGCTTCCCCAGGCGCTCATGCTGGTACTCGTTGATATCTTATAGTACACGTTTGCCGTTGCTGCGGTGGCGGGCGTGGTGCGGCCGCTATAGACCACATACACATTGCCGGTGTTCAAGTCCAAGCCGATCTTTGCGCCGGTAAGGCCAAGCGTTGAACTTGTTTCCACGTCGGTGTCTCGCGTCCACGTATCGGGGGTAGGATTATATGTCCAAGTACGTATGGCGCCCGTGTTGGCCGAAAGCGTTGCGATATTGCATGCGGAAACCAAATAAATGAAATTCGAATTGTGGTTCACGGCAGTGCCGAAATGGCCATCATAGGTTGTATTTGGCGGACAGTTGCTGTCGATAATGGTCCAGTTCGCGTCCCATGTCGATGAAGCCTCGTGCCACATTTTTGATTCGAGCGTGCTGCTCGCGATGTTGAATTTGATGTTTAAAATATCTCCCGCCGGCAAGGGGTTCATAATCATCCAGTCATTGGCGTCAGGCAGCCATGCATTGTTATTGCCGATTTCCGGCCAATTGGTAAGCGACGCAGTGCAGTTGGCGCTGCACGTAAGAATATATGAGTCGGATGTGTTGAATACGCCTGCATAAAGATGGCCGTCAGTCCCCTCGGTGATCGTACCCACCGTTGCACCCGCCGTATATCTGCCGGCCTGGGTTGAGCTTGAAATATCGAGGATGGTGCTTAAAGAATCGTTTGAGGTGTCAAGGCGGTCATACCACAAGTCGTCATGCGTCGTTTCAAGCGTTGCAATATGGATGAACGTGCCGGTCGTATTGCCCGGAGTCCATCGGTCGTACCATACGGCAACGCGAATGCAAGTCGTACTTGGGCCCACCGTAACGGCAGCACCCCATGTTGTACCGCCATCAGTTGTCTTTGCATATACGCAGTTATTTGTGCTGTCGCGATAGAACGCATAACCGGTAGAACTCGACACGAAAACGTTGGTGAACGATGTCCCGTTGTTGGATGGCTTGTTGGTCGTAACGGTCGGGTCAATCACCGTCGATGTGGCTGCATGCGCACGGAAGACCGGAATGGCGCACGCCATAACAAGCGCTACGCCGAATCCCAGAACTATGGAAAATTTTCTCATTGAAAAATATCCCGCACGAGCCGGTTTATTTCAATTATATCCTATGAAAATCCCCGATTTACTGGATAACCAGGTTCAACTGGCAGCCGGTCGAGCGGAATGAGGCATCATCCTGACGTTCGCGGTAAATCACGAGCAAACTATATGATCCCTGCGTCGCTTTTGAGCTAACATTCATAATGATTGCCGCCGTGCTTGTGGCATCGGACATTGGCCCGTGGTTCAGAACATAGCTCACACCGGATGGAAGCGATCCGAGGCGGATGTCATAAATGGGATGCTGATATCCTTGCGGCAAGGTTGATGTCGCCGTCGTCCCCTTTTTGGGTTTGCTGAATGGCGTCGTGAGTCCGGAGAAGAGCTGCAGGTTGAACGCTGCGCTTCCACCTGGAGAAACCGTCTGCGAGAACGGCACCGCAACGCATTGCTGCTCCGCGCCTTGCTGGAAAATGTCGCTCTGCGCCATCGATTGCTGCTGGATCACGGGACCCGTCGGTTGCTGCGATTCTGATTGCACATCCGTTGAACTTGCGTCGACGGATTGATCATCCGGCGCGGGCGTAACCGTGGTCATCGCTTCCGGCGTGTCGATATATGAAACCTCAACGCCGACGGCGTCGAGATAAATTTTCGGCGGATTCGCTTGGCCAAGGCCGACGAATGCAACTTGCAAATGTTTGAGCTCATCCCACGACGTGATCGGAAGGTCGTAACGGCTCGTTTGCCAATTGTCCTCATGGATATCAACGAGCGGCTGCCACGTCACGCCATCCGTGGAATACACAATACCCAAAAAATCGTCCGGCGTACTCGACGGCAAAACAATATTTTGGAATGACTGCGTATTGACCGTAATCGGCGCCGGCAGCGTTGCGGTTGAAGGAACTCCCGTCACCGATGTTGCAACGACAAGCGACAAACCCGAAGTTGCCGTGCTTGTCGCAATGGGCGTTGATGAAACCGAATCGGCGAATGCGACGGGGATCAAATGATACAGCCACGACGAAGGCGGCGGGGACGACGGATCCGTTGTCGGAGGCGGTGGTGGCGGTGGCGCAGCTTGCTGGGTCGACGTATCCGTTTGCGACGAAGCACTTGCGTCCGTTGAGGTTGCCGCTGTTTGATCTTGCGTTGTGGTTGCCGTTGTGGTCGTCGCCGTTGTGGTCGATGCCACCGTAGAAGTTGCTGCCGTAGAGGTTGCGGCTGAATCCGGTGTTGTCGATGCTTGATCCGTACTCGTCGCTGCAGCATCTTGCGTCGTTGTTGCCGCGCTTTGTCCCCCGCCTTGATCGGTACTCGTGGCCGGACTCGCTGCATTGCTTGTTGTGGCCGCACTCAGATCAGTTGATGACGTATCGATCGACGAACCGCCACCGCTTCCGCCGCCACCCCCTCCACCGCCGCCACCATTCACGCCGCCGCTTCCGCCAACCGATCCCGACGCGCCGGGCTGCGCCATGCTGGCGGGTTCGACATACCACGAAAGCACGATCTGCGCCGATTGAAATTTCTTCCCTGCGAATTGTGAAATATCGGCATCGCCCGCAAAATTGCCGCAGAACATCTGGGCCGTACTTGTGCTGAAAATGGCGGAATTAAGCGGCGTATACGCGGAGGCCGGAGACGGCCCATCAAGGTCGGGCTTGCCAAGCGCGTTCT
>Ga0335069_10007299_pt1 | contig 15975 bp, 15 predicted proteins | sample Lox_Sample_11_FD_206714 | JGI IMG/M metagenome (GOLD analysis project Ga0335069, IMG submission 206714) | Soil microbial communities from Loxahatchee National Wildlife Refuge, Florida, United States - Lox_Sample_1.1 | ecosystem: Environmental > Terrestrial > Soil > Wetlands | place: USA... | reverse complement strand
CAGTACAAACTACATAATAAAGCTCTATATCCCCATTGTCGTCATAAGGGTAATAGTAGATTAGTACATTATTTCCTGAGCTATCTTGCACAGTGCCAGATTGACTTAACGTAATAGTTGAACCTAATGATACGTAAGAATAACTAGGAGGAGCCCCAGTCAGGGTATAGACAGGTTTAGAAACTGTCCTAGCGTTGTCTTTATAGAAATAGAGTGTACCATTAGACATAGCTTGAGCAGTATCTTTATCAACAAAATATGTATCAACATCGCTCGTAACAACGTAATTCGGATCAAGGTCTGTCATTTTTATTTCCCTCTTGAGCGGCGGATTGAGAACCTGCTTTTCCGATTAAGTTAACTAAAGATGAAGCAAGTTTTTCTTTTTGATTAATTTTAGATATATTCTTAAGTTCATTAGCCCAATTAGGATTAGTTATCAAATCAGCCATGGCCTTATCATATCTATTACCCCAAATCTTATTGAATGTTTTAGAAATAGGCTTATTCCAAATATCACTTACCTTTTCTAGACCAGGACCTTTTAAGACTTCGCGACCTTCCCTACTCGCAGCTTGATTGATTTTAAATTGATTAAGTTTATCGGTAATAGTTTTTAAATCATCTAATTGGCTTTGAGCTTCTGGGATATCTCTAAGGTGGCCTTTAAGTTCATTATATGTTTCTTTATTCTGAAGATATTTAGAAAAGTTTTCAGCATTCATAGGTTTTGAATTAAACGCATCTTCTAAATTCGAACGCGCTATGTCTCTTTCCGCTAAACCTCTTGCTTGTCCATAAATAGATTTAGGATTACCCGCACTATCTAAATATTTTGGAGAAGCTTCATCTAGAACATTAATTAAATCTTTTCTTATATTATCTATTCCCTTTTGACCAAAAAGCTTATTTTCCCTGGTAAACTGTTTGTTACCTAAATATTGTTTAACTTTATCTAAATAACCAATGCTATTTTCAGGAAGTCCCTTAGTAGCTTGAGTAAAATCTGGAGTATTCTTAAGTGTACCCATTACAGATTTAAAAATATCGTTGTCATAAAGTTTTTCTATTTTCCCTTCAGGAACAAGAACATTATTAACTTCTTTATAAAGATTGTTTTTTAAAGCGTCTAATTCTGACGGATTATATATATTACTTTTAAGCTTTTCTATGGATTGACCTAAAGCTGCTTCTCTTGCTAATTCTGCTTTATCAAGTTGCCTAGATACTTCAGGAGTACGACCGAGTTGACTCTCAATACCCTCTTGAAATCTATATCCTGTAGCCTCTCCTGGAGTTACAAACGGTATACCCTGGCGCTGAGCCGCTTCAAGAACCGGAGTTGCACCTCCTGTCTCTCCTACCGCAGTTTGGACAGCTTTTAAAGCACGGTCTTTAGGAGATAAGAAACTCGCAAGTTTACCAAGTTTACCAATAGGCTCAGATAATGCTCCGAATGGTGCGGCTATTAACCCCGATGTAATAGCTTCTTTCTGTCTAGATCCTTCAGGCGCAGTAATTCCTGAGTATGCGGCTTGAGGCAATGCCATTTCTAAAGCTGGAGCTAAGTATTTACCAAGTCCTGGAAGACTTTTTACTACTTCAGATAATTTTCCTAAGTTAGCTTCAGGAACAGCCGCAGCACCTGCTAATTGAGGAATTGCTCGTAATATATTCTCTTTCGTACTTAACTTAGATGGATCAGTCTCAAAAGGAAGATATTGAGTTAGATTGACTTTCTGAATTGGAAGTCCGGCATAAGTTGGTAAGTTAAATACAAATTCACCAACATTAGCCGCTGTTTGCGCTGCCCCCTTAAAAGGTGCGGCTACATCTGATATAACTGTACCTGTTGCTTTCTTTAGAGACTCAATTAAATTACCTTTTGTAGAGGTATTAGATGATGATAATGCTTTTCCTATTTCATCATCGCTCATGTCATCAGGGAATGAGGCATAACTACCGTCTGGAAGTTTTACATATTGAGCCATGATTTACTCCAATCTTCCAGTTGTAGGATTCCAAGTTCTTATCTTAGCACCAGCAGGAGGCATATTAGTTTCTTGTTTAGCCGAAGAAGATGGATTAACTATAGAAGAAGCACCAGCGTAAACATTCTTTCTTGCTTTAAAAGCTTTTTCAGTTGCATCATTAACTATATCCAAAGTTTTATTTAAGACAGGTCCACTAGAGACTCCGAAATCCTTTAGCCTTTCAGTAGCTGAGTGCTTCATAAGTTCTTTTGTAGCTTGTACTGTAGTTTTTCCTGAAGCTAACATTTGTTGTAACTGGGATTTCTCAAAGTTCAATATTCCTGCAGCATAGTATTTAGATAATCTATCTTGAGCATCTTTATTGCCTTGAGTTGCGGATAATTTATCACTTAGAAATTGAGGTGAAATACCTGCTACTGAATTAGGATAAACTAAATTTCCTTCTTTGATATAACCAGATATCACAGGAAGTTCTGCTTCTGCTCTTTCACCACCAATAGTGGATGTGATAATAGAAGCGGTTGTTCCATATTTAGTAAGTCTATCTAATGAATTTCTAGCTGCTGGAGACAATGGTTTTAGTTTAGTCCCGTCTGATAGAGTATCCCCACCAGATCTAAGAACATTGGCTGCTTCATAATTTTGGTCTTCTGTTAGACCTGGATTATCTTTACTAACAAGTCCTCTAAAAAATAATTCCTCTTTCGCCCCAGCTCCTAGATTCTTAAGATTAGGATCAGTTGAGCCTTTTGCTTGTTGCGCTAGATATTGTAAATCTTGCTTAGCTTTTAAGTTTTGAAGATAAACTTGAAAATCTTGAGCTTGTTTAATCTTTTGAGATTCATAGGCTTGTTGTTCTTCAGGAGTAGCACCAGCTGTTCCTGTGAGCTGTTTTCTAATCGCGTACTTCATTAAGTTACTTATATCATCCTGAGACATATTCCCGAAGGCAGCTTGTAGTTCGTTAGGTCTACTTAAGTCCATAGGAGCATTCGGTTGTGCATAGATATTTTGGCTTAATCCTTGAATATCTCCAGGCTTTTGTTGTTGTTTAGGTTGAATCACTCCTTGAAGAGCAGATGCTATCTTTTTGATCTTATATAATGGATCTTCTGCTTCTTTGATTGCTTCTTCTTGCTGGGACTGTAACCCACTTATTTGAAGTTCTTTAAGGCGATTAGCTAAATCCTGCTCCTTCTGACGCTGCGCATATTGTTCTGGCATCTTTACTGCATTATAAACATTCCCAAACGAGCTGAGAGCATCTTCTAGCATTGTATTTCGCTGAATGGGTGCTGATAAAAAATTGATTGGTTGAAATGCCATAATTAATCCTTAATATTTCATACCCAAATTATACCCGGGACCAAAACTTTGCTGAGTAACACCTAGACCCATACCTGACGGAGCGGTGAAAGAAGCAGGGTTAGCACCCCCTCCACCTAAAGAAAACCCGCAAGTAAGCCAGCACCACTACCCAACACCTTACTAAAGATATCTCTGACGCCCTGATTTTGTTGATTTTGGTTTTGAAATTGCAACTGTGCCTTGGTACCCATTAAGTTAGCTAAGTCTGAAGCAAGCCCCCTAGAAGCATCATAACCCATGCCATATAAGCTGCCTAAAGAACCTAGACCTTGTTGTTGAGCACCATAAACACCTTGCATATATCTGCTTAAATCTGTGTTCATAAGAGCATCAGTGATTCTAGCTTGATTAGATATGTCATTAATATTACCACGATAACCACCAGCCGCCGCCGTATTAGACGCAGCTCGCAAAGCTTCATCCCTTGCTAACTTATAGGAGTCAGTAGGCTTATATGAGCTCAGCATTTTATTATAGTATTCTGCTGGATTAGTAGCCATTTCTGAATAGATAGGATTAATCTTATTATAGGCTTCTTGTCCCTGATTAATGTATGGCTCTAAATACTTTTTTAATAACTCTGGTAAGCCCTCTAGTTCTTTATTCGCAGCATAACCAGGGTCAGCTCTACCACGCCCCACAATTGGCTCTAAAACGCTTCCAGAGAACTTATCACCTATACCACCAAGAAAATCACCAGTCTTCTTACCTATATCTTCAAAAGGTCTAGCTATATCACTAAAAGCACCACCTATATCCCAACCCATATAAACTCCTAAGGAACGCTAGTTATTGTTGATAAAGTTGCTGAATCTGACTTAAATTGAAGCTTTTTACTATCACTATTATACCAGATTGTGCCTATAGGTGCATCAGTAAACAAAGAAGTAATTTGCGCGGTCGTAAAGCTAGGGGCCCTAAGCCCATTCACATTAAGAGTATTATTAGATGTTATGGTTGTATAACTTAATGCATTAATTACCTGCACAACTTGGTTTAAAATCTGAAAAGCCTGGTCATTGAATAAGTAACCGTCATCCGATATGAACCCTTCCCTATCAACGAATTTCATCCTATAAAATTGTGGCAATAATGCGAGTGTCATAAATCACCTAATAAACTGTTAAAGTACCTGCTGAACAAACAAACCTATCAAATCCCCAAAACCTTAGTTGGATAGTAAACTCATTTGCTTCACCCATTCTCCACCATCTAATCTGATTCCTGTATTGCCCTTCTGGGTTTAATGTCTTACTCACTACATTTCCGAATGAAGCATTACCATTCTTAGAGATAGACATATCCACCCTAGGCGCTGTTATATACTTCCAAGCCTCACCTTGCTCTATCCAGAATGTAAACATACCAGCTCTAAATCTGTCCGAATCTTCTTTCCGAACCGTGTTACATATCCTGATTCTAGGAATTTCTTCGCCATCATAAGTCGTTATTTCAGTATCCATCTTGCGTAAAAAACCATCATTAATAGAAACAAAATAGGTATCTTCCCCGAAATAAACGACTTTGCGAGCAGGATAGTAACTTAAATCTTGGTCTGAAAGATGGAAAAACTTCTGCGTGGTAAAGTCGTAGACTAGGCTTAAATCATCATCTTCGTTATAGAACGTAATCTGATAGAACAAATGACCGTCTCGTCTATAAAAAAAGGCTGTTGATTGCTCTGGGTAGCTTATCTGGTCTAATAAATGGTCTATGCCATCTGATGATATCCTGTTAAAGTCTGAGCCATTGCTTACGACTATAAACGGGCTATTCTTCTCATTCTGTGCCAACCAACATGCATAGGTATCACTTGAAGCGAATGTAGAAACTGAGACTATCCCGTTATCTATGTTAAACGATTGTATCTTACTGTAGTTATTTACACCGCCAACTTGAGTCCACACTTCTGCAGATATAGAACCCATAACTATGATGTTATTTCCCCTGCCTGGTAACCGACTTACAAGAAGTGAATCATCTGGCTTATTTTGAATAGAGAATTGATTAATCTGAACTATTGTGGAATCTGTGTCTCGATCATAAACGTACCAATTTTCGGAATTAACACTGTCTTCAGAGGAAGCTATTAAGAAAAATGTATTGTGATAGCATACGTACCCAGGAAGAACTGGATCAGCTCCAAAGGTTAAATTTTGCGCGGTAAATGTTCCAGTTTCATAATTATAAATATAAGCATCTACCCCATCTACAAGGCATATCTGTGTTGCTAAATTCTCATCTATATAAACATCGCCCGTGACTGTCTTAATTGCACCCACTTGTCTAGGGACTAAGTCTTCATTAATCCGATACACAATTGAGCCTACTACTGTGAGTATAAATGCGCCACGAATGGAATTAAATATGCCTCTACCCACACCTTGAGTAGATATCTCAACTGTTTTTTCGTATCCAGGATAGTTTACAAGCCATGAATCTGAGATAAACAAGTTGTATGTTTTTTCAAGATTAATCTTAGGGTAACGACCAAATACACTGCTACCAACCACACTAATCGGTATATCCTGACCGCTTTGAACTTGCATAAATTATCCTGTGTTAAATCCGCCTTCTTTGATATATCTTGCTGATCTTATAATCCTGACTGGGTCGTCGCCGAGTTTACCAATTCCTGTATTACAACTATGACACAAAAGACCTCGGACTTTGTTAGTTTTATGACAGTGATCTATGACTAATCGCATCGGTATTCCTGTCTTCGGTGTCTTTCTTGTCTCTGGCTGAAAACATATTGCGCATACTTGATTTTGCTTAGCCAACATCTCATTGTATTGAACTATTGTTATTCCTCTTGCATCGCAACATTTCTTAAGACTATAATCTTCTTTAAATTTAGCTTTTTGCTGTTGATAAACCTTTTTATAGATAGCATCCCATTTTTCTGGGTTTTTCTTTCTATTTTCTGCCATTTTAGCATTAAACCAATCTCGGTTTTCATTTCTCTTTTTACTAGTTGATGCTCTGTGGCATATACGACATCTTCCATCTTTTCTAGTAAGTTCTTTAGACAAATCACCGTGAATATGACACTTCCCAAAGTTCTTAAGAGAGCTATTCTTTCTGTGAATTTTTGTACATTCTTTACAAACATAGAAAGGTTTTCCTCTCTTAACCGTCTTACTTACTTGTTCTTCATTCAAATTACCGTGAACTTTACAAACTTTAATATAATCCATATTAACCTCCTGACTAAGGCTTAGTACATGACCAGCCTTTTGTCAACAGATTAATAAGGGCGAATCCACCCTTTCCCTAAATTGCAAAACGCCCAATTGAAAGTATTTCTCTTCTGAAGCGTAGAAACCTTCTTCATAGCTAAGTCTATAAGTCTAGATTTCTTCTTAATCCAATGCTCATATTCATTGAGTTGTTTCTCAACTAAAGCAGGTACAGAAAAGTTATATTCAGTACAAATTCTTTCTGATAAAGCATACTTGAGATAAGTCAAATAAAATTGATCAAACCCAACAGCATTAAATATTTCTAAATCAGGAAGAGATATAGTTGAGAAATTGGAAAAAGTTATTCCACTAAATACCATAAAAGATATAGGACTTACACCAATATCACTGACCTGAGCTGTTTGAACAAAAGTCTTGCCACCATAAATAGTACCATTCGTAACGGTAAATAAGTTACCTTCACCAATTTGATAAGATTGATTATAGTTTGTCGTACGAGTTAAAACCCATGGAACAGCGCCTGTACCAAGAGTCGTTAGGGAATAAGAACCATTTTGGAATTCAAATGGACTAGCTACATTAACAAGTATTCTATCGCCTAACTGAACAGTATATCCATCTACGACAAGAACAGCTGGTCCGGGTGATGTTAAAGTTGCTCCTACTCCTGAAGACCCATTATTATAAATAGTCCCATATGGGAGCATATCAGCAAATGCAGAGACATTTCCAATGAACTTAGTACCAATTGGAGGATACCCAGAAGTTTGCACATTGATTTGTATGGGTGGTTCTGTAAGAGAGGAAAGCACAAAGTGGTTAAGAACAAGGTTTGCTTGGACACCAGGTATTATTCCAGTATTTATATAATTTATCAAAGCACCTATATTATCATAAACACCTTCCAAATCGAACCCATTAACCACAAGAGAGTTTTGACTTAAAGAACCACCGCTATATATAGTCGGAATTCCTAAATCAGCAGTTGTTACATTTTTAGTTAAATCTTGACCTAAAGACACATCATCAAAATCAAATATGCCATGAACCTCAAAAGGATAAGTTCTATCAGGTTTAAAATAGATATGAAGATTCCCACCATTAACATGTCTTTCAAAATACCATTCAAAAGGGAGGGACTGAATATTTTCTACCCTTGGAGAACCAAAATATTGGTTTCTCTGTGAATAAACCATGGCATATCTAACGCTGTCTAAAAAGAAGACAACTGTATCTAGATGAACAATCTTAGGAATAAAATAAGTTTCAACGCCTGGAATGACAGTGAATGAGTATTTAGTTTCATAAGGGACCATTCCGTGATTGACGCGCTTGTCAGCTAAGACCTCGTTAAGCCAGAAAAGTCCATCTGAAACTTGCTGCCCACTGACTGTCTCAAATTCTCTGGAGACTATACCTGATGCATAATACGCATCTGAGATTAACTGATTCGTTGTATACACCATTTAAAGCCCCCTTAGAATTTAAAATAAGTAATCAACAATACCAGTAACATATAAAGTCAAAGAAGGAGCGCTTGTCTTATAAGCAATGGTAGGAACGCCAGCATTAAGCTTACTCGGTACTTTAACAGGCAATGTTATTGTAGAACCGCAAGCATAATTAACAACTCCGTTCGCAGCAGAAGAACCAAAAGGATTAAGAGCGACAGAAGCTGCCGCAGAGGAAACAGCACTGAAGAGAACTTCAGCAGCATATGGCGGAACAGCTGGGACACCTACATCAGTATCAACCCCAACAGCAAGAGGGACGTTTACATAAGTTGCGGAGCCTCCAGCGTTAAGAACCTTAACGCCAGCGTCATAGTAATAAGTTCTAACTTCTCCATCTCCGTATTGCCAGAACTGAAGAATGTTCGCAGAGCCATCAGTCCTTACCCAACCAACACGTCTATACATATCATAACCGGTTGGTAAGAATGGGACTACATTTGAAGATAAAGAAAGAAGTCCAGCAGGAGGAATCGGATTTAGTGGAGCTGGAATTCCACTTAAGATATAAGAAGGCGGATCAGTAGGCGTAGGAGATGGTCCACCGCCTAACGCATCCGTAGAAGTAAATACGCTATTAGAAGAAGCGATTACATAGACTGCATATTGTTGATTAGCTACAAGTACAGCTTGGTCAACGCCATTTGCACCTACGACAGAACCATTTACTGCCACATCAGCAGACAAAGCGATATCATTGATATTAAGCGAATCTCGTGCCGCACCTGCAGCAATCGTGACTATTTTATCAGCAGACTTTGAAAGTCCTAAGCCGTTTGCATACTTGAGACCTGCATTAACTACAGGATAATTTGGAGCCATGGTTTAATCCTTTATAATTGAGATTTTAATTCATTTTGGTGATGCTTTGCATGGTGCAAATAACATAACCATCTTACATTCATAGGATCTGTATAATCAGGATGATGAGCCTGAATATTTTCTGATGATTTACACACTTCACAATTTCCTTTTATAAGTAAACCTGATTTAATTCTTCTATGTGTAGCTTCTCTGCAATTCTTCTTAAGTCTATTTTGAAAATTATCATTAAGTCTTTTAATGGATTTAGCTCTTCGTTCTTCTATAAATTTAGGATCGTTTTTCCTAGATTGATATAATAAACGCTTTTTTTCATGAGAACATTTTGAACAATATGCTTCATTAAGATTTTCTTTTTCAATACCGCATTTACAAATTGGATTTCTACCAATTCTCCTAGATTCTTTTCCAAGATATTCTTTATTTCTTTCATATCTTTCTTTCTCACGAGCACATTTACATTTCCTGCAATAATTTCCATTTTTATAAGACTCTTCTTTTAATTCTCCACAATCTTTACATTTTGGATCTCTACCTGAACCCCACGTAGGTAATCCTTTGGCTTGGCGTATTTCAATTTTAAATTGTCTTCGTCTTTCATTTCGACATACACCACACCAAGATTCTTTAATATAAGAACCAGTCTTTAAAGCTCCACACTTAGAACAATTAAGTTTACTCATTTTAAATCGACCTCCGTTATAAAAATAACGTATAACATACGGACGAAATAAAGTACAGAACTAAACTGGCAAAGCAATCATCATAGAATATTCGTCCACGAGAGTTTTGCCCCATATACAGTCGTGAATCATACCGCGTTGATTTTGGCCGAACAAACTTCCGTAGTACTGACGAATCGAAGCTCCAGAATCTGGATCTTGAGAAACGCTAGTAGGATATGGAACTTCTTCAGGAAGCTTAGGCATAGCTAGGAATAAGGGATCACCTGCAGTAATAAGTCCACATCTATGGTCTGGAAGTACACTGACCTTCATCCCTGGAAGAATTGCAGAAGTTATATACTGAGTCGCACTATTTGCGGATGAAACCACGGATGCCTGTAAAGGCGGATAGATATTCACTGTAACTTGGCTACCGGCTGTAGAAGCTGCGTCAGCTGTTGCTCTGAATTGAACGGGTGATTGAGATGGTCTATGACCGATGAAAGTTAAGAATCTTAAGTCAGGTAAACCAGCTGTCCCGTCATTAAAGACAAATTTATCATAAGCCTTAATGCAATTTGGATCACTCATTGCACTCGTACCGTTGAAAGTAATAGAAACAACAGCGCCGCTTGCGTCAGTTGTTGTGCTGACTACGGTTAAGACTGCTCCTGAATTACCTTGAGAACCAGCAAAGTGAGTCTTTAAAAGGTTAGATTGATACCAATCACAGTTACTGAACTTACCAATTTCCCAACTATTCGCTTCTCTGTTACCACGTTCAAGAGTGAATTGGTTCAAACCAGAGTTGACGATTGGTGGGAAAGTTAAATCAGAAAGATACCCTCTTGTTTGAGTCTTAGCTGCACCAAAGTTTCTGAAGAAAGCTAAAGCATTTGCAAGCTGAAGATAAGTACTGATTTGAGTTACACCATCACCAAAGAAACGGAAAGTATTAGTTTCAGCAACTGACGCAACGTTAGACTCAATTTGAGAACCGATTTCCGCTACAGCAGAACGTCCAAATTTATCCATGTAATCACGAACATTGAAAATGAATTGCTGAGCTGTGAATTCATAAGCAGTTGAAACTTGTTGGTCTACAGTAAGCTGTTGAACGCGTTGGTTGGCAGCTTGGAAAACTGCAACTAAACTATTATTAGTATTGAAGCGAGGAGGTAAATCAAATGATACTGTGTCACCTAAGTTCTTTGGGACGTCATCATTAAATCTCTGAAACTTTTTGTTAGAAGTGCTGATAAAAGCATACATGTTTAAAAGTAATGCGAGGTTACTCTCGTTATAAGTAATAACCTGTTGTAAAAAATTTGTTGGCGCAGCCATATATTATATCCTTCATATTAACTAACCCCGTAACCAGGGTTGATTTCTTAAGTCTCGAACTGACATTTTACCGTTGTTTCCTGATATTTGAGAGGGTTGTAAACGGTCGATAGGAGCAGCAGTTTCTTGATTCTGCGCTTCAAGTTGAGCTTGCTTATTAGCTTGAATAGACTGTGAAAGTTTTAAGAGTTCGGCATGAGCTTGTTTAGGATTACGCTCAGCAAGCCTATCTATACCAGCAAGTTTAATAGCATTCTTAGATAAATCATAAAGAACGTCGCCACCATTAGGGATACCAGATAGCAAAAAAGTAAGTTGAGGAAATGAAACTGGATCAAAATCTTTAGTTACTTCATCAAAATCTTGATAAGACTTCTTACCTTCTTCTACCTTTTGCAAATAGTTTTGAGCTACCTGATCCATTTGAGCTCTACGTTGTTCTTCAAGCATTCTGGCATTGAGCTTATTAAGTACATCCTCAGAGATAGAATTTGCGTCTACTTCTCTTGAGACGGTCTCATTACGCTGTTCTTGCCCCCTTCTAAGAGCTTCTAATTCTTGCTTATGTCTTTCCTCAGCTTCACGACGTGCAGATTCAGCCGCCCTAGACTTTTCTCTAGAGACGATTTGATTGACTTGATCCTGAGATAACATCTTCTGTGCAGGCGCGGATTCCTGTCCTGCAGGAGAAGAAATAGGATTCTGCACGGCTGTATTATTTTCAACTTGATTATCTTCCATTTTAAATACCTCTGATTTTATACCCACTTGACTGTGGTTAATTACCTTTTAACGTGAAGTAACGGCCATTATGTACCGCATGGCTGCGTATAAAACACCCTAGAGAATGCTAGGTCATTAAAGGAACAGAACAGATTACTTAAGCGAAGACTTTTTCACCATATGCTTCACAAGCTTTTTATCTTCCTTCGCATCAGCATGCTTCATGGCTTTCTTGTGATGATCAGCTTGCGCTTTATGGTGTTCTGCTTTAGCTTTGTGCATCTCGTGCTGCTTCTTGTGGTGTTCTTTACCCTTATGCATGGTGTCTCCTATTTGCGAAGTTTAGACAGAGTTTTAGCAAGCACAGCCTGCTTTTTAGTCTTAGGGTTTTTACTGTGTTCGGCTTTCTCCAGCTTTGATTCTGGGATTGTAGCGCCTTCTTTGACATGGAGTTTCTTTCGAAGAGCCCCTTTATGTTCAATAGCATCGGCGATCCAATTCTTTTTCTTAGCCATGATTATTCCTTCTCAACAGATTTAGTTATATGTTCGCCTAATTTAATCGCAGAATCAAGTGCAGTTCTGGCCTGTTCGGCATTAATTTGGTCTCGCTTAAGCGCAGTGTTTATGTCTGCATTCCTGATTTTGCTGATAGTTTCTATGTATTTCGTCTGAGCTTCTTGAGCTTTAATAGCTATTCTTGCGTTCTCCGTAGAGGCCTGTTGCTGTATAGCTTCCATTTCAACATTAGTTTGCGCTGGTGACTGAGCTTCTTTCTGAAGAACTGCCATCTGCATAGCCTGCTGTTGAGCTTGAAGCTGAGCCTGTTGCTGAGCCATTTGTGCTTGCTGAGCTTGTTGTTGCTTTTGCTGCTGCATCCACTGATCTGCTTTTTGCTTTAGATTATCTATGCCGCGTATATCAATATTGTCTAGGATTAAAGGCAGCCCTTCTTCATTGATAAACTGTGCAAATCCTGGACTAGCTTGTGATAGTTGTATAATAGTCTGAAGTGCAATCTCTTTCTGCATCGAAAAATTGACGCCGGCTTCAACTCTGACTTCAAGATGATTCGGGTCAAAGTTCATGTATAACGAGCCTGGTTTATTAATCATCTGAAACGAACGTTTGCCATCGGGCTTTAAGACGGGAAGGCTTCTAGGGGTGCGGTAATACTTTGGAATAAGGTCTACGATAATCTGTGCAACTCTGTTGAGTCCTTTGATATATCCGACAACATAAGGAACTGAAGCATTGTTACTTTGAATAGCGCTACGAGCAAAAGCTATACCAGATAACTGAGCACTAGCCATGCCTTGGGATGCATCAAAGCTTCCTAAGATAGCTTGAGTCATTTCATCGGACATCTTGAACGTATTAGTAATCTCTGGAGGAATAGGTGTCCTTTGAATCTCTCTAGGAGGGGGTAGAGTCACTGACATGTTGTTATCAGCGAAGTTATTAAACATCAGTACATCAGCTTTTTGTACGTTTTGGTATGCCTCCAAATAGTCTTTAGGGACGGACTCTACAGCTACAACAAACTTATGCTGAATAGTATTTTCAAGTTCATTTGCAAGCGATTGGCCCGCGAAGTTCTTTAGCCTTTGAATACCTTCTGCGTGATAGACATAAGGGCGTGTCATTTGGCAATAAGTACCACCTTCTTTAAGGAATACAGAGTTCCCGTCAACAAAGACAAGCGGAAGATACTTATAATCGGTTTCAGTATATTCAAGAACTTTATTCTCGCAGAAGATATATCGACAAATATATTCAAGCACAGTCTTACGCTCTTTAAGAACAACCGGAGGCTGTTCTATATACCCCGCTTCATCCCAATGCTCGAGAAGCTTTTCGTATTCGCGTTTAGTAACAGTATGCCCATTAGAAAGGCGATAAATGGTTTCACGCTTCGTTTTCTTTTCGTAGTAATCACAGACAAGAATAACTTCTTCTTTTTCGTTCTGAAATGACCAATCAAAGCCAGATAGACTTCGTGTGAATTTCATTTCATCAGCGATACTCTTACCAAACTTATCCTCGAAGTTTTTACGAGTCATGGGATAGATTTCAGCACAGAAACGACCATCTCCCTTATGACTATCTCTTGCAAGAGGGTCAAATACTGTCATAGTCGGGTCATATACGCGTTCGACTTTTATATTCTGTTCAAAGCTTTTCTCATTCACATATTCAGTAAATACACGAAGAACAGAATACCCTCCAGCGAGTAAATCGGAATAGACATTGTAGTCTAACATATCATTAGCGCCGTCAAAGAAGATGGCTTTTAAGTGGTCTTCAGTTACTTTAATAAGCTCAATTAATGACGAAGTAAGATATGAGGGTGGGACACCATCAGCTGCGCGGACAGTAAGATTTGGTTCTTGTTTAGCAAATTCGCCACGTAGTCTTGAAATAAACGATTCTAGGATATTAAATTCGAGTGTAGGCTTCCCAGTTGCGGCAAGAGTTGCAGCTTCATCATCTTTCAAAGAGCTTCTAAAGACGAAGTTCATAAACTTCTCATAACGACGAATATTCTCTTTGAAATACTCATGCGCTTCTTCGACTGATTGTTTTAGTTCTGTTAATCTGTCAGAATGCTCTTTTGCTATTCGCGCCATATCTTATTCTTCCTAAATTAACCTTACTATTTGTAGACTTGCCAATTGCATTCATTATTTGCTTTCTCTCTTCAATCTGATTTGCATCTATATTATACAATGATTTTTCTATTAAAGCTATGCGAATAGCGTCTGAAGCTGTATCGCATATGTCTGCGAATCTATGGCTTCCTGAAGCTGTAATCTTTGTCATATGGTCTATACACATATTTACATGACTTGCGTTTGAAGTGAAGCTTATTCTTTTTGATGCAATGTAACTTTGTATATCTATGAACCTCTGGATTTTACTTCCTGAAGATCTATTACGCTCTATTTCTCTAATCTGAATCCCTCTAAGCTCTTTTAAAACGCTTACAAGAGTGACGCCAGTTGATTTTTTCTCTATAGCAGCCATAAGTGGTGGTTTAGAATATAGTGAGCAATTCCCATAGAAGTCCAAGAAAGCGTCTTTAAGGTCCTTAGGTTCAATTCTTATCTCTAAACAATCTATCCAGTGCAATCCCATCTGCCCCGTTTTACGACCCATGCTTTCTATTTCGTAAACACCCCAAAAACTAAATACAGTTGCGTCATTAAATGATTTATCTGTCTCAGAAGTATCTACAGTAAGAAATGTCTGGAGAATTAGAGGGTCTTCTTCTAAAATTACAAACCATTCCTTTTTAAATAATGATCCAGCGGGATCAACAGGATCTTGCATGTACTGAGAGAAAAATGTGTATGGATCATACTTTTGTTTATTTAACAGCATTTCAAGACTATTTACTTCTGGATACATAACATTATTGGCGTCATCTATACTTTTTAATATAACCTTTTCCCAATTATACCCGTCGTTGCCTTCAATTAAATAATTAGCGAGATCCTGTTGATGAACTCTTTGACCAATAAATATAATAGGGACTTTCTCACTTCTGATACGTTGTTGTAGAGTTTCTCTGTAATTTGTAATGACACCTTCTCTAATAGTATCACTGTGAGCATCATCGGGGCGGATAGGATCGTCGATTATCAAACTGCCAGAATACCTATCAACTCCAGGAACCCCACTGTCCAAACCGGTCACGGTTCCTGAGCTTCCAACAGCAGCAACCATACCTCCATGAGTAGTTTGAAATAACTCTTTACCCCTAGAATCATGTCTAATATCCACATCAAATAAATATTTGTAGTGAGGAAGCTGCATTATGCGTCTAATAGTATCCGTATGTTTGCTAGATAATTCCTTACTATATGAGACATAAAGGAATCTTGAATCTGGATAATGCGCCATTGCCCAGGCGACCCACATGCTTAAAAATGTGCTTTTGCCACTTCCAGGCGAAACATTTATCATTAATCTTTGAGATGGAATTTGAAGTCTGAAAGCTTTAGTTAAAGCACGACATATTATAACTTGATGTGATTCTCGCCCGATAGGGCAGCTAATTAAATAAGGCCTGCCAGTCAAAAGAGGGTAAAAAGTTTTGACGAATTCGAAGAAAGACCCCTTTAAAGTAGAAGCCATTTCTTCTTTATCAAGATCTATCATCTGATTTAGTAAATTCCTGGAGAGCGAGTGACATAAATTCGTCTTCTAATTCCTTAAGTCTGTCTTTTTTATCTTTAAGAATATCTTGATCCGCTTTAATCTCTTTTCGCTCTTGCTTAATTGTAAGTATCATTTCCTTGAGCTTATCTGAATTCTTATGTGTTTCTGTAGTCATTATT
>Ga0335069_10007297_pt1 | contig 15976 bp, 10 predicted proteins | sample Lox_Sample_11_FD_206714 | JGI IMG/M metagenome (GOLD analysis project Ga0335069, IMG submission 206714) | Soil microbial communities from Loxahatchee National Wildlife Refuge, Florida, United States - Lox_Sample_1.1 | ecosystem: Environmental > Terrestrial > Soil > Wetlands | place: USA... | reverse complement strand
GATACCCATGTCGCGGTGTCGATCGAACATCTGGCGATAGAGGATGTTGTAGATCGCGGCGATGTCGTCAGAGCCCGTGAGGATGGGGAACGAGAAGCGGTGGTCGTGCGCGAAATCGGCGAGCTTGGCCGGTGAAGTGCTCTGATCGCCTTTTACTGAATCATCGACATTGATCGCCAGCACCCTCAGACCTTGCGCGGACCAGCGGAAGTGATTCTTCTCCAGTTGTGCTAAGTCGGCTTGACACTCCGGGGATTTGCTCGTCCAGAAGTACAGCAGGGCAGGCTTTCCACGGCTGCTGGAGAGTGTTTGAGTGTTTCCGTTCAGGTCGGGCAGAGAGAAGTCCGGCGCGGGAACGGGCTCCAGGAGCCAGGTCTCGACGTTAGTGGGAAGCTGCTCCGGGCGTGGGGATTCGGCGGGCGGGAAGCTTCGGGCCGGTTTGAAGGGTTCGAACCGCGAGGGCTCTGTGCCTTCTTCCACCCAGACTCGGTGGTTGATCGGCAAGTCGTGCAGTTGCTGTACGAGTCCGCTGGGCCAGTGAATGGCGGCGCGCACACGGGCAGTCGCGCTACCGAGACCGAAGAACACATCTTTGCTGTGCTGCGACAGAAACCCGGAGCCGGCCTGCAGCATGCGCGTTTGCTTCAGTTCGCCGGCTTCCACGGTGATTGAGGCTCCGATCGCATCGCGATTGCTCTTGGTCCCGCGAAGGCGAAATGCGATAGAAGGTGGTAAAGATTCGAGGACATTCTTCAGCACGCGAATCTGAGGAGCGTTGCGGCTTTTCAGCAAAATCTCCAGCCGCCCGTCGCGATCAATGTCGGCCAGCGCGAACGAGCGCCCATCTTCCGGGAAGTCCAATCCGAGGGCTGCGGACACGTCGGAGAATGTTCCGTTGCGATTGTTAGCGTAGAACACGTTTCGCTCGTAGCCGCTCCAGGTGCCGTCGGAGCGGATGAGTTCGTTGATCGCGTTCCATCCTTGCTCGTAATCGTGGCTGGAGACGCGCTCATCGGGAGAGTTCGCGACGACCTGTCGCCAGAAGTAGCTATTCAGGTCATAGCGCGACGGTCCGGAGACGAAGCCGTTCGCGATGTAGAGATCGAGGAAGCCGTCGTGGTCAAAATCCACTGCGTCGCTCGACCACGCCCAGCGACCGATTCCAGTGCCTGACGATTTCGTTATGTCCTCGAAATTCGCGGTGCGGTTGTGGAGCATGGAATTCCCCATCGCGTGTTTCTGGTACTGCGACCGCACTTCTGCGGTGGAATCCTGCTTGAAGTTGTCCTGCATGGAAACGCGTACGCCCGCAGCAGTCCACATGTTGGCGACATAGAGATCCTCGGCGCCGTCGTTGTCGTGATCGAACCAGCAGACACTCATGCCGGCGCCGACGTCTTCCACGCCCATTTCGCGCGCGATGTCGGTGAAGGTTCCGTTGCCATTGTTCTGGTAAAGATTCTTTCGGCCGAAATCGTTGACGACGTAGAGATCAGGCCAGCCGTCGCGGTTGTAGTCGCCCCATCCGCAGCAGAAGCTGTAGCGCGTGTTGTTCTTGTTGAGACCGGTTTCTGCGGTCACGTCGCGGAAAGTGCCGTCGCGGTTGTTGCGCATCAGGAAATTTGGCGGGCCATTTTCCGCTGTGTGGTAAGGCGACGGATATTTGTATTGTCCCGTCGCTTGATAGAAGGTGTACAGGCTGAAGTAGATGTCGAGCCATCCGTCGCGATCGTAATCGGCAACGGCCGCTCCGGTGAATGTGCCCTGTGGGGGATTGGCGAACTGGAACGCATCGGGGTGCTGGCGGAACTTGCCGCCTCCTTCATTGATGAAGAGCAGCGGACCGTTCGTGCGCACAAGAATGACGTCTTGCAGCCCGTCGTTGTTGAAGTCAGCGAACAGGGCACAGGCGGTGTTTTCTAAGATTCCGAGGCCCGATTGTTCGGTTATGTCCTCGAATGTGCCATCGCCTCGATTGTGAAAAAGACGATTCGGCAGGCCGGCGCTTTGGCAGATATAGAGATCATCAAATCCATCGTTGTCGATGTCGGCGACTGAGACTCCGTTGTGCGCGTAAACGTCGAGCCCGGCGGCGCCGTCGATGACGGTTCGCCAGTAGTCCGTTCCGTGCAGCAGTTGTTGTGAGTACGACGCATTGCCAGCCAACGCGGCGCTGCTGATGTCGATGAAGATCGGCGAGGTGGCGCGCGCGCTGGTTTCGTTGAGAGTCTTCCACCGCGTGGCGCGGTACTCGTTCCCCTCTGCCGCCCACGTCAACTGCCAGTTTCCGACCCGCTGCTGCCGATGGAAGCCGGCGCCTTCGCCAACGATCTCATAACGGATGTGCGTCTCGAGCTGGCTCGGAGGCTCAGCCGCGTTACTCTGCCCGCGCGAGTTGATGCGCGTGATCTGAAATTCCGCAATCGCGATCTTTGAAAACGTGCTCAGCCAGGATTCCCACGCCGAAACGAAGGCTTCCCGCGGAAGCGTTTCGTCGGCTGCAAAATTGTTCTCGCGCACTTCGACCGGTGGCGAGGGGCGCACAACGCGCGATTCAAGCGGTTTCGGAGAAGCTCCGCTGAAGGATTGCGACAGGCTGCTGGAGATGGCACTCAGTTCGCGCGGAGAGCGCAGCAGACTCGCGCTCCAGCGTTCGAGGATCGCTGCCAATTGATCGGCGTATTTCTCGAGAACGAAGGCATCCGAGCCGGGCTGCACCTTTTGCAACGTGGCGTCGAGCGGCCGATCGGAGCGGTAGTGCGGGCGCAGGTAGAAGCCAGACCGTTCCCGTGTGGTCTGCGGCGGCGACCAAGCCTCTGGAAACATCGAGGCCCACAGTCTTCTTGGAACCAGGGTCGCTCCCGCGCCCTGACAGAAACGTATGAGGAATTCCCGCCGGCCGACAGTGGTCGGAAGCTGCCGCCTTGCCCGGCTCAGAGTGATATCTCCCGCGAAGTCAAGTTACCGCGAACCTAACAGTTCGCTGCGGAAGCGGTCAAGGTGAGGCGGGTAATCGGAATTGGGTTCAGAGAGCCGGATCAGCCGGCGCGGGCCTTGCCGGGCCGGACATTCCGATTGGCTGTTATCCCTTACTTTGTGGCGGGAAGTGATCGAGCATCTTTTTCACGGACTTGTCGAGCTTCTGCTCGTTCTTCTCTGGCTTGTCTGAGAGTGTATCGGTGGCAACGCCGCGCCAGATCAGTTGCTTGTTGTGCGTGTCATACATGTCAAGAACCAGCGATCCTACCGGATAATTCTGAACCTGGGTGGTGGTTTCGCCGAAGCCTCCCCAGCGCCGTCCACCCATTCCATCGTAGAAGGTCTGGTACTCCTGCTGAACGCGCGCGCTGCCTACGGCTGTGAGCGCGACGTCTCCGCCGTTATCGACGCGTTGCCAGCCCTTAGATTGCAGATCGCGGTCTACGGCTTCCTCAATGCGGTTCTGCCACAAAGGATCGGTCGTCTGCACCTTCTGCCAGTAGTAGGTATGGTATTGGGAAAAGTTGGCGTGGCGGTCGTAGTCAGTCTTAACGTCTTGTGCCGAGACGGCTGCAAGCATCAACAGCACAGTCGCAAGTCCCGGCAACAGAAAATCTTACTGCTTTCATTATCTTCCTCGTTGCAAACACACGAGCGTCAAACGCTGCGCATGACGCATATCTGAGCTGCGAGAGCATCTGCGGGGGATGGTGTCGATGAGCGGAGAACGCGGCTCATCGGATTTTCAGGATTAGGTAAATCCGCCTAAGGATGTGGCTATCTCTGTGTAGCGGAAGGGCGCGCGGCACGGAGACTCGGAGGCACGAACTCCAGGTCAGTGGTTTCATTCACGGCCAGGCGGATCTGGAATTCCATGGTCTCGAGCGGAACGGGATTTTGGTAGTCGGTGAGGCAGGTGCGGACAGCGTCCAGCGGCGTGCATCCTGAGGTGCGCACGAGGCGGTAAATCTTGACCGCGAGCGCCTCGGCGGCTCCGGGAGTGAGCAGCAGCGGAATCATGGATTGAAGGGAGGCGAAATCGGCGTCCTGCAGGTTGATGCCCCGCCGCTGCGAGAGCATGCGAATGAGGCTGAAACTCTCCTCCGGGGTGGTGGTGGGAAAGAGCGGAATCTTCACGTCGATTCTGCCGGGGCGCTTGAGATCGACTTCGATGAGATCGGGGCGGCTCGAGGCGAGAACCCAGATCACCTTGCCGCGGCTGGTGCTGCTTCCCATCTCTTCGGCCAACATGGAGTAGATGCGGCCGGAAACGCCGGAATCGCCGGTAGCGGAGTCGCGGCGTCCGATGGCCTGGTCGGCTTCGTCGACGAAAACGTAACAGCGTCCGAGCGCCTGCAGCAGGCGGAAGATCCGCTCCAGGTTGCCTTCGGTGCTGCCGACCCACTTGTCCCGGAAGTTCTTGAGTTTGACTACAGGGACGCGGGCCTCGCCAGCGAGGCACTCGACCATGAAAGTCTTACCGGTACCCACAGGGCCGCAGAGGAGATAGCCTTTGGGCATCGCGGCGAGATCGCTCTGCTGCCAGAGCGCGATGTCTTGCCGCAGCCAGGTTTTGACTTTGTCCTGACCATGAATGTCGTCGAGCGTGCGCGTCGATTCGATAAATTCGATCAGGCCGTTGCAGTCGTTTTCCACCAACTGCTTTTTCAATTTCACCAGGTCGCTGGATTCAAGTGCCCGCTTGCCGTGCTCGCGAGTCTTGAGCAGTGTTTCGATTGCACCAAGAGTGGATCCGGCCAGTTGCTGCGCCACATTCTGCAAGTCGCCCGAGAACTCTTTCAGCGCATTTGGATAGCCTGTATTTAGCATCTCGAATGCTTGCGTAAGTTCGTCCGGCGATGGAAGAGCAATCTTGATCCGCGCGGCGCGGGGATTGTTAACGATCAGCGGATTCAAGTCGTTCAGATTCTCGGCGACCAGGAACGTTGCAAGGGAATGTCCCGCCAGCAAGCTCTCGCTCGACCAGTCACGGATCAGGCTGGCCAGCGCGTTCAGGTCGTAGTCGAAACCTCCCTGCAGTGTCGGTGCAAGCAGGTCCGCGCTCTTGATGACGCAGCCGACCTTCACGTCCTTCTCGCGATTGAGGCGGGCGAGATTGGCTGTGAAGCGGAAATAGCGAGTCAGAGTTTCGATGGCGGGCCGGGGCGCCTTCGGCAGATTGGAATCTTCTTTCAGAGCGGGCCACTTCGAGAATGTGTCCCCACCCTTTTCCACGCGAATTCCGTTTCCAATGTCATAGCTCAGGACAACGTCGAAGCGCGCCAGCAGAACCTGCATGAGGAAATCGGTGAGCCCGCCCAGGTGCGGCGTGGGCGAGGGCACCACCATCTGGTCGTTGACATTGCCGTAGATGATGAACTGATTGGCGGCATTGCTCTCATAGAGCTGGATGGCGTCGAGCGCCCACGGCGGCAACTTTGGTTTGGCGGCCTGCTCCTGGGTAGCGATTTCCGAAGTTGCCATCAGGCGGTCTCTTTCCGGGCGGCAGCCTTGTGCTGACCGAAGGTCTGTTCGATCGCGGAGATCGTGGTTTCATCGTCTCCGAAGATCGACCCGCCGAGCAGATCGCTGGCCAGCTCCACGTCAGCCGAAATCGTCTGGGGCTTGGTTTGGACGGTGGCATTCTCGAGAATGAGGTCGACCTGATTGTCGATGCGAGTCAGATCGCTCTCAATTTCTTCGAGCGTCTGATGCTTCTTCCGCATCGTGGCCATGCGCTTTTTCAGGATGGCCAGCGTGGCCTGCTTGGATTGCATCAGCGATTCGGTCTCTTCACCGTCCTGGATGTCTTTTTCCAGGTCCTGGATTTTCTTGTCGAGAGTCTGTTCGGTCTCGCTGGAGGGACTCAGCAGATGATGCCGGGCAACGAGCAGCTTGAGGTAAACCCATTCCAGATTCTTGAGGGCGTGCTCGTTGGCGTCGATGATGTATTCGTCTGCTTGCTGCGTGCGGTAGATATCGAGCACCTGATTGCACTTCGTGGCCATTTCCCAGAGCCGCCTTTGCGCTCCGGCTTCGAGCAGGCGAACGAGCGCGAGGCGCTGCTTTTCTACATCCACCTGGGCGGATTCGTGTGACTGCGCTTCGACGACTTTCTGGAACCGGGGATTAAAGGCGAGCGCGGGAACTACCGCCGCTTCCAGTGCGAGTCCCAGGAACCAGAACGCCGGCTGGGCGAATCCGAGGATGGCGAAAGCGGCTGCGCCGAGCGCGTTGACCGGCACGCGGCCGAGGCTCGGAACATCGACGCTGACCAGAAAAGCGGACTTGAGATAGCGCCACACGCTGATTTACGCCCCAGCCTACGCCTTCTCCATTCCTGCAGGCCCCATGGTCTTGGTGGTGCTCTCGGCCGGCTTGGCATCGGCGGACACAGGCACATCCAGCGGAATGCCTTCTTTGGCGGCAAAATCGGCGAGCGCCTGATCGGCAAGGGCTTTCTGCTCAGCCTCTTTCACCATCAGCCCGGAAGTGTCCATTGTGTCGCGCGCGACGCGCACGCGGCCGGCGGCCTTGGAGCGTTCCTCTTCAACGATATTGTGCAGACGATCGAGCGTCTCGCCCGAGCTGCCGATGCTGGTGATCATGCCAGAGGCCATCTCCGTCAACTCGGCCATGGCACGCTTCATCTTCAGGTCGGAGATGCCTGCCTTCAGCCCTTCGATCTTGTTGCGGGCCGCCGTGATGGCGACGTCACGCGCACGTACGAGATCCTTGTATGTCTTCTCTGCCTGCTCCATTTGCGCGCGGTTTTCTTCGAGTTCACGCTCAATGGTCTGCAGGCGCAAAGCGTACTGCGCGGCGGCGTCACGATTGCCGGCGCGGAGATTGGCTGCGGTCTTGGCGCGGAGGTCGCGCTGCTCGCCTTCGAGCTGGCGTACTTGCGCGATCAGCCGCTCGCACAGACCGGCATGCGAGGCCAATCCCTGGTTGTATTGCCCGATCTGCTTGCGCAGGTTTTCCTGCTCGACTTCCAGCAGAGCTTCGGGATTCTGGCGTTCCAATCCCGAGATGAAGAGGCCGAAGAAGCCGCGGATCAGATTTGAGAGCCGTCGAAACATTGGTTGGATGCCCCTTTCGCTATCAAATACCGTTACAGATTACTCCTTATCGATTCCCCTGGGTACGCTGCCAGCTTGCGAGCAGGTTGTTCACGACCTCGGCTTTCGGAGGCTCGCAGATCCTCTGCAAGTCGACCTGGACGCCGTTATTCGCATAAAGGACAAACGGACTATCGGCGAACTTCACCGGCACGTTCGGGTTCGCCGGACGGAATCCGTGCTTGAGCGATTCCTTCTGAATTGGTTCGGTAAGGAGGAAGTTGAGAAAGGCGTCGGCCGCCTTACGCTGGTCCGAGGTGCTCCAGGACGCATTGATGATGTAGTAGGGATTCTCGTTCCAGGCGTTGTATTCGGGATAGGCGACGCGGAGTTGTCCCCAGCGCCCTTCGGCATTTTTCAAATAATCGATTGCCACATTTTCGTAGACCAGCAACGCGTCATACGAAGAGGGGCCCTTCAGTACCATCTCGCGCATCATGTTGCCGGTGCTGTTCGAGAGGCCGCTGACGCCGCGTTCGAGTTGTTGCAGCCAGTTCTGAAATCCGACATCGAGCACATCTTTCAGCGTGAGGTCTTTTGTTTTGTGGTGATAGGAGTACGCTGCCAGAACAATGGTCATCAATCCGGAGTTCGATTCGTTGGGATGGGTATGGCCGAACTTGAACAGACCCCACTCAGGGTGATGCGCGATTTCGTCCCAGCCGCCCTTGGCCTGCAGCCCCTGGTTGATCGTGTCCAACGACATGAGTTTGTATTTCTGAATGAACGCCTGGTAGCGTTCATCCCAGACTACGAAGACCATAGGCGTGAGCGCGATCGGCTCTTCGCGGACAATCGGATTGTCGTTGTACTTGACCTGCCATTCCTGCACGAATGTGTCTTTGTAGGCGGCGCTGGCTGGAGACCAGACATTGATGCGCTGGTCGCCGCCCAAAATCGCGTGCGCACCTTCGAGCGATCCCATCGGGATCAGGTTGATCTTGATGTGCTTGCCGTCGGAGGTCTTGGCGAACTCGGCAACAGCCCATTCCATCCAGCGCTGCTTTTCGGTGCCGTAGGCGATGCCAATCTCGGCCGGAGGCCCTCCGCTGATCAGAGAAGAGGCTGCATCTTTGGTGGCCTGGAATGATTTCTTGCCGACGAAAATGTAGTAAGCGCCCGCGATACATCCGACAATGAACAGAAAGATAAACGCCCGACCTAGTGGGGTTAGTTTGGGACCATCGCTGGTGGAGTTCATGTTTGCCATTGGCTTCTCTATTCCTAGAAGAACGTGGAAATGTCTTTGAATACTCCAACAATGTTTTCGGGAGTTCCCTCGTAAGACTTCGCCTGGGTTGCCTCCGCGATGTTGCCCAGAATGTCTTTGCGTGCATCTTTTCCGTACGCAATGGTGAAGACGTGGATCTTGTGGGTCTCGCCATCGTAGCGGATATGGTCCATCAGGTCGCTCAGATGCATCTTGCTTTCGGTATCTTCGCCGTCGGTGAGCACCACGACCGACAGGATGCTGTCCGCCTCTCCCTCATGCGTCTGGCTGAACAGATATTGGTAGGCCGCGTCGATGGAATCGTAGAGCGCGGTGCCGCCCTGTGCGAACAGCGAGTCGACGGTTCGCGAGAGCTCCTCGCGGCCAGTCTTTATCGGAAGATTCTGGCTGGCCCATGCGTACTTGCTGTTGAACGGAAGCAGCGATAGCCGATCATTATCGGAAAGCAGTGTGACGAGTTGCTTGGCTCCCTCGCGTGCGTTCTGGATCTTGCTGTCGTCGTTCATGCTCCCGGAAGTGTCCATCACGAGCACGACGTTCGCGGATTTCTTCTTCTGCTGCCAGAGATTCAGGATCGCGTCCATGACGGGAACAGACGGCACTTCGAGAGTGGTCTTGGGCTCCTTGGGGTCGACTCCGTGCTGTTCGTCAATGGGAGAAGCTAGAGGAACGTCAACGGCGCCCGGGCGGAATCCGTAGGTGATGGCCTTTTCCTGCTGCGGCTTCTGCAACAGGAACTGGATGTATATCTTCGCTGCTTCGCGGCGTTCGGGAGTGACCCACTCGCGTTCCACGATGCCAACGGGATGATCGCTCCAGAACGTGCCTTCCTTGGGATAGATCGCGACCACCGGGAAGGGGAGATTGTTCTGCGAATAGGATTCGATCACCATGTTCTCGTAGAGCACCGCCGCCGAGAGATACTGTGGGCCTGTCGAGAACATCTGCCGTCCGAAGAATCCGGTGGAACTGCCATAGTGCACGACCGACTTTTCGATTCCAGAGAGGAAGTCGGCCGTGTGCGGCTTTTGCACATCGGCGAGTGTCAGGTTCGCGGTCTTTCCAGACGCGGCATAAACCTCGGCGAAGAGCGAAATCAGACCACTGTTGCTGAATTGCGGATGCGTGTGCCCGAACTTGAAGCTGCCCCACTGTGGATAGCCGTGTTCTTCCCATCCCTTAGGACTGCGGGCCAACGCAAGAATCTCGGACCATCCAATGGGTTTCTTGCCCCAGCCGAGAGCCTCGGCCATCGGCTTCCACATGGCGATCACGACCGGAGAAAGGACCAGATTGTCGGTCGATGAGATCAGGTCCTTTCCATATTTGCTTTGCGACTGCGCGTTGCCGAGGCGGATGAAAGCGGCAGAGGCTGGGCTGATCAGGTCCGGCTGACGACGACCCTCCATGACTTCATCGATCGCCTCACCCGATCCTAGCGGAATGGTCTTCACGAAGATGCGTTTGCCGCCGGAAGTCTTGTGTTCTCCGCGGTTGAAATCGGCGGTGACGTCATTGATCCATTTCTCTTTCTCTGAGCCGTAAGTGAACAGCAGTTCGAGTTTGTCTCCGGAGTAGGAGTTGAACTCAGACTGTGACGACTTGTTCGATTTACAGGCGGGTGAGAAGAGGAAAAAGGTGATGAGAACGAGTGCCGAAACGATTTGGCGACGGCAGTAGAGGAGAGAGCGTCCGGACAACATCCGGTTCACATTCATTAGGACCTCACTGCATAACGCACCATTGTAGAGCCTGTTGCCTGTTCGGAATATGAGAGAAGTTGTTCAGTGATCGAGACCCGGCGTGACGCTGTAACATTCTGTTAACAATTGGCAGCGCCTGCCTGTAGTAGATACGAAACTGCGAGACCGTTTGTTCAGAGCGGGAAAGTGCCAGAGTTAGCGGGAGTTAGGAAGCGAGCTTTAGCGAGAGTGCCGCGGGGGCATCAGCCGGAAGGAATACAAAAGCCTTTAGCTGCCAGCTTCTCCAAGCTGGTTTGCCAGGAGCTAGAAGCTAGTAGCCAGAAGCTTTCCCGCGCTTAGTGCGAACCCGGGAGTGCGATGCCGGTTGTCCAGATCAGAGAGATATCCGCCGGCGCGCCGTCGAGTGAGTTGTTTTGCTTTCGACGAACGTTCTTTTCGGCTTCGGATGGGGACGCTTTCAAGATCTTGTAGTCCTGATACTCGATGGAGAGCGTGGCCTTTCCGCCCAGCCGGATAAAGCTCTCCGTGTGATTCTCGGCGGGAAGCCAGAAATCGTTGACCTTCACATAGCGGTGCACTATATCGGTCTTTTTGATCCAGAAGGATGGGTTCTTGCCGGGTTCGCCCTCGATGCGAGCTACTGCGAAGTCCTTGGAATCGACCCAGATTTTTCCACGATACAGGAACTTGTTTTTCGTCTTCGGAATGAGATTCAACACATACTGGCCGCTGCCGTCGGGTGTGGTCTCGTAGCCCGTCATCTCGAATTGGTAATTCTGTCGAGTCAAGGCGGTGTCCTGTCGGTTCTCGCCCTTTGCGGCCTCGAGTTCGCCTTCGAGCAGCTTGTTGAAGACGTGGTCGATTACAAACTTGGACCCGGTCTGAGAGATCACGGTGAACTGTTTGGAATTCGGTGCGCGATAGTTGACCTTAACCACCATCTCGGCGTCCCGATCGCTGGGAAATCCGCGATATTCCATGCGGTAGACGCGTTTCCCCTCGAACTGCTCGAGAGCGGCCGCCCGCTGCGCGTTCCTTTGCTCCAGATTGGTAAGTACCTGATCGAGATTCAGACGAGGGGGCTGGGCCAAGTTTGCCGGATCGGCGCCCTGCTGTCCCATAACCGCATGGGACGCGAAAGTCAAAGTCACTAGAATGGCGACCGTCTTCAACAGCGTTATGGGTGCTCGTCTCGAATCCCACATATACGTCAGCTATGATGCAGGGCCAATGCCGGACGCTGCCAAAATTACGATAAGGGCAATGCCCTAGGGGCTCTTATCCGGTCTTTTCTGCCGGTTGTAGCACCGCGGAGTAGGGCACTTTGGTAACTACGGTAGACGGACTCGAAGACCGCATCCCATGATGCTCCGAGCGCTTGGGCCCGCGCCGCCTCGCGCATTCTCTGCAGCTGCGCGGGTTGCGAAGCCAGGTTCCGAACGCAGGCCACAAACTCTTCGGAGCTGTGGGTGATGAACCCCGTTTCCCCGTGCCGCACTATAAACCTGGGCCCGCCGCCATCTGTGACGACGGCAGGGACTCCGGAGGCCAGCGCCTCGAGCACTACATTTCCATAAGTATCCGTGCGCGACGGGAAGGCAAATACGTCCATGTTGGCGTAGGCCGTAGCCAGAGCTTCTCCTCTGAGGACTCCGGTGAAGGTGGCGTGACGCATATTCGCCTTGAGCCAGGCTTCCTCCGCCCCTTGCCCCACGATCAGGAAGCGGAAATTGTTAAGGCCGCCATCCAGCAACGCCTTTTCTAATTCGGCCAGGAAGTGGATGTTCTTTTCTACTGTGAGCCTGCCCACGTAGGCGACCACCAAACCATCGTCGTCTCGGACGCGGCGGGCAGGATCGAAGAGAGTGGTATCCACTCCGCGGTGCATAGGATAGACCGGCTTGCCTGTGCCTTTTTCAAGTAGTTCAATGAGTTCCCGGTTGGGAGCGAAGAGCACCTGAGCGATGCGATAAAACCGAAGCGTTGCGTTGAGGCTTGCCTGACAGATCGTCTTGCCCATCCTGTGCTTTGCGCTTGGCGGCAGAAAGGACAGCAAGGCGTTCGCCCTTTGCTGCGCATATTCGTGAACATTCGTATGCCAGGAAGCAGCCAGGGGCACGCGCAATCGTTGAGCGATAGCCAGACCGAGTTGCCCCACATCGCTGGGACCGGTGATGTGAATGAGGTCCGGATCGAATTCCCGCACCGCGTTCTCGACGGGCGCCAGATAGCGCCAGAATGCCAGGTCGAAGTCGTGCTTCTTGTCCAATGCAAATCCGAACGGGCCCCGGCGATGGGCCACGCGTGTCACCGGACCGATTGTTTGTGTATTGTCTTCTGCTCCTCCATGTACGGTCAGGAAGGGCAGCGAATGGCGGATTGCAAACGCTTCGAACTGGCGGGCGGTATTGGCCACGCCATCGATCTCGTGATAGCAGTCCGGAAAGAATGCAACCCGAAGGCCGGAGTTGATCATGGCGCAACCTCCTGTCCACCAAGTACAAAACGAACTTCCTCCTGCGGCCTGCCGAAAGCGAGCATGGCCTTGCGAACGGGACCCATCTCCAGCAAATGCAGCAAGGAGAAGAAGTAGCGGATACAGAAGGGCGGAGCATCCCACAGTTCCCTCAAAGGCCGGATCGCTCCGGCGTGATTGGGATGAAATACTCGGTCATCCCAATGACGAGATCCAATGGAGGGATACTCACGGATGGCGTCGAGCACACTCTGCAAGATGCGGAGCGCGTACGGGTCCGTATATTGCGGCATCACCAAGACGTGACTGAACTTCTCGCGCCGTATCTGATAGACGAAATCTGTGAAGCTGTTCGCATTCGTGAGGTTCAGGATAGCGTTGGGCTCGCATCCGTGGCGGTCGCCGCCTGAGATCACCAGCTGATTGCAGGCCTGTGAGAGTTGCAGCACATGCTGATTTTCCTGCCATCGGCGCATGCCGTTGAGTTCCAGAGCGTGGATGAATTGCCCGGCGCGACAAAGCAGAGTTCGTAGCGCCGCTTCATGCCTTTCCGGGGAAATGCCCCCCAGGTTCCACATGGGATGATTCAGGACTACGAGCACCTCGGGGATCTCGTGGAGAGCCGAGAGCAATTCTGTTAACTGTCTGCCTTTGGGGCACCGTCGATACGCCCCCAACTCGGAGGTAAGCGACTCAGCGCGGCCACTAGGAAGATTGTGTACGCCGATATGGAATGTCGCATCCTGAAACGGAGTGGTCCATTCGAAGGAAACCGGTACGCGCCGGGCCTGTGGCACCACTCGCAACAGCATGGGAGCTTCGATGTTGTCATGGTCGGTGATGGAGACCATGCTCTCGAGTCCGAGGGTCCGTTCAATTTGATTCTTCTCGAGCTCGAAGGCAGCCAGAGGAGGTAGTGGCGGAGTCCAATATCCCTTCCAGAAATCAACTGTAATGGAGGACAAATCTCGGGCCTTTTTCTCCTGCGCTGCGAGGGCTTTTCGAAGGGGCCAATGGCGCGCAGCATATTCAGCGATGAAATAAAGACCTTCCTTGGAGTGGTTGGTGTGGCTGTGCAGCGACACACCGGTGCGATACGACTCGACCGCCCGGGGTTCTTTCCACAGGCAAGTTATCTTGCGTTGCAAATCGCCTCCTCATCGACTCATCGCAAAGCCCCTGCTGAGGAAAAGTTTTCACATGGACATTGAGGAGAAATTACGTTTTAAACATATTTCGATGAATTTGTTTTATATTCACGCCTCATTCATCTCTTGTTTACGCCGCTGAGACATACTTCCGGCATTGAACAGTCATGGCCATATCGCAGATTCGGACGACTTGGATGGCAGATCTCGCCCGCTGGTTGAGGTGCTTTCGGAAGTCGCGCGAAATCCGCAGCATCTTTTGCGGCTCTGGAACTGGAAGTCGGCCGCGCTCAGCATCATCTTGCGTGGCCCAATCTTTCTGGTGGCGGCCAGTCGGCAAGGATGGGCGGGAGTTGCAGCAGCATTGCTGACTGAATGCGCGTTCTGCGGGATCAGCGCCGGTTTCTACGGCACCGTGGTTCAGTTCTTCAAAGATGCCGAACCGCGTTGGTTAACCGGAGTCCTGCTCGCGGTCGTTATTCCCGGGCTTTTCCAGGCCGTCGAATATGCGATGCATTGGCTCCGCGGTACTCCGCATCTAAGGATTGCGGAGCTTGTCTCGCTGACGATCAGCGGAGTCTCCGCCCTTTTCAACTGGTACACCATGCGTCGTGGAACTCTGCTGGTGGGACGAGACGGCGCGAGTTTCGGGAAGGACCTCAGACGTTTGCCGATGCTCCTCGTCGGATTCCTGAGGGTGCTGCCAGCGAAGCTTGCCTCGAATGTGAAGAGGCGTTCCGTTCGGGCTCTAACTGGCATGTGGGCCGTTCTGTTTTCCGGGAGATAGTCGCGCTTGAAAACGCTGCATCTCACAAATTCGTGGGGTGAAACATCCGGTGGCGTGGCCGCCTTCTACCGCGCGCTCATTGTCGAGGCAAACCGCCGCGGGCACGAGATCCGCCTGATCGTTCCCTCAGACAACACCAGAGTGGAGCAGATCGGCGACTTCGGCAGGATCTACCATATCGAAGCGCCGCGATCACTCCTTAATGCGAACTACCGAACGATCTATCCCATGCAGTTCCTGGTCACGGGAAGCTGGCTGCAGAACATTCTGACTACTGAGCGGCCTGACCTCATCGAGATCTGCGATAAGTACACCTTGAATTATCTCGGCGCCCTCATACGCAATGGACTGATCCCGTCCTTGGAATCCCGGCCAGTAGTCGCCGGACTGAGCCAGGAGCGCATGGACGATAATGTGCGCGCCTATCTAAGATCGCTGCCCTTCGCACCGGCGTTATGTGCTGCATACATGAAATGGGTGTATCTCCCCTTCTTCGATCATCACATCGCCAATTCCGAATACACCGCGGCTGAGTTGCGCTCGGCTGGCGAGGGACATCTAGTTCCGAGAGGAGTCTGGATCAGGCCCATGGGTGTGGACATGGATCACCTCTCCCCGCAGCGGCGGAATGCGGAGCACCGGCGGCGGCTTTTGCAGAATTTCGGCGCTTGTGACGACGCAGTCCTGTTGCTGTATGTGGGGCGGCTCGTGCCGGAAAAGAATCTCAACCTGCTGTCCGATCTGGTTGCGCGCCTCGCGAAAGGCGGAAGGCGCGACTACCGCCTGCTCGTCGTCGGAGATGGCATCCAGCGCAAATTCTGGCAAAGCAAATACGAGTCGGCGTTACTGGGGCGAGCTTTTTTCTTCGGCCACATTCGCGATCGAAACATTCTTGCGGACATCTACGCAAACGCCGATATCTTTGTGCACCCCAATCCGCGCGAGCCTTTTGGAATTGCTCCGCTGGAAGCGATGGCTTCAGGAGTTCCACTGGTTGCGCCTGATACAGGCGGCGTCACCTCGTTTGCAAATGGGGAGAATGCATGGATAGTCCCGGCCGATGTGGACCATTTCACAGCGGCAATTGAAGAAGTGACGGCGAATCCCGCGTTAGCAGCGAAAAGGTGAAAAAAGCTTTAGACACCGCTCAACGATATCGTTGGGAGCAAGTAACCGCCGCCTTCCTTGCACTTTATAGCGAACTGCATCGGCAGGAACTCGGACAAGGTACCCTACAGATTCCAGCGTTCTCCTCAACTCCTGCTGGAAGGTGGCAAGCCGCGATCATGCGAACCGCTGCAGTTTCGGCGGTACGTGTATTCCGGCTGTGGGCGTTGCTGGCCAGCGGCAACATTCAGCCAAGGCGTCATCAGCATCCCAGAAACATTCGCTCCAGCCACGGATAACGGATGGGGTGAACGCAACAGAGGGCGCGCGATTGCGAAGTACTTCGCCGCGGCCTGCAGGACTCCCAGTATTCAGTTCTCCATATAATGACGTTGCCATGGGCTGGGAGCCTCGCAGGATCGTG
>Ga0335069_10007296_pt1 | contig 15977 bp, 11 predicted proteins | sample Lox_Sample_11_FD_206714 | JGI IMG/M metagenome (GOLD analysis project Ga0335069, IMG submission 206714) | Soil microbial communities from Loxahatchee National Wildlife Refuge, Florida, United States - Lox_Sample_1.1 | ecosystem: Environmental > Terrestrial > Soil > Wetlands | place: USA... | reverse complement strand
CCGGGTCGGTAGCCTCCCATTGATTGTCAAACGCCACGTCTGGAACGAGCTTGTGCACGGGATCATCGAGCGAGATTCTGCCCTCGCGAACCAGCTTGAGAATCGACAGCGCGGCAAAGGCCTTGGAAGTCGAGCCGATGCGGAAGAGCGTCTCGGGAGTGACATCCTGGCCCGCTGCTACATCGGCTTTGCCGAGTCCAGCGACCCATTCGGGCCCATCACGGCGAACGATGGCGACCGACAGGCCGGGAGTATGTGCGTCTTTGAGGATCTTCTCAAGTTGGTCGCGCAGTTCCGGAATCGATTGCGCGGGCCTGGGTGGTTCTGGCTTTGGCGCAGCGAAGCAGATTGAAAGGATGAAGGGAAGAAGAAGTGACGATAAGAGCCGGTTGTCCATGGTCATACCAATCTTCTGGAGAGCCCAGACGTTCAGATAAAGGACGGATCATCCTACAACCGCGGGTGGTAATCGAGCCACACGGAACCGGCATGTTCCGTCACAATTGCGAATGATTGGCGTTCTGATGATATCTACGGAGCCAGGAGGGCGAAGGTTCACACAAATGGCCGCTACCCGGCCCTGAGGTCAAAGTACTTCCGCTTTAGACGTTATGCTCTTGCTTCTTCCATTGTGCGGAAGAGGCTAAAGCGATTGTCCGATGTGTCACAATTCGTTTCGTGAGTCCGAATTCGTCAGATAGCAGCCGTGCGGCCATCATCGCTGTCGCTTTGTTGGCGGTTGCCTTTTGCGTCGTCTTCGGGATTGAGCATGGCTTTAAAGAACAGATTGGGTGGTATGTCCTTTTGCTGCCAGGAGGCGTGTTTGCCGCCTCGATCTCCGATATTCTTACGAGGCCAATCCCGCTGGTTGAGCCGTTTGTCTTCTGGAGTCTTGTCGTGGTCATCAGCCTGGGCTGGTATTTTTGCGTGAGCTTTGCAGCGATCAAGACATACCGCTGGGCGTCGCACCGCCGGAAAAGCCCGTAAACAGCGTCTGCCGTCAGGAGAGTTCCCGCGGCCTCAGGCAAAGCAGCGTTTGTGTCAGTTCTTGCTCTGCAGTACGGCGAGATGAAATGAACGACGCATGGTGAATCCAAGACTTTCGTAGAGGCGAATCGCGGAATGATTGTCTGCGAGGACATGCAGAAAGGGCGTTCTTCCGCGACGCCGGATACGGCGCATGAGGTGGAGCATCAGTGTTCGGGCGAAGCCGCGGCCGCGCGAGCTGGGATGGGTGCAGACCGCGCTGACCTCGGTGAATCCGGGCAGGCTCATTCTCTCTCCAGCCATCGCGACAAGCCCGTGGGCTTCAAAGATGCCGAAGTAATGTCCCAGCTCAATCGTTCGATTGCGAAATGGACCGGGTTCGGTCAGCTCTGCCAGGGCCATCATTTCGGGAACGTCAGCAGTAGTGAGGCGGCGCAGAGCGGCAACCGGTTTCGGGTTCACGATTTCGCCGGCGTTCAGTCCGCGCCAGATCATCTGGTGCAGTGATCCGCCACGCAGGAGTACCCAACCATTCGTGCGAGAGGGCGGCTCCTGCAAGAACAGGCCGAGGACTCCGCCGGAGCCGGTCAGATTTTGAAGCGACCGATATCCTGCAGCAGATTGGTGAGGCATGCCGCTGAGCGGGCCGATTTCAGAGGGATAGCGCCTCGCTTCGCCGTCGCCGACCGCAAGCGCCCGATGATCCGTCAGAAGCGCATTCCAGATCGGATTGTCAAGCAAGCTCTCATCTGCGGTGCAATCGGCGGAGTCGGACGGCGCCTCTTCTGCATCCATCCATGCGTAGTCGAGTCTGAGAGCCGATTTGGTGTCGGGGTTGAAATCGGCCATGGAACTTTGATTCGCCACTGCGCTTTGCGGATGCGAATTTCGCCTGTGAAGACGTAAGGCGGCGCAGAAGCGGACCTTGTAAACTTGGCCTTCGGCCAGATCACGAACGAGCCGGTTGACTCGCCGCGAGAGAAAGAGGATGGATGCAGATAGCGTTTGTTGCCTCAGAGTGCGTTCCGTTTGTGAAGACGGGAGGGCTTGCCGATGTTGTCGGAGCTCTCTCGCGCGAGATGGCGCAGCGCGGACACGAGGTCACGGTCTACCTGCCGCTGTACGCAGCTGTCAGACCATATCTCGAAGGCGAATGGAAGTATGCCATCTCCTCGATCACGATCCCGTTCCAGCACTACAGCCGGTTTGCCGGAATCGTGGACGGGGGAGTGCGAGACGGGGTAAAGCATTACTTCGTAGACTGCCCAGAACTATTTGATCGAAAAGGAATTTACGGACCGAATGGAAGTGAATACGGCGACAACGCCGAGAGATTCGGACTCTTCGCCCGCGCAGTGCTCGAAGCCTCAAAGCAGTTAGGCGTGCCGCAGATATTTCACATTCATGACTGGCAGGCCTCGATGATTCCAGTCTTTCTGCACACGGTGTACCGGGACGACCCGATGCTGCGGAAGGCGGGAGTTGTGCTGACAATCCACAACGCCGGATACCAGGGATGGTTTCCGCCGACGACAACGGAGCAACTGCTGCTGCCGTGGGAGATCTTCAGGTTTGACAAGCTGGAACACTACAACACCTTCAACTTTCTGAAGGGGGGCGTGGTGTACTCCGACATGATCACGGCCGTCAGCCCGGGGTATGCAGAGGAGATCCAGACGCCTGATGGGGGGAACGGACTGGATGGCGCGCTGCGCCAGCGCGCAGCCGATCTGCGGGGCATCCTGAATGGCGTGGATTATGCCGAGTGGGATCCGGCAACCGACGGCAACCTGGCCGCGCACTTCACGCCGCAGAATCTGAAAGGGAAGCGCGAATGCCGCAGAGACCTGCTGCATGCGTTTGGAATCGATGTGCCCGAGTCGACGCCGGTGGTCGGAATCGTCTCGCGCTTTGCCACGCAGAAGGGCTTCGACCTTCTCAAGGAGGCAGGCGGTCAACTGGCGGAGCGCGATATGGCCATCGTGGCGCTCGGGACAGGCGAGCCGCTCTACGAGCATTTCTTTCGAGAGCTTGCCTACGCGAATTCGGCGCGGGTTGCCGTGCAGATTCGGTATGACGATGCGATGGCACACAAGATCGAGGCGGGATCGGACATCTTTCTCATGCCATCGCGTTTCGAGCCGTGCGGGCTTAACCAGATCTATTCGCTCAAGTACGGCACGGTGCCGGTGGTGCGCGCGACAGGGGGGCTCGACGATACGGTGGAGGAATGGAATTCGGAACACAAAAGCGGAACCGGGTTTAAATTCCGGGATTACAGCCCTCAGGCGCTGCTCGCGGCGATTGATCGGGCGATCAGCGTTTTTCATGACAGGGAGAGCTGGCTGCAACTGATGCAGAACGGGATGGCGCAGAACTTCAGCTGGGATGATCCGGCCAGGCAGTACAACGCGGTGTATGAGGAAGTGGCGAGGAGCAAAGCGTGACCGGACCATGATCGGGGCTGGTCGGTCTTATTCAGGCCGGCCGACATAATGCTGCGCATGGTGCACTTCGGAATGATCCTCGAGAGATTCAAGATGCGTTGTCACTTCTGAGGGCACCCCAAGCTCCTGCTCCATCCGTTCTTCGACCATGGTCGCAAGCCGGTGCGCTTCGCCGATGGTCATGCTTTGTGGAAACAGAAGATGTGCCTCGATGATCTGGCGGTAGCCTGTGGTGCGGAAACGCACGCCATGATATTGAAGCTTCAGATCATCGCAGATGGTGTCGAGGTGAGAGCGAATCTGATGGCCGACCCTGGGGTCTGAGTAGTCGAGGAGTCCTATCGCGGAATCCCAGATCAGGCGTCCGCCCGACCAGAGAATGTTGGCGGCAACCAGCAGCGCAACGATGGGATCGAGCGGTTTCCACCCGGTGATCAGGACGAGGACCAGGCCGGCAACGACGCCGAAGCTCGTCCAACTGTCCGTCAGGACGTGCTTCCCGTCTGCTTCGAGAATCAGCGAGTGGTGCCGCTTTCCGGTTCGGATCAGATACCAGCCGAGAGCAGCGTTCAGAATCCCCGCGGCAATGATCAAGACAATGCCCCGTCCGAGGCTCTCGAGAACAAGGCCGTGTCTCCAGTTTTGAATCGCGGTCACTGCGATGCTTGCCGCAGCGAGAATGATCATTGCGCCTTCAAATCCTGCAGAGAAGAAGGTGATTCTCTCGTAGCCGTAGTGGAACTTTGGCGCGGCCGGTCTTGTGCTCAGCCACAGGCTGAATACGGCGAAGGTGACGGCCACGACGTGAACTACTGACTCCGCGGCGTCAGAGAAGATGGCAGATGATCCCGTGAGATAGAAAGCAGTCGTCTTTCCGGCAAGCATCAACAGGCCCACGATCAGTGAGAGCCGCATTGCGAATCTTGCGTCACTGGGCTGCTGATTGTTTCTGCCCGATGGAAACTGACCGGTCTCGGTGCTCATTTCCCGTCCTCTCGACCTCAAGACTGGAAAGCGAGTTCAGTGTACCCCTTACGATGCGAGATGGCTTTGGCCGACGGGGACTGAAGCGCCGTATCTCTTTCGCACGAACCAGAGAACGGGCAATCCAAGCAGGATGAGAGCGGTGCCGAGGAGGGAGCCCATCAGGTTGCCTGAAAAGCTCCAGAGGAGCACCGCAGCGGCGCAGACGATGAATACGGCGGGCAGCAACGGATATCCCCAGACGCGGTAAGGACGCGCGAGGTCAGGGCGCTTGCGGCGGTATACGAAGACAGTGGTGGCCGTGAGCATGTAGAAGAGCCACTCGGCGAAGACCGCCAGCTCAAAGTGCTGCTGAAACCTGCTGAGGAAGAGAAGCAGGACAGTGGAGAGCGACCCCTGGACAAGCAGCGAGGTTGAAGGGGATTGGAAGCGCGGGTGAATGTGCGCAAACCGCGAGAAGAAGAGCCGGTCACGCGCGGCAGCGAAGGGGATGCGCGCGCCGGACATCACGGTTCCGTTAAGCGTGACGAAAATGCTGAGAGCCATGGCGGCGGCGACGAATCCTGCGCCCGCCGGGCCCGCGACCACGGTCAGCGCAGCAACGGCGGGGCGCTCGCTCGCGGCGATCTGACTGGCTGGAAGGATGTACTGGATTGCGGCGTTGGTGACCATGAAGAGGATGCCGACGATCACGAGTCCGCCGATTAGAGCAATGGGAAGGCTGCGTTCAGGGCGCCGCACCTCGCCAGCAACCATCGTGAGATCGTTCCAACCGTCGTAGGCCCACAGTGTGGCGATGAGCGCCAGCATGAATCCGCCAAAGCCGCCTGTCGAGTGCGGGAGCGAGGTTGCGAAGTTGCTCCAGGAACCGGAGGCCGAGGCGAAACACAATGCGGCGACGATCAAGATGAGGATGCCTTTGAGAAGCGTAAAGACAAGCTGAAAATCGCCGGCCTTTTTGATGCCGAGATAGTTGAGGCCCGTCATGAACCATGTGACCGCAATCGCGAAGACCTGCGACCAGAGAAGCGGCAACGACGGGTGAACGGCCGTGGAAAGCCAGTGGAACGCGGGGAAGAATCCGAGCGTGCGAGCGAGGCCGCTGGTAACAGCGGCGATGGAGGCGGGTTTGGCCACCGCAAACCACGTCCACATGTAGAGGAATGCCGTTGTGTCGCCATAGGCTCCGCGCAGGTAGACGTACTCACCGCCGGCATAGGGGAGCATCGCGCCGAGCTCGGCATAGGTCATTGCACCAAAGAGGGAGAGCAGGCCGCCGACGATCCAGGCGAGGTAGACGAGGGTGGAGGAGCCGGCGTCCTTCATCATTTCACTGGGAACGAGGAAGATGCCGCTGCCAATGATCGTGCCGACGACGATTGCGGTTGCCTGGCTCACTCCCAGAACACGCGGCAGATCGGCTGGTACTGTCGGGGTGGGGACGGAGGCAGTTTGGCTCATGCGGTGATGTGAGGGTAGCACGGCAAGAAGGAAATCTATTGCGATGCGAACGGGTGTTGCATCGTAAGGCTCTATCCACGTGGTGCATTCGAGAACGGTGATGCAAATCACGAACAGGGATGCAACAGAGGGCTAGACTTTCGGGCTGCAGACGAGAGTGAGCCCGGACGGGCCGGCTCCGGCTGCGAGAACCGTCAAGGAGCGGTTGGCCTATGGACGTTCACTGCACAAAATGCGGAAACGATCTGGCGCAGCCCTGGAGCTTCTGTCCCCAATGCGGAGAGCCAGTCGCTCGAGAACACGTGGTAGTGCCGCCGGATGAGCCTGTTCCGATGGAGGGCGCTTTCAGCGGCATGGCTCTCGGGATGGTCGCCGCGCCGCTGATGATCGTTGCAGGCATCATGCTCTGCATGACCGGGTGGGGCCTGCTTCCCGGCCTGCTGATAATTGTCGGAGGGATCTTTGCTCCGCTGGCAGGGCCGATCTTCGGCATGGGCGAGGCCAGGGCAAAGTGTCCGTCGTGCGGAACGCGCGTTATTACGGTTGCCGATGGGCGTGCGCATCATTGCCCGGCGTGCAGCAAGGAATTTGCGGTGGCGAATAAGGAGGCGGCGCACACGCACTAGTGCGCACCTCGTTGCACATCACTTCGCCGGTTGCGGCTCGTGGAAGTGGCGCCAGATGGTTTCGGCGGTCTTTCGCGGAACGACGGCGGCGAGCGAGTCGGCGGTGGCCTGCTGTACGTCGCGAAGGCTGCCAAAGTGAGAGAGCAGGCGCTGACGCGTTTGCGGCCCGACGCCGGGGATGTTCAGGAGTTCTGAGTCGCGGTCGCGCATTGCGCGGCGCTGGCGATGATAGCCGACGGCAAAGCGATGGCTTTCGTCGCGGATGAGTTGAACCAGGTGGAGCACCGGCGAGCGTCGATCGAGAACGACCGGCTCGTCCTCATTTCCGTAGAGATAGATGACCTCTTCTCTTTTGGCGATCGAGGCAAGCGGCTGCGATGTGAAGCCGAGGGACTCGAGCGCTTCGGCGGCGGCGTGCAACTGGCCAAGGCCGCCGTCGATCAGAACGAGCGAGGGCATCGGCTTATCCTCCTCCTTCAGGCGACGATAGCGGCGGGTGACAACTTCACGCATCGAGGCGAGGTCGTCCACGCCAAGCACGGACATCACCTTGAATTTGCGATAGGCGGACTTGTTCATCTTGCCGTCTTCCCATACGACAAGCGAGGCGACCGTTTCAGCTCCCTGGATGTGCGAGATGTCGAAGCACTCGATGCGGCGGGGAAGTTCTGGAAGCATCAGCGCGTCTGAGAGGGCCTCCTGAATCGCCTTGCGCGAGGGCTCAAGCACACGGAAGCGCTGGATATAGGACTGCTTTGCGTTTTGTCCGGCGAGGTCGACGAGCGAGCGCTTTTCTCCGCGCTGCGGAACGGCGATTTCGATGCGGTGACCGGTGCGTTCAGCCAGGAGTGCGGCCAGGGATTCGCGATCGTCAAAATCGACGGGGACAAGGATGCTGCGCGGCACGTAGTGCTGGTCAATGTAGAGTTGTTTGAGCAAGGCGGAGAAGACATGGCCGGCGTCGAAGGCGGGGGTGGCGGGTTCGTGGTTTCCCACCTTCGGCGACGATGAAGCTGTCGCCAAGGATGGGGCACCCGCGGTATCCCGGGTCTCAGAATCGAGATCCTTCGACGGGCTCAGGACAGGCTCTGGGGCACCGTGGATCTTCGGCGCCGAAGCTTCCTCTGCCGCATCATCGTCCAAAGGGGCGAGTTCCGGAAGGTCTTCCCAGAAGAATTCGCGGCGATCGACGATTTTGCCGCCCCGCATGTGGAAGAGATTGATGGCGAGGCTGCCTTCTTCAAAGTGATATCCAAAAACATCTGCGTCGTCGCTCTGCTCGGCCGTGGCGATGCGCTGCTTCTCCTGCAACTGGTGGACCGTCGAGAGCTGATCACGCAGGCGCGCGGCAGATTCGAACTGCTCCGTCTCAGCTGCGGCCAACATGCGTGCGGTGAGTAAGCGCTCAAGCTCGCTCTGCCGCCCCTCAAGAAAAAGCTGTGCGTCGCGGACCGCCTGCCCATATGCCTCGGGGGTGGTCAATCCCTCAACACAAGGGCCGAGGCAACGATGAATGTAGTACTGAAGGCATGCGCGGGGATGGAAGCGCGAAAGATCGACCTTGCAGCTGGGGATAAGAAAGCTGCGGTGGATCAGCTCGACGACGCGGTAGGCGAGGTTTCCCGGGAAGTACGGGCCGTAGTAGGCCGACCCGTCTTTGCGAAGGCGGCGTGTGACGAACACCTTGGGAAAGCGGTCGGCAAGCGTGAGCTTGACATAGGGATAAGTCTTGTCGTCGCGCAACAGGATGTTGAAGCGCGGCTTGCGCTGCTTGATGAGGTTGTTTTCGAGGGCAAGGGCTTCGTGCTCGTTGGCGACGAGGATGTAGTCGAGGTCGACGGCCTCGCGCATGAGCGAGCCCGTCTTGGCGTTTGCCTGCGATGCCTCGAGCAGATAGGAACGGACGCGAGACCGCAGGTTCTTGGCCTTGCCGACGTAGATCACCTCACCATCGGCGTTTTTGTAGAGATAGACCCCGGGCTGAGTTGGCAGAACCCGGATTTTCTCGTAGAGGTCCATTGCGACAGTTGAGCCGGCAAAAGCGGCCTGTTTCCTAAGGATAGCGGCTGGGAGGAAAGACGCGGTTGAGGTACCTGTCCGCGCAATCCTTACAGAATCAGGTAAAAAGTACACGACAAAAGGAATCCACAGGCAACCTGAAATGAGGTCTCAAGTATCTTATTTCGTTAGAGTTGGGGCGTCCTGCGAGTTTGGCGGGATGCATGCAGTAACCATATCGACACGAAGGCCGCCGCCCGCCTACCCGATTTGCATTCAGGCAAAACTGAGGCGGTAGAAATGGGGAGACGATGAAACACTCATATGGATTGTGGATTGCAGCTGCCATAACACTCGCGGGCGTGACTGGCTGCACGACGAAGAACTACGTGAAGTCGCAGACAGCGCCCATCATCGAAAAAGAGAACGAACTCGACGACAAGACGCGAGCCAACAACCAGGCGATCCATGATGTGGATGAGCGTGCGACCGCCGGAATCAACAAGGCTCAGGCCTCAGCGGATGCTGCGAACCAGGCAGCGCAGAATGCCGCCAAGGCTGCGGGCGACGCCAATACGGCTGCCAACGATGTGGTTCACCGTGCAGACTCGCTGGACAGCGTTGTGAAGGGGCTGGACAACTACAAGTCGCTGAGCAATGTGACGGTGACCTTCGGATTCGACAAGGCGACGTTGACCAAGGACAGCAAGGATCAGCTCGATGGATTTGCGCAACAGCTCGGCTCTGCGAAGAGCTACATCCTCGAGGTTACCGGCGGCACGGACTCCACGGGTTCTTCGGAGTACAACTACGACCTGAGCAATCGGCGCGCTGACGCGGTAGTGCAGTACCTCTCGTCGAAATACGGCATCGCGGCTCACCGCTTCTATCTCATCGGCATCGGCAAGGACAAGGAAGTTGCCCCCAACACCACAGCAGAAGGCCGCAAGCAGAATCGCCGCGTGGAAATCCAGCTGCTGTCGAATATGAGCGGTCAGGCGAACGCTGCTGCTACTGCAACGCCGGCCACGAACAACTGACAAATCGAGATTACCGCTGCATAAAGGCGCAAGCCGAAACTACCTATACCTAGAATCAAATTAGAGCAGCAACACATATCAGGCCACCCGACATCTCCAACGGGTGGCCTGATCACTTTTCGCATGCGAGGCGGATGACCGAAAACCGGGGTCAGGCCTTCGCTTCGGCGAGTTGCCTCACATGCTCCGCCCGAATATCGTTTGCGATGAAAAGCCTGAGGAACGGAGCACCCGCGGCTGCTTTCTCCACGGCGGGCCGGCCATTTGCCTCTTCGCGCTCAACGATGCAGACGACTGCGGCAACGGTCATTCCGGCTTCACGGGCTGCTTCGATTGCGCTGATCGTGGAGGAGCCCGTCGTGCACACATCGTCCACGATAACCACACGGGCGCCCTCGCGGCAGAAGCCCTCGATACGTCGACCTGTGCCGTGGGCCTTTTCAGCCTTTCGGACAAGGAAACCGTGCAGCAGGGGAGCTGCGGGATCTGCTTGAGCGCGCCACGCGCTGGCAGTGGCAACATTGGAGACGATGGGATCGGCACCCATGGTCAGGCCGCCAACGGCTTCGGCGTCGATGCCGCTCTGTTCAAGCAACTCGAGAATTGCGTGACCCGTCAGCCGGCCGCCTTCGGCGTGGAGCGTGGTCGTGCGGCAGTCGATGTAGTAATCGCTCGTGCCGCCGGAGGAAAGCTTGAACTGGCCGAGCTTGAAGCTGGTGCGGGCGAGAAGGGAAAGAAGCTGCTGTGCGTGGGTTGTGTCAGGCATCAAGGGAGATTGTAAAAGACATCACGCGCGAGTACCTAGAGAGGGACGTGGTCGAAGCGGCGATCTGAGCGCGAGCCCTGACTTAGTGTCCAAGATGTCGATAAAAGGCCCCGACGGCGGTTATCAAAAGAACCGCGCCAAGGATCGTGATTCGGATCAAAAGCTGAGTTCTTCGTGACGAAGGTGGTTCGACAGGCTGGCTACTCCAGAAGGTGGAGATCAATGTACCTCGCTCATGCCAGAGGATGAGCAGCATTGAGACAAGGATGAACGTTGCCATGAACTCGGGTCCATAGTCATTTTTTAAGACAAAGAGATTGATCATGAGAATATTTGCGATCACGGGGAAGATGAGCACCGCTCCAAGCAGAGTTGTCTTACGAAAGAGCAGTAGCGTCGCACCGGCGACCTGGATCAATCCCAAAAGGTTGGCGTAAATGTGCGAGTAGCCATAGTAGTACCAGGTGAGCTCGTAGCCTGTGAGGGATCCGACGGGGCGATTTGCAATCGTGGGCGGAAGTGCGAATTGCAGACGGGCCAGTTTGCTCATTCCGTACATGTAGAGGAGGAAGGCGCAGATGAAGCGCAGCCAGATCAGCAGTTTCGGTTGTCCGGATGAAGACGTCTTCGTCATGCTCGTTTGCCGCGAGATCACGCAAGAAGATACGGAATAGCTGTCAAAGCAGTTCGAAAAACAAGACGGGAGACGGGAAATGCATGCCCTTGAGCCAAGGTGCGGCTGAAAACTACATCTTGTCGAGGTGCCTGAAGCCCGCCGTGCCGATAAGCATCAGGGAAAACAGGGTGAAGTTGTATCCGGCATGGACCAGGGTGCTGGCAGCGAGCGAGCGCGTGCCAAGCCGCACCCAGCAGAGCACGAGGCTCACGCACATCAAGAGTGAGAAGGGACCGATCGACCATCCGGTCTGTTCGCCGTGCATCAGCGCAAACGGCAGGCTGCTGATGAGGGATGCGCCGATCATTGCCGGCATCGACCAGCGAGGACTTCCGTCCTGATCGAGGGGGCGTTGCAACGAGCCTTGAAGCTGCTCTCCCGTCCAGTCGTATGCGGTGCAGAGTGCGGGCAGAAGGAATCCTCTGAAGACGAGTTCCTCGAAGAACGGCGCCAGAGTCACGCCGAAGGCAAAGAGCACCCAGGCCGCACCCGGGGCACGAAAGAGCTGGTCGATGGGAGCGTCGACAGGGCCGGGAAGGACGAGCATATTCAAGATTGCCCCGCAGAAACAGAGCACGACAGCGCTGAGAAGGCGGCCGCGGTATCGGAATGCTCCAGCCCAGTTCCAATGAAGGCCGCCGAGAAGGCTCCGGCGCCACAAAACCGGAAAGATGGCGAGGCATGCTGCAAAGGTGATGAAGTATTGAATTGCCTGGCTGCCGACGGTATAGCGAAAATCCTTGGTTGCCTGTGCAAGGGTTTTCACTCCGAAGGCATGAAAGTGCAGGCCGATGAGCAGAGCCGATCCGGCACCGAGCCAGCCGAAAACAAACAGCAGGAGCAGCACAAGCAGATGGCCAAAGTTAGGAATTCGAGCCGGCGGCCGAGCGTGGCCGGGGAGGCTGTAGGAGGTGAAGAGTTCCTGCTCGCCTGCAATGATTTCGTGTTCTTCCGTCAACCCTTCGACTGGAGGAGACGCTGCCTCTGATGCGGGAGGAGGCCCTTCCAGCAACGGAGATCCAACCGGCTCACCCGCCCACTCTCGGGGAGGCTGTAGCCCGGAGGCCGGAACCTCAGCGGACTCGCGATGGTCGGGAGCGTCAGGAGACGGCGGAACGTTGTCAGGTATTGAGCTCAAGCGCGCTCCGGTTTCTTCCCGCGGCTGGATTTTCCGGATCTGCCCGCCGCAGTCTTCGTCATTTCGATTGCCCGGCCGTTTGAGGGCTCATTTGCAGGTGTCGGGGCTTCTGCGCCGATTGGCAGCTCTGTATCGACGTCGAGCGCGACCAGTTTGCCGCTGGTCGATGCGTAGTAACGCGCCAGAAACTGGCCTGTGTAAGAACCGGGAGTGTTTGCAATCCTTGCCGGTCTGCCCTGGCCAACAATTCGTCCGCCGTCTTCGCCGCCCTCTGGACCGAGATCGATGATCCAATCCGCATTTCGGATCACATCGAGATTGTGCTCGATGATAACAACGGTATTGCCGAGATCCGTGAGGCGATGCAGCACCTCGAGCAGCTTGCGGACATCATCGAAGTGCAGGCCGGTTGTAGGCTCGTCGAGCAGGTAGAGCGTGCGGCCGGTCTGGCGCTTGCTGAGTTCGCGGGCAAGCTTCATGCGTTGCGCCTCTCCACCGGACAGGGTTGTCGCGCTTTGGCCAAGGTGAACGTAGCCGAGGCCGACATCGACAAGCGTCTGGAGTTTCTGCTTGAGTTGGGGCACGTCGGCAAGGACAGAGAGCGCATCCTCGATCGTCAGGTCGAGAATGTCGGCGATGGAGCAGCCGTGGAATTTTACGGCGAGGGTTTCCTGATTGTAGCGCCGGCCGTTGCACACTTCACACTGCACGTAGACATCGGGCATGAAGTTCATCTCGATGCGGCGCTGGCCATCTCCCTGGCATGCCTCGCACCTTCCGCCCGCCACGTTGAAGCTGAAGCGCCCTGGCTTGTATCCGCGTTCGCGGGCTTCGGGCAGCATGGCAAACAGATCGCGAATCGGCGAGAACACCTGGGTATAGGTTGCGGGATTCGAGCGCGGCGTGCGTCCGATGGGCGCCTGATCGATGCGAATGACCTTGTCGATCTGTTCGGCGCCTTCGAGCGAATCGTGCGCTCCGGGTTCCTCACGCGAACCGTAAATCGTCTTCGCGAGAGAGCGGTAGAGAATGTCGTTGATCAGGGTGCTCTTTCCACTTCCGCTCACACCGGTCACCACGGTCATCACGCCAAGCGGGACGCGAATCGTGAGGTCCTGCAGGTTGTGTTCGCGCGCACCCGCAACGGTGAGCCATTTGTCCGTCAGCTTTCGAGGCTGGTCGCGATGCAGGATTCCCGCCGTACCGGACAAGTATCGGCCAGTGAGCGATTCCGGACAGGCCATGATGTCGGCCGGCGCGCCCTGAGCGACCACCTGCCCTCCGAGACGGCCGGCTCCAGGGCCGAGATCGACCACATAATCGGCGTGGCGAATCGTTTCTTCGTCGTGTTCCACGACAAGAACGGTGTTGCCGAGATTGCGCAACTGCTCCAGTGCCTCGATGAGGCGGGAGTTGTCGCGCTGATGCAGGCCGATCGAGGGCTCATCGAGCACGTAAAGCACTCCGCGCAATCGCGAGCCGATCTGTGTTGCAAGGCGTATGCGCTGCCCTTCGCCGCCCGAGAGGGTCGCGGCATTGCGATCAAGCGAGAGATAACTCAGCCCAACGGCACAGAGGAACTCAAGGCGCTCAATAATTTCGCGGCGGATGCGGTCGGCGATCAATGCCTCGCGCGCGGTGAAGCTGAGTTCATACGCGGTCGAAAGCGCGCGGTTCAGAGGCAGCGCTGTGAAGTCCGCAATCGAGAGGTCGCCTATCTTGACCGCCAAAGACTCAGGGCGGAGACGCTTGCCCCTGCACGCCGGGCACGGAGTGGCAGACATGAAGTTCATCATGTATTCGCGGTAGCCGTCGCTGCGCGCCTCGTCGATCGTGTCGCGCAGGTAGCTCAGGATCCCGTGAAACCCTGTCCGCGGAGCCTCGCCCTTTGGGGGACCGTAGACGAGGATGTGCTGGTGCCTGGCTGGAAGATCCTCAAAGGGCTTTTTCAGGTCGATCTGGTAGCGATCGGCGGCGAGTTGGATCAATCGCAGAAGGTATTGCGACGCCGAGCCTGGTCCGAGACCCCCGTCAAGCAACGGCTTTGACCAGTCGGTGATGACCTTGGCCGGGTCAAGATCGTAGAGCGAGCCGAGCCCATGGCATTCGGGACATGCGCCGAAGGTCGAATTGAAACTGAAGCTGCGCGGCTCGAGTTTGGGTACGTCAAGTCCGCAGTCCGGGCACGCCATCGACGCCGAGAATATCTGCTCTTCGCCATTTGCGAGCGCCACGAGCACAAGGCCATTCGCGAGTTGCAGGGCCTTTGCAACTGCAGCCTCCAGGCGTTTTTCGATGGAGGGCCTGGCGGGCGGCTGGTTCTCACTGGATCCCACCCTCGTCGACGATGGAACTGTCGATAAGGATGGGGCATCCACGGACTTGAGCAGAATGCGATCGACGACGGCTTCAATTGTGTGGTTCTTTCGCTTGTCGAGCGAAGGCGGCTCGGAGAGGTCATACATCTGTCCGTCGACCCGCGCCCGAAACCCCTGCTGATCCAGTTGATCGAGGAGGTCCTTAAACTCGCCCTTTCGGCCGCGCACGATGGGCGCCATGACCGTAACGCGCTCGCCCTGTCCGAGTTGGAGGATGCGCTGGACGATCTGGTCCGCCGTCTGGCGAGTGATGGGGCGCCCGCAACTGGGACAGTGGGGAGTGCCCACGGAGGCATACAGGAGGCGCAGATAGTCGTAGATTTCGGTGATCGTGCCGACTGTCGAACGAGGACTTCGGCTAGTCGTCTTTTGCTCGATGGAGATTGCCGGGCTCAGGCCCTCGATGGAGTCCACATCGGGCCGTTCAATCTGGTCGAGGAACTGGCGAGCATACGCCGAAAGGGTCTCAACATATCGGCGCTGTCCCTCGGCATAAATGGTGTCGAAGGCCAGCGAACTCTTGCCTGAGCCGGAAAGTCCCGTGACCACGGTGAGCGTATTGCGGGGAATGCGGACGTGGATATCGCGCAGATTGTGCTGGCGCGCCCCGCGCACCGTGATGTGAGTGATGGGCATGTGCGGAAAATGGTGGGTACCACGTAGAGGGTTGGGACCTGCCTGTTACGGATGTACCTGGGGGTATTCTATTTGCCAACAGAAACAAGGGTCAACGCGGCGAGTTTTCTGCGACAATCGCTGGAACAACGCGACCGCGTGCAGGTTCGTAATACCGATGTGCAGGGACCTGCTGGATGTTTTGAGCTCGACGCGGACATTTAGAATGGATTCATTCCATGAGTGACTTATTGAACTTGACGATGTTGGTTTGCGCCGCGCTTGGATCGATGGCGTTCGGTGTTCTTACAGCTTATGGGGTGTTTCGGGTGGGATTCGCGCTGATGCGTCCGAAGCCTCAGCCGGCCCCGGTAAAGGTTCGTCCACAACTGGCGCCGGAATAGTGATTTGCGCTCGCACAGCGCCATCGTTCCGGTATCTTTTTCCAAGACCCTGACTCTCTTTGACTTGTGATTGCTCCCGCCTGTTTGCAGGCGGCGGCGGCTTCATGCGCTGACAGACGCCCCCTCCGCATGCCTTCGCCAGAGCCTTATTGAGGTGGATTCCCGGGCTGGTTGCCTTGCTGCTGTTGTTGCTGCAGCAGTTGCTGGCGTTGCATCTCCTCCATCACCTGTTGCGGAGTGCGTATAGGGCCATTCGGACCGAAGCCGGGTCTTCCTGAATTGGGATTCGGCTGCATCGGGATGGGTTGTTGCGGAGCAGGCTGGGGTTGTTCCTCCACCTCATTGTCGGTGCTCTCGTCGTCAGGGCTATTGTCCTGAGTGGAGGCCTGGGCCATTCTGGGCGAGGCAGCTCCCGAGCGGCGCGGACTGAGAACAATCTGGCGCGGTGCTCCCGACC
>Ga0335069_10007295_pt1 | contig 15977 bp, 15 predicted proteins | sample Lox_Sample_11_FD_206714 | JGI IMG/M metagenome (GOLD analysis project Ga0335069, IMG submission 206714) | Soil microbial communities from Loxahatchee National Wildlife Refuge, Florida, United States - Lox_Sample_1.1 | ecosystem: Environmental > Terrestrial > Soil > Wetlands | place: USA... | reverse complement strand
TGTCTGCTCGCTCTTCGGGAAACCAAACATCTGGATAAGTGTCGTAAGCTGGGCGGGGTATCATCCCCGAAAACGAACAACCATTTTACCAGACGCCCTTGACATGAAGATGCGGAAAGCCCTGTTTGCGCTTGCGCTGCTGGCTGCCGGCAGCGCGCTGGCCAACCCCTACGAGAAGCAGCTTGCCAATGGCCTGCGGGTGATTGTCAAGGAGGACCACCGCGCACCGACCGCCGTGCACATGGTCTGGTACCGCGCCGGCTCGATGGACGAGGTCGACGGTTACTCGGGCGTCGCCCACATGCTCGAGCACATGATGTTCAAGGGCACGAAGACCGTGCCGGCCGGCGAATTCAACAAGATCGTCGCCGATGCGGGCGGCCGCGACAACGCGTTCACCAGCCGCGACTTCACCGCCTACTTCCAGATCGTGCCGGCCGCGGCGCTGCCGAAGATGATGGCGCTCGAGGCCGATCGCATGGCCAACCTGCTGCTGACGCCGGCCGACTTCGCCTCGGAAATGAAGGTCGTGCAGGAAGAGCGCCGCATGCGCACCGACGACAATCCGCAGGCCCTGGTGCAGGAAGCGCTCAACGCGACCGCGTTCGAGGCCAACCCGTACCGGCGTCCCGTGATCGGCTGGATGGACGACCTCGAGCACATGACCTGGCAGGATGCGCGCGCCTGGTACCGCAACTGGTATGCGCCGAACAACGCCTATTTGCTGGTCGTGGGCGACGTCGATCACGAGCAGGTCTTTCGCGAGGCCGAGCGGACCTACGGGCGCATCAAGGCGCGCCCGCTGCCAGTGCGCAAGCCGCAGAACGACCCCGCGCAAGCGGGCGTCAAGGCGGTCACGGTGAAGGCGCCGGCCCGGCTGCCGTACGTCGCAATGGCCTGGAAGGTGCCGCGCTTGCAGAACGTCGATACGGATCGCGAGCCCTACGCGCTCGAAGTGCTGGCCGGCGTGCTGGATGGCAACGACGCGGCGCGCCTGGCGAAGGACCTCGTGCGCGCCCAGAAGATCGCGCAGTCGGCCGGTGCCGGCTACGACGGCACCGTGCGCGGCGAGTCGCTCTTCACGCTCGACGGCCAGCCGGCCGAGGGCCACACGGTGGCCGAACTTGAAACCGCGTTGCGCGGCGAAATTCGGCGCATCGCCGACGAGGGCGTGACTGCCGAAGAACTGGCGCGCATCAAGACGCAGATCGTCGCCGGCCAGGTGTACAAGCGGGATTCGATGATGGCGCAGGCCATGGAGATCGGCCAGTTCGAGGCCGCGGGCTTCAACTGGCACGACTACGACAAGCTGCTCGAGAAGCTGCGCTCGGTTACGCCTGAAGAGGTACAGGCAGTCGCGAAGAAGTACTTCGGCGACGACACGCTGACGGTGGCGACCTTGAACCCGCTGCCGCTCGATCAGGCCAGGCCGCGAAAGTCAGCCGTCGTGGTACGCCATTGAAGGGGAGCTCGACATGAGAATGCTGGTTGCCGCGCTCGCCATGGCGCTGTCGTTCGCCGCCGAGGCCGGCGTGAAGATCGAACAGTGGCATGCACCCTCGGGCGCCAAAGTGGTGTTCGTGGAGACGCATGTCCTGCCCATCCTCGACGTCGAAGTCGACTTCTCCGCCGGCAGCGCCTACGATCCGCCGGGCAAGGCCGGGCTAGCAGGCCTGACCCAGGGGCTGCTCGACGGCGGTGCCGGCGGTCTGGACGAAGAAGCCATCTCCACCCGCCTGGTCGACCTTGGCGCCATCATGGGCGGCTCGACCGAGGCGGATCGCGCTGGCGTGACCTTGCGCACGCTGAGTTATCCCGAGCAGCGGACGGCGGCCCTGGATCTGCTCCGGCGGGTGCTCGCCAAACCGACCTTCCCGGAAGCCGTGGTCACGCGTGAACTCGCGCGCAGCATCGCCGCCGTCCAGGAGGCCGATACGCGCCCCGATGCGATCGCCGCCAAGCGTTTCGCTGCCGCGATCTACCCTGATCACCCCTACGGCGTGAGCGCCACCGTGGAATCGATGCGTCGCATCGACCGCGACGACCTGGTTGCCTTCCATCGCGACCACTACTCGGCCCGCCGCGCCGTGGTCTCCATCATCGGCGACGTCACGCGCGCCGAGGCGGAGGCCATCGCCCAGTCGCTCACCGACGACCTGCCGGCGGGCACGCCGGAGGGACCGCTGCCGCCGGTGACGCTGCCCGCGACCCAGGTCGTCAAGGTCCCGCATCCAGCGAGCCAGAGTCATATCCTGATCGGCCTGCCCGGCGTGCGGCGCGGCGACCCCGACTACTTCCCGCTCCTGGTGGGGAATTACACGCTGGGTGGCGGCGGCTTCGTCTCGCGTCTCGTGAAGGAAGTGCGCGAGAAGCGCGGCTACGCCTACAGCGTTTATTCATACTTCGCGCCGAGAAAGCTCGAAGGCCCCTTCGAGATCGGCCTGCAGACCAAGCGCGACCAGGCTGCCGCGGCACTCAAGGTGGCCGACGACACACTCGCGGGCTTCGTCAAGAGCGGCCCGACGCCGGCTGAACTGGCGGCGGCGAAGAAGAACCTCGTCGACGGCTTCGGCCTGCGCATCGACAGCAACGCCAAGCTGCTGGGCTACCTGTCGACGATTGGTTTCTTCAACCTGCCGCTCACTTACCTCGACGACTTTCCCGCCAAGGTCAACGCGGTGACGGCGACCCAGGTGCGCGAGGCCTTCGCGCGCCGTGTCAAGCCCGAGAACCTGGTCACGGTCGAGGTTGCCGCGGATTGAGCCGTGTGCGCGTCACCGGCGGCGAGTGGCGCAGCCGGCTGATCAAGGTGATCGACGCCCAGGGTCTGCGGCCGACGCCGGATCGCGTGCGCGAAACGCTTTTCAACTGGCTCGGCCAGGACCTCACGGGGCTCGCGTGTCTAGACCTCTTCGCCGGCAGCGGCATCCTCGGTTTCGAGGCAGCATCGCGCGGCGCGGCGAGTGTCGTGCTGGTCGAACATGACCCCAAAGTGGCCGCTGCGCTGCGGCAGAACGTCGATGCCTTCGCCGATCAACGTCTGGAGTTGGTGCGGGCGGATGCGCTAGAATTCGCCGCCTCGGCTGCCCGTCAGGGCCGGCGTTTCGACCTCGCGTTTCTCGACCCGCCCTACCGACGGCAATGGCTGGAGCGGGCGTGGCCGCTGCTGCCGGCGCTGATGGCGCCCGACGCGCGGCTCTATGTCGAGGCCGAGGCCGGGATCGCGCCGCCGGCGCCATGGCGGGTGGCGCGTGAAGGACACGCAGGGCAGGTCTTCTATCACTTGTTGGAGCGCGCATGAACAGCAGAGTCGCCGTCTATCCGGGCACCTTCGATCCGCTCACGCGCGGCCACGAAGATCTGGTCCGCCGTGCCGGCAAACTGTTCAGCCGCGTCGTGGTCGGCATTGCCGAGAGCCGCTCGAAACAGCCCTGCTTCGGACTGGCCGAGCGCGTGGCGATGGCGCGCGAGATCCTGGCCCCGATCGCCAATGCCGACGTGATCGGCTTCGATGGTTTGCTGATGGATTTTCTGCGGGCCCAGGGGGCGACTGTTATCATTCGCGGCTTGCGCGCGGTCTCCGATTTCGAGTACGAATTCCAGATGGCGGGCATGAACCGCAGCCTGTATCCCGACGTCGAAACAGTGTTCCTGACGCCGGGCGAGCAATACATGTTCATTTCCGCGACGATGGTGCGGGAAATTGCGTCTTTGGGGGGCGATGTGTCAAAGTTCGTACAGCCGCTGGTGGGGGCCCGGTTGGCGAAAAGGTTCAATCTACATTCTTGAGAAAGGTAACAAGTCATGGCCCTGATCATCACTGACGAATGCATCAACTGCGACGTCTGCGAGCCCGAATGCCCCAATAACGCCATATCGCCGGGCGACGAAATCTACGTCATCGACCCGAGCAAGTGCACCGAATGCGTCGGTCACTTCGACACACCGCAGTGCCGCGAGGTCTGCCCGGTCGACTGCATCCCCGCGGACCCGAACCACGTCGAGACCCACGATCAGCTGATGGCGAAGTTCCTGAAGCTGACCGGGAAGTAGTCTCACGGTCCTGGCGGCATTCCGCCGCCGCGCCCCGCCTGGAAATCCGAAGGTTCAGGCTGCGGCTTGAGCCGCGGCCTGCGCTGGCGTGCGCAGCCGCGCGGCTTCGAGCGCGGCCGTCAGGCGCGACAGTTCGACCAGGCGCACGTTGATCTCGTCCCGCTGCTGTGTGAGTTCCTCGATCCTGCTTTCCAGGTTGTCAGCGGCGTCATGCACGCGGCGCACGTTGTCCAGACGGTGTTTCAACTGCCGCTGGACTTCACGCACCTGATTCTCCAAGGGTGCCATGAGCGCGCGCAGCCAGTGCTCGGCGTCGCGGTTGGCGTGGTCGAAGGTGCGCCGGATCTGCGACACGACTGTTTCGAAGAACTGCTGCGTCAGTGTTCGCTTGTCGTTCGTCAGCAGCTTGAAGAGGTTGCCGTACTGGCGGCGCGAGGCCACTTCCAGCTGGTTCAGCTGGCGGCGCCGCGATGCCAGCGAAAACGTAGACGGCGGTTCGATTGCAACGTCGTAGGCGCGGCCGAAACGCTCCTGCATGGTGCGCATCATGGCCGTAATCTCACCGATGTCCGTTTCGGCCGCATCCAGGCATTCGCCCGCCGCGGCAAACAGCTCGCCCATTGCAGTCACCAGTTGCGGCGTGAAGCGCGCGTGGCGCATGGACTGGCGCGTGCGACGGGCGTGGCCGCGCAGCGTTTCCAGCCCGAGATGCGAATAGAGCGTTTCCGACAGCTGCGAGAAGACGCTGCGCACCGCGTGATACTCGCGCAGCCCGCGTTCGTAGTGGTCCTTTTCGCCCTTGGCGCGGGCGAGCATGCCGCTCACCATGTCGCGGTTCTTGCCGCGCAGGGCGGTGAGTTCGTCGATCTGGCTCGCAAGTGCCGCGCGGCGCGTGGCCAGCAACTGTTGGGCTTCGCCTGCGAGTTGCATGGCCTCGACGACGGTGCCGCGCGCGACGATCTCCTGCTTTGCCGGCAGCAGCCCTTCCGCCAGTGCTTCCTCGAGTTGCGGCAGTCGGCTTTTCACCAGCAACGCGGCATCCGCGTTGACCTTGGCCACGAGGCCCTTCTGGGCCGACACCGGATAGACCTGCCCCGACGGCAAGCCGAGGATGTGCGCGCACGAGTCGACCTGCTTGTCGATTTCGGCTTCGATGTCCTTGTCCGCGCGCAGGCCGTCCCACAGGCCGTCGATCTTGTTCAGTACAACGAGTCGGCCCGAACCGCCACCGACGTGGTCGCGCCAAACGGCAAGGTCCGTCTGCGTGACGCCGGTGTCGGCGGCAAGCACGAACAGCACCGCGTGGGCGCTGGGCAGCAACGACAGTGTCAGTTCCGGCTCGGCGCCGATCGCGTTGAGGCCCGGGGTGTCGAGCACCACCAGCCCCTGTTCCAGCAGCGGGTGCGGAAAGTTGATCAGGGCGTGGCGCCAGCGCGGGATCTCCACCTCGCCTTTGCGATCCGCCACAAGACTCCCGTCGGCACCGCTGCCGATGGCGAAACCCAGCGTCTGGGCTGCTGCCGCGGGTACGCTCTTGACCTCACCCACACGCCGCAGGGCCCCGCTGACCAGATCGGCGGAGGCCGGATCGAAGGGAAAGCTCTGCCACGCCTCGGGCACGCCGCGCAGGTCGGCGATGCTGGCGCTCTCGGAGCGGGTCTCGATCGGCAGCAGCGCGATGCGCGGCTCGAGCGCCTTGTCCCAGGATATTTCCGTCGGGCACATCGTCGTGCGGCCGGCGGAGGAAGGCAGCACGCGCCCGCCGCGATCGGCGAAGAAGAGTGCGTTGATGAGTTCGGACTTGCCGCGCGAAAACTCGGCGACGAAGGCGACGACCAGCTTGTCCTCGTCAAGGCGCGCGCGGACGCGGCGCAACCTGTGCTCGGCCTGGCTGTCCGAAAGATCGCTCTCGTTGAGCCAGTTCTGCAATCGCCCGGCGAGATGGCGCACGTCGTCGCGCCAGATCCGGTATGCGTCGAATTGTTGGGCAAGGCTCATGATGGTGGCAGCGGTGCGGGTTCAGCGTTGGCAGCGGGGGCAATAATACGTCGTCCGGTTGCCCTGGCGCAGCATTTTGATCGTTGTGCCGCAGGTGCGGCAAGGTTCGCCGGCGCGCCCGTACACCCGGTGCCGCGTCTGGAAGTCGCCCAAGGCGCCGTCGCAGGCGACGAAGTCGCGCAGGCTGCTGCCGCCGGCGCGGATCGCGTTGCGCAGCGTGCTCTTGATCGCGCGCACCAGCTTGGCCAGGCGTGCCGGCGTGACTCGGCCGGCGGGCAGGCGCGGATCGATGCCGGCGCGATGCAGGCTTTCGGAGGCGTAGATGTTGCCGACGCCGACGACGATGCTGGCATCCATGAGTGCCGGCTTGATGGCGGTGCGGCGATCGCGCAAGGCGCGAGCGAGCGCGGCCGCATCGAAGCGCCGCTCCAGCGGTTCCGCGCCGAGATGGGCCAGCAAGGAGTGGCTCATCGGGTCGCCCTCGATCCACAGCGCGGCGCCGAACCGGCGGGGGTCGCGCAGGCGCAGAACCTCATTATCGAAGCCGATGTCCAAGTGATCGTGTTTCGTGGCGGGTTGCCCCTTCTCCACCAGCCGCAGGCTGCCCGACATGCCCAGATGTACGAGCAGATGACCCGTGCCGAAATCGAAGAGCAGGTACTTGCCGCGTCGCCGGATGGCCAGCAGCCGCTGCCCGCCGAGCTTGCGCGCGAGCGCCGATGGCAGCGGGTAGCGCAGGGCATGCACGCGGGCGGTGACGCGGTCGACGTTGCGTCCGACCAGGCGCGGCGTCAGGCCGAGCCGCGTGACTTCGATTTCGGGCAGTTCGGGCATGGCAGGGCGTCGCTGTTCTGGGCTCGGTGCCGTTTGGCGGGCGAAACTGCTAACATCGTTTGAACATTCTATGTGCTTCAACGCCTTTCCGACTCTGCCACCCAGATGAAAATCCACTTGCTCCCCGCCGTCCTCGCGACACTCGCCCTTTCCGCGCAGGCGAACGAAGCGGCTGTACCCGCATCGGACGCTGCCGCGGATGGAGGTGACAGTGCGGATACGCCGAAGAAGCTGCCGAAGCAGGAACTGACGCCGCAGATCGTCTACGAGCTATTGCTGGCGGAGATTGCCGGCTCACGCGGCCAGACGACGCTGTCGTCGGAGGCCTATCTCGACCTGGCGCGCAGCACGCGCGATCCACGCGTGGCACGCCGTGCGGCCGAGGTGGCAGTTTATGCACACCGGTACGATCTGGCGCTCGATGCCGCAAAGCTGTGGGCGGAAACAGAGCCCGATTCGCCTCAGCCGGGCCAGATGGTCATCGCGCTGCTCGCGGCCTCCGGCCAGGGCGATGCGCTGGCGGCCGAATTGTCGAAGCAGCTCGCGGCGGGCGGACGCGACGGCATCGCGCCCCAGCTCTTGCAACTCAACCGCGTGATGGCGCGCTTCCAGGACAAGAACGCCGCGCTGGGCGTGGTCGACAAGGTGACCGCGCCCTACCTGGACATGCCGGAGGCGCATTTCGCACGCGCCCAGGCATCGCACAGCGCGGGCGACATCACCCGGGCCGTGGCCGAACTTGACCGCGCGATGGCCTTGCGGCCGGGCTGGGAGCCTGGTGCCCTGGCGCGGGCGCAGCTGATGACGGACAGCGCCGCGGCTTCGCACTATCTCGGCGACTTCGTCGCTGCCAATCCGAAGGCCCGCGATGCGCGCCTGGCGTACGCGCGCAGTCTCGTCGGCCTCAAGCGCTATGCCGAGGCGCGGCGGGAGTTCGAGACCCTGCTGACGGATCACCAAGGCAATGGCGACGTGGTCTATGCGGTCGCGATGCTCTCGCTGCAGTTGAACGATGTTGACGAGGCCGAGAAGGAGCTCAAGCGCCTGGTCGAAATGAACCATGCCGAAGCCGACGCGGCAAGGCTCTATCTCGGCCAGATCGAGGACGGCCGCAAGCGGCCCGACGAGGCGTTGAAGTGGTATGGACAAGTGGCGTCCGGCAGCAGCCAGTACCTGCCGGCGCGCATGCGCATGGCCCAGACGTACGCGCACGAGCAGAAGATCGCCGAGGCGCGGGCAGTGCTCCAGGAGTCGGTTGCATCGGACGTGGGGGAGCGCAGCCAGTTGCTGATCGCTGAATCGCAGGTGCTGCGGGAAGCCGGACGTACCGACGAAGCCTACGCGGTGCTGGCCGACGGCCTCGCCGGCCATCCCGACCAGCCCGACCTGCTCTACGAAGCGGCCTTGCTTGCCGAACGCGTCGGCAAGCTGGATGTCGTCGAGGCGGACCTGCGCCGGCTGATCGAGTTGAAGCCCGATTATGCCCACGCCTACAACGCGCTCGGCTACTCCTTTGCTGACCACAACGTGCATCTAGACGAGGCGCAGCGCCTGATCGACAAGGCGCTGCAACTCTCGCCAGACGACCCGTTCATCCTGGACAGCAAGGGCTGGGTGCTGTTCCGTCGCGGCGATAACGGCGGCGCGCTCGATGCGCTGAACAAGGCCTTCGCCCTGCGCGCCGATCCGGAAATCGCCGCGCACCTGGGCGAGGTCCTGTGGGCAATGGGGCGCAAGGACGAGGCGCGCAAGACCTGGGGTGACGCCTTGAAGGCCAATCCGGGCAACGACGTGTTGGTCGGGACGGTCAAGAAATTCGCGCCCTGACGCGCATCGCTGCGCTCGGCGCCGCTGCGGCCCTGGTCGCCTGCGCCCAACTGCCGCCAAGCGCGGCGGTTTCGCATACACCGCGGCACCTGACGCAGTTCGAAATGGAAGGGCGCATCGTCGTGCGCCAAAGTCAGTCCTCGCACTACGCCAACATCTCGTGGCGCCACGAACCCGCGCAAGACCAAATCCTGCTCACGACGCCGCTCGGCCAGGGAGTCGCCGAGCTTGTCCGCGATGCGTACGGCGCGCGCCTGCGTACGGCGGACCGGCGCGAAGTGGTGGCCCCGGATTGGGACAGTCTGGCGGAGCAGGTGTTCGGCGCCAAGCTGCCGCTCTCCGATCTGCCGTCATGGGTAGCGGGAGAGGCGCCGCCGCCGACGTCGGGCTGGCGCGTTGCGTACCTGGATTACCAGGACGATGCGCCCGATGCATTGCCGACGCTGATCGAGGTCAAGCGCGACGACATCGAAGTGCGCCTCAAGATCACCGAATGGATCGTCGCCCGATGAGCGATTGGGACCGCTCCTGGCCGGCCCCGGCCAAGGTCAACCTCTTCCTGCACGTCGTCGGCCGGCGCGCGGATGGCTACCACCTGCTGCAGACCGTATTCCGCTTCCTCGATTTCGGCGACGAGCTGCGCTTCGCGCCGCGCGAGGATGGCGTCGTCGCGCCGGCAGCGCCGCTGCCCGGCGTGCCCGTCGAGTCCGACCTGACCGTACGCGCCGCGCGACTGCTGCGCGAGCGGGCGGGCATTGCGGGGGGCGTGACGATCGCCCTCACGAAACGCCTGCCCATGGGCGGCGGGCTGGGCGGCGGCAGTTCCGACGCCGCAACGACGCTGATCGCCCTCAATCGGTTGTGGCGTTGCGGCCTCTCGTCGCCCGAACTGCAGGAACTCGGGCTGGCGCTTGGTGCCGACGTGCCTGTGTTCATCCATGGCCGGGCGTGTTTTGCCGAGGGCGTCGGCGAGCGCTTCGACGACGTGGCTTTGCCGCCTGCCTGGTATCTCGTCACGGTGCCGCGCGTGTCGGTGCCGACCGCCGAGATCTTCCGCGCGCCCGAACTGCGCCGCGATGCGCCGGCAATCCGGCCCGCCGATTGGCGGCCGGGCATGGGCGGCAACGACCTCGAACCCGTCGCCTGCCGGCTATACCCGGAAGTTGCAGGCCACCTCGCTTGGTTGCGCGCGCGCGGTCCGGCCCGCATGAGCGGTTCCGGCGCCTGCTGCTTCGCCGAATTCGCCGACGAAGATGCGGCCCGCAGTGCCCTGGCAACCCTGCCTGCCGGCATGACCGGATTCGTGGCCCGCGGCATGGATGTGCACCCGCTCCTGAATTGACATTGCGCCGCAAAAACAGGACAATGCGCGTCCTTTCGGCGCCCCCCTGATCCGGGGATGTCGGGATTGGGGCTTCGCCAAGCTGGTCTAAGGCACCGGATTTTGATTCCGGCATTCCCAGGTTCGAATCCTGGAGCCCCAGCCAGAATTCCCCGGGCAGACGACGGTCTGCCCGAATCTTTTCTACGGATGCGGCCATGGCTTACGACAGCATGATGGTTTTCACCGGCAACGCCAACCCGAAGTTGGCGTCCGATGTCGTCAAGCGCCTCAACATCTCGCTCGGGCGGGCCACCGTCGGGCGCTTCTCCGACGGCGAAACCAGTGTCGAGTTGCTAGAGAACGTGCGCGGAAAGGATGTTTTCATCCTGCAGCCGACCTGCGCGCCGACCAACGACAACCTGATGGAAGTGATCATCCTTGCCGACGCCCTGAAGCGCGCCTCGGCGGGACGCGTCACCGCCGCCATCCCCTATTTCGGCTATGCCCGGCAGGATCGGCGGCCGCGTTCGGCGCGCGTACCCATCGCCGCCAAGGTGGTCGCCAACATGCTGCAGGCCGTCGGTGTCCAGCGGGTGCTGACGGTCGATCTCCACGCCGACCAGATCCAGGGCTTCTTCGACATCCCGGTCGACAACATCTACTCGACGCCGATCCTGCTTGGCGACATCTGGCGCCAGCGCCATGACGATCTGATGGTGGTCTCGCCCGACGTCGGCGGCGTGCTGCGCGCGCGGGCCGCGGCCAAGCTGCTTGAGGCCGATCTGGCGATCATCGACAAACGCCGGCCGAAGGCCAACGTCTCAGAGGTCATGCACATCATCGGCGATGTCGAGGGACGTAGTTGCGTGATCATGGACGACATTGTCGATACGGCCGGGACGCTGGTGAAGGCCGCGCATGCGCTCAAGGAACATGGCGCCAAGCGCGTGGTCGCCTACTCCACGCACCCGGTATTGTCGGGCAGCGCCATCGCCCGCATCGAGGATTCGGAACTGGATGAAGTGGTCGTCACCGATACCATCCCGCTGCGCGAGGATGCCAAGGCCAGCAATCGCATTCGCGTCGTGTCGATTTCCGCGCTATTGGCCGAAACCATGCTGCGCATCAGCAACGAAGAATCTGTTTCATCCCTATTCGTCGAATAGGGGTTCAACCCACTGCCTGGTCGCGGGCAGTTCATTTGGAGCAATACCATGTCAATCGAAGTCAAAGCCACCAAGCGCGAAGTACAGGGCACGGGTGCGAGCCGCCGCCTGCGTCGCGCCGGCCGCGTCCCCGGCATCATCTACGGCGGTACCGTGCAGCCGAAAAACATCGAACTGGATCACAACGATCTCTGGCAGCATCTGCGCAAGGAGGCGTTCTATTCCTCCGTGCTCGACCTAGACGTCGACGGCGCCAAGGAGATGTGCCTCCTGCGAGACGTTCAGCGCCACCCGTTCCGCCAGCTGATCCTGCACGTCGATTTCCAGCGCATCGACGCCACGCACGCGATTCACCAGAAGGTGCCGCTGCACTTCATCAATGGCGACATCGCCCCGGGCGTCAAGATCGACGGCGGCATGGTGCAGCACGTCATGAACGAGCTCGACGTCAAGTGCCTGCCGAAGGACCTGCCGTCCTTCATCGAGGTGGACCTGAAGGATCTCGCCGGCGGCTCCTCGTTGCACGCGAGCCAACTCAAGCTGCCGGCTGGCGTCGAAGCCGTGCTGCACAAGGGCGAGGATCCGGTGGTCGCGACCATCGTGATTCGCGGTGCCGGTGCCGCCAGCGACGAAGTCGTGGAGGCCGCGCCGGTCGAGACCCAGATCACGACCGAGAAGAAGCCCGCCGAGAAGGCGCCCGAGAAGTCCGAGAAGAAGTAGTCCTTGGCCCTTAAGCTCGTCGTCGGCCTCGGCAACCCCGGGGCCGAATACACCGAAACCCGGCACAACGCCGGGTTTTGGTTTTGTGAGCGCCTTGCCGACGAACTGAAAGTCTCGTTCGGCAAGGAATCGCGCTATCACGGCTGGGTTGCCAACGCCCGCGAGGCGGGCATCTGGCTGCTGATGCCGGCCACGTTCATGAATGATTCCGGCCGCGCCGTGCTGGCCCTCGCCCATTACTATCGCATCCTGCCCGACGAGATGTTGGTGGTGCACGACGAACTCGATCTGCCGCCCGGCCGGGCGCAATTGCGCCTCGGCGGCGGCCTTGGCGGCCATAACGGCCTGAAGAGCCTGGCGTCCCATCTCGGCACGCAGGACTTCTGGCGCTTGCGCCTCGGCATCGGTCATCCGGGCGACCGCGACGAAGTCGTGAATTACGTCCTCAAGCCACCGCGCAGGGAAGAGCGCGAGGAGATTGACGCCACCCTCGATCGTGCGCTATTGGCGTGGCCCCTGCTGGCCAAGGCCGATTTCAAGGCGGCCACCCAGAAGATCAACACCAAGCCGGCCCCGGCCAAGAGAGAGGAACCATGAGTTTGAAATGCGGCATCGTCGGCCTGCCCAACGTCGGCAAGTCCACCCTGTTCAACGCCCTGACCAAGTCGGGTATCGCGGCGGAAAACTATCCCTTCTGCACCATCGAGCCGAACGTCGGCATCGTCGAGGTGCCGGACCCGCGCCTGGAGGCGCTGGCTGCGATCGTCAAGCCGCAGCGCATACAGCACGCCATTGTCGAATTTGTCGACATCGCGGGTCTCGTGGCGGGCGCGTCGAAAGGCGAGGGCCTGGGCAACCAGTTCCTCGCCAACATCCGCGAGACCGACGCCATCGTCCATGTCGTGCGCTGCTTCGCCGACGACAACGTCGTGCATGTCTCGGGCAGCGTCGACCCGATGCGCGACATCGAAATCATCGACACGGAACTGGCGCTGGCCGACCTCGCCACGGTCGAGAAGGCGCTCGTGCGCTACTCCAAGCAGGCGAAGGCGGGCGGCGACAAGGAAGCGAAGCTGCTGGCCGGCGTACTGGAGAAATGCCAGAAGCAGCTCGACCAGGCCAAGCCCGTGCGGGCGCTCGATCTTTCGAAGGAAGAGTGGGCCAACCTGCGCCAGTTCTTCCTGCTGACCGCCAAGCCGGTGCTCTATCTCGCCAACGTCAAGGAACACGGCTTCGAGAACAACCCGTACTTCGATGCCGTGCGGAAGCGCGCAGAGGAGGAAGGCGCCGAGGTGGTGGCGCTGTGCGCGGCCATCGAGGCCGAGATCGCCGATCTGCCGGACGAAGACAAGGAAATCTTCCTTGCCGATATGGGTATGACCGAGCCTGGCCTCAACCGCCTGATCCGCGCCGCCTACCACCTGCTCGGCCTGCAGACCTACTTCACCGCGGGCGTCAAGGAAGTGCGCGCGTGGACCATCCACCAGGGCGACACCGCCCCGCAGGCAGCCGGTGTGATCCATACCGATTTCGAGCGCGGCTTCATCCGCGCGCAGACCATTGCCTATGATGACTTCATATCGTGCAAGGGCGAGGCAGGGGCGAAGGAAGCTGGCAAGATGCGTGCCGAGGGCAAGGAATACGTCGTCAAGGATGGCGACGTCCTGAACTTCCTGTTCAACGTCTAGCCCGGCGCCGAAGCGCATTCCACGAAAGTCAGCCCGCGTGGTACGCCGTGCAGGCACAAACATTCACGGCGCATGCCATGGGACATATCGTTATCGGCCGACCCGACTCAAGACTTTAGAAACTTCGCGAGAAATATATCCTCCGCCACCTTGAAATCGTGGCCGTTTCATTGGAGGATTGCATTGGATGCCGGTTTGGCAAGGTGCGAGTCTTCGAGTTTGAAAAGGGGCAGCAGCGCAGGTTCGATGGATGCGATCGGCTTCGATTCCCTGACGAGTTTTCTCGACCGCCGTGGCTGCCTGCGCGCCGCAGTGCGCTTGGTCGAGTCCTGTCGCCGCGAACAGCGTGCCCTGACAGCACTGTGGCTCGATCTCGATCGATTCAAACAGGTCAATGAATCCTTTGGCCACTTGGGCGGCGATGCCGTCATCGCCAAGATCGCTGCGCGCGTCGGCAGCGTGCTGTCCGGCCGCGCCGAGATCGCGCGCATGGGCGGCGACGAATTCGCGGTCCTGATCCCGGGCTGCGGCCGCAAGCAGGCCGAGGAACTTGCGGCCACGTTGCTGCGCGCCGTGATGGAGCCGATCGAGATCGGCAGCATCCGCATCCGTCCCTCGGGCAGCATCGGCGTTGCCATCCTCGATGACCAGGAGGATGCACTTTCATTCGTGGAGCGCGCCGACCACGCGATGATCGAGGCCAAGCGCCTGGGCGGCGGCCGCCACGTCGTCTCGGGCGACGAGCAGGTACCGGGCCGGCTCGGGGTACTGCTGGCGCGCGAGGAACTGGTGATAGAAAGCCAGATCCATGCGGCGCTGGAGCGTGGCGGGCTGACGCTGCATTACCAGCCCATCATCCGCTTCGACGGCAGCATCGAAGGCGCCGAGGCGCTGATGCGCTGCAATGTGGATGGAGAATCGCTGCCGCCGGCGAAGCTCATCCCGGTCGCGGAGAAGACCGGCCTCGTCGAGCGGCTCGGCGAATGGAGCATGCTGCACGCAGCGCAATACGCGCGCCGGCTGCGCGAGCAGGGGCTCGCGACCAAGCTTGCCGTCAACGTCTCGCGTGCCCAACTCACCGCGCCGCGCTTCGTCGAGGCGCTGTACGCGGCGATCTATTACGCCGACGTGACGCCCGACCGGCTCGAACTCGAACTCACCGAGTCGTTGTTCATGGACATCTCCGATGTCGTGCAGTCGAACCTCTCGGCCGCGCGCAAGGCCGGAGTGTCGCTTGCCATCGACGATTTCGGCACCGGCTATTCGTGCCTCGCCAACCTCAAGGACATTCCCGCCGACAAGCTCAAGCTGGATCGTGCATTCGTCAAGGTCTTGCCGGAGGACAAGCGGGCCCTGTCGGTAGTGCGCGCGATCACGCAACTCGGCCGCGAACTCGGCATGACGGTCGTTGCGGAAGGCGTCGAGACGCGGGAACAGCATGAAGCCCTGCTGGACGCGGGCGTCGATGCCGTCCAGGGATTTTTCCATGCACGACCAATGGATGCGGAGGCACTGGTAGACTGGCTGCGTAAACGGACATGACCATGGACAAGCCGAACGCAGACAATGGCGAAGCCCCGCCAATCGAGCAGGCGCTTGAGCTTTCGCTACGCGACATCGGCATTCCGCCGCGGCCGATCATCCTCGAGCACATTGCCAAGGAAATGAACCGGCAGGAGCCGGACTTCCGGCACCTGGTCGAAATCATCAGCGCCGATGTGGCACTGGCCGCAGGTCTGCTGCGCACCGCCAATTCGCCGTATTTCGGTTTCGAGACGCGCGCCAAGACAGTGATGCAGGCGCTCCTGATGCTGGGCCTCGAAGCCGCCAGCCGCGCCATTGCGGGCCTGGTGCTGCGGCGCGTGTTCCCGCCTCTGCCGGCCATCGAACGTTTCTGGGACGGCTCGGCGCGCGTGGCGCGCACGTCGGGCTGGCTGGTGCGCAAGCTGGGCGTGCGCGACAACGTGCGTGCGGACGATGCCTACACCTTTGGACTGTTCCGCGACTGCGGCATCCCGATCCTGATGAAGAAGTTTCCCGGCTACACCGACGTGCTGAAGAGTGCCAACACGGATCCCGAGCGCCCGTTCACGGTCGTGGAGCAGACGCGCTGCCCGACCAACCATGCGCTGGTTGGCAGCCTGATGACGCACAGTTGGCTGCTGCCGAACGAGATCAGCGACGCCGTGCGCAACCACCACGACAAGGTGGCCATGGCCTCCACGCCGCAGGGACTGGCGCCAGCCGCAGCGCGCATGGTGGCGCTGTCGCAACTGGCCGAGCACCTGGTGCAGCGCGCCACCGGCATGAGCCTGACCCGCGAGTGGGACAAGCTCGGTGGCATGTGCTCCGAGATCCTCAAGGTCG
>Ga0335069_10007294_pt1 | contig 15979 bp, 11 predicted proteins | sample Lox_Sample_11_FD_206714 | JGI IMG/M metagenome (GOLD analysis project Ga0335069, IMG submission 206714) | Soil microbial communities from Loxahatchee National Wildlife Refuge, Florida, United States - Lox_Sample_1.1 | ecosystem: Environmental > Terrestrial > Soil > Wetlands | place: USA... | reverse complement strand
TCAACGCTCTTAATCTAACATCACGAATAATTCAACACAAGGCAATATTCTAATTTTTTCAGGCGTTAATAATTAGACCGTCCAGCCGGATTATAATTATATGTATGGCGAACCCGGCGTTACGAAGTACGGTGGCAACGAACGGCAACATAATCTCTGACCTGAAATTCCTGGGCCGCAAAGTGAATGGTAGGGGCGGCCGATGCCTTGGCGCGCCGCTCTAATCTCCCAACCCCTGAAGGTATGCAAACACTCGTTGTGCCTGGGACTTCTTCACAACCTGCGCCAACTCTTCCATCGAGACCTCGCGCAATTTGCTCAGGCTGCCGAACTGAGTGAGAAGCTTACGGGCCGTCCTCTCCCCCACGCCGGGGATCTGGAACAACTCGGTAGTGACCTCCCTTTGGGCGCGCCGGGCGCGATGGAAGGTCACGGCGAAACGGTGCGCCTCATCCCGGATTTGCTGAACCAGGTGCAAGGCCGGGGAATGGTGGTCAAGCACGACGGGCTCACTCTCGCGCCCCAGGACGTAGAGAATCTCTTCCTTTTTAGCGATGCTGGCCACTGCCTGGTTGATAACGCCCAATTCCTCCAATGCGGCTGCTGCGGCATGCAGTTGGCCCACGCCGCCATCGATCAAAACTAAATCGGGAAAAACCTTCTTCTCTTCCTGCAACCTCCGGTATCGCCGCCCCACCACTTCTTTCATGCTGGCGAAGTCATCGTTCTGAGGAACGCTCTTGATGATGAACTTTCGGTAATCGGATTTCTTCATCCTCCCCGCCTCCCACACGACCATGGAGGCGACGATGTCCGTACCCTGAATGTGGGAAACGTCGAAGGCTTCGATGCGGTTGGGTGGTTTGGCAAGGTCGAGCGCGTCGCTGAGACTCTCAAGGACTTCCCGCGCTTGCGGCTTAAGGACGCGGAAGCGCCGCTCGAACGAATGGCGGGCGTTGCGCGCCACCAGTTCCAACATCGCGCGTTTGCGCCCCGCCTGAGGCGTGAAGATGTGGACAGCCCGGCCGCGCTTTTCAGTGAGCGATTCCTCCAGGATTTCACGGTCATCGAAGTCCGCAGGCGCGTGAATCTCCCCGGGCAGATATTGCTGGTCAAGGTAGATTTGTTTCAGGAGGGAAGAGAAGAACTCGCGCGGATTGAACTCGTCCAGATCCTCCCAGAAGAACTCGCGCCGGTCCAGCACGCGGCCACCGCGCAGGTGGAAGAGGTTCACCGCCACCAGCGGGCCCTCCTGGTGGAAGCCCAGGATGTCGGCCTCCTCACCCGAATGCGCCGCCATCTTCTGCCGCTCGCGCAGTTCTTCCACGGTCTGAATCTGGTCGCGATAGCGGGCCGCGTCCTCGAACTCCAGCAGGTTGGAAGCGTCCGTCATGCGCACGTGCAGGCTGCGCACCAGGTCGCTCTCGCGCCCCTCCAGCAGCAGGCGGGCGTCGCGCGCGGCCTCGGCGTAGCGCTCTGGCGTGGCCAGGTTTTCCGCGCAAGGCCCCAGGCAGCGCTTGATGTAAAACTGCAGGCACGGCCGCGCGTGATACCGCGTCAGGTCGACATGGCAGGAGGGCACGCGGAAGTGCCGGTGAATGAAATCCACGATGCGATAGGCGAGGTTGGCGGGGAAATAAGGTCCGTAATAGATCGACCCGTCCTTCTTCACGCGCCGGGTCACGTAGACGCGCGGGAAGCGTTCGTAGGCGGTGAATTTGATGTAGGGGTAGGATTTGTCGTCTCGCAGCAGGATGTTGTAGCGCGGCTTATACTGCTTGATGAGGTTATTCTCCAGCGCCATGGCCTCGTGTTCATTGTCCACGAGGATTGTCTCAAGAGCGTGCGCTGCGTCCAGCATGAGGTCGCGCTTCTCATCCGCCGCGCGCGATTCCTGGAAATAGGAGCGCACCCGCGCCCGCAGCGATTTGGCCTTCCCTACATAGATGGGCCTGCCGATTTCGTCCTTGAAGACGTAAACGCCCGGTTGGGCGGGCAGCGCTTCGGCTTTTTCGGTCAGTTGCGCGTTCAAGCTTGCCTCATACATCTATTATCGTGCCGGAAGGGGAGTCGGGGAAAGGACGAAGGTTGTCAATCCGGGAACGCGTCGGAAACGTCGACATCACTTTGCAGGATGATATCCGCCCTCTGGTCTGGGGGCGTCAACCGGCAAGACCACTACTCGGGCGGAAACTCGCGGGATCAATCCAGCTCAAAGGTGGCGTATTGCAGTTGGCTGTCCCGCTCCACTTGCAGCACCACGGGCGAACCCGTCTTCACTCCGTCCAATGCGGAGCGTAAGGCCTCAATCGACACAATCGGAATGCGGTTAAAGGAGTGAATGATGTCCCCGGGACGAAGACCAATCTCCTGGGAGCCGGCGCTGGCGACGAGAGCCAAGACGAGGACGCCTGAGGGCATTCGAATTCCCGGGATTGCCTGGGAAATCTTGTCATCGATCTGCAAGCCCAGGATCCCGAGCCTGGAAATCATGTTTTGGTCAGCGTCAACCAGGTCCACCATCTTCTCGAGGTTATTCCTTTGCGGGACGACCGGGATCTGGAGGGTGAGCTTCTCCGCGCCACGCCGGACGTCCAGGCTGATGCTTTCACCCAGAGTGCTCCGGATGAGGAAAACCTGGAACTGCGCAAATGTCACAATCGGATGGCCGTCCATGCCCACCACCACATCCCCGATTTTCAATCCGGCTGATTCGGCGGGCCCGCCCGGCACGACATCCGCCACCACCACGCCGTGATCTTGCGGCAGTTCGAGCGCGGCCGCCATGTCGGGAGTTATGGGCTGAACGACAACCCCGATGTGGCCGCGATGGACGTGTCCATGTTCCTTCAGTTGCGGATAAGCGAACTTGACCACGGCGCACGGGATGGCGAACCCCAGGCCCTCGCTGCCTCCTCCCTGCGTCAGGATGAAGGTATTGATGCCGACTACGTTGCCGTCCACATCGACCAGAGGCCCGCCACTGTTCCCCGGGTTGATCGGAGCGTCCGTCTGAATATAGATCATCGGTCGCTCGGGATTGGCCTGGCGGGCGACGGAACTTACCACCCCCATCGTGACGGTGTTTTCCAGGCCTTCCGGGCTGCCGAAGGCCAAAACCAGCTGCCCTTGGCGCAGCTTGTCATATTCTCCGAGGGGCAGGCTGGGGAGTCCGGCGACATCGATCTTCAGAAGCGCCAGGTCCATTTCTTTGTCCTGCCCGACCACCCTGGCCTCCAGAATCCGGGTCAGAGTCGAGAGGACAGCACGGGGTGATCCCCCCGAAGGGGGTGACAAGACCACTCGGACCCGTTGCGCCCCCGCGATAACGTGGGCATTCGTGATGATATAGCCGTCAGGGTCAACGATGACTCCCGAGCCCGTGACGTGCTGCCGTGCGATCAGAGCGGTTTCCCCGTCCTCTCCCCCCCGCACGGGGCCGTAGCTTGTCACCTGGATCTGAACGACAGCGGGAGAGACCTTGCGGGCGACCGACTGAAAGGACTCGCTGAGAACGTGCAGAGGATCCGCCGCCGGCTTTGGTGGAACTCCCTGCGCCAGGGCGGTGACACCGGACAAGCAGAAGTTGACCCCGAAGGTGGCGGTCATCAGAGCAATGCATACCATGGCGTGGGAGAGACAGCCCCTAATTCGTTTTTGCATTCTTACTCCTCAAGAACCGCTTTGGAGGCAACTTCTTAAGCTTGTTAGATGCGTGTCTGGGGATATTTGTTCTAATCCATCGAATAAACGACCTTCCCTCCCACAATCGTCACGACCACGTGAGAATCCTTAATTCGAGCAGGGGGAATGGTAAAGATGTCGTTGGAGAGAACCACGACGTCGCCCAGTTTTCCCGGGGCGATGCTCCCTTTATCGTTCTCCTGGAAGGCGGCGAAAGCGGAACCCCGGGTGTAGGCGCGAAGAGCTTCTTCCACGGTGATGCGCTGCTCGGGGAACCATCCCTCCGGATGCTTGCCGTCCAGCGTGGCACGGGTGACGGCGGCGTAGATGCCCAGAATTGGGCTGAGCGGCGCCACGGGCCAATCGGACCCGAAGGCCAGCGGCGCTCCCGCGTCGATCATGGAGCGCCAGGCATAGCTCCAGCGGGCGCGCTCGCGCCCCAGGCGTTTTTCCACCCAGCGGCCGTCATCGATGGCGTGATAGGGCTGCATGCTGGCAATGATGCCCATCTTTCCCATGCGAGCAAAGTCTTCCGGACGCATGTGCTGGGCGTGCTCGATCCGGAACCGATGCGCCCAAGGATGGTCGCCACCCAGGCGCTGATACATGTCGAGAATTTCCTCGATGGCACGATCACCGATGGCGTGGATGCAGATCTGGATTTGCGCCTGGTCGGCGCCCCTGGCCAAAGCCTCCATCTTGGAGGGAGGGTTCATCAGGGAAAGGGGGAGGCCGCGATTGGTAGGGTCGTCGGCGAAGGGCTCGTTCATCCAGGCGGTGGCCGAACCCAGAGAGCCATCCGCAAAGGCTTTTACGGCACCCATCTTGATAAAATCGTCGCCCATGTCGTGCGTCAAACCCGCGTCGCGCAGCTTTTCCCAGCGCAGGATGGGAACCACTTCGTACATCCGGCAGGAGAGCCAGCCTTCCTGCTCGGCGCGCCGGAGTAGCTGAACCTCGCCCGTGAAACTACCGTTGTAGGAGTCCGCATCCACGGTGATGGAGTGGACGGAGGTCAACCCCACCCGCGCCGCTTCCGCCAGCCCCGCGCGCAAGGCTTCCGCCATTTCCGCTTCCGTGGGCGGGGGAATGACCTTGGCGATCAATTCCTGCGCGTCGTCCTTGAAGATCCCCGTGGGGTCCCCGGCGGCATCGCGCACGATCAACCCGCCCACGGGGTCGGGTGTTGCGCGCGTTACACCGGCTAACTTGATAGCCAGTGAGTTCGCCAACGCCGCATGGCCGTCGTAACGGCTGAGAAAGACGGGATGCTCCCCCGTCACCGCGTCAATCATCTGGCGCGTGGGAAGTTTGGCCGAAGCCCAAGCCTGCTCGTCCCAGTCGCCGCCCAGCATCCAGCGACCGGAGGCAAGGGACTTCGCCCTCTCCCCGATGCGGCGCGTGAATTCCTCCTCGCTGCGCGCGTCCTTCAAGTCGAGAGAGAGAAGCTGGAAGCCGCCTTGAATGAAGTGGGCGTGGCTGTCAATCATGCCGGGAACAGCGAGGCGGCCCTTCAGGTCAATGATCTTTGTGTTCCGGCCGGCATAAGGCTGAATTTCCGCATCGCTTCCCACCGCCAGGATGCGGGCATTGGCAATTGCCAGCGCTTCGGCAAATTTCGCCGGCTGCGGCTTGCCCCCCGGCGATGAGACCGGTTCGCCCGTCCATATCTTTCCGTGCAATAGAATCAAGTCTGCGCCACGTAAGAGTTCAGCCTTTTCGTTTACAGGTGACCCCGGCAAGGGAGGCCCTCCCTCACCGGACATTGTTAATGACATTGACAGCCCCATGATACAGATTGCAGCGATATGACGTGAGGACATAAGGATTCGCCAGGAGTTAGAGCTTCTGGGCGCCATTCAACTTGCTGAGGTTCCGGTCAAAGGTGCCCAGGGGGAGATGCCCTGCTTGGCGCGCCAGTTCGAGCAGGAGACAGTCAGAGAACCCCACGCTTGGCCGCTCCCGAAACCGCACGAGGGCCGCAGCGACAACGTCCGGGTCCTGTAGGGTCAAATCCCTGTGATCAAGAAGAGTCTCAATGGCCGAGCCAATCTCATTCGGCCCGCGATCGTAAGCGACGGAAAGGAACCATACGGCTTCGGCCAGAGCCAGGGTGGAAACCCATGCCCCGCCTTCCACCCAGCGGCGGGCGGCCGCCACCTGCTGCGGATCGTCCTGGACGAGCAGTCGAACCAGAACGTTGGCATCAATGGCGCGCATGGCGTTTGGACACGTACCGGCGGATGGTCTGCTTCAACTCCCCGAGCGCCCGAGGCTTGGGGGGACCGTCGGGAAACAGAGCGCGGAGGACGTCGTCCCAATCGCTGTGCCCGGACCGGCGCACTACGATTTTTCTCTCCTCTTCGTGCCATTCCAGAACCGATCCGGGACGGACGCCCAGCCGCCGGCGCACCTCGGCCGGCACGGAAATTTGTCCCTGCGCGGTGACCTTCGAACGAGCTAACGTCATGGATTCATATTACCAGGGTAATGGGCGCGCGCGCATCATCCCCGGTCGACCGCCGGCCCCCCGGGCACCGCGGGAAAGCAGTTGAAAGGCTCCTGGTCCACCTGCCAGTAAGGCATGAATTCAATGCCCGGGTTGCCCTCCACCGTGTAGCGCAGCGGCTGGCCGGGCTTCGGTTTCAAATAGCTCAGTAAATCCTCAGGGCGTTTCAGGTTTCCGACCCGCAACCTGATTTCCGGAGCGCCGGCGGCGGCGAGGAGAATTGGCCCGTAGCTTACGGCGAAGCGTGCATGCTCGGGAATTTGATCGGCGCCCCTATAACGTTCCACAACCAGGCCGGCGGGAAGGGTGAACTGAATTGAATCGCCTTGGGACCACGACCGTTCTAGAGTCACGTATTTGCCTGGACGGCCGCTGCCCGCTGGCTGGCCGTTCACCTGCACGGCCATCTGGCGCGCGGCCCAGGAAGGGACGCGCACGCGGATCTTCGCCTGCGCCGGCCGGACCACCGAGATCTGCAAGTGAACCTCGGGGTCAAAGGGGAATCGCGTCGTCATTTGCAGTCGCAGGGTTTCGCCGCGCACCTTCCACTCAATGCTGGAGGGCTCAAACAGATTGACGTACAAACCATCGTCTGCCAGGGCGTAGATGTGTTCCGGGATGGAAGCGATCAGCCGGGTCCCCTGGCCCTCGCAGCAGGTGTTCATGCGCGTGGGTTTCTCCTTGCGATGGTCGAGCAGGGCATGGTAGCGCAGGCCCTCGGAACCCGCCTGATTGGCCATCGCGACGTTGTAAATGGACTTCTCGATTTCCGTGACGTACTTCTCGTTTTCCGGGTCCAGCAGGTAAAGGCGCTGACTCAAGAAAGTCCAGAAGGAATTACCACAAAGCTCTCCCAGTTTCTCATGCAACATGTAGGAGGCCGGGGGGCTTTCGATGAACTCGATGATGGCGATGGACCCTCCGGCGTTTTCCCACTTGTCGTGATAAAGCTCCCACGCGCCTTCCACGCCGTGGAGATAGCGCGTGTCGCCCGTGGCGAGATAAAGGTCCATGTAGGCTTCCAGGTTGGTGAGCAGGTAGCAGTGCGGGCGGTCGTAGGGGTACTGCCAGACAGCGCGCTCCTCACGGGCAGCCAGTTGTTCCATCCAAAAGTTCTCCTGGAAATATCGCTGGATCACCTGAATGTCCGCGGGCTTGCCCACAGGGGTAAAGTACATGCGCGTGTTGGCGATCATTCCCTGGCCGCCTTGCACGGCGAAGCGCATCAACTGCGGCAGATAGGGACACTGATTGAACCAGTCCGAATAGCCGCGCAGCAATTCAAAAGCCTTGGTATTGCCCGTGTAGCCCGCTTCGATGAGGCCGTGCACCAGCCAGGCGCGGGTGTAGGCGCCGCGTTCCGAGAAGAAGATGGTGTCTTCAGGGTAAGCCATGATGTAACCGTTGGGCTGGCGGCACTGCGCGATGCCATCCACGACGGCATGCATTCTCCGCCGTAGTTCCGGATGATCGACCCAACGCAGGGTGTTTCCCGCGCCCATCAGGAAGCGTCCGGCGTTGGAACCGGCCAGGTCCTCTTCCCAGAATTTGACGTCGCCGCTCGGCTGCGCAGGCGGCTTTGCCGTCCCCACGCGCTCCCGGAACTGGCGCAGGAGGTCGTCAACCGAGTAGGAGTTCAAGAGGTACTGAAGGTTGTCTTCCACGGCTTTCTGAAAGACTCCGCCCTGAAGAGTCACGCCGCCGGGTGGCACCTGTGCCTTGTGAGCCGGCGGCTTCCAGGTGGCGGGGTCGGTCACGTTGGCGGGGTTATCCATGAAAGTGAGTTCGCCCCCCGGTCGTGCCGGGCGGGTGATTTGCGGCGCGTCGCTGTCATTGCCAAATTCCCCGTCTACCGTGACGGGACACAGTGTGGCAACCTCTGCCCCGTCGGAATAGACCTCGATTTTCCCCAGGGCCATGTAGATCCCCATCGGTCCAAGGTCCGCCAGTCTCGTAGCCGTGAGGCGGACGTAGCGTCCCGTCGCGCCTGCCGCCTCATATTTCTGAATCTTCCCCTCGGGATTGGCAAAGTCCTCCGCTGAGTGGTCCACGATCAATCGGGGCGCAGCAGAATCGGGATGGTCAGACGCCTCGATTTTGAAGCGAACCGGAAAGGCCTCGCCGGCAAAATGCGCGTCCAAACCGGGCTTGCCCTTTTCGTTGGCAGGATAGACCTTGATGGAATCGATCTTCCGTTTCACCCCCAGGTCAATTTGCACCCACGTTGTGGCGTCAACTGTCTTGGCCCGGTTCGAGCGATAGGCACGGTACATGGTGGCCGGAGTGTTTGTCATCCAGTCGACGGTTGGAGCCGGGACAATCTCGTTCCCCCTGGCTTGAACTGCTTCTCCGCCCATCCCGAGCAACGGGGACGCGGCGATTCCCGCGCCGGTAAAGGCTGAAGCCTGGAGAAAACGGCGCCTGGTCAGACTCATGGTTCGAACCTCCTCAAACACTCAACTCGACGGGGACGACGGTAAGCCGATAGACATCCGGGTTGTTCCAGTTTCCTGCCGTGAACACAAATACCTTATCCCACGTCTGAAATTTTGGACATATCTCTGGTGAATAGTATCCTTGCGGACTGGAGTCGTAAGAGCCAATGCGCGTCCAGGGCCCCCAGGGGCGAGGGGCCTCGTAGAAATCCCAGACCGTATGAGTGGCGGCGTCTTTCATCTTTCCGCCACCCGCTGGATAATACCAGCCCGCCATCAGGTAACGGCCGTGCGCAGGCAGGTAAACCGCGCCCGTCATTCCCAGCTTGCGGGTTTGCTGGACCACTGGCTTGGCCTCGTTCATCTTGCGGCTCCAGGCAGACATCTGCATTCCGTCTCCGCCGGTAAAGTATTCCCAATCCGCTCCGTTCAAGCCGCCAATTTTCGCGCGGAGGACACGGCCCAGAATCATGTCATCGCCGCAGTCCCAGAAACCGTTGTTGGAGATGGCGTACACATACTGGCCGGAGTTGTCGACTCCGGTGCGGCTGCGGCCATGCTCAATAAAGTAAGGGGTGGCAAAGCGCGGGCCCGGGAACATGGGGTGGTCGTAGTTCTCCTTTGCAGATCGGCTCCAGGTTCGCCCCAAGTCCGTGCTTTTGATGATGCTGGCATTTTGGGCGGGTTGGCGGCGGTAGGGATCGCCACTCTTCTCGCCGTAGCGATGGCGCGCCACTACCCAGTAGAGAACTCCGTCAAGTGCGGTGCAGCCACTTGATTTCCACGTGCACCCGTCCGACCCCTCCTCCGCACCCTTGCCATAATCCGTCATAGGGTTGACCGTGGTTCCGCTTAACTTCAGAGGGTCGCTTCCGGTGATACGGTTGAACGCAATATTCGCCGAAGCCGCGTGATGGAAGCCTTGCGTGTCGTCAGAGGGCAAGTAGAGATTATCGTCATCCGCCCAGGCGGCAACCCACGTATCACCCCCGTTGTCGGGTAGCGGAACGGGCTGTCCGACCTTAATGGAACGGAGGGACCGGCTTCGGTCAGGGGTCGGGGGCGATGATGGAGAAGATGCTTGTCCCCCACCGATTGAGTTGCCTGCGGCAAAAAGGGGCGCGCGCAAGCTCCACGGTTTCAGTGCCAACGGCAGACCCCAGGAAATGGCTGCCGTTCCGCTCTGGCGCAGAAACCATCTGCGGCCGGTTTTCGGTTGTGACATGGACGCGAACCCCCCTGACTCAGTTTACGACCGGCGGATACCATACACCGGAGCACCTTCTAATGCAATTTCCCGGCGATGGCCATCTGGCTTGCTGTCTCCCTTAGGCCAGAATAAACTGGAGGGGACGACGTGACCACAGCGGTGGGGTTGGCCGTAGGAGTAAGAGGGGAATAGGAAGGGTCAGACGAATGAATCACGGGGGCAGAAAAAGGGTATTATCAGACATTTTCCCGGCAAAAGAGCTCGCCAAGCCCTTGGCCTGTCTGGTGGTCCTACTTGCTGCAGGCTTCGCAGGTGGGGTTCTTAGAGCTCAAGATGAAGCCGAACCCGTCCAGGACATGACAGCGAAATACCATTTCCTCTCGGCCGACGATACGCTGGCGATCCTGGACGAGGAGGGTAAGGTCAAGGGATACATCGAAGTCGCGCAGCCGGAAGGGGAATCCGATGACTTTCTGACGTTCGACATTCTGGAAGGATCCCGCAAGAAATCCCACGTGGAGTTCCGCACCAACCGGATTCATGGAAAGTATTACCGGTTCGCAGGAACGGTGGAACGCGGCAAAGGCCACGAAGAGAAGGACCCGGATTACCTCCGTCTGACCGGAAGCCTGGAAATTGTCACGGTCACCGGGGAGGAGAGCAAGGAATCCGTGCAAACGGTCCGAGTCCTTCTCAAGTCCTTTGGCAAAGCCGAAAGGCCGGAAGAATAAGATGATTCCTCACTGCGACATAACAGATAGGACTTTTACGGGTCCAATAAGGCCCGAAGGCAACAGGGGCGAGTTCGCCTTGTACGGCTTCACGTCTGCAAAGGTGTACTTGGTCGTCGCGTCGGGTTGTTGATCGCCGATCAGCCGGTTGACCCAGGCATTGATGACCTTGATGCTTACTTCATTGGCGCCGGGTTTCAAGGCGTTGGTGGCGTCCACCCGATAGGGAGCATGCCAGACCTGACCGAGCGCCCTGCCATTCACCGTTACCTCCGCCAGGTTCTTCACATCGCCCAGGTCAATCCAAAGCTTCGTTCCGTCCTTGAACCAATCTGAGGAAGCTTGAAGCGTCTTGGTGTAGGTGCCTTCCCCAGAGAAGTACTTAACTCCTGAATCTGCGCTGTCACTCCAAGAAATCAACTTGTCCAAGGTGATGGAAGCCGGCGCACCCCGTCCCGGCTGGAAACTTACTTTCCACGGTCCTTCCACTGTTGCGATCTGAGTTTCGACTCTTCCAGGTAGCGTGCGAGACGCCGTTTGGGTAGTGGTGCGGAACACCACGAAAACCGTCCCCCAAGGCTCCAGGTGCAGGGGCACCGTGGTGCGCCCGTCGGCGATTTTGTACGAAGCGGGCTCCGAACTGCCGGTCTCCGGATGCCAGAGTTCCGGCGCCTTGCCGGTGACGCGGAAGACTGCGTCAACCTTTTCGTCGCGGTCGTTGCGATTGTCCACGAAGTACAAATCGCCTTCGGCCAGCTTGCGGTGGGCGAAGAGAAGGCGAGTGTCACTTTCCGGCTTGGTATAGTCGAAGTCCGGGGCCACTTTAAGTGATTTGAAAACGTCCGCGAGATTCTGGCCGGCGTACACCGTGCCTTTGCCCGCCTGATGCACGCCTGAGCCGTCACCGAACAGTTCTTCGTTCAGCTTCCGGAATTCCGCGGAGTCGTCGGCGAGGCTGGGGTCGTCGGTCGGTTTTGGACCGGCCACGACGGCGCCATCCTGCACGAGTTTGTGAATGGCCCGCAGGACAGGCAGCGACATGTGCTGGCTGTAGGGATCGAGCCCCAATACGCGGTAGCTCATGCCGCTTTTGGTAACGATGCGGCCGTTGACGACGCTGAGCATGTGAATCAGGCCGTCGGCATTGATGTAATCGAAGCCGTAGCCGGCGGGCACGCCCGGTGATTTATGTTCGAAGATGGCCGTGAGATTGGAGTCCTCGCCATAAAAGTAGAGGAGGTCCGCGGCGAAGTGTCCTTGCTGAAGCAGGTAACTGCTGCGGGCAAGGTAATTCACCCAGGGACCCGCTTCTTCCGCCCAGGTTTCGTTGCGGTTGAACCACTGCCCGAAGGGCCCCAGCGTCAGACCTGGCTTCTTGTCCACAAGGGGTTGATGGGCCGACTCGTGAATCACAAAGCGGTTGATGCCGTTCAGCAGTTCCTGGTCGGCGGTCGGTTTCAGCGTTGCCGGCGACCAGGCCCAGGGCGCCGCGGCCGCCGTTAAAGACTCTGCTGCCGCCAGGTTCTGGCCATAGATATGCGCCACAGAGGCTGATTCCCGGTCGTCCGCGTTGTAATTGTATTGCTCTTTGTTCACGCCGGGCGTCTGCGTCCACATGGCGCTCATGGGCACTTCGTTGAACTTCTTCACTTCCATGCCATCCGCCACAAAGGCGCGCCCGCTTTCGTGGGATTCCCCGTAATGACGCATCCCCCACTCGTGCAGAGTGGCCTCCAGTTGCCCGTAATGCTCGTCCGCGATCAAATCTCCAATGGTTTTGCGGAAGTCCCACAGGAAACGGTCGCTCGATTCGGCACTCTCCACCACAAACCCGGCAAGGACCGGCATCCAGGGGGTGGGATCGTATCCCCGCCGCTTCTTGAATTGCGCGATCATGTCGTCCGTCCAGTTCTGCGACCCTGCTTCCCAACTGTCGTTAACTACGCACCGGATGCCCCGCTTACCCATGTAGTCCGCGCCAACCGTTTGCTTATAGCTGTCCAGGTAGGTCTCCATGTAGTTCTTCACGAAGGTGTGATTCAGCTTGTCGACTTCCAGACCCGTGGCTTCGGCCGTAGCGGGATGGTTGGTGATTCCCAGGAGGGAATAGCCGAGTCGTAGCACGACCCAACGGCCGTCGGGTGGGGTCCAGGCGAGCGTGCCATCAGGGCGGAGCTTCGAAGTCAGGTCAATGACATCGGATTTGGCGACAACATCGTCAGGGGTAACAGAGGGTGTTGCGAGTTCATAGAGATCGGAAACAGGTGTGAAGGCAGCCTTTTCTTCGAAACGGTTAACCCGCGCTCCCGGATGCAGCACAAGTTCGGCAATTTCATAGTCGGTAGGGGGTTTGCCAATCTTGATCCCAAGGGAAGAGGCATCCAGGCCTTCCGCCCACGGAGGCAAGGGTGGGGCCGGGCGGCGCTTGAAAAGGACGCGGAAAAACCTGGCCGTCACAGGGGCGAAGGAGACCGTGTGCTGGGGAGCGCCGCCGTCCGGAAGCGTCACGATCGGCCGGAATGTCTGCCCATCATCGCTCGCTGCGAGAGAGATCTCCGGGTTCGTGATTCCCGCGACCATGGCGGCAATTTCGCCCACACTCTTCGTCACGATCGTAAGGGAACGGATGGTCCGGGATTCTGTGAATTCGTATTGGACCCAGGCGCTTTCGCCCGCGGCGGGAATGGGGAGCTTGGTGGTCTTGACCAAGTCCCCGTCACTGAGGATGGCGGCGTCCGGCGCGCCCGCGCTTGCCGTCAGTTTGGGTTGCAGGGATTCGAGCGGCACGTCGCTCTTTGCGGCGCGGAATCCAATGACTGCGACATCGGCGTAGAAATGCGGGATGGGTTTCGAGCCCTCCGTAGAGGTAAGCTCGTCAAGAATCTCCATATTCTGAAAGGCCCCGGTGTTAGACGGGGGAGGCGCCAGAGTACCCAAGAACGGTTTGCCACCTTCGAGCAGGGTCGCGCTCCAAACATACTTCTTCATTCCCTGTGACGGCGGGACCCAGGGACCGCCCGACTCGCTCCAACCGGGCGAGCCGGCAATCGCCATTTCCATTCCTAATTGATCGCCCAGGACGATCGCGTACTTGAAGGCATCCTTCCACTCCGGGGTCATGTATGCCAGGCGCTCATCCACCACTTGGGGCGTTTCCAGGGCGGCATCGAAATTCTGGAAGCCGCGCAGACCCACCCGGTGCATCCACTCCAGGTCCAGCTTGATGCCTTCCTTGGAAATATTGCCGTTCATCCAGTGCCACCACACGCGCGGACGGGCACTGTCGGGAGGATTCTCGAATCCCCCTTTAAGGGCGTCCGGTTGGGTTTGTGATAGGGCCGTGCTGACAGTTAAGAAGAATATCAAGACTGCGAAAGCGCAACGGTTGGCGCGGCGGATTTCTAGTCTCATGGGTTCCTCGATTTGCCGGATCAGAGTTGAGTTAAGATTTCCTGTGGGTAAAACCAGGATGCGGGATCTTTTGGCTGCCTCCGCATTCCCAACGGGATTGGAAGCCGGTTCAGTCCCCGATAATCTTCAGTTTCCTTCCTAGTTCAGCAAGAATCTCCAGCGCCCGCGTCAATTCCCCTTTGCTGTGGGTGGCGGTGACGATGGTGCGGATTCGCGCCTGGCCTTGCGGCACAGTGGGGAAGCCGATCCCTTGCGCGAACACGCCAGCGGCGAAGAGTTGGCGCGAGAATTCGTGGGCTAAAGCCGCGTCACCCACGATGACGGGCGTGATGGGGGTTTGGCTCATTCCGGTGTTGAAGCCGAGCTTTTTCAAGCCTTCCTTGAAGAAACGAGTGTTCGTCCAGAGTTGGTCAATGAGCAGGGGCTCCTCTTCCAGGACTTCGAAGGCAGCCAGGCAGGTGGCCGCGACGGACGGCGGGTGGGAGGTGGAGAAAAGAAAGGGGCGAGCGCGATGATAGAGGAAGTCAATCGTGTCGCGCGACGCGCAGACGTAACCGCCCAGCGCGCCGATGGCCTTGGAGAGGGTGCCCACCTGGATGTCCACGCGGCCATGCAGGTCAAAATGGTCCACGGTCCCGCGCCCGTTGCGCCCCAGCACTCCCGAGGAATGGGCGTCGTCGATCATCATGATGCAACCGTATTTCTCCGCCAATTCCACCAGATCGGGTAGCGGCGCGATGTCGCCCTCCATGGAAAACACGCCGTCGGTGATAAGCAGCTTGTGGCACTTGCGATCCGCCAGCTCTTTCAGTATTTTCTCGCAAGTCTCCACGTCCTTGTGTGGGAAAACCTTGATCTCGGCGCGTGAAAGCCGGCAACCGTCGATGATGGAAGCGTGGTTGAGAGCGTCGGAGATGATCACGTCTTCGCGCCCCAATATAGCGGAAACCGTTCCGGCGTTGGCCGTGAAGCCCGATTGGAAGACCACCGAGGCTTCCACGTTCTTGAAGCGTGCGATCTTCTCCTCCAGTTCCATATGGATCGACATGGTGCCGGCGATGGTTCGCACGGCGCCGGAGCCCACTCCCCATTTTTGCGTGGCCTCCAGGGCGCGTTTCCGGAGTTTCGGGTGAGTGGCCAGCCCCAGATAATTGTTGGAGGATAAATTGATGACCTGGTGGCCGTCGAAACGCGAAACCGGGAGTTGCTCGGTTTCCAAGACGCGCAACTTCTGGTAAAGCTTCTCTTCGCGCAGCCTTTCGAGTTCATCCGTGAGGTATTGCAACTGGGCTCGAGGCATGGATTGACTCCGCAATTGGATTCGGGGCTCGATTATACAGCGGAATTGGTTACTGGACCTTATGCCGAACCTTGGTCAGCCCTTCTTTCGCCAGGGCGTAGTCCGGGGAGAGTTTCAGGGCCTGCTCGAAGTGGTAGCGCGCCTTGCCATATAGCTCCTTGGCGGCATAAACGCGACCCAGGTTGTAATGCGGATAATGGTAGGATTCGTAGCGCCGGGATTGCAGCGAGCGCTCCAGCCAGGGAATCGCCTCGTCGTACTCGCCTTTTTCTATCAAATAGGCGCCGATGTCATTGTAGGGATTGCCAAATTCGGGATCGATCTGGATGGCCTTCTTGCATTCCGCAATGGCATCGTCGATTTTGCCCTGATAGCGGTAGGTCCAGCCCAGGAAGGTGAAGGCCTCCGCCGTGGGATGCAGGTCCAGGGAGCGCTTGTAAAGCTCCACCGCCATATCGTAATCGCCCCCCATCTGGTACTGGTAGGCTTCCTTGAGGAGTTCCCACGCGGCTTGAAGTTCTTCGGCACCCATGAGCTTACGCAACCTTCCCCTGAATGTTGTTAGCATAGGCACCCTGAGTTGTCAATGACACGGGAGGTCAGGTGATGTCAAGCTGCTTGTGTAAAGAGCCGGAGGGTGCGGTTTTTCCATTCCGGATTTTCATTGAGGCCGTTGAAGATCGCATAGATGATGCGGTC
>Ga0335069_10007293_pt1 | contig 15979 bp, 15 predicted proteins | sample Lox_Sample_11_FD_206714 | JGI IMG/M metagenome (GOLD analysis project Ga0335069, IMG submission 206714) | Soil microbial communities from Loxahatchee National Wildlife Refuge, Florida, United States - Lox_Sample_1.1 | ecosystem: Environmental > Terrestrial > Soil > Wetlands | place: USA... | reverse complement strand
TCCCATCCAGTCGCGAGCGCTGATTGCACGGAGCCGTTCGCGTCGATGCGGGTGAGGCCGTCGAAGACGAGGCGGCGCGCGATGCCGTTGGGGCGCTGCCACGGATCGCCTGCGGTCTCTACGTAAAGGGTCCCGCCGTAGTGGGGCCGCGTGCGTGCAATCGCAGTCAGAGCACCGGCCAGCAGCAGGAAGCTAATTGCAAAGCGCCGAAACACGGTCCACCTCAAATTGGTCTGGGGCACGCTGGATCACGGCCACGATGCTCTTCGCATCGGGCGCGGCCCACAGCGCAGTGACGGCGCCGCCGGTTTCGAGCGGTGCGCTCACCGGGACAGCCTCGAGTGCCGGGAGTTCGTAGACACGGAGGCTGTCGCTTGCGGCTTCACCGGAACTGGAGGCAACGATCTGCGCGCCTGAGCCGCAGCCTGAGCGCAGGACAGCGAAGTCGCTGCCCCAATCGCGCGTGCCGGCGATGGTTTTCAGGGGAGGGCTTTCGAGGAGCTGAACTCTGCCATCGATTCCTGCAGCGACCAGGGCAGATCCGCCCGCGCCCCGCGGCACGGCAACGGCTGTATAGAAAGCGGGCAGATCGGTGCCGATGCTCGGCGTGACAACGCCGGTGAAGTAGTTGCGCGCGCTGTTGTAGAAGGCCGCCGCGCCGGAGTCAGGAAAAATGGGCCAGGGATCGTCACTCGAGCGGCAGGTTGCGTTCCAGTCGTCGGGGGATGAGGGAGGCGAGGTGGGGCCAGTGCATTGCGTGCCAGCGAGCCACGCGGTGAATTGCGCTTGGGTCGCATCGGCGCGGAGGAGACCACGCGGGTCGCGGGGGAGAGCATGCCTTTGATGGATGTCTGCGCGGCTCTGCGCATGAAACCCGTCAGCCGAGCGGAGGTAGAGGACAATCTGCTCGGGTTCAAGAACGATCCAGCCGCCGGGAGTCTCGAGCGCGGCGAGCACCGGACTACGCGAAGTGAGGATGGTTTGCAGGCGAAGGGTGAGGCCGGTTGCCGGAGTCATATGCTGCTCGGCCACCGGACCGGCTTCGACGAAAACGACCTGGCTGGTATTGCCCTCCGCAACTTCCGCGACCCAAAGACGCTCACGCGAATTCTCGCTCAGGGTCACGCGAATGGCATTGGCGCCTTCGTCGCCGGCAAACGAGATGCCATGGGACTTCAAGTCGCGTTCGAGGAGCGCCTGAATGGCCGGAACCGAGTCGTTGGAAATGGTGGAAAGATTGCGAATTGTGAAATGAGCCTGGCCCGGACCAAGAATGCCCGCGATCTGCTCGGCGAGGGCTGAGGCGGGCTGCTCCCAGAGGCTGGGCTTCTGCGTGCGGGCCGGAACGATCGCAAGGCACGCACTGAACGCTACTGCTGCCCACCGGATCAGCTTCATTGCCTTCTTCATTTCTGCGCTGCTGCTTGCGCGGATTATATCGTCTGGCACAACGTTCACTTTGTGGGCTTCATCGGTGCGTGCGGATGCGCAACAATGCGTGCTGGCCGCAGAGGCTTGTCTTTCACAATCTTCAGGACCTCCTCAACGCCCTCTTGTTCGTCGAACGAGAAGCGGGGAGGGAGCGCGAAGACATACGTGCGGTTGCGTCCGAGTTCAGAAGGTGGGACCGGAGCCGCGCTGACGACCAGAGCGGAATTCAGATCGGAATCGTTCACGGCACGCCATTGAGCCTGCGTAAACACCATGATCGGAATGTCTTCGCGGGGATTCTGCTCGGTGTAGAGCGGGTGGCGGATGACGAGCAGTGGGCCCTTTTCCTCTTCCCAATGCTCGCCTTTCTGGCCATCCCATTGGCAAGCCAGGACGGTGAAGCCTTTCCAACTCGGTGGCAGGGTGAACGTGAATCCGTACTCGCGATTCCGATAGACCACGGTTTGTCCGGAACCGCCGGCGTCACTTCCGGGCAACGACGCGCAGGCATCGGTCGGGATGTTCGCCGCCATCGCCCTCGCGCCCAAGCCAGGGCCGGCAAGCGCGGTAAACCAGATCAGCGACGGAACAAGATGGGATGGGACGATTCTGCGCATCGGATGGCTCCTTTCATTTTGATCGAAATGCGGGGCGAAGCTCGCCTCCCTCGCCCCGCGCACAACTCAGTGTCCGCCGCCTTTGGTGTCCGCCTCGGATTCTGAGTCCATCTCCTGCTTCACCACGGGAGCATTCGCCATGCTTTTAAAGACATCGTTGGCGAAGAAGAACTTGCCGTCCGAAGGCACCATCACCACCTGAATCTTGTCCGACAGGCGCTCGGCGACAATCTTGTTGATCAGCAGCGGCGACTTGTTCAGTAGCTGCGCTTCGCTCGTCATGCGTTCGGCGTTGGCCGCGGCAATGAGCTTGATGCGGCTCGCCTCGGCATCGGCCAGCAGATTGCGCCGCTCCAATTCCGCTTTGCTGTCGATCACCTTGGCCTGCGCATCGGCCTCGGCGTTTTGAATCGTGGCCTCCTTGCGCGCTTCGGCCTCGAGCTTGCTCTGCTCAATCTGCTTCTGCTTCAGCGGCAGGGTGTACTGCATCGCATCGGCTTCACCCTTGGCTTCCACGACCTTCGACTTGGCGTCGCCTTCCGCTTCCTTCACCTTCTGCGCGGCCTCGGCTTCGGCCTGCAGCTCCGCGATCCTCACCTGCTTCTGCTGAATCTCGGTGTCGACCGACATCTGGTCGTCCTGCTGCTCTTTCAGCAAGAGGTTCTCGAGACCTTTGGCGTATTCGGGAGGCAGCTGCACCTCGGAGAGCATGACTTCCTCGACGACGATGCCGTCCGCGCTCAGTTTTTTGGCAATGATGCCCGCAGCTTTGGAGCGAACTTCTTCGCGCTTGCTCGAGAAGATCTCGCGCACAGTGTACTCCGGCGCCAGATCGCGCCACGCGCTGGCAACGACCGGCGGCACAAGCTGCTTGTCCGCAGGCTGGGGCAGATGAGCCTGTACGGTAGCAAGCTTGGCGGGGTCCAAACGATAACGCACCGTTACGCCGAGGCCGATGTCGAGCCCCTCGCGCGACTGCACGTCGAGGGTGGTCTTCGGCGCGATCCCTTTGGCGCCTTCAGTGGCCAGGCTCCCAGTGAAGAGGTGATCGCGCAGGTCGAACAGCTCGACGTTGTCCACCAGCGGGGTGATGAAGTGGACGCCGGGATAGAGCGTGCCGGGCAGGGTTCCGCCGATCTGGCTGATGCGGACGCCGCCCATGCCGCTGGGGACCACGACGATGCTTGCGGCGACGAGGAGCGGCAGACATCCAGCGAGACCAAGTGCGATCGGCGCATGCCATTGGATCGGTTCGGGTTCAGTTTCGGTTTCGGGAACCGTGTCATCTCCAGCCGCCTTGCGCCGCGCATTCTTAAAGCGCAGCCAAAGCGCGTAGAGCGGTAGACCAAACGCGGTGGTGAGCAGCACCCATCCCGCGATCGTGAGCAACATCTTCAGTGCGAGCATCTCGCGCCTCCCAACTCAGTTCTTCTGTGCTCCGCCCGTCCGCGCGCCGGAGACGATTGCTGTTTCCCGGGCAATTCCTGTCTCCGGCTCGCCCCGTTCTTCCTGGCCTTCGGCCGTGGAGCCAGCAACAGCCGAACCAGTCCTCCGAATGTCAGCTCTTCCAGCAGCAGCCCTGCAACCACGGGAAGCAGGAGCGCACCCAAACTGCTCATCGCATCCATGTCTGCCTCCTTCAGCGGCCGCCGGCCACGACACCGGCAATCGCCCGGGCCGCGACGGTGGTGGCATCCGCGCTCGTCGCATCAGCCGCCGGCGCCGGTGCCGGCGTGTTGTGGGCCGTCAGAATCGGCTGCTGCGCTACGATCACCGGCATCGGATCGCCGAACAGCCGCGCCGTCTGCGCATTGCGCTGGCCAATCAGGACCACCGTGTCGCCCACATGCATCTGCGGGTAAAGTTCTTCCAAATCGGCCTTCGCCATGCGAATGCAGCCATGTGACGCCGCCTTCCCGATCGACCGCGGCTCGTTGGTCCCGTGGATGCCGTAGCCCTGAAGGCTCAGGCCCATCCAGCGCGAGCCCACCGGATTGTTCGGCCCGGGCGCGATCACTTTGCCGTCGTGCGTGTAGGTTGGGTTGGCGACGCGGCGCTCGATGGTGAACGTCCCCACCGGGCTCGGCGTCGTGGCTTTCCCCACGGCAACCGGATATACCTTCTTCACCTGGCCGTCTTCGAGAAGAGCCAGCTTCCGGTCTTCAAGGCTGACCACGATCAGTCTCTTCGGCGTGGATGCGATAACCGTCTGCGCCATCGCCTGCGCTGCGATGAATGCTGCCACCGCCGCTACCATTGCCAGTCTGCTGAGTACCAACCCTGTCATCGCATCACCTCGTTGCCTGCGCCCAGACAAAGTGCAAGCGCCGCGCCAATCAAGGACGATTGATTCCAAAGGATTTACGAAGATTCCGGACAGGGATAGGTGTGTCAGGCCGCGTACGGTGTGGGTGCAATGACACGGAATAACAAGGATCGGCAAGCCGCCAGCCGCAAGTTGCCGGCTTTCAGCGCATCTCATCTCTGGCACCGAAGACGCGAGAGACTTGCCCTACGGACCCGATTCCACACGTGGCTATACGGAGCCGCAGCCCGACGCCTAGAATTTCTGCCATCGGGGGAATTGGCCGTGCGGGCACTCGCAGTGTTGCTGTTGACGACAGGCATGGCGCTGCAAGCTTGGGCTTCGGCGGAAAAGACGACCATCGAGCAGCTCGTACACCTGCTCGCAACACTTCATGGGGCAACCGATTCCCAGATCGCCGAAGATCTTTCAGGGCTGGAATTGACCGAGCGGCTGAGTGACGTGCAGCTCAAGGAACTCGAAGCCTCATTGCCGGGACCCAAGTCTCTGGAAAGGCTGACACTGCTGGCCAATGCGTCGGCATTTCTCGACCTGCCCGCCTCGGAGATTCCTGCTATGCCGAAGCCCGACTATGCGCGGCAGGTTGCTCTGCTTGGCCTGGCGCGCAACTACGTGGCCAACACCGTCCTCAGGTTGCCCAACTTCTTCGCTACGCGCGAAACAACCAACTACGTCAGCACTCTGGCCGACACCAAGATCAATTCCATCAACACTGTCCCCTACACACCCTTTGAAAAGGTCAACGCTTCGAGTGTCACCGTGCTCTATCGGGATGGCCACGAATTGGCAGCCAAGGGGGACAGATTCGGAGCATCGTCGAAGGAACTGAGAACGCGCGGGGAGTTCGGCCCCATCCTCATCATCGTCCTCGACGATGCCATCAAGGGCCACCTGGCCTGGAGTCATTGGGAGCAGACCAGCGCTGGGATGCTGGCCGTGCTTCAGTACGACGTTCCGCAGCCCACTTCCCATTACCTTGTCGACTCGCCCGGGCTCAACCAGGAGACGCAGTATTTTCCCGCCTATCACGGAGAGATTGCGCTGAATCCGGCCGATGGGTCGATTTTGAGGCTCACTGTCATTCCAGAGATGAAGGCAGGCGATCCCATGACCAGCGCCAATCTTCTGGTGGACTACGGCTCCGTAGAAATCGGCGGCGTGAAGTACATCTGTCCGGTCAGGAGTGTCGCGCTTTCTCAAGTGCGGGTGGTCGAGCGCGAGTTCGATGGTCAATCGAGAAGTGACGACCGATCGAGAAATCGAGCGATCGAACGAAGCTCTCTCGGATCGCCGCAGATTTACCTGAACGAGGTGAGCTTCACGCACTATCACCTGTTCCGGGCCGAATCGCGCATTCTGACAGAGAAGGAGTCGGAAGCGGCGCAGCCCGCCCCCAGGAACTAGAAGTCAGGAGCAGTCTTCAACTGGGCGGAGAGCTTGAGGCCCAGGACCGCATCGCCTTTTCTGCGGGCATTCTTATTTGACGAGGGTCAACTTCCGAGTGTGCGACCACACAACCGCAGCGCCGTCTATGAGCATTTTCTGAATGCGCTAACCAACGTTCACTCCAGTTCTCTCTAGTTCGAGACCCAGGGGACTCTTTCCACCTGTCCCACCCATCGCCTGATTATCGTGCGATTCCCATATTCACCGTTGTAACCGCAGGCAGACAGTATCGCTAGCTCCACATACCACTGAGCCAGACAATACGCTTCGTAAACTGGCAACAGTTCACTAACAGCCCCTTGCTTTGGCGGATGGGTCAAACGGTTACGAATATAAGTAAACGCCTCTGGACCCTCCAAGCCCTTTGACTTCCCAAGTTTTCGCAAACCGGACAAACCACCTGGGATCTCCGTCGGAATCAAAAGAACACTCAGCATGAGCCTAATCTGATCGGCAGCGGTCAGGTCGCGGAATCCCTTGTCCGAGATGGCACCGCGTTCGCAAACCAATACATGCCAGGCTAGGCGCTCCAGAGCGGCCTGGAGCAGAATGCAGGCTCCGTCTGGTCCCACTAGGTTGGTATCGGCGCGAGCGAACCAATACACCACGTGACGGATCGCATCTAACCACGCTTCATCGTTGAGCTTTGAACAGAACTCCGTGCATAGCTCGCCAATGCATGTACCGTGGTGCTCGTCCAGCCAGCTGTTGGGTTCGCGCCAAGTGCTGATGCGCCCGGTTCCCCATTGTTCAAGCGCCTTTTCGACGGAATCATCGAGACCCACTGTGAGGGCAATCGCGACCCAACGACCGCGACAGAATGAGAGGAAGAGAGACAGTTTCTCCAGGAACTCCTGCGCTTGCTGGCCAGTGAAAGACGATCCATCCTCGCGAGAGAATTCGACCTGATGGGTCGCTCGAAGTTCCTCATCGCTATTGAACCGTGGTGGCAGTTCCAGTGCAACACCAGGGATCGAGATGAAGTGAGCTTCCCAACCCAGAGCCTTGAGCGTAAAGTCCAGGTTTCCCGGATGTCCTATCCAATAATGTGCAAAGTTGATGACGACAAATCGACCAGAGTGTAGAGCACGGGATGTCGAAAACCAGCAAGGTGTTCGGAGAGGTCGCAATCTTAGGAAGCCATGCCCTTCGGAATGCCTTGCATTTGAGACAACGATGACGTTGAGTGGATCGTGTACACCTGGGATATCGAGCTGTAAATCTGCGCCGTCGAAAATCGGAGGAAGGACCCCTGAAGTATCTTCACCCTCGATGACCAGTTCTTCCTTCGCCAAGGATCGTTGATACACGTTGCAGTTGAGCGTCGCGCTAGTTCCTCCGCATCTAAGGGTGGCCAACCCCGACCACAGCAGGGATTTCCAGTCAGTCTCTTCACGAATCGATGTCACACCGGAATTTTATGCGCTATTTCACCAACCCAATTTGCAGATTAATTCTTCGAATTCGCTACGCTTATAAATAGAGAACACCTGACACTCATCGCACTCCATTACCGGGCTCGAATTCCGGCGGGCGCAAGTTCTCTCGTTCGAGAATCTTGAGGTCCAGATTCTTGAAATGAGACACCTTGCTGAGCTCCGCGCCCGCAAGGGCATCCATTCCACAAGATTGCGGAAAACACCCGGGGGTGGGGGAGAGGAGGGGGTATCTCCCCGGAAAGGACACACTATGTATCAAACCTGCCACCACGTCATGCCCAACGGGCTCCGCTGCCAATCGCCCGCTATGCGCGGCTGCGCCTTCTGCTACTTCCACGGTCGGCGCGTCCCGGTCCGCAAAGCCGCCCCTGCCGCAACCCGCATCCAGATGCCCGCCGCGCTCGACCGCAAGGGAATCACCGAAACCCTCCATCAGGTCTTGAACGCGCTCGCCAACAACAAGATCAGTGCCCGCCGCGCCTCCATCCTCCTCTACGGATTGCAAATGGCTATCAAAGATCCTGAGGTCGCAGCCGCCGCCCCTGTCCCTACCGCCATAAATGAGATCGATCCCGATCAAATCGACTTGGCGCAGCTATCACCCCTCATCGAAGCCCTCCTCGGTCAAAAGAGTGTGGGTTGACGACTGCTGGAAACGGGAAGTCGGGCCATGATCGGCATCGCGGTCCTTCTTCCCTCCCATCTCCCGCAACAGGGATTTGTTGGTTGAGCAGAGCGGAATGGATTGGCTGCAGACTCCGGGATCACCCCTGCAACGGGATGTATACTGCGCAGGCGGTTCCTCGCACGGAATCTCGTTGCGTCCGTTCCTATTGAACGGAACCGCACGATTCCTATGCTGATCCATACAGACCGCCTTTTTCCCGCCGATCCTGGCACACGATCTATCGCCCGCACCCTCTATGCCCATATTAAGAATCTGCCGATTGTGAGCCCCCACGGCCACACCCAGGCAGGCTGGTTTGCGCGCAACGAGCCGTTTCCCGATCCCGCCAAGCTGTTTGTCCAGCCCGATCACTATGTCTATCGCATGCTCTACAGCCAGGGCATCTCCCTGGAAGATCTGGAGATCGGCAAGCCGGAGATCGAGAATCCCCGCCGGGTGTGGCACATCTTCGCGAACCACTACCACCTGTTTCGCGGGACGCCGACGCGGATGTGGCTGGACTACGCATTTCAGGAGCTGTTTGGGCTGGAGCAGCGGCTCTCGGCAAAGACCGCCGATCTCTACTACGACACGATCGCTGCACGGCTTACGACGCCGGAGTTTCGGCCCCGCGCGCTCTATGAGCGCTTCAACCTCGAGGTGCTGGCCACGACAGACTCGCCTCTGGATGCACTGGCGGATCATGCGGCAATTACAAAGTCGGGCTGGAAGGCGCGCATTATTCCCAACTTCCGCCCGGATCCGGTCGTCGACCCGGAGTTTGCCGGGTTCGCGCAGTCGATTGCCGAGCTGGGCAAGCAGACCGGCGAGGATACCTCAAACTGGCAGGGCTATCTGCATGCGCTTCGCAAGGCACGGGCGCGCTTCAAGACGCTGGGCTGCACGGCGACCGATCACGGGCATCCGACGGCGCAGACAGCCGATCTTGGCGATGCCGAAGCAGCGAAGCTCTACAGCCGCGTCCTGGGCGGCAAGGCCGATGCGCAGGAACAGGAGCTGTTTCGCGCGCAGATGCTGACCGAGATGGCGCGGATGAGCCTGGACGATGGACTGGTGATGCAGATTCATCCGGGCTCGGTGCGCAATCACAACCGCGCGGTGTTTGAGCGCTACGGGCGCGACACGGGTGCGGATATTCCGCGGGCGATGGACTACGTGCACGCGCTGCAGCCGCTGCTGAACCGCTTCGGCAACGAAAGCAAGCTGACCATCATTCTCTTCACGCTGGATGAGTCGACCTTCAGCCGGGAACTGGCGCCGCTGGCAGGGCACTATCCCTGTCTGCGGCTGGGACCGCCGTGGTGGTTCCTCGACAGCCCCGAGGGCATGATGCGTTTCCGCGAGCTGGCGACCGAGACGGCAGGGTTCTACAACACCGTCGGGTTCAACGACGATACACGCGCGTTTCTCTCGATCCCGGCGCGGCATGATGTCGCTCGCCGGGTCGACTGCGCATTTCTGGCGCGGCTGGTGGCAGAACACCGGCTCGACGAGGACGAGGCCTTCGACCTGGCGCATGCGCTGGCCTACCGGCTGGTGAAAGAGGCCTATCGGCTCTGAAACCGGCTTCATCGCAAGAGACGAATGCGGTGCTGTACCATCGGTGTCACGGCCAGGCACGAGAAAGTGTGGCCTTTCTTTCTCGCCGATGAACGACGAACCCAAACCGCGCTTGAACCCGCTGCGGGCGGCACCGAACCTGTTGACGCTTCTGCGGATCTGCCTGGCGCCGTTTCTGGTCGCGGCGATTCTCGAGAACCGGTTCAAGGTTGGGTTCATTCTGTTTGCGGCGGCCGGGCTGTCGGACGCTTTTGATGGCTTGCTGGCGAGAGCGCTGAAGCAGCGCACGGTTCTGGGCGAGTATCTCGATCCGATTGCCGACAAACTGCTGCTGAGCACGCTGTTTCTCGTTCTGCTACATCAGGGGCTGATGCCGGTACGGGTCACGGTCCTGGTTTTCGGACGGGACGTGTGCATTTTGCTGGTTTCGGCGGTCCTGTATGCGGTCGTGGGGCGTCGCGACTTTCAGCCCAGTATCTTCGGCAAGATCAATACGCTGGCGCAGGTGCTGGCTGTGGCTGTGGTTATCCTGCATCAGTGGGTCCAGGCGGCGTGGGTGGTGGCTCTGCGCAGCTTTGCACTGTGGGCCACGATGGTGTTCACGGTGGTTTCGGGCCTGCACTATGCGTGGCTGGCAGCGCACCGGCCGGCCGCCCATACGGTCAAATAGCGTGTCCCCATGCCTGGACACGGTTCAGCAGCAGAACCGGTAGGGCTCCATTGGGGTGGCTTCAGCTTTTCATTTGCGGAGATGAATCTGCCTGGACGGGATTACTCTTCGCCGGCGTCTTCCTCTATCTTGTCAGCGGTCTCTTCAATCACCATGTCATGAAATTCTTCGGAATCAAAGACTTCGCCACATTCCAGGCATTCGACGAATTCTGTGTCTTCATGCCGGGAGACAATTCGTACTCTTGGGTGTTTGCAGGCGGTTGCCATCTCGATCGGAATAAGGATGTGAGATTAGGATGCTCTTTCCGCCGATTGTAGCGGCCTTTCTCTCAAATTCAAGCGCCAAAATGTGTTCCTGCCGGAATCTTCACGAGCGATGGGAGGCCTTGTATGCCGGACTGAATCGGTCGTATACTAAACGCGGACCGAAGAAGTCGGATATTCCATGCTGAAGCTGACGAAAAAGGCCGATTACGGGTTGATGGCTCTGAAGTTTCTCGCCGAACAAGCCGACGCGGCCGCGCGCAAGGCCAAGGCCGCAAGTACACCTCAGCCCGAGCTGGTTGCCCTCAGCGCAAAAGATATCGCCGATGCCTACGGGATCCCGGCACAGCTCCTGGCCAAGATTCTGCAGCAACTGACCAAGGCGGGCTTGCTGAAGTCGCATGCCGGGATGAACGGGGGCTACGCGCTGTCACGCGAGGCTCGATCGATCTCGGCCTACGAAGTGATTCTGGCGATCGACGGACCATTTTTCATTACCTCGTGCACGAAGGGCGCGAAGGCCTGCGACCTGACACCGAGTTGCACGATCAAAGAACCACTGGCGCGCGTGAACGAAACGATCGCCGGCGTATTGAAGAGCATCAGTATTCAAGACCTCACCGAGCAAGAGCAAGCGCCGGGACATGGGCAGCCTGCAAATTCATTGGTCTCGCTAACGATCTAGACAGATCTTCCCCGCGGCGCGCGGTTGCGCCGGTCACAACAGATGAAGGATGGAAACACCATGAGCACAGTTGTCAGTCAGATTGAAGTGCCGGCCGGAGTCACGCTCCCGATCTACATGGACAACCACGCCACCAGCCCGCTGGATCCGCGGGTTCTGGAGGCGATGATGCCTTTCTTTACGTCGAAGTTCGGTAACGCGGCCAGCCGCAACCACTCGTTTGGCTGGGAGGCGGAGCAGGCGGTGGAGACGGCGCGCGAGCAGATCGCGAAGCTGATCGGCGCGACGGCCAAGGAGATCATCTTCACCTCAGGCGCAACAGAGAGCGACAACCTGGCCATTAAGGGCATCGCGGAGATGTATCGCGAGCGCGGCAATCACATCATCACCCAGGTGACGGAGCACAAGGCGGTGCTGGACACGTGCAAGCGCCTGGAGAAATACGGTTACCGTGTGACCTATCTGCCGGTAAAGGCCGATGGGCTGATTGATCTGGAGGATCTGAAGCGCGCGATCGACGACAAGACGATCCTGGTGACGATCATGGCGGCCAACAACGAGATCGGTGTACTGCAGCCGATCCGCGAGATCGGCAAGATCTGCCACGAGAAGGGCGTGATCTTCCATACCGATGCGGTACAGATTGTCGGCAAGGTTCCCTTCAATGTCATCGGGGACAACGTCGATGTAGCGTCGATCTCGGGACACAAGATCTATGGGCCGAAGGGCGTTGGCGCTCTGTATGTGCGGCGCCGCAATCCGCGCGTGCAGATTGCGGCGCAGATCGATGGCGGCGGACATGAGCGCGGAATGCGGTCAGGAACGTTGAATGTGCCGGGCATCGTGGGTCTCGGTAAAGCCTGCGAGATTGCGATGCAGGAGATGGACAACGAGGCGGCGTATCTGCGCGGCCTGCGCGATCGCCTGAAGGCGAAGCTGGAGTCGGAGCTGGATTACATCCACGTGAATGGGTCGTGGGAGCACAGGCTGCCCGGCAACCTGAACATGAGCTTCGTGTACGTCGAAGGCGAATCGCTGTTGATGGGCATCAACGACGTGGCGGTTTCGAGTGGATCAGCTTGCACCTCGGCCACGCTGGAACCCAGCTATGTTCTGAAGGCGCTGGGACTAGGGGACGATGTGGCGCACTCGTCGATTCGGTTTGGACTGGGCCGCTTTAATACGCAGGCGGAAGTGGACTACGTGGCAGCCAAGGTGATCGACATTGTGAAGAAGCTGCGCGAGCTTTCACCGTTGTACGAGATGGTGAAGGAAGGCATTGACCTGACCAAGATCGAATGGCAGGCGCATTAGCCACCTGCGGTGGGGCGGACGCCGCCAGCGCAGCAGGGTTTCCGGGCAATCGAGAAGCATCGGCAGACATGGTAGCCGAATCAAACAAACAGACGCGGCTTCCCCCGCGGGAGGAGAAGGACAGAGATGGCATACAGCGACAAGGTGGTTGACCACTATAACAACCCCCGCAATGTGGGGACCCTGGACAAGAGCGCACAAGAGGTCGGTACGGGCCTGGTGGGCGCTCCCGAATGCGGCGACGTGATGCGCCTGCAGATTCGTGTGAACCCCGAGACCCAGGTGATCGAGGAGGCGAAGTTCAAGACCTTTGGTTGCGGCTCGGCGATTGCCAGCTCGTCGCTCGCGACAGAGTGGATCAAGGGGCGCACGGTGGAAGATGCTCTGGCGATCAAGAACACGGATATTGTGAAGGAGCTTTCGCTGCCGCCGGTGAAGATTCACTGCTCGGTGCTGGCCGAAGATGCGATTCGCGCCGCGATCGGCGACTGGAAAAAGAAGAACGGCGTTGCGGAAGCGGCTGCAGCCGCGGTGGAAGCGAAGTAGCGCAGCATCGGGTGACCCAGCTGCCACGCGGCACCTGGGTCGCTCGGAGGTCGAGACTGGAATAGGAAGTCATGTCGAACGTAGTGACAATTGGAAACTCGCCCGCACAAGGCATGAGCACACCAGCTAAGCCGAATGAGGGGTCCACCCCAACGCCGGTGGCGAGCCAGGGGCTGAGCGTGACGCCGAGGGCGATCGCGCGTATCCGCTCGGCGATGGCCAAGGAAGGCATCTCGCCAACGGAAGGCGGACTGCGCCTGGGCGTGACGGGCGGCGGCTGCTCGGGGCTTTCGTACGCAATCAAGTTCGATACACACCCGCGCGAACGGGATCGCATTTATGAGTTCGATGGCGTGCGGGTCTTCGTGGATCCCAAGTCGTTCCTGTATCTGCATGGGATGACACTGGACTACGAAGAGACGCTGATGCGTCAGGGATTCAACTTCATCAATCCGAACTCCACGCGCTCCTGCGGCTGCGGTTCGTCCTTCTCGTCGTAGGGCTCGTCTTAGGGGCCGTTCGCAGGAGATCTCTCATGCTGAAAGTCATCGAGTCTGCCATCCCTGTTGCCTGTTGGTCCTGTTCTGTGGCTCACAACGAGTCCACGCTCTTTTGCCCCCATTGCAGTAAGATCCAGCCGCCTTCGAGCGGCAATTTCTTCTCTGTGTTTGGACTTGTACCGCGCCTCGATCTGGATCTGGGCATGCTGGAGCATGAGTTCCACAGGCTGAGCCGCAAGCTGCATCCTGATCGCTTCGCGCGTGCCAGCAACAATGAAAAAGAGTGGAGCTTGGCAGACACAGCGCTGTTGAACGACGCGTATCGCACGCTGCGCGATCCCATTCGTCGCACAGAGTATCTGCTCAAGCTGCACGGCGCCGAGATCGGTGAGGAGCACAGCGGCAAGGGTCGCACCGATCCATCGCGCGTGCCAGCCGATTTGCTGGAAGAGGTCTTCGACCTGAACATGCAACTGGAGGAGATGCGCACGAATCAGAAGATGGGCGAGGATGATCCGGCGCTGAAGGGCGATCTGGCCGCAGCAAAAAGGAAGTTCGACGGCCTGCTGGATGACCTCGACAGCGATCTACGCGCGCAATGGAAGGCCTGGGACGACGGCGATGAAGCCGCACGGGCCGCAGCACAAAAGTCCATGGTGGCTCTGCTCGACCGGCGGCGCTACTTGAACAATCTAGTCCGTGAAGTGACGGAAACCCTGGGAGCGTAGCGAATTCATGGCGGAAGGACGCGTTGTCGGCATCGATCTGGGCACGACCAACTCACTGGTCGCCTATATGCAGGGCGAGAGGCCCGTGGTCATTCCCGGTGTGGACGGATCGAACCTGGTGCCTTCGGTCGTAGCTCTTGATCCAATGCCCGCGGAGGGTGGGAGACCCACGATCACAGTGGGCAACAGCGCGCGGCGCGCCTTGATCGAGACACCGGAACGGGTGGTCTATTCGGTCAAGCGCCTGATGGGGCGCGGTCTGAGCGAAGTGCAAAAGGAGCTTAAGTTCTTCCCCTTCCGGCTGGCCGATGATGTGGAGGAAGGCGAGGTTCCGCGCATTCAGCTCGGCGAGATGCGGTTCACGCCGCCGGAGATCTCCGCCTACATTCTGCGTCAGCTCAAGCGGAATGCCGAGCGGTTTTTTGGTGAGCCCGTAACGCAGGCCGTAATCACCGTGCCAGCCTACTTCAACGATGCGCAGCGCCAGGCAACGAAGGATGCAGGGCGCATGGCGGGGCTCGAAGTGCTGCGCCTGGTGAATGAGCCTACGGCGGCGGCGCTCGCGTACGGACTGGATCGCGCGAAAGAAGGGACGATCGCAGTCTACGATCTGGGTGGCGGGACGTTCGATATTTCGATCCTGAAACTGCGGGATGGGATCTTCGAGGTGCAGTCGACCAACGGCGATACGCACCTGGGTGGGGACGATATCGATAATTTGCTCCTGGCGATCGCGATGGATGAGATCCACGCCGAACATGGCGTCGATCTGCGCAAGCAACCCGGTGCAGTGCAGGGACTGCGCAAAGCGGCAATCGATGCAAAGATCCGACTCTCGACGGAGTCGTCGGCGCAGTTCGACATTGAATTGTCGAATGGCGACCGGTATCAGCGCGAGATCCCGCGCGAGGTGTTCGAGCAGTTGATCGAGCAGGTGTTGAATCGCACGGCGGGACCATGCAAGCAGGCGATGGCCGATGCGGGCGTGACGCTTGAGCAGATCGACGAAGTGGTGCTGGTAGGCGGGTCGACGCGGATTCCGGCGGTGCGTGGGCTGGTCGACGGTCTGTTCAAGCTGTCAACGCGCGGCAAAAAGCCGCATACGGACTTGAATCCCGATGAGGTTGTGGCGCTGGGGGCCGCGGTGCAGGCCGACATCCTGGCCGGCGCTTCCAAGACGACGGAAGAAATGCTTCTGCTCGACGTGACGCCGCTGTCACTGGGCATCGAAGCCCTGGGCGGCGTGGTGGCACGCATCATCCCGCGCAACTCGACGATTCCGGCTTCGGCAACGGAGCACTTCACAACGGGGGTCGACGGGCAGACGAACGTTGCGATCCACGTCCTGCAGGGTGAGCGCGAGCTGGCGTCGGACTGCCGGTCATTGGCACGTTTTGACCTGAAAGGCATCCCGCCGATGACGGCAGGGCTGCCGCGCATCGAAGTGAAGTTCTTGATCGATGCGGACGGGATTCTGCAGGTTGCGGCGCGCGAGCAGCGGAGCGGCAAGCAGGCACAGATTGAAGTAAAACCGACCTACGGACTGACGGACGAGCAGGTGGAAACGATGATCCTGGATTCGTTCGATCACGCCGAGGAGGATTTCGCGAAGCGGTTGCTGATTGAGGCGCGCAATGAGGCCGAGAACATTCTGGCCAAGGTGGAGCAGGCTCGAACGAACCCGGCATGGGCGCAACTGGCCAAGGAAGAGCACGCGGCGATTGATGCGGCGCTCGATCATCTCATTTCGACGAAGGACGGCG
>Ga0335069_10007292_pt1 | contig 15980 bp, 10 predicted proteins | sample Lox_Sample_11_FD_206714 | JGI IMG/M metagenome (GOLD analysis project Ga0335069, IMG submission 206714) | Soil microbial communities from Loxahatchee National Wildlife Refuge, Florida, United States - Lox_Sample_1.1 | ecosystem: Environmental > Terrestrial > Soil > Wetlands | place: USA... | reverse complement strand
TCGTCGCGCTGGCTCGGGCCGCCGCTGGCGAGGACGCTCTCGGCGTGGAGGACGCGGTGGCCGCCACCCTGGCGGCGCAGCCCCGTCTGCGCGCCGCGCAGTCCGAGGTCCGGGCCGCCCAGGCGCGAGCCGAGGAGGCTGCGTGGAACCGGCTGGGCACGGTCGAGACCACGGGCCTCTACACGCCCACGCAACGGCCGCTGCAGATCGAGTACCCGGGCATCCCCGGCCTGATCCCGCCCACCTCGTTCGAGGTGAAGCAGCTGGACCGCTACGCGCTGAACGTCTCGCTGACGCAGCCGCTGTTCACCTGGGGCGCGCTGTCGGGAGAGCGCTCTGCCGCCCGCACCGACCTCCTGGCCAGCCGGGGCTCCTGCGAGAGGACGCGGCAGCAGCTGGTGCTGCAGGCCGAAGAGGCCTTCCTGCTGGCGGCGACCGCCTCGGCGGCAGTGGGCGTGGCCGAGCAGGCGCTCGAGCAGCAGCGGGCCTTCCTGCGCGCCACCCGCTCGCGCATGGAGGCGGGCAGCGCGGCCAGGCTCGACGTGCTCAAGGCCGAGCTGTCGCTGGCCGAGGCGGAGTCGGACCTGCTCACCACCCGCAACCGCGCCACGCTCGCGCGCGAGTCGCTGGTGACGGTGACCGCCGACGCCCGCTTCCGCGCGGCGCCTCTGCGCGAGGTGGGGGAAGGTGCTCTGGAGGCGGCCTCCGAGGAGGAGGTGATCGCGCGAGCCCTGCGGCAGCGGCCGGACCTCGAGGCGCTCCGCCGCCGGGGCGAGGCGCTCGACCTGCGCGCGGGCGCCGTCCAGGCCTCCAGCCTGCCGGCGCTCGGCCTGCGGGGGACCTTCACCCAGCAGAACGACGAGGCGGGGCGGCTGTTCGCACGCCAGGGCCAGATCTACCTCCTCGGCCTTGCGCTCAGCTGGGACCCGGCTCAGGCGCTGCGGACGCGACCGAAGGTGGCCGAGCTGCGGGCCCTGCGGGACTCGCTGTCGGAGTCGCTGCGGGCCGCGCAGGACGGGGTGGCGCTCGAGGTGCGCACGGCGCTGGCCACCGCCGGCGAGGCGCGGCAGCGGCTGGTGGTGGCGCGCGGGGCGCTGGCCACCGCCGAGGAGCAGGCCCGCGTCGCTCGGCTGGCCTACGCGGAGGGCACGGCCAGCGCGCTCGAGGCGCGGGACGCCGAGCTGGGGCTGACCGGCGCCCGTGTCGCGCTGCTGCGGGCGAGGCTCGACCTCGCCGTCGCCCAGTCGCGGCTGCGCTACGCCGCGGGCGAGTAGGATCCAGACCCCACGACCCGCTCCAGCGCGCCGCAACTCCTCGCGGAACCTGACGACAGCCGGCAGCTTCCAGGTCGGCTGACCGGCCGCGGGCGGCGGCCGTATGATGTGCGGATGAGCGTCCCCCAGGAGATCGCCGCGTGAGCCGTGCGCGCGCCGAGGAGCCGCGGCTGGCGCCGGCCAGGGCCGACAGCCGCTTCGAGCTGGTGAGCGAGTTCCAGCCACGCGGCGACCAGCCGCGGGCGATCGAGGAGCTCACGGCCGGCCTGCAGCGTGGCGACTCGCACCAGGTGCTGCTCGGGGTCACCGGCAGCGGCAAGACGTTCACGGTCGCCTCGGTGGTGGCCAACGTCAACCGGCCGACGCTGGTGCTGGCCCACAACAAGACGCTGGCCGCCCAGCTCTACCAGGAGTTCAAGAGCTTCTTCCCGCGGAACGCGGTCGAGTACTTCGTCTCCTACTACGACTACTACCAGCCCGAGGCGTACGTGCCGCAGTCGGACACCTACATCGAGAAGGAATCGACCATCAACGACGAGATCGACCGGATGCGGCTGTCGGCGACCCGCAGCCTGTTCGAGCGGCGCGACGTCGTCATCGTGGCCTCGGTCTCCTGCATCTACGGCCTGGGCTCGCCGGAGGCGTACTACGGGATGCTGCTGTTCGTGCGGCAGGGGGACACCCTGGACCGCCGCGACCTGCTGGCCAAGCTGGTGGACGCCCGCTACGACCGCAACGACTACGACCTGCGCCGCGGCACCTTCCGGGTGCGCGGCGACGTGGTGGAGATCGTGCCCGCCTACGAGGAGAGCGGGATCCGCATCGAGCTGTTCGGGGACGAGGTGGAGAGGATCAGCTCCTTCGATCCTCTCACCGGCAAGACCAGCGGCCGGCTGGCACAGGTGGCGATCTATCCTTCGAGCCACTACGTGACCCCGCAGCCGAAGCTGGCGGACGCCCTGCGCACCATCGAGGCCGAGCTGCTGGAGGAGAAGGCGAAGCTGGAGGGTCAGGGCAAGCTGCTGGAGGCGCAACGGCTCTACCAGCGGACCATGTTCGACCTGGAGATGCTGCGGGAGACCGGCCACTGCCACGGCATCGAGAACTACTCGCGCCACCTCTCCGGCCGCCGCCCCGGCGAGCCGCCGCCGACGCTGCTCGACTACCTGCCGAAGGACGCGGTGATGGTCATCGACGAGTCGCACCAGTCGGTGCCTCAGGTGCGGGGCATGTACCACGGCGACCGCCAGCGCAAGACCACGCTGGTCGAGTACGGCTTCCGCCTGCCCTCGGCGCTCGACAACCGGCCGCTGAGCTTCGACGAGTTCGAGGGCAGGCTGGGGCAGGTCATCTACGTGTCAGCGACACCCGGGCCCTACGAGCTGCAGAAGTCGGGCGGCGTGGTGGTGGAGCAGGTGATCCGGCCGACCGGGCTGATGGACCCCGGGATCGACGTCCGCCCGGTGAAGGGCCAGGTGGACGACCTGCTGGCCGAGATCCGCACCCGCGCCGCGAAGGGCCAGCGGGTGCTGGTCACCACGCTGACCAAGCGCATGGCCGAGGACCTCACCGAGTACTACCACGACCTCGGCGTCCGCGTGCGCTACCTGCACTCGGACATCGAGACCCTGGAGCGGGTGCGCATCCTGCGCGACCTGCGCCGGGGCGAGTTCGACGTGCTGGTCGGCATCAACCTGCTGCGGGAGGGGCTGGACCTGCCCGAGGTCTCCCTGGTCGCCATCCTCGATGCCGACAAGGAGGGCTTCCTGCGCTCCTCGGGCTCACTGATCCAGACCATCGGTCGCGCCGCCCGCAACGTCGAGGGCAGGGCGATCCTCTACGCGGACAAGCAGACGGACTCCATGCAGACCGCGATCGGCGAGACCGGCCGCCGCCGGGCGCTGCAGGAGACCTTCAACACGGAGAACGGCATCACCCCGGAGAGCATCCGCAAGAACATCGGCGAGCTGCTCTCCTCCGTGTACGAGCACGACTACGTGGCGGTGCCCGAGGTCGAGGAGCCGGAGGAGGCGGAAGCGCGCTACCGCTCGCTCGACGACATCGAGGCCGAGCTGAAGGCGCTGGAGAAGCAGATGCGGGAGGCGGCCAAGGCCCTGGAGTTCGAGAAGGCCGCCGAGCTGCGCGACCGCATCAGGAGGCTGCGGGCCCGCGAGTTTGGCCTCCGCTAGCCGGTCGCGGGGTGGGCGCCGCCTGGCGCAGCGAGCGCAGGAACAGCCGGAAGCGCTGGGCCTGCGGCTTCGGCATGTGCACGATGGCGCCGCTGACGTGGTAGCCGTCGGCGGCGCGCGTGGAGCGGACCACCCGCATGATGCACTCCAGGGGCTCGTCGTCCGGCGGCAGCTGCAGCTGCACGCGGGCGATGGCGCCCGTCTCCACCGCGTGACGGGTGACGAAGGCCAGGCCGCCCTCGCTCAGGTTGCGGGTGAGGAGCGGGTGCAGCTCGGGGGTGGCGGCGGTGAAGCGGCCTTTGAGGGCGGCGGGCAGGCGCGGGTGGTCGCGGCGCTCCGGGGAGAAGGCGGCCACCTGGTTGCGGCCGGCGGCCTTGGCCGCGTAGAGCGCGCGGTCGGCGCAGTCCACCAGCTCGTGGGCGGTGGCGGCGTCGCCGGGCAGGCTGGCCACGCCGATGCTGACGGTGATCGGCCTCCCGGAGTCGGCGCCCACGTCGGCCTTCTCCACGGCCTGGCGCACCTTCTCCGCCACCGCCAGCGCCGCCAGCTTGGGCGTGCTGGGCAGCAGGATGGCGAACTCCTCGCCGCCGTAGCGGGCCACCACGTCCACCCGCCGCACCGAGCGGCGCAGCACGGCGGCCAGCCGGCGCAGCGCGCGGTTGCCGGCCGGGTGGCCGTGGGCGTCGTTGTAGGCCTTGAAGTCGTCGGCGTCGACCATCAGCAGCGTCACCACCAGGCCGAAGCGCTCGGCGCGCCGCGCCTCGGCCGCCACGCAGTCCTGGAAGTAGCGGTAGTTGTGGACCCGCGTCAGCTCGTCGAGCATGGCCGAGCGGTGGGTGCGGCGCAGGATGCGCAGGTCGACGATGGCGGGGTTGCGCAGGGTGCGCGGCCGGCGCAGGAAGTGGTGGAGCACCGCCACGCGCAGGTCCACCGGCTCGCCCAGCCGCGCGGCGAGCGCCTTCCACTCCCGCAGCACGGCTCGCCAGTGACGGCGCGCCCTCTCGGGGGGGAACTCGACGTGGGCCAGGACGAACAGCAGGACGGTGTGCACCTGCGCGCCCCAGCGGGCCTGCAGCGCCGCCAGCGAGGACTCCAGGGCGGCCGGGTCGCAGGGGCCGTCCTCCAGCAGGGAGATGATCGCCGCTGCCACCGCCGAGTCGAGCGCCGGCGAGGGCGGGCTCATCGCCGGGCCGAGGCCTGCCGCCTCAGGGCGAGAAGCTCCTCGGCTGGGATCGGCCGACCGAAGTAGTAGCCCTGGCCGTGGGTGAAGCCCGCCCGCCGGCAGGCCTCCGCCTCCTCGGGCGTCTCCACGCCCTCGGCGATGGTGTTGACGTGGAGCTCGCGGGCGGCGGCCACCAGCGAGCTGACCAGGCGCCGCCGGGAGAGCGGCGCGCAGTGGATGCCGGTCACGAAGCGCCGGTCGAACTTGAGGTACTCGGGGGGCACCTCGGCCAGCTCGAAGAGCCGCGCCTCGCCGGCCCCGAAGTCGTCGTAGGCGACGCCCACCCCGATGGCGGAGAGGTCGTCCGTCAGCCGGCGCAGGAACTCGATCTGGCGCAGCGCGCTCTCGTGGATCTCCAGCGCCAGCGAGACCTCGGGGCAGAACTCCCGCAGCTCCGTGAGCGAGGAGAGCAGTCCGGCGTAGCACGCGGGCGTGAACTCGGCGGGGTGGGTGTTCAGGAACAGCAGCAGAGGCGGCGGGCATCCGCGCACCAGCTCCACCGCCTTGCGCCGGAACAGCCGGCTGAGCCGCGCCTGCGTCTCCAGGCCCAGGATGCCGGCGAGGTCGAACAGCTCCACCGGTCCCCGCGGCATCTCCTCCAGGCTCCCGCGCCCCAGGGCCTCGTAGGCCACGGGCTCGCGCGAGGGCACCGTCACGATCGGCTGGTAGTCGACCGAGACGGCACCCATGTCGATCAGCGTGCGCACGCGGCCGGGCGCCAGCTTCGCGTGCAGCGGCACCGTGTCCCCGGCGGCGTACGCCTGCTCGCCGTCGGCGGTGGCCTGCACCACCCGGAACTCGGCGTCCCCGATCTGCAGCAGGTCACCCTCGTACAGCGGAGCGTCGGTCACCGGCTGCTGGTTGAGACAGGTGCCGTTGCGGCTGTCGAGGTCGCGCACCCGCAGGGTGAAGCCGTCCGAGTAGATCTCGGCGTGCTGTTTGGAGACGTGGGCGGAGGACAGGGCCAGCGGCAGGTCGGCGGCACGGCCGATGCGGAAGGGGAGCGGGTGGATCGGCACCCGCTGCGTCGTCCCGTGGGCGTCGGCCGCCGATTGCAGCGCCCAGGAGCCGCTGGCCCGGGCGGGCTGCGGCGGCTGGGGAACGGCGACGCCCTCCTCGGCGCGTCCGGACAGCGGCCCGGTGTCGCGGAGCAGCGGGAAGCGGGGCAGCGAGGGTCGGTCCGGGCTCATCGGACGCCGCTGATCTTAGACCCAAGCGGCCGCCCTGTGTTGCGCCCGGCCTGCCAGACTCGGCGCGCCATGCGGCCGCTGACGGCGGCTTCTTGCGTGGTGGGCCTGGCGCTCCCCTGGGGCCGGCCAGCAGCGGGCGAAGACCGTCCGGAGCGCGCCCGCCTTCGATCGCATGCGGCCGCTGCTGCCCTACACGCTCGGCCTGGGACTTCGGGGACCGGGGCCACCAGCCCCTCGCGGTCGAGGCGTTCCAGCGCCTGCCCTACTGGGCCGGCAACTGAGGCCGCCCGAACGGAGCCGCACGAGTTGTCGTATCGTCTCTAGATGGCCCGTGGGGACCTGATGGCCTCGTGTCCCGCCTGCGCCCGCCCCGTCGACGAGACGGACCGGTTCTGCCCCGGCTGCGGCGCGGGCCTGGACCCGGCCGACAGCCCGACCGGCACGGCCCCCCGCGGGGCGGCGGCGGCCACGCCGGGCGGAACGCCGCGCCGTGCCGGGGCGGCCTCGCCGGAGCGCTTCACGCCGGGGACGGTGCTGGTCGGGCGCTACCGCATCGTGGGCCTGCTCGGCCGCGGCGGCATGGGCGAGGTGTACCGGGCCGACGACCTCAAGCTGGAGCACCCGGTCGCGCTCAAGTTCCTCCCCCGCGAGCTCGAGCGCGACCCCGAGCGCATCGAGCGGCTGTACAGCGAGGTCCGCATCGCCCGGCAGGTCTCCCACCCGCACGTCTGCCGGGTGTGGGACGTGGGGGAGGCCGAGGGGCAGCACTTCCTGTCCATGGAGTACGTGGACGGCGAGAACCTGGCCTCGCTGCTGCGCCGCATCGGCCGCCTGCCGGGAGACAAGGCGCTCGACATCGCGCGCCAGGTCGCCTCCGGGCTGGCGGCGGCGCACGAGAAGGGCGTCCTCCACCGCGACCTGAAGCCCGCCAACGTCATGCTGGACGGCGAGGGCAAGGTGCGCCTCACCGACTTCGGCCTGGCCGGGCTCGCCGAGGCGATCCGCGGCGAGGACCTGCGCTCCGGCACGCCCTCCTACATGTCGCCCGAGCAGCTGCAGGGACGGGAGGTCACCACCCGCAGCGACATCTACGCTCTGGGGCTGCTCCTGTACGAGCTGTTCACCGGCCGCCGCGCGTTCCAGGGCCGCACCCTGGTCGAGCTGGCGCGGCAGCAGCGCGAGGAGCGGCCGCCCGAGCCCTCGCTGTTCCTTCCGGACATCACCGCCGCGGTGGAGCAGACGATCCTCGCCTGCCTGGAGAAGGAGCCGCGCAAGCGCCCGCCCTCGGCGCTCGCCGTCGCCGCCATGCTCGCGGGCCGCGACCCCCTGGAGGCCGTGATCGCCGCCGGCGACACGCCGTCGCCCGAGCTGGTGGCGGCGGCCGGCGAGTCGGAGCGGATGTCGCCGCGCGCGGCTGCGCTGTGCCTGGCGCTGGTGCTGGCGGCGGTGATCGCCGCGCCTGCGCTGCTGCAGCCGATGCACGTGCTGTCGTACGTCCCCGTCCAGAAGTCGCCGGCCGCGCTGGAGGATCACGCGCGGGAGCTGATTGGAAGGCTCGGGCACCGCCCGGCCGTCGCCGACTCCGAGACGGGACTCCAGGTCGACGCAGAGTACTTCCGTGAGACGCGGCGCCACGACCGCTCGCCCTGGCGCTGGGACGCGTTGCGCGCGGGCGAGCCGCCGGTGGTGCAGCTCTGGTACCGCCAGAGCCCGCGCCCCCTGTACGCCCCCCGCTCGCTCGGCACCGTGTCGTGGGAAGAGCCGGCGCAGCTCGTCTCCGGCATGGCCGCGGTCCGCTACGACCTGACCGGCCGGCTGCTGGCGCTCTCGGTGGTGCCGCCGCAGGTGGAGGCGCAGGACGCGGGCGCTGCCGCCACCGCGCCGGACTGGACCCCGCTGTTCGCGGCGGCCCGTCTCGACCCCTCGGCGATGAGACCGGTGCGGCCGCGCTGGAACCCGCCCTTCCAGACGGACGCACGCGCGGCCTGGGAGGGGGTCTGGCCGCGGCGGCCCGAGATCCCCATCCGGGTCGAGGCTGCCGCCTATCGCGGCCGCCCGGTCTGGTTCGAGATCGTCGATCCCTGGACCCGTCCCGAGCGCGACCTGCCGTTCGTGCTGCTGCCGGGCGAGAAGGTCACCCGCGCCGTCTTCCTCCTGCTGATCGTGGGGCTGGCGGCCGCCGGAGCGGTGCTGGCCCGGAACAACATCCGCCTCGGCCGGGGCGACCGGCGCGCCGCCTTCCGGCTCGCGCTCACCCTCGCCGCGCTCGGCGTCGTCGGCTCGATCCTGAGGGCCCACCACGTGATGGACTCCTCGATGGAGCTGGGCCTGCTGGCGCGCGTGACCGGGATGTCGATCCTGGTGGCCGCCCTGGTGTGGCTGTTCTACCTGGCGCTCGAGCCCTACGTCCGGCGCCTGCGGCCCTGGACGCTGGTGTCGTGGACGCGCCTGCTCGGCGGCGGCGTTCTCGACGCCGTGGTGGGACGGGACGTGCTGATGGGGATGGCCTGGGGCTCCGGCTGCGCCACCCTCCTGTTGCCGGTGATCATGTACGTCCCGCGCTGGCTGGGCCGTCCCGAAACCGAGCCGCAGGGGGAGTTCCTGGGCACGCTGCTGGGCCTCCGCCCGCTGCTCGGCTCCGTCCTCGACATGCCGGTGAACGCGACGCTGGTGGGCCTCGGCCTGCTGCTGCTGTTCCTGGTGCTGCGGTTCGTCACCCGTCACGACCTGCTCGCGGCGGGTCTGGTGGTGGCCATCATGGTGGCGGCGGTCGTGGGCAGCGCGTCCGACCAGGGCTGGCTGCTGGCTGCCGCTTTCGGTCTGGCGATCTACGGCTCCTACGTCTACGTCCTGCTCCGCCTCGGCGTGCTGGCGGCGATCACGGGCTGGTGCACGCTGGACCTGCTGGCCGTCCCGCCGCAATCGACGGACGCCGGCAGCTGGACGGCGTCGGCGACGGTGGTGGTGGTCCCCCTGCTGGGGCTGCTGGCCATCGGCGCCTTCCGGACCGCCGTGGGCGGCCACCTCGGGTTGCGCCGATACCTGGGCGGCGACGCGCCGTCCTCCTCGTCGCGGTCCGCCTGAGGGCTCTAGCGCTCGAACACCACCCGGCCGCCGACGACCGTCGTCAGCACCCTCACCTCCTTCAGCCGCTCCGCCTCCACCGCGAAGGGGTCTGGCGAGAGCACCACGAAGTCGGCCAGCTTCCCGGCGGCGAGCGTGCCCTTGTCGTTCTCCTGGAACTCGGCGTAGGCCGCGCCCGTCGTGTAGGCGCGCAGCGCCTCCTCGAGCGTCAGCTTCTGCTCCGGGAACCACCCGCCCGGATGGCGGCCGTCGAGAGTCGCCCGGGTGACGGCGGCGTAGAGCGTCTCCAGGGGGTCGAGCGGGGCCACGTACCAGTCGGTGCCCAGCGCCAGGCGCACGCCGGCGTCCAGGAACGAGCGGAACGCGTAGGTGGTCTTCGCCCGCGCCGTGCCGATCCGCGCCTCGGCCCAACGGCCGTCGTCGATCGCATGGTAGGGCTGGACCGAGGCGATCACGCCCAGCCTGGCGAAGCGGGCGAAGTCCTTCGCCGCCATGTGCTGGGCGTGCTCGATGCGCCAGCGCCGGTCGCGCGGCCCGTTCGCCCGCAGCACGTCCTCGAACAGGTCGAGCACCGTGGAGATCGCCCGGTCGCCGATGGCGTGGATGCACAGCTGCAGCCCGGCGGCGTCGGCGCGGAGGAGCCGCTCGCGCATGCCCTCGAGCGGCTGCATCTCGTCCGAGAGCAGGCCGCTCGTCGTGGGGTCGTCGGTGTAGGGCTCGAAGAAGAAGGCGGTGGTCGAGCCGAGCGAGCCGTCGGCGAAGCCCTTGAGGGCGCCCAGCCGCAGCCAGGCGGAGCCGAAGGCGCGACGCAGCCCCAGCCGGGCCTGGTCCTCCCACTGTGTCTCCAGCGGCGCCGCGTGGACGCGCAGCGTCAGCTCGCCCTTCTCCAGCAGCTCGGCGTAGGCGGCGACCTGCGCGTAGTCGGGGTTCATGTCCTGCACGCTGGTGAGGCCGAGGCTGGCCGCGTGGCGCAGCCCGGCGCGGGTCGTCCGCAGGCGCGCCTGGTGCGTGGGCGGCGGGACCACCTTGTAGACGAGGCCCATGGCGGCGTCCTTCACCACGCCGGTGGGCTCGCCCCGGGCGTCGCGGACGATGGCGCCGCCGGGCGGGTCCTGCGTCTCCCGGGTGATGCCCGCCAGGCGCAGCGCCACCCCGTTCGCCAGGGCCATGTGCCCGTCGTAGCGCTCCACGAACACCGGCGTCCCGCCGGTCAGCGTGTCGACGTCCTGCCGCACCGGCAGCCGCGGGTGCGCGAAGGCCTGGTCGTCCCAGTTGCCGCCCAGCACCCACTCGCCCGGCGCGAGCGTCCTGGCGTGCGCGGCGATGCGGCGGGCGAGCTCCTCGGGCGAGCCGGCGTCCTTCAGCTGCACCTGGGCCAGCCTCGCGCTGCCGTCGAAGAAGTGGAGGTGGGTGTCGTTGAAGCCGGGCAGCACGCGCCGTCCGCCCGCGTCGACCACCCGGGTGCGCGGGCCGCGCCAGGGGTCGATCTCCGCGGCGGTTCCCACCGCCACGATCCGCTCGCCCAGCACGGCCATGGCCTCGGCTTCCGGTCGCGCGCTGTCGCCGGTCCAGACCCGGGCGTGGGTGAGCACCAGGTCGGCGGCGGGCCGTGTGTCGGCGCGCGCGGCGACGGCAGCCAGCAGGAGCAGCGGGATCAGGGGGAAGGAACCGTCGATTGCCATTGTCGCAGCACCTCGTAGAGCAGGATGCCGACGCAGGTGGAGACGTTGACCGAGCGCAGGTCCGGGTCGTGCATGGGCAGCCGCACCAGCCGCTCGTGGTAGCGCTCGCGCAGGCGGGAGGGCAGCCCGACGCTCTCGCGGCCGAACACCAGCACCGTCCTCTCCGGGAAGCGGACGTCCCAGTACGGGCGCTCGCCCTCCGGGCTGGCGAAGAACGGCTCGCCCAGGCGGGGCAGCACCGCCTCGAACGCGTCCCAGCCCGACCAGATGCGCGGCGTCACCCGCTCCCAGTAGTCGAGGCCCGCGCGCCGCAGCTCCCGCTCGCCGAGCGAGAACCCCAGCGGCTCCACCAGGTGCAGCTGCGCGCCGGCGGCCAGGCAGCTGCGGCCGGCGTTGCCGGTGTTCCAGTGGATCTCCGGTTCCACCAGCACCACGTGCAGGGACGGCGGCGCGTCGGTGGCGGGCAGCCGGCGCTCCCGCAGGCGGGCGAAGGCGGCGCGCGTCGAGGAGAAGGCGAGCGTCGCGGGGTCGAGCTCCTCGGGCCGCATCCAGACGCAGGCCTGCACCTCCTCGCGGGCGTGCGGGCGCTGTCCGGCGGCGGCACGGCCCGTGAAGAACAGGTCGAGCACGGGGTAGTCCACGTCGCGCCAGGGGTAGAGGTTCGGCCAGCCGCCGAGGTAGCGCACCTCCTCGACCACGAGGCCGGTCTCCTCGCGGGTCTCCCGCAAGACGGCCTGCTCCGCGGTCTCGCCGAAGTCCACGAAGCCGCCCGGCAGGCCGAAGGAGCCCTTCGCCGGCTCCTCTGCCCTCTTCAGCAGCAGCACCCGGCCGTCCTCGCGCCGGACGAAGACCCCGGCGGCGACGGCGGGATTGAGGTGGAGGTGGAAGCCGCAGGACGCGCACGCGAGCAGCGCGTTGCGGACCTCTACCCCGGCGCCTTCCCCGCAGCGGGGACAGTGTCGGAACGCCTCGGCTGGTTGCAGCGCTGGTCCTCCGTCGCCCCCGCATGGTACCCCGCTTGCGCCGGCGGCCTCGCGGCGGCTCCGTCACCCGGGCGGACGATCACGGGGCGGCCCACTGCGGCTGGTATCATCGCCGGCGGCATGGCCGCGGTGACCGTCGAGGAGGCGTTCGCGTACTGCGAGGCGCGCACGAGGGCCCACTACGAGAACTTCCCGGTGGGGCTCTTCGTGCCGCGCGCGCGACGGCCGTACGTCTACGCTCTGTACGCGTTCGCCCGGGCGGCCGACGACTTCGCCGACGAGCCGATCTACGAGGGCCTGCGCCGGCAGAAGCTCGACGACTGGGAGCGGCTGCTGGAGGCCGCCTACCGCGGCGAGGCCGAAGGCCCGATCTTCGTCGCCCTGGGCGAGACGCTGCGGCGGTTCGCCATCCCGAAGCAGCTGCTGCGCGACCTGCTCTCCGCCTTCCGGCAGGACACCGAGAAGGCGAGCTACGCCTCCTGGGACGAGCTGCTCGACTACTGCCGCCGCTCGGCCAACCCCGTCGGTCGCCTGGTGCTGCTGGTCTTCGAGCAACCGGGCGACGACCTGCCTCCGCTCTCGGACGCCATCTGCACGGCCCTGCAGCTCGCCAACCACTGGCAGGATGCGGCCGTCGACTACGCCCGCGGGCGCGTGTACGTGCCGGAGGACCTGATGCTGCGGCACGGCGTCTCCAGCTTCGACCTCAGCCGCGGCCGGGTGAGCGAGGGCTGGCGAGGGCTGATGGCCGAGCTGATCGGCCGCACCCGCGAGCTGTTCCAGCAGGGCCGGCCGCTGTGCGACCGCGTCTCCCGCGAGCTGCGCTTCGAGATGCGCCTCACCTGGCTGGGCGGCAGCTCAATCCTCGACCGCATCGAGGCGGTGGGCGGCGACGTCTTCCAGCGACGGCCGAGGCACTCGGCCCTCGACAAGGCCGCGCTCGCCTGGCGGGCCTGGCGCTGGCGGCCGGCATGAGCGGGAGCGTCGGCGCCCGCATCACCCGCCGCAGCGGCAGCAGCTTCTACTACGCCTTCCGCATCCTCTCCCGGGAGAAGAGGAGGGCCGTCTTCGCGCTGTACGCCTTCTGCCGGGTGGTCGACGACTGCGTGGACGAGCCGGACGGCGAGGGCGAGGCAGGCCTCGAGCGCTGGCTGGCGGAGGTGCGGCGCTGCTACGCGGGACGGCCCCAGACCGAGCTCGGCCGCGAGCTGGCGGAGACGGTCGCCCGTTTCCCCATCCCGCGGTCCTGCTTCGAGGACGTGGTCGCCGGCTGCCGCATGGACGTCGGCGAGCGGCGCTACGCGACCTGGGACGAGCTGCGCGTCTACTGCGAGCGGGTGGCCTCGGCGGTGGGTCTGGCCTCCATCGAGATCTTCGGCTACGAGGACCCGGCCACCCGGCGCTATGCCGTCGAGCTGGGGCTGGCCCTGCAGCTCACGAACATCCTGCGCGACATCGCGCCCGACCTCGAGCGCGGGCGGCTCTACCTGCCGCTGGAGGACCTCGGCCGCTTCGCCGTCGGCGAGGAGGAGATCCGCGCCCAGTGCCTCCACCCGGCGCCGCCGCGCAGCGCCGCGCTCTCGGCGCTGCTCGCCTTCGAGGCGGACCGCGCTCGCCAGCACTACGCCGCGGCGGCAGCGTCCCTCCCCGCCGTCGACCGCCGCTCCATGCTGGCCGCCCAGATCATGGGCGCCGTCTACCGGGCGCTGCTCGAGGAGTGGGAGAGGCGCGGTCACCCGATCGGCGGCGCCCGGGTCTCGCTGTCGAAACCGCGCAAGGCGTGGATCGCCCTGCGCAGCGTCCCGCGGGCCTGCTGGCGCGCATGAAGGTGGTGGTCGTCGGCGGTGGCTTCGCCGGCTTCGCGGCGGCCGTCCGGCTGCAGGAGCGGCGCCACCAGGTGGTGTTGCTGGAGCGGCGGGGCGTGCTCGGGGGCCGCGCCACCTCCTCGCGCGACAGCGTGACCGGGGAGGACGTCGACAACGGCACGCACCTCATGGTCGGCGCGTACCGCGCGACGCTCGACCTCGTCCGCCGCGCGGGTGCCTGCGACCTGCTGTGGGAGCAGCCCGAACTGCGCCTGGAGTGGGTCGACGAGCGGGGCACGGCGGCGCTCGCCTGCCCGGCGCTGCCGGCGCCGCTGCACCTCCTCGCCGGCCTGCTCGGCCTGCGCATTCCCCTGTCGGTGAAGCTGCAGGCGATCCGCTTCGGTCTCGCCGTCCGGCTGGGGCGCCGGCCGGAGGGTCGCACCCTCGCCGAGTACTTCGCCCACTGCGGCCAGGGATCGCAGGCGCGGCGGCTGCTGTGGGACCCGCTGGCCCTGGCGATCCTCAACGAGGTGCCCGAGCGCTCGGCCGCCGTGCTCTTCCACCGCGTGTACCAGGAGGCGTTCCTGGTCGACCGCCGCGCCTCGCGCCTGGTCTTCCTGCGCCGCGGCTGGGGCGTGCTGCTGGAACGGATCGCCGGCTACTTCGAGGGCCGGGGCGGGCGGGTGGTGCGCGGCGCGCACGCGGTCGGGCTGGAGGTGCGACAGGGCCGGGTGGTCGGCGTGCGTTGCCAGCTCCGGGCCGGGGCGCGCGAGGCGATCGCGGCCGGCGCCCCTGCGACCCCCGCCGTCGAGCCGGCGGACGCCGTCGTCTCGGCCGTGCCGCCGCGGGCGCTTCTGCCGCTGGTCCCGGACGGCTGGCAGGAGCGTCCGCCTTTCGACGCGCTGGAGCGCTTCGGCGCCGCGCCCATCGTCTCGGTCGAGATGTGGCTGGACCGGCCGGTGGTCGACCTCGTGATGGCCGGGCTGCGCGACTGCGAGGTCGAGTGGGTGTTCGACAAGGGCCGGCTGTACGGCCGCAGCGGCGCCCCGCAGCACCTGGCCTTCATCGTGAGCGCGGCGTACCGCAGCGCCTCGAAGACGAACGCCGAGCTGGTGGGCGCCGCCGAGTCGGCGCTCCGCCGCTACTTCCCGGCGATGCGCGCGGCGCGCGTGGAGCGCGCGCTGGTGCTGCGCGACCCCACGGCCACCTTCTCCTCCACGCCGGAGCTGGAGACGGTGCGCCCGGGCCCGCTCTCGCCGGTCGACGGCCTCTTCCTGGCCGGGGACTGGACCGCCACCGGCCTGCCGGCCACCATCGAGGGCGCGGTGAGAAGCGGCGAGGCTGCGGCAAAGGCACTGGGGTCAGGTCTTGTGTCGTAGCGCGTGGTTGCGCGAAAGCCCCTCAAGGACGAAGCTACGCCATTCTGCCGATGCGGTTCGGGAATGCCGGCGGATGCCCACAGGTGAGATGACGATGTCCGAGGATCGAATGGCCCGAGTCGCCTCCCCCGCGCTCGACGAGTTGATCGGGCAGCGGCTGGCCGTCCTGGACGACGGCTTCGTCCGGGTGGTCGACTACATGGGTGGAGACGAGTCGATCGTACAGGCGGCGAGGGTCTCCTACGGCAAGGGGACGAAGCAGCTGCGCGAGGACCGCGGCCTCATCCGCTACCTGATGCGTCATCGGCACACGACGCCCTTCGAGATGTGCGAGATCAAGCTGCACCTGCGGGTTCCCATGGACACCTGGCGGCAGTGGATCCGGCACCGCACCGCCAACGTCAACGAGTACTCGACCCGCTACTCGGTGGCGATCGACGCGGCGCAACGGACGGATCCGGCAGAGTGGCGTCGGCAGTCGCCGGAGAACCGGCAGGGCAGCTCCACGAACCTCGACCTCGCCACGGGACAGGCGCTCTCTGCGCGGGAAGCCCAGCTGCAGGAGCTGGCTCGAGAGGTGTACCAGGAACGGATCACCAGGGGTGTCGCCAGGGAGCAGGCCCGGAAGGACCTGCCCCTGTCCACCTACACGGAGGCGTACTGGAAGGTCGACCTCCACAACCTCCTGCACTTTCTCGAGCTCAGGCTCGACCTGCGCGCCCAGCGGGAGATCAGGGCGTACGCACGCGTCCTCGGCGAGACGGTGGTGCGGGCGTGGTGTCCGGTGACCTGGGAGGCGTTCGTCGACTATCACCTGCAGTCGATGAGCCTTTCCAGGCTGGAGATCGCGGTCGTCCATGCGCTGTCGACGCAGCCCGAGCGCGCCATGGAGGTGGCGCGGGCGTCGGGCCTGCTGAAGTCGGGGGGCAGCCTCGAGCCCACCCGGGAGGGGAAGGAGGTGGGGGAAAAACTCGCCCTGCTGGGATTCGTGGTCCCCTGGTCTCCACCCGGGAGACCAGACTGAGCGCTGGAAGCGGGCGCGGAACGACGAGCGCACTGGCACAGGACGAGCGATGCGGCTATTCCAGGTGAGGGCGGAAGCGGGCGGCTGCCGGCTGGGCGTGTCGAGGGGCGGCGCCGCCGCCGTGCTGCGGTCGCCCCACGAGGGCATC
>Ga0335069_10007291_pt1 | contig 15981 bp, 10 predicted proteins | sample Lox_Sample_11_FD_206714 | JGI IMG/M metagenome (GOLD analysis project Ga0335069, IMG submission 206714) | Soil microbial communities from Loxahatchee National Wildlife Refuge, Florida, United States - Lox_Sample_1.1 | ecosystem: Environmental > Terrestrial > Soil > Wetlands | place: USA... | reverse complement strand
TTCACCGGGGCGACCGAGCGGATGAAGCAGGGGAAATTCGAGCTTGCCGACGGCGGCACGATCCTGCTCGACGAGATCCGCGAGCTCTCCCTGGAGATGCAGGTCAAGCTGCTCCGGGTCCTGGAGGAAAAGAAGTTCTACCGGCTCGGCGGGACAAAAGAGATCAGCGTGGACGTGCGCGTGATCGCGGCGTCCAACAGGGACCTCGCCCGCGAAGCGGAGGAGGGGCGGTTCCGGGAGGACCTGTTCTACCGGCTGAACGTTGCCACGGTCCGCATACCGCCGCTGCGCGACAGGAAAGAGGACATCCCCGACCTGGCCTCCGCGTTTCTTTCCGAGTTTGCCCAGCGCCAGAACAAGCCTGTTCCCTCCCTCTCTCCGGCGGGGCTCGACTACCTCGTGCAGCTTCCCTGGCGCGGGAACGTCCGGGAGCTCCGGAACGCGATCGAGCGCGTCGTCCTGATGAGCAACGTCCCGACGCTCCTCCCCGAGCACTTTGCGTTCCTGAACAGGCAGGAAGGCCAGCCCGCGGCCGTCCCCGCGGACGACGGGAAGGGCTTCCGCCTGGAAATCCGGAACGCGGGCGTCAAGATGAACGACGTCGTGCGTGAGCTGATTCTCAAGACGCTGGACACGGTGGGAGGCAACCAGGTGCGGGCGGCGAAGGCGCTCGGGCTCACCCGTTCAAAGCTGCGCTACCGCATGGAGCAGCTCGGGATTCATCCCGAGCAGCGCAGCTACACGGCCGCGCGGAGCTGAACGCCGTGTCCCCCGTTCCCCCCCACGGAACAGCTCATCGTGCACAGGTGAAGGCGGCGCGCAGCGCGGCTGCACGGCGCCGCACGCCGCGCCGCCGCACCGCTGCCCCCCGCGGCGCCCTCTGGGACGCGGTGCTGGCGTCGCAGGACGGCATCGACGGCGGAACTGCCGTGTGCCGGGGGACGCGGCCCGTCTACGTCAGCGACGGCTTCTGCCGGCTGGCGGGGAAGACCCGGAAGGAGCTCCTGGCGATGCCCGACATCGGCGCCCTCTTTGCGGACGCGGGGAGCCTCGTGCGGTCGCGTGCCGGGGAGGCGCCCTGGACGCGGTGCGAGTTGAACCTGCGGGACAGCGGCGCAGACGTGGAGCTCTCCGTGGGCGGGACCGGCCGCTCCGGCGAGACGGTGTTCGTCATGCGCGATGTCAGCCGCCGGCGCCGTGTGGAGATGGAGCTGCAGCAGTCCGAGGAAAAGCGGCGGGTGCTCTTCGAGGCGGGGAGCGAGGCCATCGTGCTGCTCAGGGAATCCCGCGTCGCGGAGTGCAACGGGAGGGCGTGCGTGATGTTTGCCGCCGAGCGCGCGGGACTCCTGGGCCGTACGCTCCTGGATTTCTCCCCCGTGCGGCAGCCTGACGGGCGCTCGTCCCACATGCGCATGGAAGAGCTGACCGCGGCTGCCCTGGGGGGTGCGCGCCAGACATTTGACTGGCAGTACGCCAGGCACGACGGCTCCACATTCGACGCCGAGGTGACGCTCAACCGCGTTGAACTCGGGGGCGAAGCGCTGGTCCAGACGATGATCCGCGACATTACCGACCGCAAACAGGCGGAAGACGCTCTCCGGAAATACGAGTTCATCGCCAACACCGCCGGGAGTCTCATGACGCTCGTGGACCGTGACTACAGGTACGTGGCGGCGAACAACGCGTACTGCCTGGCCCAGGGGAAGGATCGCGCGGAGCTGATCGGCCGCACGATGAGCGAGCTGTGGGGCGAGGAAGTGTTCCGCGCGACGCTGAAGCCCGCCGTGGACGCCTGCCTGCTCGGCCGCACGGTCAACTACGAGGCGACATTCCGGTTCCCGAGCGACCGGGTGAAGGTGTACGACGTCACCTACTATCCCTACTGGCAGCAGGAAGGGGGATGGTACGTCACGCACGTGGTGGTGGTGTCGCACGACATCACGGAGCGCCGCCTGGCGGAGCAAACGCTCACCAGGGAGGAGTCGCGCCTGAAGGCCAACCTCCGGCTCTCCCAGATGCTCGACGCCACGGTCCGCGAGATGTCCGGCGTGGCGCTGACAGAAGGATCGCGTCTGACCGGGAGCTCCGCCGCGTACCTTGCCACGCTCAGCGAAGACCGGCGGACGGTGTCGCTCCTGCTGCTCACGGAAGGAGACGGGGCGCTCCCGGAGGACCGCGGGGAAGCCCCGCTCCCGGGGGCCGGGCGCTGGGCGGACGCGTTCCGCCGGCGCACGGCGGTCCGCCTGGAGGGGGGATCGGGCCGCAGCGTGGACATCTGGCCGGTGGGCGGGGCGGTTGCGCGCGCGCTCCATGTGCCGGTGATGGACGGCGAAAGGGTCGTCGCCCTCGCGGGGGTGGCGAACAAGGAGACGGACTACACGGATGCGGACGTCAACCAGCTCACGCTCTTCATGAACAGCGTGTGGCAGATCCTGCAGCAGAAGCGGGGGAGGGACCAGCTCCGGTCGGAGCTGGACGAGAAGGAAGTCCTCCTGAAAGAGATCCACCACCGGGTGAAAAACAACCTGCAGGTGATCTCGAGCCTCCTCAGCCTCCAGTCGAACTACGTGCGCGACACGGCGGACGCGGAGATCTTCCGGGAAAGCCAGAACCGGATCCGCTCCATGGCGCTCATTCACGAGAAGCTCTACCAGTCGGGGAGCGTCTCGCGGGTGGATTTTCCGCAGTACGCGCGGAGCCTGGCCACGACGCTCTTCCGCTCGTACCGGTCATCCGAAAGCAATGTGCGGCTCGAGGTGGACTTCGGCGACGTTGCCCTCGGCATCGACGCCGCCGTGCCGTGCGGGTTGATCATCAACGAGCTCCTCTCGAACGCCCTGAAGCACGCATTCCCCGGGGGACGGGGGGGGACTGTGTACCTTGCGCTCCGTGAACAGGGGGGAAAGACGCGGCTGACGGTGCGGGACGACGGCGTCGGGTTTCCCGACCGCCTCGACGTCCGCCGCCCCGGCTCGCTCGGCCTCCAGCTGGTCAACACGCTCGTCGCGCAGATCGGCGGGGTGCTCGAGGTTGATCGAAGCGCCGGCACGGAATTCAGCATCGCGTTCTCCACAACGCCGGCTCCTGCGACACCAGGGGGGCCTGTCGCAGGAACCGTAACATCTGTCGCTGCCACAGCACCACCCGTCATTGCGAGGGGCGCCGAAGGTGGCGCCGCAGGCGCCACCGAAGGCGCCCCGAAGCGCGGTCTTGGCGTCCCGCCGCAGGCGGGACAATCTGATTCCAGGCCCTGAAAGGATTCTTGTCCATGCCTTCAGCAAAGATACTGGTCGTCGAGGACGAGAATATCGTCGCCCGTGACATCTGCGCCCGGCTCGAGCAGTTCGGGTACGATGTGGCGCCCCCCGTCGCGACCGGTGAGGACGCAATCGCGCGGGCCGAGGAGAGCCGGCCCGACCTCGTGTTGATGGACATCATGCTCCGGGGGCGGATGGACGGCATCGAGGCCGCCAGCACCATCCGCGGGCGCCTGAATGTGCCGGTGGTGTACCTGACAGCCTACGTGGACGACAAGAACCTGCAGCGGGCCAAGCTGACCGAGCCCTTCGGGTACCTGCTCAAGCCCTTCGAAGAGCGTGAGCTGCACATCACGATCGAGATGGCGCTCTACAAACACAAGATGGAGCAGCAGCTCCGGGAAACGAATGCATTCAACGAGCTCCTGGTGCAGAGCATCCCGTTCGGCATGGACATCGTCGACATGGAGGGGCGCATCCTTTTCGTGTCGGACAACATGAAAAAGCTCTTCCCTGGAGCGCAGACCGGGATGCGCTGCTGGGAGGTCTACAAAGAGGACCGCCTGCAGTGTGCCGACTGCCCGCTCCTCTCGGCGGAGCGGCTGGAGGCCCCCGTGGCATTAGAGAAATCGGGCATTGTCGGGGGAAAAACATTCGAGGTTACGCACACGCGGATGACGTATCTCGGCGGACCCGCGGTGCTCGAGCTGTTCCAGGACATCACCGAGAAGAAAAGGGTCGAGCGTCAGCTTCGCCAGTCGGAGGACAGGTTTGCGAAGGCGCTCCGCACGAGCCCCGACGCGGTCGGCATCACGCGGATCGCGGACGGCACGTTCATCGAGGTGAACCAGGGCTTCGCGGAGGTGAGCGGCTTCGCCCGCGATGAAGTGATCGGCAAGAGCGCGCTGGCGCTCGGAATTTGGGCTGACGCCTCCCAGCGGGAGATGCTGATCAATGAGCTTCGCACGAAGGGGGAAGCGAGAAATCTCGAGATGAGCTTCCTCAATAAGAGGGGGGAAACCAGGGGCGGGCTCGTTTCCGCGCGCCCGATCGAGATCGACGGCGAGCAGTGCATGCTGTTGGTCATCAGGGACATCACCGACCGCCAGCTCCTTGAGCTGCAGCTCATACAGGCGCAGAAGATGGAAGGGATCGGGACGCTGGCCAGCAGCATCGCCCACGATTTCAACAACATCCTGAACAACATCCTGGGCTTCACGATGCAGCTCCGGAAGCACGCCTCCGATGTCGGGAAGGTCGAGCGGTACAGCCAGACGATCGAAAAATCCGCCGTGCGGGGGGCCGAGCTTTCCGCGCAGCTGCTCTCGTTCGCCCGGAAGGCCCGGCGGGAGACATCACCGGTGGACGTGGCGGAGCTGATTGACGAAATGGCCGCGCTCTGCGTGGAGACGTTTCCTCCCGCGATCGCGGTCCACAAGGTCGTCGCCCGGGGGCTCCCCCATGTGCTGGGAGACCGGAGCGAGCTCTACCAGGTGCTCCTCAACCTGTGTGTCAACGCGCGCGACTCGATGGCCGGCGCCGGCCCCGACGGCGGTCACGTCCTGACGATCGAGGCGGTGATGGGGAACGCCTCGGGCACCGTCAGCCCGGAGCTGCTGCCGGAGCGGGGGGAGCGGAGCATCGAGCTGCGTGTCAGCGACACGGGGAGCGGCATACCGAAGGAGATCCGCGAGCGGATATTCGAGCCCTTCTTCACGACGAAGGAACGGGGGAAGGGGACGGGCCTCGGTCTCTCCGTCGCCTACAACGTGGTGCGGAATCACAAGGGAACCATCCTGGTGGAGAGCGAGGAGGGGCACGGATCCACGTTCAGGGTTTTCCTCCCCCCCGTTCCCGGCGAGGTGTCCAACAACGGCAGAGGCGGCAGGAAGAAGAACTCGGAAGGCGTCCTGATCGTCGATGACGAGGTCGTCATGCTGGACCTCGGGAAGGAGCTCCTGGAGGAGCAGGGATACACCGTCTTCACCGCCCCGAACGGCGAGGCAGCCCTGGAGATCTACCGGGCGAGCAGGGAGAAGATCGACATCGTGGTGCTCGACCTGGTCATGCCGGGCATGGACGGGGGGCAGGTGTACCTGGAGCTGAAGAAAATCAATCCCCAGGTCAAGGCGTTTTTCTGCACGGGGTACATGTCCGACCGGATCATTACCGACCTCCTCGCGGAAGAGAACCTGAAGGCGATTCAGAAGCCGGTCCGCCCCGACGTCCTCATCAAGACCATCCGCGACATCCTGGACGAGCTGCCCGCCTAGACGGTCGCCTCTGCGGGCTCCCGGTGCTTCGCCGCAGCGCGGGTTTCCGGCGTGCCCGCGTGCTTCCCTGCAGACAGCGTAAACCACTCCAGCATCGTCTGCACCCTCTCGGTCTGCGAATTGAGCTCGTTGATCGCCGCCGCCACCTCCTGGAGCCCGTCGGCGGATTGCAGGGCGACCGTCTTGATCGCCTCCGCCGACCGGGCGAGCTCCTGGCTGACCGACTCCTGCCGGTGTGACCCCCCGGCGATATTCTCGACCAGCGCCGCGACTCCGTTCGACAGTTCGACGATCGCTCCCAGCGCCTTGCCCGCTTCGCCCGCGGATGAGACGCCCTCGCTGACCTGCGCAACTCCCCCGGAGAGCTCCCCTGCCGCACTGGCGGTGTCGGACTGAATCTGCCTGATCATCGCGGCGATTTCCTTTGTCGCGCGCGTAGTCCGTTCGGCCAGCTTCCTCACCTCGTCCGCCACCACGGCGAACCCGCGTCCGTTCTCTCCCGCCCGCGCCGCTTCGATCGCGGCGTTCAACGCCAGCAGGTTCGTCTGGTCCGCGATGTCGTCGATCGTCGAAACGATCCCGCCGATCCGTGAGCTCGACTCCTGCAGCGACGTGATGGTGCCGGCAAACCGATGAACGGCGTCGCCGATCTTCCCCATCCCCGCCACGGTGCGGCCGACGACGCCGGATCCGTGCTCCGCCGAGGCACGCGTCTTCCCGGCCGCCTCGGAGGCCATCCGGCTGTTCCGGGCGTTCTCCGTGATCGTGGCCGTGAGCTGCTCCACGGACGCGGCGACTTCGCCCACCTGCGAGGCCTGTTCCTGCGCCCCCGCGGCGATCTGCTCGGTGCTGGCGGAAATCTCCGTGGAGGAGCTGGTCACCGAGCCCATCGCCTCGGCGACGTGCACGAGCGTCTCCCGCAGCCGGCCGATCGTCTCGTTGAATTTTCTGCCCAGGGATCCGATTTCGTCGTCGGACGCCACCTCGACCCGCTGCGTGAGGTCTCCCCCGGCAACCGCTGCTACGACCCCCCCCATCCTCGTCAGGGGCACACCCACATACCTGTTCAGGAAGAACGCAATGGTGAGGAAGATGACAATGACCGCTGCGCCAGCGCAGGCGGCGAGGGCGAGCTGCGTGGACGCCTTTGTCGCGTCCAGCTCGTTCATGGATGCGGAGATCCCGAACAGCCCCACCAGGTCACCGGTGGATTTCCCGTTGAACGTGTCCAGGCCGTACGAGGCGTGGCAGGTGATGCATTCATCCTTGACGGCGGCCGGGGCGAAGGCAAAGACCCTGCGCCCTTCGTCGGTGGCAACGATCGTGTCGAACACGGCGGTTCCCCTGTGTGCCCGGAACTCCTCGAGGGCTTTCCGCTCGAGCACTGCCGTCTGGTCCGTCCCCGCCGCCTCCCCCTCGAGCGCGCGGAAGAACTTGAACCTGTGCGACGTGGCGTACTCTTCTGCGGCCGAGTGGATCATCATCCCCGAGGTGGTTGCGAGCATCTCAAGCCGCTCGAAGTATGCCCGTTCCGTGTTTCCAAGCACCCACGATATGAGCAGCCATCCGGCAAGGAGGATGACGAGCGTGAGGGGCACCGCGGTGACGGCGCCGAGCTTCACTTTCAGTGACAGATTCTTCGCTGTGACAATCATGGCCGTTCCGGGATTTGTCGTGGATCCTCTGTAATGCCTCCGGCTGTCGCAATTCCAATGCCACTGACAGCGATCCTGTTGCACAGGTGGAACAGCGGCAGGGGCACCTCCTGGAGCAGCGTCCGGTCACACGCGAGAGACTGCCGAGCCTGTGCTGGCTGATATTGTGCATGTGGAGAACACCATCCACACCCCTTCTGGCGCCTTCGGGCGCATGGTGTAACCCCCCGCAGAACCGCGGAATACAGCCTCGACAGGCCAATTCACGTCTTTTGCGAGATGGCACGCAGTGTGCGAATCGCTCTGTCGACGAATTGCGGCGGTCGGCCACCGTAACCAGACCAGGAACGACAATGGACAAGCCCGAAACACCCTTCAAACGCTGCTCGATGTGCAGCAAGGAATGGCACACGCGCGAGGATTTCCTTGCGGACCGGTCCATGTACCTGGACGGGTACCAGGTCAATCGCCGGCGGATCGAGGCGGGTCTTCCGCCGGAGGGAATACTCCTGTTCACGCACAAGATCAAGTCGTGCGGTACCACGCTCGGCATTTCAGCGTCGAAGTTCCGTTTCGCCAGGTAGAGAAGAGATGGCAGCGACACTCGTTGTCGGTGACCGGGGGATCGTCACGGGGGACGAACGGCTCCGCGCCCTGGAGTCATGGCTCGCCTCGGTGCTCGGGAGCGTCGCCGACGGCATCGTCACAGTCGACCGGAGCGGGATGGTCACGTTCATCAATCCCGTCGCGGCCCGTATGACCGGTGCGGGGGACAAAGAGGTGACGGGGACGCCGCTCGGCGGCGTTCTGAGAATCTCGCCGGCCGGGAAGGGGGATGAGCTCGCCCGGCGCGTGCGCGCCGCGATCGCGGGAGAAGTGCGGGAGGCGGCGCCGCTCAACTGCACGCTGGTCTCACCCGCGGGCGTGACGATTCCCGTGGAGTGCACGGTGAACACTCTTGCGGGGGCGCCGGGGTGCGCCGGGGGGGCGGTGCTCGTCGTACGGGATATCACAGAACGAGTGAGAGGACAGGAAGCGATTCTTGAGAGCGAGCGGAAGTACAGGGAGCTGTTTGAGAACTCCGCCGAGGGCGTGTTTCATTCCACGCCCGACGGCGTTCTCATCTCCGCCAACTCCCGTCTCGCGCACCTCTTCGGCTACGCGACGCCGGAGGAGCTCATGGCGGGGGACGGACGAAACACCGCCGCGCTCTATGCAGATCCCGGGACGCGCGGGGAGCTGATCCGGAGGCTTGCGGCCGCCGGTACCGTTGAACACTTTGAATTCCAGTCCGCCGGCCGGGACGGGGCTCCCGGCCGCTGGTTCTCGATGAACGCGCGGGCGATCAGGGATGCGAAGGGAACGCTGGCGGGTCTCGAAGGAACACTCCTTGACATCACGGAGAGGATGCGCGCGCTCGAAGCACTCAAGACGCGCGAGGCCCACCTGCGCGCAATCCTGGACAACTCTCCGGACACGGTGTGGCTGAAAGACGCGCGCGGGGTGTACCTTGACCTGAACGCCCGCCTGGCGAAGGAAGCGGGGCGTGAGAACATCGACGCCATCCGCGGGAAGACCGACTTCGACCTGTATGCGGAAAAGGAGGCACGGGCGTACCGTGCCGCAGATGAGGAAGTGATGCGGTCCGGGAGCCGCCTCTTTCTTGATGAGGAGGTCGACGGACAGGGGCAGAAGCACTTCATTGAGACGTTCAAATCGCCGATCACGGACGCAGGGGGAAATGTCATAGGGGTGTGCGGGTTCAGCAGGGACATCACGGAGGCACGGGGAAACGAGGAGCTGATCCGGAAGCTGACACGGGCCGTGGACCAGAGTCCCTCCACGATCGTCATCACCGACACGAAGGGGACGATCGAGTACGTCAATCCCCGGTTCACCGTGCTGACGGGATACACGAGCGCAGAAGCGATCGGGCAGAACCCCAGGATGCTCAACGCGGGAAAGCTCCCCCGGGGGGTCTACGAGGGGCTCTGGAAAACGCTCGCTTCCGGGAAGGAGTGGAGCGGGGAGCTGCTGAACCGGAAGAAGAACGGGGAGCTCTTCTGGGAAAACGCGACCATCGCCCCCGTGCGGGATGACCGCGGGGTGGTGACGCACTACGTGGCGATCAAGGAAGACATCACCAGGCGGAAGGAGACGGAGGCGGAGCTTGCCCGCAGGGCGGAGGACATCCTTCAGGCCAAGTCGCGTGCCGAAGAGCAGGCGATCCGGCTCGGCGTCCAGGCCTTCGAGCTCCGCAAAGCGCGTGAAGAGGCCCTGAAGGCCTCCAAGTTGAAATCTGAGTTTGTGGCGAACATGAGCCATGAAATCCGCACCCCCATGAACGGGGTCCTCGGGATGGCGGGGTTGCTGCTGGACACCGGGCTCAACAGCGAGCAGAGGGAATACGCGGAGATCATCAGGACCTCCGGCGAGGCCCTCCTGTCGATCGTCAACGATATTCTCGATTTCTCGAAGATCGAGGCGGGGAAGCTCGAGCTCGAAGCGATCGATTTCAATCTCCGGGCGACGGTCGAGGAGTCGATCGACCTGGTTGCCATGGGGGCGCGCCAGAAGGGGCTGACGGTGCGCTGCGAGCTGGCCGACGGTGTCCCCGACGCCCTGAGGGGCGACCCCGGCCGGCTGCGGCAGGTACTGACCAATCTCCTCTCCAACGCCGTGAAATTCACGGACCATGGGGAAGTGACGGTAGGCGTGAGTCCGGGAGGGGGGGACAACGGTGTCGCAGGGCTGAAGTTCACCGTCCGGGATACCGGCATCGGCATTTCGGAGGAGGAGCGCTCACGGCTCTTCAGACCCTTCTCGCAGGCCGACGGCTCAACGACGCGCAAGCACGGCGGGACCGGCCTCGGCCTCGTTATTGCCAAGCAGCTCGTGGAAATGATGGGAGGAGAAATCGGGGTCAGCAGCCGGAAAGGAACAGGGAGCGAATTCTGGTTCACCGTCCGGATGCCCGTCTCCTCCCCCGCGGCTCCCGGCGCGGACGGGGGAAGCCGGGCAAGGGAAGCTGAGCCGCTCGAGGGGGGGGAGCGGTCCGGCCCCAGGCGCCTGAGGCGCGTGCTCGTCGCGGAGGACAACCAGATCAACCAGCGCGTTGCCCTGCGCATGCTGGAGAAGATGGGGTACAGGGCGGATGTCGTTGCCAACGGGAAGGAGGCCGTGGAGGCCGTCACGAGACTCCCGTACGATCTTGTGCTGATGGACTGCCAGATGCCCGTGATGGACGGCTTCGAGGCGACGGCATCCATCAGGAAACTGAACGGCCGGGGAGGGAAAACGCTCGTCATCGCAATGACCGCAAACGCGCTGCGCGGCGACCGCGAGCGGTGCATCGCCTCCGGCATGGACGACTACCTCGCCAAGCCCGTCACGCAGGAAGCGCTCGAGAATCTCCTCGCGAAGTGGGATCTCATGCTCACGGAAGCGGACAGGACGTCGCCTGCAGCGGACGCCCCGCAGCCGGGCGACGGCCTCGACCGGGAGAAGATCGCCGAACTGCGCGAGCTCGGGGAGGGCGACAGCCCGGAGTGGCTCGAAACGCTCGTGCGCCATTTCCTGCGCGACACCGCCGGGCGCCTTGCGAAGCTGCACGAAGCGTACGCCGGCAGGGACGCGCGTGCGTTCGAGGAGGTTGCCCATGCGCTCAAGGGAAGCTGCGCGACGCTGGGAGTCACATCGATGAAAGTGACCGCCGAGAGGCTCCAGGCGATGGGGCGGAGCGGGGCGCTGGAGGGGGCGGAGCCGCTGATCGCAGATCTGGAGCGCGCTCTGGCCGTGGCGGAACGCCGCCTGGAAGAGGAGTTGCTGCACAACACGGAGGGGAAGTGAAGGTGCTCCTGGTGGACGACGAACAGGCGATCCGCACGACGGTCGCCGCGGATCTGGAGGCGCTCGGCCACGCCGTGACCACCGCCGCCGACGGGAGGGAGGGATGGCGTGCCTACGGGACGGTGATGCCCTCGGTCGTGATCACGGACATGGTCATGCCGGGGGGACCGGGGGCGGACCTGTGCCGGAACATCCGTGCCGCGAAGCGGACGCGGTACACGTACGTCATCGTGCTGACATCTTCCGGCGGGCATGCACAGTACAGGACCGCCATGGAAGCGGGTGCGGACGACTTTCTGCCGAAGCCCTGCACGCGGGAGGACCTGCGTGTGCGGCTCAGGGTTGCGGAACGATTGTTGCGGCTGCAGGCCGAGGTCCACACGCTCGAGGGGTTTCTCCCCATCTGCTCGTACTGCAAGCAGATCAGGGACGGCGACAGCGCCTGGCATCCCCTCGACGAGTATGTTGCCTCCCGCGCGGGGGGGGCACACGTTGCGGGCGAGCTCTGTCCCGCCTGCACCGCGGCGTACGCGCAGTGCAGTCACTGAACCGATCACGGGAACAGGGAAGGCCACATGGGAGTGATCAACATCGCAGACGTCAGGCCGGACATGGTGCTGGCCGCAGATGTGAAGGATCGCCACGGGCACGTCCTCCTGAAGGAGGGCGAGACGATCACGGACAAGCACGTGAAGATCTTCAAGATGTGGGGAATCACGGACCTGGATGTCCGGGGGGTCGATCAGGCGGTGATCGAGGCCCGGGCCGCCGAAGAGGTCGACCCGGAGGTCCTGGAGGCCGCCGAGCGCGTGGCGCGGGATAAGTTCCGCCACGCCGACGGAGAAGATCCGGTGGTCAGGGAGCTGATCCGGCTCTTCAAACATCATTACATCATGGAACATACTCCGGAGAAGGACCATGCTGACGAGCCCTCGTGACCTGCTGCGTGGATACGTCGAGATCTCGTCGCTCCCCAGGATTCACGCCCGGCTGGATGAGGCGATCAACAACCCGCGCAAGTCGATGGCGGACATCGCGAAGATCATCCGGGAGGACGCGGGGCTGAGCGCGAGGCTGCTCAGGATCGTGAACAGCGTGTTCTACAGCTTTCCCTCCAAGGTGGAGACGATCACGCATGCGGTCACGATCGTGGGCACGCAGCAGCTCGGCGCCCTGGCGCTGGCGACATCGGTGATCGACCTCTTCAAGGGGATCCCGAAGGAGTTCGTGACGATGGAGTCGTTCTGGCGGCACAGCGTCGGGTGCGGTCTCGCGGCCCGGACGCTGGCCACGTTCCGGCGCGAACCCAACGTGGAGCGGCTCTTCGTCGCCGGCATGATGCACGACATCGGCCGCCTGGTCATGTTCACCAAGGCGGAAGACCTGAGCCATGAGACCATCCTCCGCTGCACGCAGGAGAAGATGATGCTGTACGACGCCGAGCGGGAGATCATCGGGTACTCGCACGCGGCGATCGGGGGGTCGTTGATGGAGCTGTGGAAGCTGCCGATCAGCCTGGAGGAGGTGGTCCGCTGCCACCACGACCCGTCCACGGCGGTGCACTACCCGGTGGAAGCCGCCATCATCCACGTGGCGGACATCATCGCCCACGTGATGCAGCTCGGGAGCAGCGGGGAACACTACGTGCCGCCCCTGGACAAGGGGGCGTGGAACCTCCTGGGGTTTACCGAGGGGATTCTCCGTGCGACCATTAAAACCGTCGAGCAACAGTACGACGATGCAATTGACTCAATGGGAGTGAACAGGCGGTCATGAGCGAATTCCTGGAACTGGTGGAACACCTGCGGGAGACCGAGATCCGCGTCAAGCGGCTCGAGGAGGTCAACCGCTGGGTGCTGGATTCCCTCGACCTGGTGGCGTCGCTGGGGGACTTCCACAGCCGCGTCAATGCGGAGCAGGACGATGCGGGGATCCTGGCGGCCACGCGGGCGCATCTGAACCGGCTCTTCGCCTTCCGTGCGATCGCGTTTCTCACGGTGAGCGAGACCGACTTTGACTTTGCGATGATCGACTGCGAGCCGGAGGCCGACGCCGCGCTCCTCCAGGAGGAGGTCGACCTCCAGGTGGGCGAAGGGACGTTTGCCTGGGCGCTGAACCAGAACCGCTCCGTGCTCGTGCCGGCCAGGAACTACGGCAACACGCTGGTGCTCCATACGCTCGCCACGCACTCGAAAGTGCTGGGAATGTTCGTGGGTGTGCTTCCCGAGGAGGCGCTCCAGGTGACCGACGCCTCGCTCAATCTCCTCTCGATCATCCTGCTGAACTGCGCGAACGCCCTGGAGAATGCGGCCCTGTACAGGCGGATCAACGACCAGAACCGGGTGCTGGAGCAGACGGTGAAAGAGCGCACGGCCGATCTGGAGCTGGCGCTCCAGCGGGCGGAGGTGGCCAACGAGGCAAAGCGCCAGTTCGTGGCGAACATGAGCCACGAGATCCGCACGCCGATGAACGGCATCATGGGCCTGGTCGGACTGCTGCTCGACACGCCGCTCGGCGCGGAACAGCGCAAGTACCTCACGATCATCGAGACGAGCAGCAAGGCGCTCCTTGCCGTCATTAACGACATACTCGACTTCTCGAAGATCGAGGCGGGGAAGATGGTCCTGGAGGACATCCCCTTCTCGCCCCGCGATGCGGTGGAGCAGGCGGAGCGCCTGCTGAACGTGAAGGCGGCCGAGAAGGGGATTGACCTTGTCGGGCGCGTCGCGCCGGATGTCCCCCTGCTCGTGTCGGGAGACCAGATGCGGCTGATGCAGATCCTGACAAACCTCGTCGGCAACGCGCTGAAGTTCACGGAGAGGGGGAGCGTCACGATCGACGCCGAGCGCGAGGCGGACTGCCCCGGCGGGTCCGTCCTCCGGTTCACGGTCACGGACACCGGCATCGGCATTCCCCCGGAAGTCCAGCCCGCGCTCTTCCAGCCGTTCTCGCAGGGGGACGGATCGGCGACGCGGAAATACGGGGGGACGGGCCTCGGACTGACGATCTCCCGGCAGCTCGCGGAGCTGATGCAGGGGACGATCGGGTTCACCAGCACGCCCGGGCGGGGGAGCAAGTTCTGGTTTACCGTGAGGGTCGGGAACGTCGACTCTGCCGCAGTCCGGAAGGGGAGCGCAGCGCGCGGCGCGGCGGGACCCGCGGCGCAGGTGCCGAAGGGGACGAAAGTCCTCGTTGTCGAGGACAACGAGGGGAACCAGACCGTGGCCCGGCTCATGCTGGAGAAGCTCGGGTGCGTCGTGGACATCGCCGTCAACGGGCGGGAGGGGGTGGTGGCGGTGGGGAAAAAAGAATACAACATCGTGTTCATGGACTGCCACATGCCCGTGATGGACGGGCTGGAGGCGGTCCGGGCGATCCGCGCGGCGGAGGCGAAGGAACGCCGCATCCCGGTGATCGCGATGACCGCCAACGCGATGCAGGGGGAGAAGGAGAAGTGCCTGGCTGCCGGGATGGACGACTACGTCACCAAGCCGGTCATGCTCCGCGCGCTTGAGGAAGCGCTCTCCCGGTGGGCCGCGTGCCCGGCCGGGGATTCTCACGGGCCGGCCGCCGATCCGGCGCCGGTGGAGGCCGCACCCGCCCCGGCGGCGGGAATCGACTGGGCCAGGCTCCGCTATCTCCAGGACCTGAGCCGGAAGCGGGACCCGTCGATGTTTACCGATCTCGTCCGGGGGTTCATCGCCGACGCCCCGATGCGCATCGCGACGATGCGCGACGGGCTGGCGCGCGGTGACGCGGAGGCGGTGTTCCAGGCTGCCCATTCGCTCAAGGGGCTGAGCGGGAACCTGGGGATGACGTCGATGCTCGGGCTGTGTGAAACGCTGCAAACGATGAGCGCCGAAGGATCGATTGACGGGGCCGGTTCCTCTCTGGATCGTCTGGAGCAGGAATTTCAGGAGGTGAGGTCTGCGCTGGAGGACACATATCTGCAGAAGGAAGGCCGTGCATGAAAATTCTCATCGCTGAAGACGACGAGCCCTCGCGCCTGGTGCTCATCGAGCGCCTGCGGAAGCTGGGGCACACCGTCACCGCGTGTGTGGACGGGAAGCAGGCCTGGGAGTCGTTCCTGGCCTCGCCGCCAGAGGTGGTGATCACCGACTGGATGATGCCGGTGATGGACGGGCTGGAGTTCACCCGGAAGATACGCGAGGTGGCGCGGCCGGGGTACACCTATGTCATCATACTGACCGCGCTCGACGCCCGGGTGGGATACTTCGAGGGGATGAGCGCGGGGGCGGACGATTTCGTCACGAAGCCGTGCGACATCGTCGACCTCAACATGCGGCTCCGCGTGGCGGAGCGCATTCTCTCGCTGCAGACGGAGGTGGAGCAGCTCCAGGGGCTCCTCTCGATCTGCCCGCGGTGCAAGCGGATCAGGGACGATCACGGCGAGTGGCACTCGGTCGAAGAATTCTTCACCGAGCGGACCGACGCCCACCTCTCGCACGGCATCTGTCCTCAGTGCTACGCGACGATCGTGAAGCCGGAGATGGAAGAGCTGAAGCGGCAGAAGTCCGGGACGTAATCAACGCGGGGCGTACCCCGTGTGAGGAAGGGACGTATGGATTCTGCAACGACAGAATATGTTCCCAGGATCGTCGTGGCCGCCGACGGCCTCTCGGCGTCCATCGCGGTGGACGACGGGGCGCCGGCGCCGCCGGCGGAAGAGGTCGCGCGCGCGCTGCAGCAGGCCGGCGTGACGTTCGGCGTATCGCAGGAGGCGGTCGCCCGGGTCGCCGCGGGAGGCGGCCGCGGGAATCCCCTCCGTGTCGCCGCGGGCACGCCGCCGGCACCGGGGGCCGACGGGTACATCGAGTGGTGTTTTCTTCCCGAGCCTGCCGTGAAGGCGCTCTACAGGAATGCCGTCGCGGGGCAGCGGCTGGCCGTCGTGCATCCCCCGGAGCCCGGGACGCCGGGTGTCTCCGT
>Ga0335069_10007290_pt1 | contig 15982 bp, 13 predicted proteins | sample Lox_Sample_11_FD_206714 | JGI IMG/M metagenome (GOLD analysis project Ga0335069, IMG submission 206714) | Soil microbial communities from Loxahatchee National Wildlife Refuge, Florida, United States - Lox_Sample_1.1 | ecosystem: Environmental > Terrestrial > Soil > Wetlands | place: USA... | reverse complement strand
GCGCCTGGCTCATGGATTCCGTGCCGCCGGCGATGTGCAGGTCCGCGTCGCCGCATTGGATGTTCTGGTAGGCGTTCACCACCGCCTGCAGCCCCGAGGAGCAGTTGCGCTGGACCGTGTAGGCGGTGGTTTCCTTCGGGATGCCGGCGAGCAGGGCCGCCACCCGGGCCACGTTGGGCGCGTCCGAAAACTGGCCCACGCAACCCAGGATGACCTCGTCAATCTCGGAGGGTTTCAGGTTGTTGCGTTTGATGAGTTCCTTCATGACCGTGGCGGCCATGTCCTGCGGCGTCACGTCCTTCAAGGCCCCGCCCAGATTGCCGATGGGCGTCCTGCCCCCGTCCACGATGACCACGTCTTTCATGAAAAACCCCTTTTCACCACAAGTCCCCTTCGGGGACCACAAAGTTCACGAAGTTTAGGATAAAAATATTTGCCTTACTTCGTGCACTTCGTGGCGCCGCAGGCGCCCGTGGTAAATTATTGTTTTAGTTTCGCTTTTTCTTCTTCCACTAAAAGCCGCCGCAGCATCTTGCCCACCATGTTCTTGGGAAGCGCTTCCCTAAATTCCACTTCCTTGGGGACCTTATACTTGGCCAATTTCCCCTTGCAGAACTCAATGATCTCCTGGGGGTTGGAGGTTTGGCCCGGTTTCAGCACGATATAGGCCTTGATCTTGTCCACCAGCTTCTCGTCGGGCACGCCGGCCACCACGCAATCCAGCACCTTCTCGTTTTGGAACAGCACCTCTTCCACATCGCGGGGATACACGTTCTCGCCCCCGACCTTCACCATGTCCTTCTTGCGGTCCACGATCGCGAAGAACCCGTCCTCGTCCATGTAGCCGATGTCGCCGGTGTAAAGCCAGCCGTCCCGCAACACCATTTTGGTTTCTTCCGGGTGGTTCCAATAGCCCTGCATGATCTGGGGGCCCTTGATGACCAATTCACCGGTCTCCCGGACGCCCATTTCCCGGGTGCCGGTTTCCACGTCCATGATCTTGGCGTCCGTGCTGGGGAAGGGCAGGCCGATCATGCCCAGCTTGCGCTTGCCGTAAACCGGATTGCAATGGGTCACCGGCGAGGCTTCCGTCAAACCATAACCTTCCACCAGTTTGCCCCCGGTCAGGGCCTCGAATTTCTTTTGGACCTCCTGGTGCAGGGGCCCGGCCCCCGAGATGCAGGCCTTGATGCTGTGGACGTTGTACTTGCCCACGTCCGGATAGTTGTTGATGGCCACATAGATGGCCTGCACGCCCGGGAAAAGGCTGACCTTGTATTTGTCCACGGCCTTCAAGACCTGCACCACGTCGAACTTGGGCACCAGCACCATGGAAGCCGCCATGGAAATGGCGAAGGTCATGCCCGCCGTCATGCCGTAGGAATGGAAGATGGGGATGGCCAGCATGAAGACTTCCTTCCCCTCGGGCAAACCCGGGAACCAGGATTTGCACTGGTAGGCGTTGGCCACCATGTTGCGGTGGGTCATGATGACGCCCTTGGAAACCCCCGTGGTGCCGCCCGTATATTGAAGCAGGGCCGTCTCGTCCATCTTCAGGGGCTTTCGCGCCGGCGTGGCGGGGCTCTTCTCCACTTCCTTCCGGAAGGGACGGAAGAGGGTTTCGGCGGGCCATTCCACCCAGGTCTTTTCCTTCTTGGCCTTGATCGGATAGATCCACTTGAGGGGGACCGGGAAATAATCGTTGATGCGGGTCACCCAGACGCGCTTCAACGAGCAAGCGGCCGCCACTTCCCGCAGGATGGGCACGAAGCGGTCCAGGGCCACCACGTGCTGGGCGCCCGAATCCTTCAACTGATGTTGGGTCTCGGAAGCCGAATTGAGGGGGTTCAGTTGGGTCAGGATGGCCCCGGCGCGCAGCACCCCGAAAAAGGCGATGACCACCTCGGGGCAGTTGGGCAGGTAAAGGGCCACCCGCTCGCCGGGCTTCACGCCTTCTTCCAGCAAAAGGTTGGCGAATTGGTCGATTTTGCGGTTCAGGTCCGAATAAGAAAAGGTGGCGCCGAAATAATGCAGGGCCGCGTGCGAGGGGTATTGGGCCGCCGTTTCGTCCAAAATCTCGGGAAAGGATTTCTCGGGGTAAGTGAGGGTCCGGGGAACCCCCTCGTCATACGAGGCCAGCCAAGGTCTCTCAGGCATGTGTCGCTCCCGGGTCGTTGAGAAATCCTGCACTTTTAGTGTATGCCTCCCTTCGGGCCCTGTCAAACCAGGAGCCCCTTTTTTAACCGGCCATGGGAAGCCGGGCCGGTTTGTGGCAGAATGGTTCCGTTCAGGTCATCTCGTGGAAAGCGGGTTCGCTTGACGCCCCTCATCCTTCTTCTTCTATCCCAGGAATTCAGGCGGTACCTGCTCCAGGGGCGGGTGTCGCACGTGGCGCAATTCTCCGGCGAGGGCGTGGAACTCACCCTCTACCACCCGGACCGTCGGATCTTTTACCTGACCGCCGTCTTGACGCCCCAAAAACCCTTCCTCTTCATGGCCGCGCAAAAACGCGCCGCCATGTCCAAACCGCCTAATTTCTGCCGGTCCCTGCGCAAGCACTTGGACTACGCCCAAGTGGCCGAGATCGAGCAGGAACTGGGCGAGCGGCTCTTGACCCTCCACCTCAAGACGCCCCACGGCCTCTACCGGCTGATCTTCGAGGGGCTGTCCAAGTACCCCAACTTGATTTTGGTCGGGCCCGACGGGCGCATCATCAGCGCCATGCGCTACAAGAATGAGGCCGAAAGGCCCGTGGTGCCCCAAACCCTCTACGCGCCGCCGCCCCAGCCGTTGGAAAAACCCAACTTCTGGACCTTGGACGAGGCCACCTTCCAAAAACTTTGGGACGAGGCGGGCAGGCCCCCGCTGGGTCCCTGGCTCAAGACCCAGTTCCGCGGCTCGGACGCCGAATTGGCCGCCCACTTGGAAGGCTTCGGCCCCGAGGCCTTCGCGAAGTGGGTCGCCCTGCGCCAAAGCGTCCAGGAAAAGGGATGGGAGCATTTTCGCCTGCTGGCCGAGCCCGCGCCGGCCCTCAAGCTTTTCGCCCCCTCGGGGGGCGTCCTTTTCACCAGTCCCTCGGAAGCCGTGGCCGAATGGTTCCTCTTGGAAAACCACAAGCGGTTATTGGCCCAGGAAAAAACCGGCATCGAATCCGAGATCAACAAGGCGCTCAAGCACGAGAAGAAAATCGCCGAGAAATTGAAGAAGGACCGGGTGGAAGCCGAGCGGTCCGACCAATACCAATGGTGGGGCGAGCTGCTCATGGCCCAACTGCATAAACTCAAGCCCCACCAAACCAGCGTGGAATTGGAGGACGTGGTGCGCGGCGCCCCAGGACCCGTGACCATCCCCCTGGACCCGGAAGCCACCCCCCTGGTCAACGCCCAGCGCTTCTTCAAGAAGGCCCAAAAGGGCTCCCGGGGCCTGGCCCTGGTTGAAAAGCGGGAAAAGGAAATCGCCGAACGGACCCTGCAGCTTAAATCCGCCCAACGCAGCCTGCCGGCGCTTCAAACCGTCGAGGAAATCCGAAAGGCGCGGCTGGAGCTTTTCCCCGTGAAAAAGGAAATCCGGGAAAAGGCCGTAAAACCCAAGGAACCCAAGGTGCCCACCCCCAATATCCTTCGGGAAAAGCTCAATTCCCAATTCGAACTTTGCGCGGGGACCTCGGCCATCGCCAACGAATACGTGACCTTCCAATTGGCCCAACCCGAGGACATCTGGTTCCACGCGCGCGACCTGCCGGGCTCCCACGTGATTTTAAGGCGCCTGCGGCGGGACGCGGTGGTGACGGACGCGCTGATCTTGAAGGCGGCCCAAGTGGCCGCCACCCACAGCAAGGCCCAAACGGGGGCCAAGGTGACGGTGAGTTATACGGAAAAGAAGTTCGTGAAGAAAATTCCGGGCGCCCCCGCGGGGATGGTCAGCATGAGCAAGGAACGCAGCATCCTGATCCAGCTCTAGGCCCGGGTGACTCCGGTTTATTGGACCGTCGGAATCTCCGGCGAGGGCTGGGCCACTTCCATGGGCACCAAGGAGGTGGGCGGCGTGGGCGTGGGCGCCTCGGGGATGCGGGGCGGGAACAAGCCCGGCGAGCCCATGTCGGTGGATTGAAGGGTCACGGGCTGGAAATTCGCCTCCACGGTGGCCCGCTCGCTGGGCGATTGGGTGGTGCCGGCGCTGGCCACCCCGGGGGTGGTCTGGGCGGCCTGCTTTTGCTTCTCCAGCTTCGCCAATTGGTCGGCCTGCTGTTTGCTCAAGAGGGGCTTGCGGATCTGGTCGATGTGGTCCTTGGCGGCTTGGTCCGACGGCACCAGTTCCGAGTATTTTTCCCACTGGTAGAGGGCCTTGCCGGGTTCTTCCTCGCGCTCGTAAATTTTGGCCAAGGATTGGTGGGCCCGGGCCTGCTCGTCATCGGACTGTAGGATCGCCAGGTATTGCTTCTTGGCGCCGTCCCAATCCCGGACACTCTCGTAATAATCCGCCAATTTGTAATGGGCGTCGATGTCCGCGGGGTTGATGTCCACGGCGGCCTTATACTCGTCCAAGGCCCGGTCCTGTTGGCCCGAGGCCGCGTAGGTGTCCGCCAACTTGGTCCGGGCCCCCGCCGACATGGGGGCGTCGATCACGGCCTGGCGGTAGTAGGCCAAAGCCTCATCCTGGCGCTTCAAGGCCGCGTAGGAATCCCCCAGCCGCTCGTTGATCTGGGCGTTGTCCGGGAAAAAACGCACGGCCACCTTCAACTCGGTCACCGCCATGTCGTAACGTTGGGTGTCGAAGTAAGCCATGCCCAGGTTGTAATGGGCCGACCCGAAATCGGGGTTCACCTGCAGGGCCTTCTTGGCGTAGAGAACCGCGTCGGGGAAATCCCGCTTTTGGAGGTACACGTAGGAAAGGTTGCTCAAGGCCGGGAAATAATTGGGTTGGACCTGGAGGGCCTTCTTGAACTGGGTCAGGGCGTCGTCGATTTGGTTCTTGTCGGCATAGAGGCGGCCCAGGTTGGTTCGGGCTTCCACGTCATAGGGGTTCAGGTTGACGGCCTCTTCCAGGTAACGGATCGAGGTCTCGTTTTTCTTGTCCCGGGCATAAACATTGCCCTTATCCAGGTAAAACTGGCTGGTGGGCTCGGCCCAGAGGGTTTCCCCCAGGGCGAAAACCAAGAAAAGGCCAAAAACCACCGCTCGCGAACGAAGGGACATGCCCTCTCCTCGACTTAAGGATTTCAGGAAAAAACCGGGTCTTTACCGCGCGGGCGGCAAGTCAAACGATTTTAGGCCAGGGCCCAAGGGCCGTCAACGGACAAAGGCGGGCGAGCCCTTTCTTAAAGGGATTTAAGGGCTTCCCGCCGGATGGCCCCAAGAAGCGCGCCTGTCTTTGCCGCCGAGGGTGACTCCGCGTAAAGCCTCAAAAGCGGCTCCGTACCCGAGGCCCGTGCCATCACCCAACCATCCTTGAGATCGAACCTTACCCCGTCCAGGGCTTGGACCCCCGTGATTTTCTCCCCCGCCACGCTCAAAGGCGGCGCCTTTTTCAAACGGGCTAAAATCCTCGCTTGGTCCGCGGCGGGCACGTTTTCCAGGTCCAGGCGGTCCGAGAAATAGGGCCCAAAGCACTTTTGCACGAAGTCCACGGCCTCGCCCACGGATTTTTTCATCGCCACCAAGGCTTCCAGGATGAGCAGGGCCGAAAACAAACCGTCCCTTTCGGCCAAATGGCCCTTCACCGCGATGCCGCCGCTCTCCTCGACTCCCAAAAGCACGTCTTCCCTCAACATGATTTCGCCGATGTATTTAAAGCCGATGGGGGTCTCGTAAAGGGGGATGTCCCAGGCCCGGGCCATGCGCGACAACATCCGGGTGCCCGAGACGGTCTTGACCACCGCGCCCCTCATTCCCCGGTTCACCCAGAGGTGGTAAAGCAGGATGCCATGCAGGCGGTGCACATGCACATAGCGGCCCTTGCCGTCCATCACGCCCACCCGGTCGCCGTCGCCGTCGGTGGCGAAACCAAGGTCCGCCCGGGCGCGCCGGATGGCTTTCGTCAAGGGCGCCAGTTGGGGGCCGATGGGCTCGGGTTGCCGTCCGCCGAAAAAAACGTCCCTTTCCCCCGCCACGGTCGTCACTTTGGTTTTTCCGCCCGCGACCAAGGACTCAAAATGCCTCTCCCCCACGCCGTGCATGGAATCAAAAACGACCTTAAGGCCGGCCTTGCGGATGGCCCGAAGGTCCACCAAAGCGCCGATCTTTTTCAGGTAAGGGGAAAGCCAGTCCGCCGCCGGAAGCTCGGCCGGAGGGGGCTCGGGGACATGGGCCGGGATATTTTTCTCGACCGCCCGGGTGAAGGCCTCCGGCGCCGAGACCCCCGGCCAGACCTTGACCTTGAAGCCGTTGTAGGCGCCCGAATTGTGGCTGGCGGTGATCATGACGCCCGCGTCGGCCCTTTGGTCCCGGACCGCCAGGGAAAGCGCCGGCGTGGGAAGGATCCGGTCCGACAGGAGGACCCGGTGCCCCAGGCGCGCCAAGGTCCGGGCCGCTTCCCGGGCGAAAAGATCGGAGTTGAAACGCCCGTCGAATCCCACCAGAACCTTGGCGCCCTTCTGGGGACGAAGCGACCGGCCCAGCCCGAAGGCCGCGCGGCGCACGTTGGGGAAGGTGAAGGTGTCGGCGATCTTGGCGCGCCAGCCGTCCGTCCCGAAGTGGATTGGATCGCTCATGAAAGGGGTTTCTCCCAAGGGGTCGCTAAAGGCGGCTCAATATAACACAAGACCCGTCACCGAATAGGCCGGCAGGGGGACGGCCAATCCCTTCTGCGGGTTGAAATGCGCTTGATAGGGCGGGATGGATTGGGTGGGAAAGGGGCCCCCTCCCGGCTCGGCCTTTTCGCCGTTGAAGGAAACCTGCGTGTCGTTTAAGTCCTTGCCCGAAAGCACCCAGCCCATCAGGCGGCCCTTGGGTTGGAAGCCCCCCAAATCAAAGGTGAGGGTCCGGGGCAATCCATCCTCATTGACCAGGATCAGCCCCACTTCCCCGCCCGAGAAGAGGCTGGCGTAAACCTTGACTTGGGGATCCGAGCTGGTGGCGCCAATCAGTTGGCTGCCAAAGGCCCGCTGGTAGAGGGCGTAAGTGTAATAGGTGGCCCGAGGCGCCCCCTCCACCGCCGAGGGGTCCCCGGAAGCCAGCATGGCGTGGTCCCCACCTAATTTTTTATCCAGGCCGTTCTTCCAGTCCCAGAAATCCGCGGCCGCGTAGCCGGCCTTCAAGCTTTCCCCCAGCACCTCGGCAGTGAAGACGCCGTTCAAAAGCTCCGTGGTCTCGGGCGGCGTGGCGTTGACCAGGTTGAACTCGGTCAACGCCACCGGGATTCCCTTTTCGGAAGGCGCGTATCGGTCGATCATCTGGTCCAGGGCGGCCTTGGCGTCCGCCAGCTTATGCAGGTTGGACAAAAAGGCCTCGTTGGAGGGATGGGTATAATTGTTGGAGGCGTCGAAGGGCCACATAAAATATTGGTGCAGGATGAGGAAGTCGGCCTTGCCCTTGAGCTGGGGCAGAAGGCCCTTCATCCACCAGTGATAGCCCGTCCAATCGTCCCCGCTGTCGGTGTCCACGCCCACGGCGCCGATGAAGATGCCGGGATCCACCTGGCGCATGGCCGCGGCGATCACCTGGAAATCCTTGCCGTACATTTCCCCCGTCAATTGGGGCTTGCCGTCCATTTTGTTGCCCTCTTCCCAGGGCCCATAGACCTCGTTGCCGATCTCCCAATAGCGCACCTTCCAACCCTTTTGCACGTTGCAGTAACGCACCCAACCCGCCGCCAAATCCGCCGCTTGGGCAAGACCCCAATAGCGGGCCGCCGCGTAGTTCACCGTGAAGATCGGCTCGGCGCCGGTGGCTTGGCAAAAAGCCATGAAGTCGTCGGTGGAGACCGCCCAGGCCTGGTTGAGGTTCGAGACGTCGTTGCCGTCATGGTCCCGGGGATGGGCCGAGTAATCCCCGTTCCAAAAATAATTGTCCGAGGTGCTGCCTCCGGGCCAACGCCAAAAACGGATGCCCGCCTCCTTGGCCTTTTCCAACTGTTCGGGAGCGTTGAAGAACTGCTTGCCGCTCCAGCAGGCCGTGTTCACGCCGAATTGGAAGGGCGTGACGGGACGAAGGACCGTGGCCGGGGCCAAGCCGATTTGGACCTTGGGCCCGTAAGGGAATTTCCAAGGCTTCCCGCTTTGGTCGAAATCCGGCGCCGCCTTGGAATAAGCCGCGCCCAGGAAATTTTGGAAGGGTTTGTCCGCGGGCGCGGCCCCGAGGGGCGCGGCCGCCAAAAGAGCCGCAAACAGCCAATACAGTTTCATGGGGAGCCTTTCGGTGGAATGGACCCTTATTTTATCAGAAGAACTTCACCCATACCTCGCCGGCCTCAATCCGGGTGGGATAAGTGGCCAATCGAAGGTCCGGGTCGCTCAGGCATTCCCCCGTGCGGATGTTGGAATGATAGCCATGGGCCTTGCAGACAATCTCGTCGCCGAAACAATTGGCCGGGTCTAGGACCACCTCGGCATGGGGGCAATAAATGCCGGTGGCGAAGACTTCCGCCCCCCGGCGGTGCAGCAGGATGGGCATGGCGCCCACTTCCACCTCGACGGACTTGCCGTCCGCCAGTTGGTCGAGGGGCGCCGCCTTCCGGTAGCCCGCCTCCATCAACAGCGCCCCAAATCGCCCAGCACGATCCCCTTTTCGGGGCTGTGGTCCGCCCGTGCCTTTTGGCCTAAAATCGCCTCGTCCAATTCCACCGAAGGGCCCACCTTCACCCCATCCCAAAGGACGCTCTTGGAAATCCGGGCCTTTTCGCCCACCCGGCAGCCCGCGCCCAAAACGCTGAAAGGCCCGACCCGCGCGCCCTTTTCCAGGACGCAACCCGCCCCCAGGATGGCCGGCCCCAATATCTTGGCGCCCTCGGCCAGCTTCACGCCCCGGCCGAAATAAGCCTTCCCTTTTTTGCGAAACCCTACGGGCAGGGGAAAGGCGCCCTGAAGAATGTCCCAATGGGTGGTCAGGTACTTGCGCGGGGTCCCGATATCCTGCCAATAGCCGTCCCAAACATAACCGTGAAAGGGCGCCTTCGATTCCAAAAGCGCGGGAAAAAGGCCCCGCTCCGCCGAATAGGGGGTTTTGGGGGGGATGAGGTCAAAGACCGAGGGCTCAAAGAGGTAAACCCCGGCATTGATGGTGTCGGTGACGGCTTGCTGGCGGGTCGGCTTCTCCAGGAAACGGGTAACACGTCCCTGCTTGTCCAATAACACCAAGCCATAAGCCGTGGGATCTTCCACCCGAACCAACCCCAAGGTGGCTCTGGATTTTTTATTTCGGTGGAAGGCGATCATTTTGGCCAGCGGCAAATCCGTCAGGATGTCGCCGTTCAAAACCACCACCGCACTTCCCTTCACGAAGCGCTCGGCGTTCTTGATGGCCCCGCCCGTTCCCAAGGGTTCCTTCTCGAGGGCGTAATGGATCCGAACCCCCAGTCGGCGGCCGTCCCCATAAACTTTCCGGATGGCCCCGGGCTTATAACCCACCGAAAAGGCGATTTCCCTAACGCCCGCCTTTTTCAATTGGGCGATGGGGTAATGCAGGAAGGGCGCCCCGCAAAGGGGCACGATGTTCTTGGGGATGTGGTCGGTGAGGGGCCTCAGGCGCGTGCCCTGCCCGCCCACCAGGATGATGGCTTTCATTCAATACCCGGTCCTGCGGTAATAATCGACGGTTTCCCCCAACCCCGCCGCCAGGTCGACCTTCGGCTCCCACTTCAACTCGGCTTTGGCGCGGGAAGGATCCAGCACGCTCTTTTGAAGGTCGCCCAGCCGGGCCACGGTCTTCTTGGGGGGCTTGGCGTAACCGGTGGCCTTGGCCAGGGCCTCGAAAAGTTCCAGGGTGCTGGTGCCCCGGCCGGTGCCGATGTTGAAGACGGCGTTCTTGGCGTGGTCCAGCGCCAGGAGGCTGGCCCGGGCCACGTCCTTCACGTAGACGTAATCCCGCAGGTGGTAGCCATCCCCGAAGATTTGGAAGTCCCCGCCGGTCAGCATGCCGTGGGTGAAGATGGCCACCACGCCGCCCTCGCCCAAGGCGTCCTGCCGGGGGCCGTAGACGTTGGCGTAACGCAGGATGGCGTAATCAAGCCCGAAGTTTTGCGCGAAGACGTCGACGTAAAGCTCCACCGAGTATTTGCTGGCGCCGTAAACCGAGAAGGGCCGGGCCCTTTGGGTCTCCGCAAAGGGTTTGTCCCCCATCTCGCCATATTGGGCGCCGCCCGAGGAGGCGTAGATGAATTTTTTGACCCCCGCCCGGCGGCAAAGGTCCAGCAGCAGGACCGACCCCAACACGTTGAGCTTCACGTCGAAGTAGGGGTCTTCCAGCGAGGCCTTCACCTTGATCTGCGCGGCGTGGTGGTTGACCACCTCGACCTTTTCGTCCTGGATGAGCTGCTGGAGCTTCTCGTCCATCAAGTCCATGGCGTAAAACTTGGCCCGGGGATTCAAGTTTTCTTTTTTACCCGTGGAAAGGTCGTCCACCACCACCACCGAGTGGCCCGCTTCCAGGTAAGCGTCCACCACGTGGCTGCCAATAAAGCCGGCCCCGCCGGTGACGAGAATCTTCATGTGGGTCGCCTTTGAGGAAACGGGAATTTAAAAGACGAAGAGGTTCCAGAGGAAAACCAACACCACGATGGCCAAAAGGGCCAGGGCGCCGATGAAGAGGGTCTTTTGCCAGTCCCATTCCACGCTTTGGACCTTCTCGCCCACGGGGGCGAGCCCCAAGGGATCGCCCTCCAGCCGGTGGGCGCAACGGTCCGAGGGGAAGCGCTTTTCCACCCAGCTTTCCTTCCAACAGGAACGGCAGACGGGTTGCTGGCAATGGGGGCAGTCCTTGAAGCCGGGGGGATAGAGGGTCAACGTCGTGTCGCAAACCGCGCAACGTTGGGGATCGCTGATCGACGCGGCGTCTTTTTTCACGGGTCTGGACAAAGGTTCCTCCGATAAACGGCGAGGGCCAAAGTTTACATGGAAGAAAGCCGTTCTCCAAGGCTTTCTTAAAGGCGCGGCTAGCGGCGGGGGCCCGCCAGCATTTTAAAGGCCGCCAAGGTTTGGGAGGCGCTGTTATTCCAGTTGAAAAGCGAGATCCGGGCCTGGCCCTTGCGCTTGAGGTCCGCCGCCAAGGCCGGATCCAACAGGCGCTCAAAAGCCTGGCACCATTCCTGGATGCTGGTGGGCTCCACCAACAGGGCCGCGTCGCCGGCCACCTCGGGGATGGCCGCGCTGTTGGAGGCCATCACCGGCGTGCCGCAACCCATGGCTTCCAGCAAGGGCAATCCGAAGCCTTCCTTGAGCGACGGGAACACGAAGGCTTGGGAGCCGGAGTAAAGCGCCGGCAGATCCTCGGGGGCCACATATTGGATCCACCGCACCTTCTGGGCCAAGGCCGGCGCCTGGATGAAATGCAGGAACTCCTCGCCGATCCAACCCTTGGGCCCGGCCAAGATCAGCTCATGGTCGAAATTGTGCCGCTGGCGGAAAAGCAGGAAGGCGTGCACCAACCGCAGCAAGTTTTTACGCGGCTCAAGGGTCCCCACGAAAAGGAAATAAGGGTGCTTGAGGTGGTAATGGTCCTTGACCCTTTGCACCCGGTCCGCGGGCGCGGGGCGGCTGAATTCCTTGGACAGGCCGTGGGGCACCACCCGGATCTTGGAGTCCTTGAGGCCCGCGAATTGGCGGGTGAGTTCCTGGCGGTTGAACTCCGAGCAGGTCAGGATCAAATCGACCTTTTCCTCCTGCTTCTCGATGTTCTTCTTGAAGTTCTTGAAATCGGTCCCCTGCCCCCACTCCGGGTTGGTCAGGTAGGCCAGGTCATGGACGAAAAGCACCTGCTTGCCGGTCTTTTGGGGCAGGGGCAGGTAGTTGGGGTAGAAGCAGAGGTCCGCGGAGCGGCCCAAGAGCGTTTCCATGGTGGGCGTGCCCAGGGTGTTCCAGGTCATCTTGAGGGCGGTCCAAGGATAGTGGGTGGCGTTGACCGTGATGAAGCGGTTCTCGGGCACCCGGGAGCGCTCTTCGGGGGTCGGGTTGTTCATCCAAACGATGAGCTTGTCTTCTTCCAGGTGGTGGGAGATGGCCTCCAGCAAATGGGTCAGGTACCAGCCCGCGCCCGTGCGGGCGCCCTGCATGCAAGTGCCGTCAATGCCGATGATCACAAGCCACGATCCTCACGTTGGAATAAAACCCCGCCGCCTCAAGCCTTCGCGTCGGCCTTTTTCGCCACGGCGTAAAGCAGGAGGAAATTCACCAAGAAGGAGCTTTTCATGGAAAACCCGTTCTCCGCCAGGGTGCGGCGCATGCGGCTGACGCTGAAATGGTTGATGTGCCCGCAACGGTATTTGTGGTACTGGCTGCCCCGGAAATAACCCATGTAAAAGCAGTTGATGTTGAAAAGGATGAAAAAGGGGCCCAGGAAAACGTCGTAGGGCACGGTGATGAGGAAGGTGCCGTTGGGCTTGAGGATGCGCTTGACTTCCTTCAGCACGCCCGGCAGGTCCAGGATATGTTCCAGGGTCTCGGTCATGATGACCAGGTCGAAAGCCGCCGAGGGAAGGCCCGTCTTGCCCAGGTTTCCCGTCACCTTGAAATCCTTCAGCCGCTTGTTCTTCTTGGCCCAACCCAGCATTTTGGGGTTGATGTCCACGCCCGTCACGGGCAGGCCGTTGACGTTCCACCAACAATTGCCGCAACCCAGGTCCGCCACCCGCATGCCCTTGCGATAGTGGCTTTCCACGAAACGGGTCAATTTCTCGTAGCGGGAACGGTGGTACCAAGCGCGGAATTTGCTGACCTTTTGCTCATTGGTCTGGTCGTCGTAATAGCTTTCGTTCATTTCCAGGTATTCCACCTCGGCCAAGTGCGCCGAGCCGAAGGTGGAAATGCGCACGAACAGCGTATTGGACACCGACAACAGGACCAGGGTGGCCACCACGGACAGCCAGATGTTCCATCCCAGCCATTGGGAAAGGGCGGTGAGGATGAGGGCGCTGCCCAGGGCGGTCCAAAAATAAAGGAACCATTGGATGGCGCCCGGGGTGCGGAACTGGATTTCCTCGTTCACGTAGACCGTGCGGTAATAGACGTGGTGGAAGGCCTCATTCAGGAAGGTGCTGGCGAAAAAAGCCAGGGCGGGATGGACGCCCAAGAGAAGGTACAAAAGGGCGAAGCTGCCGAAGTTCAGCGCGCTGCCCAGGAACCCCCCCAAAAGAAAAACCATGGCTTCCGGATGCCGGAGCCTTCCGGTCAAGCCCTGCGCCGCGGAGTGGACAGGGGCCAAAGAGGTTTCTTTTTTCGCCATGGTTTCTCCTCAAAATCGGGATGGAATCATAAGGTGAGGCCGCTTAAAAACTTGGAAAGAGCGGCCAAGCCCCCGCTTCAGGGGGAACGGACAAAAGAACAACCGGACTTAAAAAAACCGCGAAGAATACCCGGCCCTTAGTATAAGTCGGTTTTTTAAAATTTAAACCCGCGCGGGCTAATAAAGTGCTCAACAAGCGCTTCTATTCCACCGCCGCGACGGACTTGAGGCGCTTCCAATCCTCGGCGTCAAGCGCTCCCAAGAGCCAGAGTCCCGCCCCATAAACGACCGGCCCTAAAACCAACCATTGAAGACCGGGCCAAGCCCAAAGCCCCAATCCCATGATCCCCGCCGAAATCGCGGGCGCCGCCAGGGACCGGATCCAGGCGGTTTTCCCAAGGCGCCGCAAGTAAGGGGCGGCCAAGGTAAAACCCAAAACCACGCCCAAATACTCGCACCCCACCGTGGCCCAAGCGGCGCCCGAAACCTGCCAACGCGGGATGAGGATGAAATTCAGCCCCACGTTGAGCGACAACAAGAAGGCGAATTGGGCGTTGAGCTTGAAGGTGTCCTGGATGGCGAGGATGTCCACGTAGATGTTGGCGAGGAAAAAGGGCAGGATGGAAAGCGCCAACAGGGCGAAGACCGGCCCCGCGGGCGCATATTGGGGCCCGGCCACCAGGACCAACAGCGGCGTCGCCAAGAAATAGCCGCCCACGGTCAAGGGCAGGGCGGCCAAAAAGAGGAACCGGGAACATCTGAAGGCCAAGCGCGCGAAGTCCCTCTCGCGGCCTTTGAGCGAGGCCAGGGCGGGATAGACCGCCATGGAATAAAGTTGGGACAGGGACAGAACCACCAAGAGAATCCGGGTGGCCATATCGTAAAAACCCACGGCTTCGTTGCCCATGAGGCTTTTGAGGATGACCGAGTCCACCCGGTAATAAAGGGTCTGCAAAGTGCCGAAGGCCGCCAGGGGCACCGCCAAGCGAAGGACTTGCCAGGAATCGGCCCACCGAAAACGGGAAAAGTCAGGCTTCCATCCCCGGCGTTTCCCCCACCAAACCATCCAACCCAGGCCGAAGGCGCTGGCCAAGACCCAAATGGAACCCGCCCCCATCACCTGGCCGCCCGCCCGAACCACGAGGAAGATCCCCGCCAGGCGGATCAGCGCCCCCAGCACGTTGGCCAAGGCATAGGGCGCCATGTCCTGGTGGGCCTGGAACAAATAGATATAACCGCCCTCCAAGGCGTCCAATAGCAGGCGCAGACCCATGACCACCAGGGCCAGCATCAAAAGGGGTTCATAATGAAGGACCCAGCCGATGCCGACCAACAACAGCCAAAAGACGATAGCGAAACCGGAGCGAAGCGCCATCACGTGGCGCAGGTAAAAGGAAGCCTTGTTCTTGCGGCGGGCGACCTCCCGCACCGTCAGGGCGTTCAATCCCACCTCGCCGGCCACGGCGAAGATGGAAACCCAATTGAGCGCCAAGGCGTATTGGCCATAAAGGGAAACCGGCCAGTGCCGGCCTAAAAAGAGGATCAGGGCCCAGGTGCAAAAGCGGGCGGCGGCTTCGCTGAAGGCCAAGAGGAGCGTGTTACGGGAAATCCGGCGGCCGTGCCTTTCGCCCCGGCGCGGGGAGGGGGCCCCGCTCATTTTGAGTGCGGCGTGGGGGCGGAGTCGTAAAACCCGCGGATGGAATTCCAGCGGATGAGGAAAAGCTCCGCCAGGGTCCGGATGGAGTCCCGCAGCGCGTTGACCTTGGACCCGGGCGCGTCGAACCATTGCACCGAGGTTTCAAGCACCTGGAAGCCCTTCTTGCGGGCGATGAAAAGCAGTTCCACGTCGAAACCGAAGCGTTCGATGGTCTGCAGGGGGAAAATGGCCTTGGCGGCCCGGTGGCTGAAAGCCTTAAAACCGCATTGGGTGTCCCAAAGGCCCGGGGTGGCCAAAAGTTGGACCAAGAGGTTCCCCACCCGGCCGATGGCCTGGCGGTAGAGGGGCTGGTGGATCTTGACTTGGCTTCGGTCCGTGGCCCGGCTGCCGATGACCACCTCAAACCCCCGCTTCAGGCCCGGCATGAGCTTCTCGATTTCCGCCAAGGGCGTGGCGTTGTCCGCGTCCATATAAAGGACGATTTTTCCCTGGGCTTGCGAAACGCCGGTGCGCACCGCGGCGCCCTTGCCCCGGTTGACCGGGTGCTTGAGGATCGTCATGAGTTTTTGGGCTTTCTTCTTGCGGCGGAAATCCTCCATCACACGGACCGTGGCGTCGCTGGAACCGTCGTCCACCAGGATCACCTCGGCCTTGAGGCGCTTGGCCTTGAGGTAAGCCAGGGATTCCTCCAGGGTGCGGCCGATGCGGTTTTGCTCGTTATAAACCGGGATGACGACCGAAAGGTCCGGGCGGTTCATGGGGCGTTCTCCCGCAAGTAGGCTTCCAGCGCCTCGGGCCAGGGACGGAAGGCGTGGCCGACCGCCTGGGTGGATTTGGCCAGGTCGAAGGTCGAATTGAGGGGCCGGCGGGCGGGCCGCAGGCTGTTCTCGCTCAGGGTCGGCACGATCTTACATTCCTTCAAACCGGATTTTTTCTGGATTTCCAGGGCGAAATC
>Ga0335069_10007289_pt1 | contig 15983 bp, 13 predicted proteins | sample Lox_Sample_11_FD_206714 | JGI IMG/M metagenome (GOLD analysis project Ga0335069, IMG submission 206714) | Soil microbial communities from Loxahatchee National Wildlife Refuge, Florida, United States - Lox_Sample_1.1 | ecosystem: Environmental > Terrestrial > Soil > Wetlands | place: USA... | reverse complement strand
TCATCACCGGCTGCTCATCGGGCATCGGCCACGCAACCGTCGAGGCGCTGCTGAGCCGCGGCTGGCCCGTGTACGCGACCGCGCGCCGGCCCGAGTCGATCACCGACCTCGCCGACAGAGGCGCACAGACGCTCGCGCTCGATGTCTGCGACGAGGAGTCGATGAGTGCCGCCGTGGCCACGGTCGCCGGCGCAGAGGGCGCCGTCGGCGTGCTCATCAACAACGCCGGCTACAGCCAGTCGGGCGCGGTCGAGAGTGTGCCGCTCGACCAGGTGCGCCGCCAGTTCGAGACGAACGTGTTCGGTCTCGTGCGGATGTGCCAGCTCGTGCTGCCCGGCATGCGCGCACAGGGCTGGGGCAAGATCGTCAACCTCAGCTCGATGGGTGGGCGCCTCACGTTCCCGGGGGGCGGCTACTACCACGCGACGAAGTACGCGGTCGAAGCGATCAGCGATGCGCTCCGCTTCGAGGTGCGCGGCTTCGGCGTCGATGTGATCCTGATCGAGCCAGGTCTGATCGTGACCCGGTTCGGCGACGCCGCGACGGCGACCGTCCCAGCACGCGGCGAGGGTGCATACGCGCATTTCAACGACACGGTCGCGAAGGTGACGACCAATGCGTACAAGGGTCCGATGGCGAAGCTCGGCGCCGGCCCGGAGGTCGTCGCCGAGAAGATCGCGCGGGCACTCGAGTCAGACCGGCCGAAGCCGCGCTATCCCGTCACCGCGAGCGCGCGCCTGCTGATCACCCAGCGGCGGCTGACGCCGGACCGGGTCTGGGACCTGATGATGCGCACGCAGTTCCCGACGCCGAAGCCTTAGCTCAGGCGGCGAGCTCGACCGCGAGCGCGGCCTGCAGCTCGGGCGCGTCGCGCACGATCACGTCCGCACCGGCAAGGGCGTCGATGTCGTACGGGCCGGTCGCGACCGCGATGCACTGGACGCCGTCCGCCTTCGCGCACGCGATGTCGCGTGGCGTGTCGCCGATCACGATCGTCATCGACCGTGGGTACGGGGTGCCGGTCGTCCCTGCGCGCCGCCGCGCGATCGCGGGGAGCGCCGCGCGGTCCTCGTCATCCGATCCGAACGCGCCCTGGTCCGAGGGGAAGTAGCCTCCCAGGCCGGCCTTCGCCAACTTGAGCCGCGCGACCGCCTCGTAGTTGCCCGTCAGCAGCCCGAGCACGACGTTGTCGCGCGCCGCCAGCCAGTCGAGCAGCTCGCGCACGCCCGGGAGCACGGTATGAGACAGGTCCTCGGTGCACAGCTGGGCATAGATTCGACAGCACTCTTCGCGGACGGCGTCGGCGCGCTCGTCGATCCTGGCGGCGGACACGCCTGCGTCGAGCAGCAGCGCCCGCGCGATCTCCCCATCCGTGCGTCCCGCAGGTGCAATCGGCCGTCGCACGGCCGTCGCGTCGACGCCGTGAACGGCGTGCAGCGCCGCGTAGAGCGCCTCGCGGTGAGCATCGGTCGCGCCCAACACCAGCGTGCCGTCGATGTCGAACAGCAGCAGCATCGTGGCCGCTGCGCTCCTCGCCGGGCGCAGGTCAGCGCGCAAACGACATGCCCGGCGTCAGCCGCTTGGCGCACGCGGCGATCAGGCGTGCGGCGGCGCCGATGTCGTCGAGCGACGCGAGCTCGACGGGCGAGTGCATGTAGCGGCAGGGAACCGATACGAGGCCCGTCGGGATACCTGCACGGCTGACATGGATCGCGTCGGCGTCGGTCCCGGTCCCGCGGCCGAGCGACTCGACCGTGAACGGGATCTCCTCGGTCTCGGCGGTCTCGTGCAACAGCTCGAAGATGAGCGGGTGCAGCGTCGTCCCACGAGCGATCACGGGACCCGAGCCGAGCGTGTGCTTGGTGATCTCGCCCAGCTCGACGCCGGGCTGATCCGTCGCGAACGTGAGATCGACGGCGATCGCGAGATCCGGTGCATGCGCGAACGCGCTCGTCCGCGAGCCGGCGAACGTGGTCTCTTCCTGGGCGACCGCCATCGCGACGACATCACCGGGCGCGCCACCGCTCTCCGCGACGAGTCGCGCCGCCTCAGCTGCGACGTAGCAGCCGATGCGGTTGTCGAGCGCGCGGGAGACGACGCGGCCGTGAGGCAGCTCGAGCGGGTCCGCGTCGATCACCGCCACGTCGCCGATCCGAACCATCGTGCGTGCCTCGTCGGCGTCCTCGGCGCCGATGTCGATGTGCAGGTCCTTCGTGTCCGGAACCTTCTTGCGGTCTTCGTCCTTGAGCAGGTGGATCGGCTTGCGGCCGATCACGCCGCGGACCGTTCCGTCGCGCGTGGTCAGCCGCACGCGCTGGCCGATCAGAACTGCTGGATCCCAGCCTCCGACCTGCCCGAACCGCAGATACCCGCTGTCGTCGATGTGCGAGACGTGGATGCCGATCTCGTCGATGTGCCCGACGATCGCGAGCGTCGGGCCGTTCGCGTGCCCGCGGACCCGCGCGAACGACGACCCGACGACGTCGCTGCCGACTTCGTCGGCGAACGCCTCGCACCCAGCACGCCACGCGGCCGCGGGGCTCGTCTCGTGGCCCGAGGGCCCCGCGGCGGTAATCAGGCTGTTGAGAAGCTCGGGGATCGCCACCGGCACGAAGGCTAATGGAGCGGACCGAGCAGGTGACGCTCACCCGCCCCCAAGGAGCGTCTTCAGCGGTCCCGGTCCGATCACGGGCCGGTTCGGCAGCGCCGGACCGACCCGCGGGTGGAAGCTCGCGCTGGTCGCGGCCTCGATGCTGATCGTGGGTGCGAGCCACCAGCCTGCGCCGCCGCCCGTCGAACAGGAGAAGTAGATCTCGTGGGGGGTCATCGCGCGGGACAGGGTGAGCGCGCCATTGACATCCACACCGCCGGTGAACGACGGGGGTGTCCAGCCGTGCGTCTTCTGGTGGTAGACGAACGTGAGCGCCCATGTCGCCACGCGCGTCGCGCGTACCGCATGTGCTCCCTCTCGTCCTGATCTCACGCATCTTCAGGCGGCGAGCAGCTCGCGCAGCACGAACTGCAGGATGCCTCCGTGGCGGAAGTACCGCTGCTCCTTCGGCGTGTCGATCCGCACGGTCACGGTGAACTCCTTGTCGTCCGCCTTCACCGTGACCTCGCGCGGGATCGGATCGGCGCCCGCCAGTCCGGTGATCGCAAACTGCTCGTGTCCGGTCAGCCCGAGCGACTGCGCCGATTCGCCGTCCTTGAACTGCAGCGGTAGCACGCCCATCCCGACGAGGTTCGAGCGGTGGATCCGCTCGAAGCTCTCCGCGATCACCGCGCGCACGCCGAGCAGCCGGGTCCCCTTCGCGGCCCAGTCGCGACTCGATCCCGACCCGTACTCCTTGCCGGCAAGCACAACCAGCGGCGTGCCCTCTCCGATGTAGCGCATCGCGGCGTCGTAGATCGACATCCGCTCGCCGTCGGGAAGATGGAGCGTGACGCCGCCCTCAGGCAGGGCGGGGGCCGACTTCATCTGATTGCGAAGGCGGATGTTCGCGAACGTGCCGCGCATCATCACCTCGTGGTTGCCGCGGCGGGAGCCGTAGGAGTTGAAGTCCTTCGGCTCGACGCCGTGCTCGATCAGGTACGACCCGGCGGGGCTGTCGCGCTTGATCGATCCGGCCGGCGAGATGTGGTCTGTGGTGACGCTGTCGCCGAGCACCGCGAGCACCCGCGCGCCCTCGACGTCCGACACCGGCTCCGGTTCGGCCGGCAGCTGCTCGAAGAACGGCGGGCGCCGGACGTAGGTCGAGTCCACATCCCACGCGAAACTGTCACCGGTCGGTACCGCGAGCGAATTCCACCGCTCGTCCCCGTCGAACACCTCGCCGTAGCTCTTGCGGAACATGTCCGACTGCACCGCGTCCTGCACGGCCTCGGCGACGTCTGCGGCGCTCGGCCAGATGTCTTTCAGGAACACCGGCGCGCCGTGGTCGTCCTCGCCGAGCGGCTCATCATAGAGGTCGATGTCCATCGTCCCCGCGAGCGCGTACGCCACGACCAGCGGTGGTGAGGCGAGGTAGTTCATCTTCACGTCGGGGTTGATCCGGCCCTCGAAGTTGCGGTTGCCCGACAGCACCGACACGACGGCGAGGTCCTCCGCAGCAACGGCATTCGAGATCTCCGCCGGCAGCGGACCGCTGTTGCCGATGCACGTCGTGCAGCCGTACCCGACGAGGTGGAACCCAAGCTCGTCGAGGTATTCGGTCAGTCCTGCGCGCTCGAGGTATTCGGTCACGACCTTCGATCCCGGCGCGAGCGACGTCTTGACCCACGGCTTGACCTGCAGTCCGCGTTGCACGGCGTTCCGCGCGAGGATGCCCGCGCCGAGCATCACCGACGGGTTCGAGGTGTTCGTACAGCTCGTGATCGCGGCGATCACGACGTGGCCATGGTCGAGCTCGGCCTCGGTGCCGTCCTCGAGCGTGATCGGCGTGCTCGTCCGCTGCCGCTCGGCGACCTGTGCGCCGCCGGTGCCGCCCCCGGGCTCATGGCCCGCTCCGTCGGCAACGTGGGTCGAGACCGGGTCGCTCGCCGGGAAGCTCTCGGCGACGCTCTCGTCCTCGGCGTCCTCCTCGGGCAGGTAGCCCTCGAGCGCCATCCGGAACGCCGCCTTCGATTCGGTCAACGAGACGCGGTCCTGCGGGCGCTTCGGGCCCGCGATGCTCGGGACGACCGAACCCAGGTCGAGCTCGAGCGTGTCCGTGAAGGTCGGCTCCTCGTGAGCGTCATCCTCGTGCCACAGGCCCTGCTTGGTGGCATATGCCTCGACGAGCTCGATCAGCTCCTTCGGCCGTCCGGAGAACTCGAGGTAGTGCAGCGTCTCGGCGTCGATCGGGAAGATCGCGCAGGTGGATCCGAACTCCGGCGACATGTTGCCGATCGTCGCCCGGTCGGCGAGCGGCAGGCTTGCGAGCCCGGCGCCGTAGAACTCGACGAACTTGCCGACGACGCCATGCCGTCGCAGCATCTCGGTCACGGTCAGGACGAGGTCCGTCGCCGTCGCCCCCTCCTCCAACTCGCCCGTCAGCTTGAAGCCGAGCACCTGGGGGATCAGCATCGACATCGGCTGGCCGAGCATCGCCGCTTCCGCTTCGATCCCGCCCACGCCCCAGCCCAGCACGCCCAAGCCGTTGATCATCGTCGTGTGGGAATCGGTGCCGACGAGCGTGTCGGGGTACGCGCGCGGTGCGCTCGGACGATCTCCCTCGTCGACGAACACGACCCGCGCCAGGTACTCGAGGTTCACCTGGTGGACGATCCCGGTGTCGGGGGGCACGACCGCGAAGTTGCGAAATGCTCCCTGGCCCCAGCGCAGGAACGCATAGCGCTCCTTGTTGCGTTCGAATTCGAGCTCGGCGTTGCGCTCGAACGCCGACCGAGAGCCGAACACGTCGACCTGCACGGAGTGGTCGATCACGAGCTCCGCCGGCACGAGCGGGTTGATCTTGACCGGATCGCCCTGCATCTCCCGCATCGCGTCGCGCATCGCGGCGAGATCGACGACCGCAGGAACGCCGGTGAAGTCCTGCATGATCACGCGCGCAGGTGTGAACGCGATCTCTGCGCTCGGTTCCGCTTGCGCGTCCCAGCGTGCGAGCGCCTCGATGTCCTGGGCGCGGATCGATTCGCCGTCCTCGTTGCGCAGCAGGTTCTCGAGCAGAATCCTCAGCGAGAACGGCAGCCTGGCGACGTCGAACTGTTGCTGCAGAGCATCGAGCCGGAAGATCTCGTACGTGCGGTTGCCGACGCTGAGCGTGGCCCTCGCGCCGAAGCTGTCAGGTGTCAATTCGGGTTCTCCTCGTTGAAAGCTCATCAGAGCGGTACTGCTTACTCTAGGCCTCCGTGACTGTGAGGACTCCGCTGCCTGCGCACCCGAGCGTCCTGCGTGAGCGCGAAGACGATCTCGCCCCGCACGTCACGAACATGGAGCTGTTCTTCGACCTCGTGTACGTGTTCGCGATCACGCAGCTGTCGGAGTACCTCGGCGAGCACATCGGCGCCCATCCGGTTCGCGTGGCCCTGCAGACGCTGGTGATGTTTCTCGCCGTGTGGTGGGCGTGGAACTACACCGCGTGGGCGACGAACTGGATCGATCCCGAGCGCGCGCCCGTGGCGCTGTTGATGCTCGTGCTGATGGCGATCAGCCTCGTGATGTCGGCCGCGATCCCGTACGCGTTCGACGGTCGGGGGATCACGTTCGCCGTCGCATACGTCGCGATCCAGCTGCTGCGCAGCGCGTTCATGGTGTGGGCCTTCGGCCGACAGACGATGGGGCGCAATTACGCGCAGCTGCTGGCGTGGTCGGCGATCGCGGGAGTCGCCTGGGTCGCGGGCGGCTTCCTGCACGGAGACGCGCGTCTCGTGATGTGGATCGTCGCGCTCGTGCTCGATCTGACCGCGCCGATGCACGGCTTTGCGCTGCCCGGGATCTCCGGGACGCCGATGGAGCAGTGGACGCTGGCGGGCGGCCACCTCGCCGAACGCATGCAGCTCGTGCTGCTGATCGCACTCGGCGAGTCGGTGCTGCGGGTCGGCGCGACATTCGCCGAGAAGACCGGCACGCTGGTAGTGGACGCGGCGTTCTTGGTCGCGTTCATCGCGACCGCGTCCCTCTGGGCCGTGTACTTCCTGCGGCACGCCGAGCACGGCGCCGACGCGATCTCGCATGCCGATGACGCAGCGCGGTTGGGCCGCGCCGGGTACGCCTACGCGCACGCGATCATGGTCGCCGGCGTGATCGTGATGGCGGTGGCGATCGCGTTCACGATCGAGGCGCCGACGGCGACCGGCTCGGCGGCCGCGGCCGCAACCACGCTCGCTGCGCCGATCATCTACCTGGCGGGTCTCGTGTTGTTCAAGCACTCGGTGTCCCGCGGGCAGATCCGCCCGCCCCTGATCGGCATCGCGGTTCTCGTGTTGCTCACCCCGCTCGCACCGCTCGTCAGTCGCCTCGCGCTGGCGGCGGCGGCCACCGCCGTGACCGCGGTGCTCGCGATCGCCGCCGGTCGCACGGCGCGGGTCGAGCCGCTGCGCTGAGAGCCGCGGCCCAGCGCTCCTACACAGCTCTTAGCGACGTCTTCGACCGACCTTCGAGCGGGTGCCGATGCTTGCCCCATCACACCAATCGCCCCGCCTGAGGAGAACCACGATGAGCGTCCTGAACCGCGCGATGGCCGGCTTGGCAACCCTGGCGATCGGGGCCGTCGTCGCCGCCGCCGCGTACACCGAAGCGCACCGCGCGCCCGATCAGCCATGAGCGACGCAACGGCACCGGTCGATGTCATGGGCGGCGCAACGGCGCCTGTCGAGGTCGAGATCGTGATCCCGGTCCACAACGAGCGGACCGCGGTCGAGGGGAGCGTGCGCAGGCTGCACGGCTTCCTCACGCGCTCGTGTCCGTTCTCCTGGCGGATCTTGATCGCCGACGGCGCGAGCACCGACGGCACGCTCAAGGTCTCGCGCCGGCTCACGTACGAGCTCGACCACGTCGAGGCCATCCGGCTCGCGGTCGACGGGCGCGATCTGACGCTGCGGGCGGTGGCGCGGCAGACGAACGCTCGCGCGGTCTGCTTCATGGACCTCGATCACGCCAATTCGGATCTCACATCGCTGCCCGCCGTCGTCGCCGCGCGCGTGTCGAACCCCACTTCGCATCCTCTTACGTTCCTCTCACCGCGAGATCGGAAGCTTGCGTCGTGAGCACCGATTCGATTGCGTATCCCGGCCCGTCGCGGGCGGGCATCGCTGAGCGAGCCCGCCCGACCCAGATCACCGACCGGCTGCGCGCGGTCCGTCCAGAGCTGCTCGGTCTGCTCGGCCTCGCGGCCGTCCTGAACCTGTGGGGCCTCAGCATCAACGGCTGGGCGAACACGTACTACAGCGCCGCCGTGAAATCGATGGCGACGAGCTGGCACAACTTCCTGTTCATCTCGCTCGACCCGAGCGGGCTGATGACCGTCGACAAGCCGCCGCTCAGCCTCTGGATCCAGGCCCTGTCGGCGCGCATCTTCGGATTCCATCCGCTCAGCCTGCTGGTCCCGCAGGCGCTGATGGGCGTGGCCGCTGTCGGGCTCACCTACGACCTTGTGCGCAGGCGCTTCGGGCGCGCCGCCGGGTTCGTCGCCGGGCTCGCGCTCGCGACCACGCCGATCGTCGTGGCGGTCTCCCGCCACAACAACCCCGACGAGCTGCTCGTGCTCTGCTGCGTCGCCGCGCTCTGGTTCGCGGTCCGCGCGTTCGAGACCGGGCGGACCCGGTGGCTCGTGCTCAGCGGGATCGCGGTCGGGCTCGGCTTCGAGACGAAGATGGGCGTTGCGCTGATGGTCGTGCCCGGCATTGCGGCCGCGTGGATGTGGTCGCGCTCGGCGGCCCCGGGCGGCTGGCTGCGGGCACTGCGGCAGATGTCCATCGCCGGCGGCGCGATGGTCGCCGTCGGCCTCGCCTGGCCGCTGCTCGTGACGCTGACTCCGGCCGCGGACCGGCCCTGGATCTCCGGCACGTCGGACAACAGCATCTGGTCGTTGATCTTCGGGTACAACGGCCTCGGCCGCGTCGCCGGCCAGGTCGGCGGCCCGGGTGGCGTTGGCGGCGCCGGTCCGGGCGGCGGTCCCGGCGGTGGCGCGGGCACGTTGTTCGGCGGGCCCACCGGTCCCTTCCGCCTGCTCCAGGCGGGCCTCGGCGACCAGGCCGGTTGGCTGCTCGGCTTCGCGCTGGTCGCAGGCGTGTCGCTGCTCGTGCTCACGCGGCTGCGCCGGCGTGATCCGCGGACGGGCTGGCTGGTCGCCGTCGGCGGCGCGTTTCTCACGACCGCGGTGACGTTCAGCCTCGCCGGCGGCATCTTCCATCCGTATTACGTCTCGCTGCTGGCTCCGTTCACGGCGATGCTGATCGGTGCCGGCGTCGGCGAGATGCTGCCGGCACCGCTCGGCGCCGCGAGCAGCCCGCGCTCGGCGCGGATCATTGGGCCGCTCCTGATCGGCGGCGGCGCTGTCACCGAGCTCGTCGTGCTGGGGAAGCTGAACGGGCAGCTGTCGTGGGCGACCCCGCTCGTGATCGGCGTCGCGCTCGGGTCGGCGATCGTGCTCGCCGTCCAGCTGGCACCGCGCCTGCGTGCCGCGATCGTGGCGGTGGCGATGCTCGCACTGCTCGCCGCGCCGGCGACGTGGGCGGCCGAGACCCTCGGCCACGCGACGAACGGCACCTTCCCGGCGGGCGGTCCGGCGGGCGCCGCCGGTGACGGCCCCGGCGGCGGGCGCGGGTCCGGCGGCGTCGGTGGCCGCTTCGGACCGGGTGCCGGTGGTTTCGGCGGGCCGCCCGCCGCCGGCTTCGGTGGCGCCGGTGGCTTCGTCGCGCCGCCGGGGGGCGCGGGGGGTGCGGGCGGGCGGCTCGGTCCCGGCGCAGGCGGCTTCGGCGGTCGGTCTGGAGCGACGGGTGGCGGCGGCATGTTCGGCGGCGACAATGCGACGCTGACGGCCGCGATCGACTACGCCAAGACCCACGGGGGCGGAACGATCGGCGTCTCGAGCCAGAGCAGCGCGGCCGCGGTGATCCTGTCGAGTAACGCCAACGTCGCCGGGCTCGGCGGCTTCTCCGGACGCGAGAGCTCGGTCGGCGCCGCCTGGATCGCCTCCGAGGTCCGCTCGGGGCACCTGCGCTGGGTGCTTGCCGATAGTGGATTCGCAGGACGGTTGCCGGGCGACACCCGTACCGGCAGTCAATCCGCCATCGACGTCGTCGAAAAAACGTGTAAGGCCGTGACTTTCACAACCTCAGATGGGTCTAAGGTGACGATGTACGACTGTGCCGGACGCGCCGGCGCGATCCTCAGCGCTGCCACGAGCCAGGGCGGATAGGACCGCGATGCTCAAGTTCTCGATCTCCAGACCGAAACATAATCTCGTGCGGATGCGGTTGCCCATCGGGCTGCTCGTGGCAGCGGTGTGCGGTGCGGCGGCGCCGGCTGCGCTCGCCGACACGGTCACGAGCTCGAACTGGGCCGGCTATGCCGTGCACCGCACCGGCCTCGCCTTCAAGAAGGTCTCGGCGGCCTGGACGCAGCCGCGGGCGACCTGCACGCCGGGGCGCCAGACCTACTCCGCGATCTGGGTCGGACTCGGTGGCTACAACGAGAGCTCGAATGCGCTCGAACAGATCGGCTCAGAGGTCGATTGCACCGCCTCCGGGAACGCTGCCTCGAGCGTCTGGTACGAGCTCGTGCCCGCCGCCTCGCAGAACATCCGGATGCGCGTGCGCCCGGGCGATGGGATGTACGCGACTGTCACGGTCACGGGCAACACGGTCGTCCTCACGCTCCTCGACTCGACGACCCACCGGTCGTTCAAGAAGACCCTGCACGCATCCGAGGTCGACGTCTCATCCGCCGAGTGGATCGTCGAGGCCCCGTCGGACTGCATCAACGCGAACACGTGCCAGACGCTCCCGCTGGCGGACTTCGGCTCGGCGACCTTCGCGTTCGCCTCCGCCCAGTCGGTGGCCGGTCATCTCGGCACGATCTCGGACGCCACCTGGGACAGCTCGAAGATCCGCCTGACCGCCTCCGGCCGGCGCTTCGTCAGCTACAACGGCTCCTCGCCGACGCTCGTCGGCGTCGCGAACCCGTCCGCGCTCGCGTCACGTGGCAGCTCGTTCAAGGTGACCTACGCGACCGTCACCGCGCAGAGCAGTCCGTTCCTCACCCAGCGCGCCTCGGTGGCTCGAGCGGGCCACCTGGTCCACCCCGCGCGCTGACGCCCCCCAGCGGCGGACGAATGCCGCCGCAAGCACGATTGGCAATTCAGCGCCATATCCCGGGCGTGAATTGGCATTCACACCGGAGGCGGGGCGCTTCTGATGAAGCTCTTACCAACGGCCTACGTCGTTCTACCGCCGCTCCGCCACGCTCTTGATCATGACCATCGACCCGACGCCACACCTGTTTTGGATCACGAGCCGTGCCGCCGGCTTTGCGGCGCTGATCCTCGCCAGCCTCGCCGTCGCGCTGGGGCTGCTGATGAGCACGAAACTGTTGAAGGGACGCGTCGCCGATTTGCGCGTGACCCACGAGGTCCTGTCGCTCTCGACGATCGTCGCGATCGTCGTGCACGCCGGAGCGCTGCTCGGCGACACGTTCCTGCACCCGTCGATCGCTGACATCACGATCCCGTTCGTGAGCAGCTACAAGTCCGGTTGGACGACGCTCGGCATCGTCGCCGGCTGGTGCACGATCCTGCTCGGCGTGTCCTACTACGCCCGCCGCACGATCGGCGCGGTCCGCTGGCGCAAGCTGCACCGCTTCACCGCGCTCGCGTGGCTGGCCGGACTGCTGCACGCGCTCGGCGAGGGGACCGACGCCGGACAGATCTGGTTCCTCGCGATGATCGGAATCGTCGCGATTCCCGCACTCGCGCTGCTCGCGCTTCGCCTCCTCGGCGTCGGCTCGTCGAGCGCCCCGGCGGCCGGCCGCCCGCGCGCAGCGGGAGCGGCACCGGGGCCGGCCGCGGCCGGCGCCTACCCGATCCCGGCCCCGGGCGAGACGCTGCACGACCTCCCGGCGCGCGGCGTCGTGCCGCCCCGCAGTCAACCGGCGCGGACGTCGCAGCGACCGCTCTGGGCCCCACAGTAGGCGCGCTTAAAGGCCCCGCCCGCTGCCTGCGCTTTGCTACAGGCCCGGCGGGTGGCGCGCGACGAAGCCCGAGAACTCGCCGCCGCCCTGCGACCAGCGCGTGCCGCCGCTCGCCAGGGCGACGGTGTCGAACCGCCATCCGGCCACTTCCATCCAGGCGTGGCCGGCGTTGGCGTACACGGTGATCCACCGGCCGGGCCCCGGCAGGCCCCAGCTCTCGAAGCCGGTCGAGTCAAGCGGCGAGCTGAGCAGTCCGGCGGCGGCGAGCGCATAGCTGACCGAGCCCGAGCAGTCGTATCCGCTCGCCTGGAAGGACCCGTGCCCGCCGCCCCAGATGTACGGCAGCGTCGCGATCGCGTTGCCGGCCGCGATCACCTGGGCGACGGCGGCCGGCGCGCCCGGCGGGGGCTGGACCATCCCGCCGACGTCGACCCGGATCCCGCCGACGACCGCGTTTCTGGCGGCCGCGGCGGCGGCTGCGGCCGCACGCGCCTCGAGCGTGTGCAGCCGCGCGTTGAGCGTGTGCAACTTCGCGGCATCAGCCGACCGGGCGCCGAGCTGGGCGATCTGGCGGTTCAGTAGCGCTGCTTGCAGGGCCGCCACCTGGTTGCGCTGGGCGAGCACCTCGTTGGTGAGGCTGCGGTCGCGCTGTTCGAGCCGCGCCAGTTCGGTCGCCTGACGGAAGACCGCCGCGCGGGCAGATCGCGTGTCGCCGACGATCTGCGCGTCCTGGTGACCGATCCGGCGCAGAAAGCTCATCTTCTCGAGCAGGTCGGCAAATCCGTGCGACTCGAGGATCACCGTCATCAGGTCCGGCTGGTTGTTCTCGTACGCGGCGACGAGGTTGGCGGCGAGCGCCTTCGAGGCGGCCTGGAGCCGGTTCTCGAGCTCGACGAGATGATCGCGTGCGGCGAGCAACTGCTCCTGGACGGTCCGCAGCTGGGCCTCGCGGGAGATCAATTCGGCCTGCACCGCGGCCAGGCGGTGCTGCGCGTCCTGCAGGCCACCCGTCGTCTGACGGATCCGGGCCGTCTCGGCGGCGATCTGTGACTGCAGGGACGAGGCGGCGGAGCGGCCCGCGTCGATCTGGCCCTGCAGGTCGCCCGCGCTGCGCGGGACGAGGTTGCTGGCGAGCAGTGCCGCGCTCACAAGCGCGCCGATCAAGAGCGCGCGCACGGCCGATGTGTGGGTCCTTGCAAAGGTCATAGACGCAGCGAAGCGCGACGACGAGCGGCGTTCGTCGACATCGAAATCGCCCGGGGCAACGGGGGCGGTCAGCACCCTAACACGACCCGTCGCGTTCGTGCTTCGTCCTCCTGGGCATGCAATAAATCCTGCAAAACAGGCATTTGCGGGGATCGTGGCCGGCTCTGGGCGATGGGGTCGCCGGCGCGTCCGCCGAACCCTCCAGCCGGCAGCCGAGGCATCGGTGCCCGCGTCTTGCAATACTCGCACGGTGCGTGTGCACCGCATCACGTTGGCGTGCCTGCTCGCGGTTTGCGCGATCGCGTGCCTGGTCCCGGCCGCGGCGCTGGCGTCGGGTCCGTCGGCCGGTGACCAGCAGTACACCGACCCGCTCGGCGGGTCGAACGGATCGGGGTCGAAGAGCAGCTCGTCCGGCTCGAGCTCGTCGAGCTCGTCAAGCTCCTCGAGCTCCTCGAGTTCGTCCAGCGGCACGAGCTCGTCGTCGGCCCCGTCGAGCGCGAGCGCGCCGGCAGCCGCCGCGACGAGCAGCGCCACTCCGGTCGCGACGACCGCGGCCTCGACCACGAGCACCGATCCTTCGTCGACGACGACGCTGCCGATGACCGGATACGACGCGTGGTTCGCAGCCGGGATCGGCGTGATGCTGCTCGGCGCCGGCGTGACCGTGCGCCTGCGCGCTCGCCGCCGCGCGTAGTGGACCGCGACCACCCGGCCGCGACAGTCGCGATCAACGCACGGGCGGCGATCCGCGCGCAGATCGGCGGCGTCGAACGGTTCGCCCGCGAGCTGTCGCTGCGCCTGCCGGCGCGCCGCCCCGAGCGCTATTGCGTGATCCGGCCGCCGGCGGGTCTCGCGCACCGCGCCGGCCATCTCTGGGAGCAGGCCGTGTTGCCTGTCGCAGCGCGCGGCAGCGCGCTGCTGCTCTCGCCCGCCAACCTCGCCCCGGTGATCGGTCGCGGCTCCGTCGTCGTCATCCACGATGCCGCCGCGATCCGCCATCCCGAGGCGTACACGGCCCCCTACGTCGCCTACCAGCGTCGCATGCTGCCGCTGATCGCGCGGCGGGCGCGTCTCGTGATCACTGTCTCGGAGTTTGCGCGCGCCGAGCTGGTCGACGTTCTCGGCCTTGACCCCGACCAGGTGCGGGTGGTGCCCGAAGGCGTCGACGAGCGGTTCTCGCCGGAGGCGGATCCGGCGCCGCCCGTCCGCCGCCATCAGCTCGAGCGGCCGTACGTGCTGTGCGTCGGGACCGTCTCGGAGCGCAAGAACCTGCTCGCGCTCGAGCCGGCGGCACGGGCGCTGCGCGACAACGGGATCGAGCTCGTGCTGGCCGGCTCGGATCGCGGGTACATGCGCGGTCCGGCGAGCACCCTGCGCCGGCTCGGCTACGTGCGCGAGTCCGAGCTCCCGGGCCTGTATGCGGGTGCACTCGCGCTCGCGATCCCCTCGCGGTACGAGGGGTTCGGGCTCCCCTGTCTGGAAGGGATGGCCTGCGGCGCGCCGGTCGTCGCGGCCGATGCCGGCGCGCTTCCGGAGACGTGCGGCGATGCGGCGCTGCTCGTCGCGCCCGGCGAGCCGGACGCGTTCACGGATGCGCTGCGCGCGGTCATCTCCGACCACGCACTGCGGGCCACGCTCGTGGCGGCGGGGCTCGCCCGCGCGGCGCGGTTCACCTGGGACGCGACCGCCGCCCGGACCGATGGGCTGATCGACGGGCTGCTCGCAGGCGGCTGACCGATGACGGACGTGCGTTGCGAACAGCGCTTACACTCGCTCGCTTGGCCAAGACCCGTTTCACGGTCGCGCTACTGACCGCCCTGCTGTGTGGACTTCTCGTGTCGGCTGCGGCTGCCAGGGTCCCTCAAGGCTTCGTCGGAATGGTGGTCGGACCTCCGCTCTTCCCAGACCCACCGAGCATGACCGTGCTGGACGATCAGCTGGATCTGATGGTCGCGAGCGGCGTGGAGAGCGTTCGCGCTGCGGTCTATTGGTCGTCGATGCAGCCCTACCGGAGTTGGAAGGACGTCCCGGCTGCCCAGAAGGCAAGCTTTCAGTCCGACGGGGTTGACGACGTCCCGACAAACTTCGGCGGGCTGGACACACTCGTTGGCGCCGCTGCTCAACGCGGCCTCGCGGTGCTGCCGACGGTCATCAACGCTCCCGCGTGGGACGGAAAGCTCCTCAAGTTCGGCGTCTTCTACATCCCGAGGTCCAACGGTCCCTACGGCAACTTCCTCAAGGCCCTTGTGCGTCGCTACGGCCCGCACGGAGGCTTCTGGCACACCGCGGGCGCGAAAGTCCCGATCACGATGTGGCAGGTCTGGAACGAGCCAAACGAATACGGCAACTGGCCGATCCGGCCGTTCGCGCGGAGCTACGTCGCGCTTCTGCGGGTCGCGCACGCGGCGATCAAGAGCGCCGATCCGCACGCGAAGGTCGTCCTTGCCGGGCTCTCGAACTACTCCTGGCAGTACCTTGCGACGATCTACAAGGTCAAGGGCGCACGCCAGCTGTTCGACGTGGTGGGGATCCATCCGTACACGAAGGAGCCCCGTGGCGTGGTAACGATCATCGACTACGCCCGCCAAGTCATGCGCAGCAACGGCGACGCGCGCAAGCCCATCATCGCCGATGAGATGGGCTGGCCCTCGTCGCTGGGCCAGGGCACGAACCTGTACGGCTTCGAGACCACCGAGTCCGGCCAGGCCGAGAACATCGCGGCCGTCATTCCGCTGCTAGCGCAGGCGCGACGGCGCCTCGGAATTCTTGGCTTTGACTACTACACCTGGGCGGGAGTCGAGTCTCCAGGTGCATACACCTTTGACTTCTCCGGGCTTCTGCGCTTTGGCTCTGGGCAGTTCGTTAAGAAGCCGAGTTTCTACGCGTTCACGCGAGCAGCACTAGCACTCGAAGGCTGCCGGAAGAAGGCCGCGGTCGCGACCCGTTGTACACAACCGTCCTGAAGCTGGTGTTCCAGGGTCGCGACGAGATCCTTGGACGGGCAACCCCCACGACCGCCGCCACCGCTACTTCAGGTAGCCTGCGGCAGCCGTGAACGTCGCGCCCATAGCGGAGACCTCGCGTCCAGGATGGTCGTTAGCTCGCGAGAGCCGCGGCGTGCCCAAGTCAGCGGCGATCACTCTCGCAT
>Ga0335069_10007288_pt1 | contig 15983 bp, 11 predicted proteins | sample Lox_Sample_11_FD_206714 | JGI IMG/M metagenome (GOLD analysis project Ga0335069, IMG submission 206714) | Soil microbial communities from Loxahatchee National Wildlife Refuge, Florida, United States - Lox_Sample_1.1 | ecosystem: Environmental > Terrestrial > Soil > Wetlands | place: USA... | reverse complement strand
TGGTAGCTGGCCATGTTCACGCGCGGGAATGCCATGTCCGGCGCCCCGATCTGCAGCGGCACGACGTAGTTGCCAAACGCCGCGAAGGCCAGCGGCACGATGGCCAGGAATACCATGATGGTGCCGTGCATCGCGCCGAACATGTTGTAGAGGTCGGGCGAGACGATGCCTTTGGCGGCCACGGGGCCCATGATTGCCGCCAGCAGCGGCCCGATCACAGGGACCGCTTCACCCGGATGCGCGATTTGCCAGCGCATCAACATCATCAGGCAGAATCCAAAAAGGAGAAAGCACAGGGCGGTCATGCCGTATTGGATGCCGATGACTTTGTGGTCTGTCGAAAAGACGTAGGTTCTCCAGAACCCTGCGTCTTCGTGGTGGGCTTCGTGCGGGTGCATTACTTCACTTTGTCCAGGACCATCACTGCGAGCAGCAGTGGCAGGTAAAGAATGGATAGAAAGAAGAGCAGGCGGGCGGAGGAATCGTTGCGTTGGAGGGCGAACTGGACGGCGGTCCAGAGGAACGCCAGGCCGAGCAGCAGGGCGCCGGCGAGGTAAACCAGTCCCGCCAGGCTGAACAGGTATGGGCAAAGGCTCAGCGGTAGCAGGACCAGCGTCCAGCCCAGCGCCTGCCGCGCAGTGCGGCGGCCCAGCGGGTCGAACAGCGGCAGCATTTTGAAGCCGGCGCGCGCGTATTCCCCGCGGTAGAGCCAGGCGATGGAGAAGAAATGCGGAAGCTGCCAGAGAGCCTGGATGGCGAAGAGCGCCCAGCCGGCGCCACCCAGTCCGCCGCGCGCACCGGCCCAGCCGATCAGCGGCGGCAAGGCGCCGGCGACGGCCCCGGCCAGCGTGTTAAGCCAGGTGACGCGCTTCAGCGGCGTATAGACGAACAGGTAACAGAGCAGCGAACTGGCGCTGACCAGGCACGCGGCGAGGTTGACCAACCGCGCGAGATAGACGATGCCGAACACCGCGCAGGCGACACCGATCAGGAGGACGGTTGCCGGTTGCAGCCGGCCCGAGGGGAGCGGGCGGTCCTGCGTCCGGTGCATGCGGGCGTCGTAGTCACGCTCGATCAACTGGTTCAGGGCGGAGGCGCCACTCGCTACCAGCGCGGTGCCGATCAGCGTGTGCAGCATGAGCAGATAGTCCATCGGGCCCCGGAAGCCGACGTAGAAGCCGACGGCGGTGGTCATCAGCACCAGCCCTGTCAGGCGCACTTTGAACAGCTCCGCCAGTACCCCAACCAACCCCACGCCGGCCTGCTCCACTGCGGCGGGCACGGATACCGGGCCGAGGCTTTCACCGGCGCCCCAGGACGGACGCCTCGGCGAGGCGTCTCTACCAATGAACGCCCCGGCGGGCTCGGCTGGAACAAGAGAGGGCGCTATCGGTGTCATGGCTTTCATGTCGGATACGAATTGAGGCGGACGCCAAGACGGGGCGCAGGCCGCGGCGGCGTTGAAGCCGTGGCGGCCGGGAGCGATTGTCTGACCCTGTGCGTGAGCACCCATGCGTGAGCGGACATTATACTCGCAATTACGCCCGCCGCTAGTGACAGAGCACCCACGAGCACGTGGGCCGTGGCGATATCGGCGGCTTTGTCCGACCATATAGTTGCCGCTCCCAGAAGCACTTGCGTCATTATCAGGCCCAGCCAGGCGAGCGTGACCCAGGCTAAAATATTCCTGCCCCCAGGCGCCCGTCCGGCGGACCATGCGCAGAAGGTGACCGCGACGAGGATGACCACGGCCATGAAGCGATGGACCATCTGCAGCACGATTTGAAAGGCGGTAATGGGCTTGGCGGCCACGACCTCTAGCCGGTGCTGGTTATAGCTCGCTACAGAGGCCGCGTCGGTAGCCGGCCAGAGCTTTCCGTAGGCGAGCGGGAAATCCGGAATGGCTAACCCAGCGTGTTGATGCCGCATGGCGGCGCCTAGAACGAGCTGGCAGAGGATGAGGACAGTGGTTCCGACCAGCAGCGGCCGCAAGGCAACCGGGGCCGAGCTCGCCAGGCCGGTCTCCTGCCCCTCGACGCAGGCTGCTTGGCGTTGCCACCACCGGCTGGTGAACAGCGCGATGGCGCACAACAGGACGAAGAACAATTGCGCCAGGGTGGCGTGGAAGATGCCAATGGCGTCCTTGTACAGGACGACGCGCAGGCCGCCCAGCACACCCTGCAGCACGACCGCGAGGAAGGCAACGAGGCCAAGGCGCCGCAGCCACCGTGCTGCCGGCGCGCAGCGTGGCCAGACGAAGCCGGCGCCCAGCAAGGCGGCTCCCGTGGCACCCAGCACGAGGGCGTCAGCCCAGCGCCGCGGCGCGCCTAGCCAAGTGATCGCGCCCAGCAGCAACAGAGCCACGCCAGACCAGCGCATGAACCGCCTGGCACTGCGACCATACAGCCAGAGCGCCAGCATGGTGGTCATCAGCCCGACCGCGGAGGCGACCAGCCGATGCGTGTGCTCGTAAAAGACCCCACCCACCCACTTGGAGATGGGGAAGAAGAACATGTTGTAGCCGTAGGTGTTGGGCCAATCGGGCACGGCCATGCCCACGCCATGGCTCGTAACGAGCCCGCCCACACCTACCAGGCCGAGCGTGGCGACAGCCGTCAGCAGCGCGAAGCGGTGCAGCGCGGCGGAGCAGGGTGTGCCTACAGCGTCGGGCATGTGGGTGAGCTGAGAATGAGTCTCATCTAATGCGCAGTCCTTTACGGTCCCAAGGCTGCTGCCTTCACGCCCTTAATCGGGCGCGGCAGCAGTGCCAATCCGTCTTGCTATTTGGCCTCCAGGGTGAAGTCGGCTTTGGCAGGCTCGCCTTCTTTCACCTCGATCTCCTGCGTGGCCGTGCCCGCCTTGCGATGCGCGGCCTGGATCGTGTACTTGCCCGGAGGCACGTTGGAGATCTTATACGTGCCATCCTTGGCCGAGACGGCGAAGTACGGGTGGTCGAAAATGCTGACCCAGGCGAACATCCAGTTATGCACGTCGCACTTGAACTTCAGGAAGTTCTCGGGCTTGTCGAACGTGAAGGTGAGATCGGGCCCACCGGACAACTGCGCCTGGTTCATTTCTTTGTTGCCCGAGCCTTCCGCGGGCACGTCGTGCACGTTATGCAGGACGGGGTCGGAGTTCCGCACGATAATCTTCTGGCCTGTTTGGACGGCGAAGATGGAGGGGGAATACTCGCAGCCCTTCTGGTCCAGGATAACGGGCGGGGCGCTCGCGCCGGTGGATTTGCCGCTGATGCCCTGGAGCGAGACGATGACGTCAGCGAGTTCGCCTTTGGGCCCGACAACATAGAAGTGGGTCGTGGGCATCTCGCTATGGAGCTTGCCGCAATTGGCATCGTCCTTCAGCGGGGTGATATCCCTCTCCTTGGGCGGAGTGCCCTTCAGGGTGATGGTACCGGTGATGTCGCCCGCCAGAGCAAGTTGCGACCCAATGCACAGCGCGGAGAGGACGGCTAATGCAGTAGTTTTGTTCATATCGTCAATGTGTATAGTAGTTAAAAGTAGTGGAACCTAGCACAGGAAATGCAAGGTGCAAGTGCGAGGCAGGAAGAATGACGAATGACTAATGGCGAAAGGCGAAGGAATGCCTAATGACCAGGCGAGTCTCCTCCGCAGCATGGCCCTTCGTCATTCGTGCTTGGTCATTCCTTCCTCATTCGGCGTTCGCCGTTCGTCGTTCCCGGCGCTAGATCACAAACCGCGGCTCGAAGAGCGGCCCGCGCCCATGCCGGCGCAGCAATTCCATGAATTTGGCCAACCCTCGCCTTTCATCGGCGCCCAGGTGGTAGTGGATGTGCCAGCCCAGGTAGTCCTTGCGGAACTCGTAGTCGTAATCGGTGCGCGCGCGGATAATGGCATCCAGGGTGTCCAGGCCGAAATCGCGCGCCTCGCGAAGCTGGCGCCGGAGGGCGGAGTTCTCGACGCCACGGCGCAACGCCCAGACCGCGTAAACGAACGGCAGGTTGGTCAGCTCATACCAGGCGGCGCCCAAGTCCCAGATCTCGTGTTCGTGCGGGCCGAGCGCCAGGTCGAGGGCGGGGTTGCCGATCAGCAGTGCATAATCGGGCAGACGGGCGTGGTCGTAGGACGCGAGCGGCTTGAAGGCCGGGTTGAGCCCGCGCTCGGCCAGCAGCACGCGCAGCAGTTCCACGCTGGTCAGGGAAGCCGTGTCGCAAAAGACCTCGGTCACTTGGTCCAGCGGCCTGCGATGGGCGAGCAGGACGCTGCGGACCTCGCCAAGGGAGGCAATGGCTATGCCGTCCAGGATGTCGTAGCGGTCGTGGAACAGCACCTCGACGACGCTGACCAACCCGGCGTCCAGCTCGTCGCGCTGCAACATCTCCGCGAGCTTCGCGGGCGTGGTGTAGATGATTTCCTCCTCCAGCCCTCGCGTAAGGGGCACCGTGTTCAGGTAGCCAACGGAGCCGACACGGAAAGGGGCCAGGGAGTGGTCGAGGTTGCTTTCGCGCTGAAGATGGGCGGCGCGCTGCTCACGCTCGCAGCGGTGGGCGAGGGCTTCGGCCGGCTCGGGAGCGGCCATGCGAAGCTTGGGCTCGGGGTCAGGTTGCATGTGAGCTGGGTCAGGCCGTGGCGAGATTCTCCTCCAACAGGCCGGACCTGGCGGGACCGTCACCCGGCGAGACCTGCGGCCCGGGGCCGTCCCACACCTTGATCGGCTCGTAGAACGTATTGCGCTGTACGGGGGTGCAGCCGGTCTCGCGGATCGCCTTGATCATCTCGGCCTCGGTCTGCAACTGCGGCGACTGCGCGCCGGCCATGTGGAAGATGTGCTCCTCGAGGATCGTGCCGTGCAGGTCGTCCGCGCCGTAGCTCAGCGCGACTTGCGCCAGCTTGAGACCCATGCCGACCCAGTAGGCCGTGACGTGGTCGAAGTTATCCAGGTAAATGCGGCTCACCGCGATCGTGCGCAGGGCGTCGTAGCCTGTAGGCGGGTTCTCCACCGGGATCTCGTTGTTCTCCGGGTGATAGGGCAGAGGGACGAAGCCGACGAACCCGTGGGTCTCATCCTGCAAGGCCCGGAGCTGCCGCAGGTGGTCCACGCGGTCAGCCAGCGACTCGACGTGTCCGAAGAGCATCGTGCACGTGCTGCGGCCGCCCATGCGATGCCAGGTGCGGTGGACATCCAGGTACTCCGCCGCCGATTCCTTGCCGCGGGCGATGGCGGAACGCACTTCGGGCCGGAAGATCTCCGCCCCGCCGCCGGTGAGGGAATCGAGGCCGGCAGCCTTGAGTTCGCTGAGAGTATCGCCCACCGACTTCTTCACCAGCCATGCCAGGTGCAGAATCTCGATGGCCGTGAAGCACTTGAGTTGCAGGCGCGAATCCAGCGCGCGCAGCGCCGCCAGCATCCCGGTGTAATAGCTGAACGGCAGGGAAGGATGCAGGCCGCCGACGATGTGCAGCTCAGTGATGCCCAGCCGCAGGGCCTCACGCGCCTTCTGCACGATCTCCTCCACGTTGAGTTGGAACCCGTCGGCATCGCGCTTTTTGCGCGCGAAGGAGCAGAACTGGCAGCTCAGGATGCAGTAATTCGAGTAGTTGATATACCGGTTGAGGATGTAGGTTGCGCGGTTGCCGACCTTTCGGCGCCGGGCCAGGTCGGCGATCGCCCCCAGGGCGTTCAGGTCCTTGCTCTCGAAGAGCCGCAATGCCTCGGCTTCCGAGATGCGCTCTCCCGCCGCGACTTTGGCATAGAGGTCGCGAAGCGCGCTGCGCTGGACGAAGAAGTGCACAAAGGAGCTTTAGCAGAATCGGTCGGGTAAGCAAATCCGGGTGCTTACGAAATATCGTGGCGTAAATGCGGCTGGCAACGTGAGGTGGTCGCTATCGGACCGGCAAATCCAGGTCTAATCGGCTCCGTTTCCGCCAAAAGGCGCCTTCTGCAACAGATGCGCCCGCCCAAGCGACGCCGTATCCTCGCCGTATCCTCGCCGTATCCTCACCGGAGAACCTCTAACTTGAAGTTAGAGGTTCTCCGGTGAGGATACGGCGAGGATACGGCGAGGATACGGGGGGGCTCCGGACATTCTTGAGGCAAGAGCGGGCGCAGGCGGGAGGAGTGGTCCGTGGCCCCAATGCGCTTCAATATCGGAAGTCGAGGCTCTCACGACAAGCAAAGGCGCTTTGCACATAAGCAAAGCGCGTGAGCAATCCTGGCCGTAAATGCCGGAGGACGCATTCGCGTCAGGGTTTTGCATCGCAAGCGCAGCACATGCGATATATCCCCAGACAGCAAGGGCTTGGCGCAGCTCAGAGGGCGGCTAAAAGCATCCTTCGGCTCCAGCCGCCGGGCTTTGGCACAACTCCCGCTAGGTGCATGCTGCATCAGTGTGACCTCACCATGGTGATTACCGAAAAGCAGGGGCGGGATTGGTCTTTGTCGGCAAGTTCCCCCGGGCTGACCGAGCGCGCGGCTAATCGCGCACGTCCCTTCTGTACGCACCGGGACCAGGGCAAGCCCGATGTGTTCATCGTCGGCGCGCCCAAGTCAGGCACTACGGCTATGGACCACTACCTGGCCGGGCACCCGCAGATTTTCATGGCCAGGAAGGAGATGCACGCTTTTGGTGCCGACCTGCAGTTCGGGGCTCAGTTCTACCGGCGCGACCGGGCGGCGTACCTGGCCGAGTTCGCGCCTTGCCAGGGCCGGCTCCGGGCGGGTGAATCGTCCGTCTGGTATTTATTTTCCCGGAAGGCGGCGGCGGAAATCCGGGCCTTCAATCCGGAGGCGCGCATTATCATCATGCTGCGCGAGCCCGCCGAGATGCTCTATTCGTTGTTTTCGCAATTCCGGTTCGACGGGAACGAGTGCCTGCCGAGCTTCGAGGAAGCGCTGGCGGCCGAGGACGACCGCCGGGCGGGGCGCCGCCTGAGCCGCCAAACCTATTTTCCGCAGGGCTTGGTTTACCGCGACACCGCGCGCTACACTGAGCAGGTGCAGCGCTACTTTGACGTTTTCGGTCGGGAGCAGGTCCACGTGATCATCTATGACGATCTCAAGGCGGACCCGCGGGGGACGTACTGCCGCGTGCTTGAGTTTCTTGAGGTGGATCCAACGCACGTGCCGGCGAACTTCCAGGTGATCAACGGCAACAAGACGGTGAAGCATTCGGCGCTGCGGAGTCTGCTGAACGACCCGCTGCTGCGCTCGACGGCGGTGGCGATCGGGCGTCGGCTCCCGCGGCCTGTGTTCAACGCGCTGCACGATGCGGAGCGGAGGCTTTGGAAGTTCAACACGCGTCCCGAGAAACGCGCCTCGCTGGCGCCTGAGACCCGCGCGCGGCTGAGGCAGGAATTTGCGCCGGAAGTGAAGCGTTTGAGCGCGTTGCTCGGGCGAGACCTCACCCATTGGAGCGAGTGACAGCTAGATCGGTGCGGGCCGACCGCTGGGGATTGGGGGTGATGGGGCTGCTGCTGGCTGTCGTTCTCTCGGCTCTGCTCTGGGGCGCCTTTGTTCCGGATAACATCCCCTTTTCGAACGACGGGCCGCTAGGCCGTTTGGTGGCGCAGTGTCATCACCTGCCTGAGCGTTTTACCGGGTGCTGGGAAGACCTCAATCTGCTGGGAGATCGCGACTGGGGGGCGGCGCCGAGCATCAGCTTTGGCCTGCAGTATCTGCTGGGGCCGTTCCTGTTTTCCAAGTTCTACACTCCGGTCGCGCTCTTGCTGCTGGGTGTGGGGGCGTGGTGTTTCTTCCGCCAGTCGGGGCTCGTGCCGGCGGCTTGCCTGCTGGGCGGATTGGCCGCGGCGCTTGGCTCGGGCTGCTTTTCAGCCGCGTGCTGGGGTGTGGCGGGGCACGCGATCGCTGTGGGCATGACCTATTTTGCCACGGCGGCCTTGGTGAGCCGATCCGCGCCGGTGCGCTGGGTGCGGGTCGTGCTGGCGGGTGGCGCCGTCGGCATGGCGGTGATGGAAGGGGCGGACGTGGGGGCGCTGTTCAGCCTGCTGGTCGCGCTGTTCGTGGTTTACCAGGCCGGCACAGCCGAAGGCGTCCGAGCGAAGAACCTGGCGGCAGGCGCCGCCACGCTGGCCCTGGTAGTGATTTTCGCGGTGGTGCTGGCCGCCCAAGCCATTTCCGGGCTCGTGGCCACGGAGATCAAGGGCGTAAAGGGCACGGAACAGGATGCCAAAACCAAGGAGGAACGATGGGATTGGGCTACGCAGTGGAGCCTGCCGAAGACCGAAACGCTGACGCTCGTGATGCCGGGACTGTTCGGGTTTCGCGGCGATACGCCCAACGGAGGCGAATACTGGGGAACCGTGGGCCGTGCGCCGGCCTGGGACAGGTATTTTGCGGGTGACCGGCAAGGCAATCCGCCGAAAGGCTTTCTGAGGTATTCCGGGGGCGGGTCCTACATCGGAGTGCTGGTCGCGCTGCTGGGGCTTTGGGCGGCATTGCAGGCGCTGCGACGCCAGGAACCCGCCTTCAGCCTGCCGCAGCGTAAGTGGGTCTGGTTCTGGACGGGAGTAAGCATCGTCTCGCTGCTGCTGGCCTTTGGCCGGCACGCCCCGTTCTACCGGATTCTCTATGCGCTGCCCTACTTCTCAACCGTCCGCAACCCGGTCAAGTTTCTGCATGTGTTCTGCTTTGCCGCCGTGGTGTTGTTCGCCTACGGGGTTGACGGAATTTGGCGGCGTTACATGCAACCCGCCGGCGCCGGCACGAATGCCCGCTGGCAGGGCCTGGGCCGCTGGTGGGCGAGAGCCAGCCGCTTCGAGAAGCGCTGGGTCCTGGGCTGTTTGCTCGTGCTCGCGGTGACGCTGCTGGGTTGGTTTATCTACGGGTCGTACCGCGGTTCGCTGGAGCAATACCTGGTGGCGAATCTCTTCGACGAAGCAAGGGCCCACAATATCGCCGGGTTCAGCATCGCCCAGGTAGGGTGGTTCGTGCTGTTCTTTGTTCTGAGCGCCGGCACGGTCATCCTGCTCCTGAGCGGGGCTTTCCTCGGCGTCCGGGCGCGCTGGGGGGCTGCCCTTCTGGGCCTGTTGCTGGTGGCCGACCTTGGGCGCGCCAACCAACCCTGGATCCGATACTGGGATTTCAAGGAGAAGTATGCCACGAACCCGGTGATCGACCGGCTCCGGGAAAAGCCCTACGAGCACCGGGCCGCCCTGCTGCGTTTCAGGGTGCCGGACAAGCTGGCCATCATCACCCGGCTTTATGAAAACCAGTGGCTCAAGCACCAGTTCCCGTACTACAACATCCAGGCGCTGGACACCGTGCAGATGCCACGCACGCCCGCGGATATAGCGGCCTACCAGAAGGCGCTGAGCTCGACCAACGAACTGGATTACTTGCCCATCATGCTCCGCTCATGGGAACTGACCAGCACGCGATACCTGATCGGCGCCGCAGCCTTCGTGGGCGCTCTCAACCGCCGCGTTGACCCGGCTCATCCCGAGTTCACCATGGTAGAGCGCTTCGATGTCAGGCCCCTGCCGGGAATCCAGCGGGCCATGCATTACGATGAACTCACTACGGTGCCCAATGAACAAGGGCAGTTCGCGCTTTTCGAGTTCACCGGGGCGCTGCCGCGCGCCAGGTTGTATTCGAACTGGCAGGTCAATACGAACGATGCCGCCGTGCTGACGGAGCTGGCGGCGCGCGCGTTCGACCCGCAGGGAAGTGTATTCGTTGCTGGCGGAGCGCCCGCGGCTCAGGCCGTGACCAATGCCAGCCCGGGCAAAGTGGCATTCGCCAGCTACGCGCCCAAGGATATTGTGCTCAGAGCCGAAGCCGCGGCTCCTTCGGTCCTGCTGCTCAACGACCGCTATGATCCTTACTGGAAGGTGCAAGTGGACGGGAAACCGGCGACGCTGTTGCGTTGCAACTATCTTATGCGCGGTGTGTACCTGGGTTCGGGGGCCCATACGGTGGAATTCCGGTACCTGCCGCCCATCGGCCCGCTCTATGTCAGCCTTGCGGGCATCGGGGTTGGGTTGCTGGCGCTAGGCACGGTGGCTATGGCCGGGTGGAGAGCGCGGTCGCCTGTGCCTGCGCCGGTCTCTGCGCCCGCACCGATCCCGGTGCCGCCGACTGCCACAGTGAAACAGAGGCGCCCCGGTGCACCTTTGAAAGCCCGCGCCGGCGCTCGGGGGGCGCGCTAGCCCTGGCAACGCGGGCAGTAGTACGTACTCCGCCCTGCCTGCACGAGCCGCTGAATCGGCGTGCGGCATCTGGAGCAAGGAAGGCCGACACGGTCATAGACCCGGAGCCGCTCCTCGTAGTAGTCGGCGGCGCCTGGCGCGCGGCCATAATAGAACAGGCCGTCGCGGCGGCCGGTGCCCGCGTAATTCAGCGGTACGGTTGCTCCCAGGCTGATGGCTTCGCGCAAAACGGCGCGAATCGCTCTCCATAGCCTGGCCACTTGGGCTGCGGTCAGGTCTCGGGCTGCGAGCGTCGGAGCGACTTGCGCTCGGAACAAGGCCTCGCTCGCATAAATGTTCCCGATCCCCGCAACCAGCGCCTGGTCCAGCAGCCTGGTCTTGATGGGTTGCTGTGAGCGCTTGAGGGCGCGCAGAAGACTTTGCGCCTTGAACTGGTCGCTCAGAGGTTCCGGACCCAATCGCTCGATCAGGCTGCTATCCAGCGTGAGCCGCCCGAAATAACGGGTGTCCTCGAAGACGAATTTCGTCCGGCCCAGGTCCATCACGACCGCGGCGTGTTTGGGCAGTGGAGCATCTGCCCGCAGAAGATACATGCGCCCGGTCATGCCAAGATGTCCCAGGAGCACCACGGCGGATGCTGGCGAAGCGCGGCGAGCACCGGCCGAACCGCCGCTACGGGCTGCCTCTCCCGGGCGCAGGGCGAATACCAGGTACTTGCCGCGGCGAGAGACGCCGGCGAAGACCGTCCCCAGCAAGGCCCGGCGAAACGCGCGGGACGACGTCGGCGCAATTACTTTGGGCCGCCGCACCTGGATGGCATGGATGATTTTACCCCGCAATGTGGGGTCGAGATGGCGAACAAGCACCTCAACTTCCGGCAGTTCCGGCATGACGAAGGGCGAGCGTGGCGACAGGACCGGGGGAATGCAAGCCGGAGCCGGACAGGACTCCGGGGCCGGCTTCGCGTTCCACTGGAGCAGTGCCAGAAGCTTAACCGGTGACCAAGGTGCCGACCTTCTCCCCCATCACGACGCGCCGGAGGTTGTGGGCCCGGAAGAAGTCGAACACAACGATAGGCATCTTGTTGTCCATGCACAGGGAAAAGGCTGTGGAGTCCATGACCTTGAGCTGCCTTTGCAGGGCTTCGGCGTAGCTGATTTGAGAATAGCGCCGGGCGGAGTGGTTCTTCTTGGGATCGCTGTCGTAAATGCCATCAACCTTGGTCGCCTTGAGGACGACCTCGGCCCCAATCTCGTTCGCCCGCAGGGCGGCAGCCGTGTCGGTCGAGAAATAGGGATTGCCCGTGCCGCCGCCGAAGATAACCACGCGGCCTTTCTCGAGGTGGCGCACGGCGCGACGGCGGATAAAGGCTTCTGCGATTTGGGCCATCGTGATGGCACTCTGGACGCGGGTGGCCACGCCGAGCTTCTCCAAGGCGTCCTGCAGGGCGAGCGCGTTAATGATCGTGGCCAGCATGCCCATATAGTCGCCGGTGGCGCGCTCGATGCCGCGCTCGCTTCCGCTCAGGCCGCGAAAGATGTTGCCGCCGCCGACGACCAGAACGATTTGCACGCCCAGGTCGCGCACTTCACGAATCTGCTCCGCCATGTCGCGCACCGCTTGCGGCGAAATGCCCACGCGGCTTTCGCCGCCCAGGGCCTCGCCGCTGAGCTTGAGAAGAATCCGGCTATACTTGGGGCGCTTTGCTTCTTTCATGGTGTGCATGGCTTTGCGAACGGTGAACCTGGAACCTCCTTTTAACAGGCGAGGCGGCGGGCGTCAAACGAAACGAAACGCGCGCGGGACAAGCAGGTCCTAGAAATGCTCGGCCCAACGTCGTTGCGCGGCGGCATCGGTTGCTCTATTCTCGGCGTATGACGCTTTCGGCCGGCCTGTTCCGCAGGGCGCTGTTCCTCTCCGCCTGCCTAATGCTGGGGGGGTGTTTGCGCTCGGTCCCGAGCCCGGCAGACGAGGAAAAGGAGTCCCATTTTCTACTGGGCCGCAGCCGGGTGAGCGCCATGGATTATCCAGGGGCGATTGAATCTTTTAGCAAAGCGCTGGAGGTGAACCCAAGATCGGGCGCGGCCCACTTCGAACTGGCGTGCTTGCTGGAAGCGCGAGAGGCTGACCCGGCGGCGGCGATCTACCACTACCAGGAGTACCTGAAGCTGCGGCCCAAAGCAGAAAACGCCGACACCGTGAACCAGCATATTTACGCGCTGAAACAAGAACTGGCCAAAACGGTGTCCCTCGGTCCGGTGACGGAGCGGCAACAGCGCGACTTCGAGCGACTCGCCGAGGAGAACCGTCGGCTGACGGAGGAACTCGACAAATGGCGCGCTTATGCGATGCGCCTCCAGGCTCTGACGAACCCGCCCGCCTCCCCTCCCGTTGCCTGGACCGCCAGATCCGTAGTCTCCAATCCTCCTCCAGTTCGCGCCTCGACGGGGCTTCAGGCTTTTGCCAGTGGCGGATCGGCCCCCGGCGGCCCTATGGCGATGCAACTGACCCACACTGTCAAAGCGGGGGAAACCGCAGCCGGCATAGCGCGCAAGTACGGCGTGCGCACCGAGGCGCTGCACGCGGCGAATCCGAAGATTGATCTCCGGCGTTTGCGTGTCGGTCAGACTTTGAATATCCCGGCTGCCAGCCTCTGAAACGGGGGCGTCTGCCGGGGCGGGGGCATAAAGAAAAATTTGAACACGGGAATGTGGATGATGGTCTATTTTCCGAGTTCTTTGTCTCGGTGATCGCGGGTGTGGCGACAGCAGTGCCGCGCCTCCGAGGAAGAGGACCCCGTTCACGCTGCATGTCGTCGTCTCAAGCAAGCAGCGAATCGGCTCGATATCGGCCTGTTCTTGTCTGCAAAAAAAGTTGAAGAATCATTTTGACAGCCCGGACGGATTTTCGGTAAATGGCTTCAGAGTTGATCGTGTTGGCGTTACAGCATCAGTTTGAAACGCGTGTATTGCTATCTATGAAAAAAATCGTTGCCTCTGTCGGTATGATCGCGCTCGGCGCGACAAGTGTTCAGGCGTTGGATTCAGGCATGGTTTCGGACAACGGAAGATTCTGGAGTGTCTCAGCCAGCCTCCGTGGATTCTACGATGATAATATCAACACCCTTCCGAACAACGCCACCCTTCCACCCGGGTACTACCGTGACAGTTGGGGATTCGAGGTCAGCCCTGCCATCTTCTTGAGCTTCCCGCTAGACCAAACCTCGATTGGGCTCAGTTACGTGTACGACTTCAAGTACTACGAGAATAAGCCCCTCGGGCAGAGCGAGAACTACGACATGACCCACGTGTTCAACGTGGCGATCAATCACGCGTTCAGCGAGCGCTACCAGATCAGCGTGAAGGATTCGTTCGCTCTGGGCCAGGAACCCGACCTGCTGCGCGCTGGCAACACCTACAATACGTTCCAGCGCATCCCCGGCGACAACCTGAGGAACTACGGGGTTATCAACTTCTCGGCTCAACTGACGCCGCTCTTTGGGTTGGAACTCGGTTACGCTAATACGCTGTTCAAGTATGCCGACCATACGGTGACCTTGGACTCGACGGGGAACATTGTGCCCAGCACGGCAGGTCTCCTCAACACGATGGACCAGACCGTGCACCTGGATGGCCGCTTCCAAATCCAGCCGCAGACGATCGGCGTAATCGGCTATCAGTTCCGGAGCCTCACCTACACAGAAGACCAGCCGATAGGCGGCAACGTCTTGATGCCGTTCACCCTGGTAAAATCCGATATCCGGAACGTGGACGCCAACTATGGCTACATCGGGCTTGACCACAACTTCCGGCCGGACCTGACCGGTTCATTCCGGCTCGGCGGCGCCTACAATGACTACGTCAACAACAGCAGCCAGAACAACTGGTCTCCCTATGCCCTGGTCAGCCTCAGGTACACCTACAACCCAGGGAGCTATTTCGAAGCCGGCTTCACCTACGATTTCACATCCGGCAACAACTTCAGCGTGGCGTACCTCAACAACAGCGTGACTATGGGCGCGTATGCGGCCAGCCTGTATGGCTCGCTGCATCACCAGATCACCGGCAAGCTCGCCGGCACACTGATGGTGCAGTATCAGAACGACCAGTACTACGGTGGGACGCTTAATAACCAGTCCCAGGAATACTTCCTGGCCTACATTGGGCTGTCGTATCAGTTTAATCCCTACATTTCCGCGGAAATTGGTTACGATTACGACAACGTCTGGGGCGACATTCCCCAGCAGAATTACGATCGTAACCGGGTTTACCTTGGTGTCACCGCCAGCTATTAATCGAGTTTAGAAAAATTGACGGGGGGCTGGGCTTCAGCACCGGCTCCCCTTTTTGTTTGAGCTATGGACCCATTGAAAGCATCGCCCTCCCAGGAAACGAAACTGCACTTCCTGGACTATTGGCGCATTATCCGGCTGCGCAAGACGGTTATCCTCGCCGTGTTCCTGCTGGTCGTCATCACCGCCACGCTGGTGACGTTTATTCTGCCCGAGTCCTATTCCAGCACGGCGCGGATCAAGATCGAGCGCGACCAACCGGACATCACGGGTTTCCAGGAACGCGGAATGCCGCTTGGCTATGATCCGTACTTCATCCAGACCGAGTTCGAGCTGATCCAATCCGAAGTTATCCTGGGTAAGGTCGTCGAGGATCTCGGGCTGAACGTGGAATGGGGCAAGAAGTACGCCGGCGGCGATCGTCTCAAGACGCAGGAGACCATCACAATGCTCAAGAACCGGCTGGATTTGAGGCCGGTGCGGAACACCAGCCTCATTGAGATTCGCGTGTTCAGCGAAAAGCCTGATGAAGCGGCCACGATTGCCAATAAGATTGCGGAGGTTTACAAGCAACACCGGCAGGACCAGCGCAAAGAGTTGAGCAACGGCGGCATTCGCGCATTGGAAGAGCGCTTTCAAGCGCAGGAAGAGAAGGTCCGAGTCGCGCAGACGAACGTGGATCGGCTGCGCAAGGAGCTGAACATTGCAGATGCGATTGCCTCCGGAGATGCGCCGACTCCGTTGATGACGGCGGAGGCGTTGCGCAAGCTCGACGGCCTGCGCATCGAAAGCCACGAGCAATATGTTCTGCAGCAGACGCTTCTGGACCAACTGAAGGACGTGCAGAAGCGAACCGGGCTCGAAGGGTTAGCGCAGGTCATTCCCACGGCGACGGGCGATTCCTTGCTCAGCTCGCTGCTTGAACAGGAGGTCATGGCCAACCAGAAACTGGTTGCGGTTGAGAAAGAATACGGGCCAGAGCATCAGGAGGTCCTGAAATGCAAGGCCAGCGTTGACGATCTGCACAACCGTATCACCAATCGCGTAGATGGTGTGATGAAGGCCCTGGAGGCTAAAGTTACTGCGGTCAAGAACAGCCTCGATGATTTGGAGCAAGAGGTCGGCAAGGCCAAGACCAACGACATCCTGACCGCGGCCCAGAGCCGGCCCTATTTCGATGCCAAGCGCGTGCTCGACGAGTTGCTGCGGTTCCGCCAGATCCTGGACATGAAGATCGCGAGCGAGCAAATAGATGTGGCCCTTCCCAAAACCATGATGGTGGAAATCGTGGATACAGCGAAGCCGGGGATTCGCCCTGTGCGTCCCAATAAGCCGCTGAACATCGCCTTGGGGATTATCATCGGTCTGGTGGTCGGCGTCGGCCTGGCATTCTTCATCGAGTATCTTGATACAAGCGTTAAGACCATTGACGATGTCGAGCGTTCGCTGCAGAGCCCGGTCCTGGGTGTGATCCCGCAGAACGTCGGCCTGTTAATGGAGGAGGGCACAGAAAGCCCGCACGCCGAAGCCTACCGAGTCCTGCGCAC
>Ga0335069_10007286_pt1 | contig 15986 bp, 12 predicted proteins | sample Lox_Sample_11_FD_206714 | JGI IMG/M metagenome (GOLD analysis project Ga0335069, IMG submission 206714) | Soil microbial communities from Loxahatchee National Wildlife Refuge, Florida, United States - Lox_Sample_1.1 | ecosystem: Environmental > Terrestrial > Soil > Wetlands | place: USA... | reverse complement strand
AACGGGTTGCGATGACCCTGGGGGTGCCCTGCGTCGTCGGCGATGCCGTCGCGCTCGCCGGCGCGGCCAATCTGGAAGCCCGCGCACGGCAGCAACGCTATGCGTTCCTCACCGCGGTTGCCGAGGCCGACGCCTGCACGAAGATCGCCACGGGCCACACGATGGACGACCAGGCGGAGACGCTGCTGATGCGGCTCTTGCGCGGTAGCGGAGTGGACGGCCTGGTTGGCATCCACGCAGCTCGTGACCGCCGGATCGCTCGGCCAATGATCGAGTGTTCCCGGCAACAGGTGCTCGCCTTTCTGAAGGCGCAGGCGCTGCCGTTTTGTGAGGACAGCAGCAATCGCGACCGTCGCTTGCTGCGCAACCGCGTGCGCCATGACGTCCTACCCTTGCTGCGGTCCATCAATCCTCACGTGGTACGCGCTCTCGCATCGACGGCGACGATTGTCGCTGACGAGGTGGGACTGTTGGAGGAAGACGTCCGCGTACGGCTGCCGGTGGAGGCGTCTTGCTTGCCGCTGGCGGTGATTGTGACGGCTCCCCCCGCACTGCGTGGGCGGGTAGTGCGCACGTGGCTACGCGGGCAGCGGGGCGACCTCCGGCGTCTGACGGCAGCGCACGTTCACGCCGTTGTTGACCTCGCCTTTGGCCGGCAGCCCAACGCCAGTGTGCGCTTGCCGGGTGGTGAGCGTGTCGTCCGGCAGTACGACCAACTGCGGTGGGGTCATGATGCGGCACCAGCAGTTGACGAGAAGTGTCATGAACTAGTGGCGGGCTCGGCGGTCTCTCTCGCGTCGGGCTGGTGCATCCGCGCCGAGCTGGTTGAACCCAGGCCGCGACGCCCCGCGGATCTTTGGGAACTCGCCGCAGACGCTGCGGTCGTGTCGACACCGCTGTTGGTGCGCCATGCACGGCCCGGCGACCGCGTACGTCCCCTGGGCATGCGAGGCCACCGCAAGCTGCAGGACATCTTCGTCGATCGCAAGCTGCCGCGCTCGGAACGCTGCTCCGTGCCGGTGGTCGAGGCGGCCGGCGAGATCCTCTGGGTGCCGGGCGTCGTGCGCAGTGGCGCCGCTCTGATCACCCCGGGAACACAATCGAGCCTCCGCTTGATTGCGCAGAAAACGGGCATTGCCGGTAGGTAGGGGCTGTGTTACGGTACGGAACGATCTATTGAGGGAATGGTGAACCAGTTTTCACGCAATGTGGCACTCTGGCTCGTTCTCGGGCTGATGTTCCTGCTGCTCTTCAACCTGTTCAACAAGCAGCAGACCAAGGAGCCGGAGATCATCTTCAGCGACTTCATGGCCGCCGCCGAAAAGGGGGATGTCACCGAGGTGACCATCCAAGGCAGCAACATTCGCGGCAAGTATCACAATGGCGAACGCTTCAAGACCTTCGCTCCCGAAGACCCGGACTTGGTCAAAATCCTGCGCGACAAGGGCGTCAAGATCGCCGCCAAGCCGGAAGAAGGCGACCCGTGGTACGTGGTGCTGTTCGTGCAATGGTTCCCCATGCTGCTGCTGATCGGCGTGTGGATCTTCTTCATGCGGCAGATGCAGGTTGGTGGCGGCAAGGCGATGTCGTTCGGCAAGAGCCGCGCCAAGCTGCTCAGCGAAAACACGCAGAAGGTCACCTTCAACGACGTCTCCGGTATCGATGAGGCGAAGGAGGAGCTGGAGGAGATCATTGCCTTCCTGAAGGACCCGAAGAAGTTTACGAAACTCGGCGGGCGCATACCGAAGGGCGTTCTGCTGGTCGGTTCGCCGGGAACTGGAAAGACCTTGCTTGCGCGGGCCATCGCCGGCGAGGCGGGCGTACCGTTCTTCTCCATCAGCGGTTCCGACTTCGTCGAGATGTTCGTCGGTGTCGGCGCCTCGCGCGTGCGCGACCTTTTCGTGCAAGGCAAGAAGAACGCTCCCTGCATCATCTTCATCGATGAGATCGACGCCGTTGGGCGCCACCGCGGCGCCGGCCTCGGCGGGGGGCACGACGAACGCGAGCAAACGCTCAACCAGTTGCTCGTCGAGATGGACGGCTTCGAAACCAACGAGGGGGTCATCCTGATTGCGGCCACCAACCGGCCCGACGTCCTCGATCCGGCGCTCCTCCGTGCCGGGCGTTTCGACCGGCGCGTGGTTGTTCCGCGGCCGGACGTGAAGGGGCGCGAGGGCATTCTGCGTGTGCACACACGGCGCGTGCCGCTGTCGGATGATGTCGACCTGGCACTGCTGGCACGCGGTACGCCGGGCTTCGCGGGTGCCGATCTCGAGAATCTGGTCAACGAAGGCGCACTGCTGGCGGCGCGGCATGGCAAAGAGCGTGTCGACATGGCCGACTTCGAAGTCGCCAAAGACAAGGTGATGATGGGCGCCGAGCGCAAGAGCATGATCATGAGCCAGGAGGAACGCCGCAACACGGCGTACCACGAGGCCGGTCATGCATTGGTCGCCAAGCTGCTGCCGGGGGCTGACCCGGTGCACAAGGTGTCGATCATCCCGCGCGGCATGGCGCTCGGCGTCACCCAGCAGGTGCCGCTCGATGATCGCCACTCCTACACCCGCGAGTACATTCTCAACAGCCTGACCATCCGCTTCGGCGGGCGCGCGGCGGAGGAGTTGATCCTCGGCCACATCACCACCGGTGCGGCGGACGACATCGAGAAGGCGACGGACTGGGCGCGCAAGATGGTCTGCGAGTGGGGCATGAGCGATAAGCTCGGACCGATGACCTTCGGGAAGAAGGAAGAGCAGATCTTTCTGGGCCGCGACTTTACCCAGCTGCAGGACTACTCGGAGCACACCGCCGTCGAGATTGACACCGAGGTGCGGCGCATCATTGCCGACAGCTACCAGCAAGCGAAGGATCTCCTTGCCACCAACGTCGAGGTGCTGCACAAGATCGCCGAAGCGTTGCTCGATAAAGAGGTGCTCGACGGTGCGGAGATCGACGAGATCATCCGCACCGTCGGCCGCGCCAACGGCTCCACTCCCCTGACGGCGGCGGGTGCTGAAGTCCGCGCCTGAGCGCGACGCCCGCACCAACCACTCGCTCGGCAAACGGGCGCGGGCGGTCATGCCCGCGAGTCTCGAGGTCAACCTCGGAGAGTACGGCGCCCGGCGAACCGAGTTCGTCAGACGCGATCGTGCCCATAGAAACGCCAAGCCTGCGCTGGCAACCAAGGACGGGAAAGGGTAATTCCCCAGAGTAGCCCAACGGAAGAGAGAGTGCCGTGATCCTGTAGATCGCCATCCGCGTGCCCGCCCCATGTTCGAGCTGCTCTCCAACTTCCGCGTTCAGGATGCCCTCGATATCGCGATCATCGCGTTCGTGATCTACCGCATCATCGATCTCATCCGTGGCACGCGCGCCGTGCAGATGCTGATCGGGTTGACCGTGGTGTTCCTCACCTACCTGTCCTCGCAGTACTTCTCGCTGTACACGCTCAACTGGATTCTCGACAATTTCCTCAGCTCGATCCTGCTCGTCATCGTCGTCATCTTCCAGGACGACATTCGTCGTGCCTTGACGCAGGTCGGCACGCGGCCCTTCTTCGGCGTCGAGCCCCGCCTGCACGGACAAGATGTCGAAGAGATCGTGCGGGCCGCCGTGTCCTTGGCAAGCAAACGCATCGGCGCGCTGATTGTGTTGCCGCGCGACGTCGGGCTCAATCAGTACATCGAGGTCGGGGTCTCCCTCGACGCCAAGGTGAGCAAGGAGCTGATCACCAGCATCTTCTTGCCGACGTCACCGATTCACGACGGCGCGCTGATCATTCAGCACGGCCGCATCATTGCCGCTGGCTGCTTTCTGCCGCTCACCACGAATCCCCACGTCAGCAAGACGTTGGGCACCCGGCACCGCGCGGCCATCGGACTCACCGAGGAGACCGACGCGATCGTCGTGGTCATCTCGGAAGAAGAAGGGGCCATCTCCCTCGTGCGTGAAGGCCGTATCACACGCGACGTCGACGCGGGGACACTGCGGACGACGCTGCAGAAACTGCTGCAGGCATGAATTGGTTTGAACGCCTGCAGCAGGCCGCGGTGTGGCGCCGCATGCGTGCCGCGCTGCTCGACCCCGACCGCCTGCGCCAGCTGCTGACACGCAATCTCCCGCTGAAGCTGTTGTCGCTGCTGATTGCCTTCAGCCTGTGGTTTTTCGTCAACTTCGGCGAGCGCGACTCCGAGGAATCGCTGAAGGTGCCGCTGGAGCTGCGCAACATCCCGGCGCATCTGATGATTACCAGCCCGCGTGTCGATTTCATCGACCTACGCGTCAGCGGCCCACGCGCCCTCCTGGGTCGGATCGACCGCAACCGCTTGTCGATTGGTCTCGATCTCGGCGGCGTGCGGCCGGGACCGGCCGTGTTCCGGGTTGATCCGGCGTCGCTCAACCTGCCGCGCGGTGTCCAGGCGCTGCGCATCAACCCCTCGCAGATCACTTTGGAGACCGAGCGTGTGAGCCACAAGCCGGTGCCCGTGCGGCTGCGCCTCGGGGGCAAGCTACCCCCCGACCTGCAGGTCGGGGACACGAAGGTGTCGCCGGAGACCGTGCAGATTACCGGGCCCGCGTCGGATGTGCACGATATCGCCGCCGTCAATACCGAACCGCTCGACGTCAGTAGTGCTACCGCGGGTACCATCGAACGTGAGCTGCGCCTCGACCCGGCCGGCGATTATATTTCGTTCAGTGCCAACCGTGTCGCGGCACAGCTGCGCATCGAAGAGGTGCAGACGACGCGCGAGTTCAAAACCGTTCCGGTCGACGTCCACAACGCGGTGACGGCGTACCGCGTGACGCCGGAGCGCGTCCGCCTGAGCGTACGCGGGCCGCGCCGTGTGCTCAACAATCTTGAGCTGCAGCCGGGCGCGGTTTATATCGAGGCCGATGGTGTCCCGCTGGGCCAACACATGGTCAAACTCTCAGTCGATCTGCCGGCCGGAGTGGATGTGGTGTCGTTGGATCCGGACAAGGTGGAGCTCGTGCTCGTGAAGGCGCGGCGCGGAAGCAAGGGGCGCCGCTGATGCCAAAGTGACTCACGTGCGCAAGCTCTTCGGTACTGACGGGATACGGGGTGTTGCCAACGCCGAACCCATCACCTGCGAGACCGCGTTGCGGTTGGGCCGTGCCCTGGCCCACATGTGCAAGCGCACCAGCGCGCGGCCGCAGATCGTCGTCGGCCGTGACACGCGCCTGTCGGGCGACATGCTGGAGCGCGCGCTGACGGCGGGGATCTGTTCCGCCGGCGGCGCGGCGCTGCTGGCCGGCGTGGTGCCTACGCCCGCGGTCGCGTATCTGACACGCACGCTGCAGGCCCACGCCGGTGCGGTCGTCTCCGCATCGCACAACCCCTTCCATGACAATGGCCTCAAATTCTTCGACGCCAGCGGCTTCAAGCTGCCCGATGAGGTGGAGGAGGGCATCGAACGCTATGTCATGGACGGCGCGCCCGCCGCGTTGGCTGCGCCGCCCGATGCCCTTGGGGCGACCGGTAACATTGACGCGGCCACGGCACGGTATATCAACTTTCTCAAATCGCTCGTGCCCGCCGGGTTCACGCTGCGCGGCGTGCGGGTGGCAATCGACGGCGCGCACGGCGCCGGCTATCTGGCGGGACCCGCGTTGTTCCGCGAACTCGGCGCGGACGTGAAGGCGATCGGCGTCGCTCCGGATGGCGTAAACATCAACCACGAGGTCGGCGCCACGCACCCCCAGCGGCTGCAGGAGACGGTGCGCAACGAAGGTGCCCATGTCGGTATTGCCCTCGACGGCGACGCGGACCGGCTCATCCTGGTCGACGAGCACGGTGTGGTCGTCGATGGCGACGAGGTGTTGGCGATTGCCGCCGCCGACATGCTGGCGCGCGGGACGCTCAAGCAGAGGACCGTGGTGGCTACGGTCATGAGCAACCTCGGTCTCGAGGTGGCGCTCCGCGCCCGCGGCGCGCGGCTCGTGCGCGTGCAGGTGGGTGATCGCTACGTCGTCGAGGAGATGCGGCGGCACGGCTACAACCTCGGTGGCGAGCAATCTGGCCACGTGATCTTCCTCGACCACGGAACGACCGGAGACGGTCTCCTGGCGGCGCTGGTCGTGATCCGTCTCATGGTGGAGCGGCAGCAGCCGCTCAGCGAGCTGAAACGTGTCATGAGGCGCTTCCCGCAAGTGCTTGTGAACGTCGCGGTGCACTCGCGCCGAGATCTCGACGGCATCGAGCCGGTGCGACTGACGATGGCGCGCATTCGCGCCGCCTTGAACGATCGCGGGCGGGTGCTCGTGCGCTACTCGGGAACGGAGCCCATGGTGCGTGTCATGGTCGAAGGCGAAGACGGCGACACCGTGCGGACGTACGCCGAAGAGATCGCCGCGGTCATCCGGGCCGAGTTGACGAGTTGAGATGATCAAGCTCGGCGTGAACATCGATCACGTTGCCACCGTACGGCAAGCGCGGCGCACACCCTATCCGAATCTAGTGGCTGCGGCACACGCGGCCGAGCGCGGCGGCGCGGACGGAATCACCGTCCACCTACGGGAAGACCGCCGCCACATTCAAGATCGCGACGTCGACCTCCTGCGCGCCGAAGTCGCCACGAAGCTCAACTTGGAGATGGCGGCGACCGCGGAGATGGTGCGCAAGGCCTGCAGCGTGCGCCCGGCCGACGTGTGCATCGTGCCCGAGAAGCGCGAGGAGTTGACGACCGAAGGCGGCCTCGATGCCGCTGGGCAGCTGGAGGGGCTCGGTCCAGTGGTTGCTCAACTGCGCGCCGCCGGCATCCGCGTCAGCCTGTTCATCGATCCGGAAGCGCCACAGATCGAGGCGGCGCGGCGGTTGCAGGCCGATGCGGTCGAGATCCACACGGGTGCCTACGCCGATGCGGCCAGCGAGGGCGCGCGCGCCGCCGAGTTGCACCGCATCCAGGAGGCGGCGAGCCGCGCGCATGCGGCCGGCTTGATCGTCAACGCCGGCCATGGCCTCACGCTCGACAATGTCACGCCGATCGCCGCGATTCCGCTGATGAACGAGTTGAACATCGGCCACAGCATCGTGGCTGATGCGATCTTCGTCGGAATCGAGGAGGCGGTGCGGCGCCTGAAGACGCGGATGCTCGCGGCACGCAGCCGGTGAGGGTTTCCGATAAGAACGGAAATGGATAACCGGAAACACGAAACCGGGAACCGGAAACCGGTCCATTGGCCGGTTTTCCATTTCCGGTTTTCGGTTTCCTGTTTTTCATTCTCTTCCTGTTTGGTTCCGGCTCTACCGGGTTAGGCCGCTGTCGATGATCCTCGTCACCGCCGCGGAAATGCGCCGTCTCGATGCGCTCACCATCGAACGGTACGGCACCCCAGGGCACGTACTCATGGAACGTGCGGGCGCGGGAGCGACGGCGGTCCTGCTGGCACAGTTTCCACATGTCCGCCGGCGGGGCGTCGTCATCGTGGCGGGGAAAGGCAACAACGGCGGTGACGGCTTCGTCATTGCCCGCTGGTTGCGGCGCAAGGGCGTGAAGGCGGAGGTGGTCCTGCTGGGGAAGCCGCAAGACGTCAAGGGCGACGCGGCGCGCATGCTCGCCATGCTCAAGCGTGCGCGCGTGCCGCTGACGGAAGCCCGCGCGGCGCGCGAGGTGGCCAAACTGCCCGAGCGCTTTACTGGCGCGGCACTGTTGGTCGACGCCGTATTCGGAACGGGTCTCAACGCCGACGTGCAGGGGCTGGCGGCTGACGTGTTGCATTTGATGAACACCTGCGGTGTTCCGATTTTCGCGGTGGACATTCCCTCCGGCCTCGATGCCGACCGCGGCGCCCCGCTCGGCGTGGCGATCCAGGCGGAGGCGACGGCAACCTTCGGCTTCGCGAAAATCGGCCAGGTCGTCTACCCGGGGGTAGACCACGTCGGCGCGCTGGCGGTTGTGGACATCGGCATCGCAGATGAAGCAGTCGCCGAAGTTCGGCCACGGACGCGATTGCTCGATGCCGACGAAGTGCGGCCGCTCGTACCTGTGCGTGCTGCCGAATCGCACAAGGGCTCGTGCGGTCACGTGCTCATCTTCGCCGGTTCGCGTGGCCACACCGGTGCGGCGCGCCTGGCGGCGTACGCAGCCTGTCGCTCTGGTGCCGGTCTGACGACCCTGGCGGGCCCTGCATCGTTGAACGCGATCTTTGCCTCGGGGGTGCCTGAAGCCATGACGGCTTGTCTCGACGATGTTGACGGATTCGTGCGCTTCGATGAAGCCCAGGTGCGGGCGTTGCTCGAAGGCAAGACGGCAATCATCCTCGGTCCCGGCCTTGGTACCCACGAGGATGCACGCAAACTCGTGCGCTTCCTGCTCCGCGAAGTGGCGTTGCCGACCGTCGTCGACGCCGACGCTCTGACGTGCATCGCCGGGGATAGCGGGATGCTCACCGGCGCCCGCGCACAGACGATCCTCACCCCGCATCCCGGCGAGATGGCGCGCCTGTTGGGCAGCGACTCGGCTGCGGTCCAGGCTGATCGAATTGCAACCGCGTGCGGCTACGCAGCACGCTACCAGTGCGTGGTGGTTCTGAAGGGAGCGCGCAGCGCCATTGCCGCACCCGATGAATCACTGTGGATCAACTCAACCGGCAACCCGGGCATGGCCTCCGGCGGTATGGGCGACGCGCTGTCCGGCATTCTCGGTGCGCTGCTCGCGCAGGGGTTGTCACCCGCCGAAGCGGCGTGCCTCGGCGTGTATGTGCATGGCGAAGTTGCCGACCACGTTGCCGCAGTCCGCGGCCAGATCGGCCTGCTGGCGTCCGACATTATCGATGGGGTTTCCGCAGGCTTCAGTCGCCTGCGTTTGTAGGCCAATGGCACGTTGACGCAGCGCGGAAGTGTCTGGTACCCAAGCTGTACCCAAATGCCGGAGGTGTGAGGATGCGAAGGATTGCACTCATTGGTTTGCTACTCGGTGCGGCGGCGTGCAGGCACGCTGCACCGCCCGGATTGCTGCAGGAGTACCAGAGCCGCAGTCTGATGACGTGCTGCAACATTCACTACGAGGGGGACGAGGTCAACGACGCAAACTACTTCGTGGGCACGACCATCCCGGCGGGGACGCCGGTACAGGTGCTGGCCATGACGGGCAACTCCGTGACGTTCACGGCCGCCGGAAAGAAGCTGACCCTCGTGCAGAGCTACGGCAGGGATCAGGAATCACTCCAGCAGTACCTCAGTAAGGTGCTGGTGTCCGATGACCCGAAGGCCAAGCTGGCGACCTTTTCGCGCTCCGCGCAGCAGGCCATTCGGGACGGACGCGTCGAGAAGGGGATGACCAAAGAGCAGGTCATCATGTCGCTCGGCTATCCACCCACGCACCGCACGGCGTCGACGACTTCGAACGAGTGGACCTACTGGTACAACCGCTGGGTCACCTACAAGGTGCAGTTCGACGACCAGGGGCGGGTTGCGAACGTCATTGGCCGCCCGGCACCGACGCAGGATCAACCCATTCAGCCGGATACGACCCCCGTGCCCAAGGCGCCGGCGCATGGGAAGAAACACAAGTAGCGCCGAGCGCGCGTGCATGTTAGCAACATCTGCATGAGTCTGTCCTCCGTTCCGGCTCAGCTAGGGCAGAATCTGCGCTTCGACGGGCTGTGGTGGCGCAAGTTCGCCTACCTGGGATGTGTGTACGGGCCGGAGTGGTGGAAACGCTACTCACCGCCGGCGATTGCGGCGATCATCTTCGCGCTCGTCGGGCGCAACCGGCGCGGCGCCATCGCCAACATGGAGCGCATTCTCGACGGTGGCAGCGCCGGTGCCGCGCGCGCGGCGCTGCAGATGTTCGTGCAATTCGCGCACTGCATGACCGAGACGATGGAGTTCTACGGCCCGCGTCCGCAGCCGATCCGGCTGGACCAGCCGTTGCGGGATGATCTCGTGATGGCGCTGCGTGACGGGCGCGGCGCGGTGGTGGTCACCGGACACTTCGGCAACTGGGACGTCGCCGCCAAGACACTGCGGGAGTACGGACGGCCGATCAACGTTGTCATGGCGCGGGAGGTCAACGCCACCACGCACGAGTACGTACGTGCGGCGCGCGAGCGAGCCGGGGTGCGTGTGATCTACTCCGACACGTCCGTCTTCTCGTCGCTCAACATGATCCGCGCGTTGCAGCGCAACGAGATCGTGGCCATTCAGCTCGATCGGGCCCTCGGAGCCGGGGGCGCGCGCATGGTGCCGTTCTTCGGCGCGCCGGCGCCGTTTCCCTCCGGGCCGTTCGTGCTGGCGCGCCTCGCGCGCGCGCCGCTGATTCCCGTGTTCATCCCGCGCCTCGGGACGCGGCACTACGCCATACGCGTCTGCGGCCGCTTCCAGGTGACGCGCGAGGCGCGCGACGCTCGGGTCCTCGACCGGACCATGGCGGACGTTGTCGGCACCTTCGAGGCCGTGGTGCGCAAGTTCCCGCGGCAGTGGTTTCAGTTCACACGGTTCTGGCCGGCGCAGGGCGATCTCGTCGCCGCGCCGGTGCACACGCACGAGCAGCCGGCGGAACGAATGCGTGTGCGGCGGTGAGCATGGCCGACGTCGACGTCGTCGTCATCGGTGGCGGACCGGCCGGCGCCTGCGCAGCGGGTTTTCTCGCGCAGGCCGGCCTGCAGGTGCTGCTGTTTGAGAAGGAGCACTTTCCGCGCTACCACATCGGAGAATCCTTGCTGTCGGCGACGCTGCCCATTCTGGAGGCGCTCGGCGTCATGCCCGCAATCGAGCGCGCCGGTTTCGTCCGCAAGCCCGGTGGCACCTTCGTGTGGGGGCGCGCCGCGGAACCGTGGAGTTTCTTTTTCCGCGAAGATCCAGGCGGGCGGCCGCATGCGTATCACGTGCTGCGCTCGCAGTTCGACGACATCCTGCTGCGCCACGCCGCGGGACTTGGAGTCGACGTGCGCGAGGGCCATCGCGTTCGAGAGGTGGCGCGCAACGGCCTGACGCGTGTCACGGCGGTTGACGAACGCGGCGCGGCGGTTGCGGCAGACGCACGCTACGTGATCGACGCCAGCGGCCAGCAAGCGCTGCTTGGGTGTCGGGATCGCCTGCGCGAGTTCAATCCGTTCTTCAAGAACCTGGCGGTGTTCGGCTACTACGCCGGGGCCGAACGGTTGAGCGGTGCGGTCGAAGGCAACATCCTGTCGGCGGCGTTCGGCGAGGGCTGGTTCTGGTTCATCCCCCTGCACGACGGGACGACGAGCGTGGGAGCTGTGGTCGACGCGAAACGCTTCGCCAGCGAGGCGGCCGGTGATCCGTCGGTACTGTACCACCGCCTGGTGGCGGCGTGTGCGCCGATCGCCGCCCGCGTCGGCAACGCCGAGTTGGTTTCACCGATCCGCGTGATCCGGGACTACTCGTACTGCAGCCAGCGCTTCTATGGGCCGGGCTATTTGCTCACCGGTGACGCGGCCTGCTTCATCGATCCGGTGTTCTCCACGGGAGTACAACTCGCGTGCTTGTCAGGGTACCTGGCGTCCCGCGCGGTGGGTGCGATCCTCGGCGGGGTCGATGAGCAAGCCGAACAAGAGCGCTACGATGCACGCTACCGCGCCGCCTTCGAGCGCTACTTGCACTTCCTCTACTTCTTCTACGACCACCACAGCGATCCCGAATCGTATTTCTGGACCGCGCGCAAGGTGCTCAACCCGAGCACGGCGATGGAGGCGCGCACGGCGTTCGTGCGGCTCATGTCGGGCGGCGGCGACATCCTCGGAGGGGATGCGGCTCTCGAGCGCGAACTCGCAGCACGCCATGCACGCATGCAGAACGCCACGCACCGCGGGCGCTTCGCCGCCGCGCCCGGTGCCGACCTGTTCCGCGTGCGCGGCACGCTGACGCAGATGCGAAAAGGAAGTGATCAGTAATCAGTGATCGGTCGCTAGATGACCGGATCACGCGGGTGAGCGCCGATCACGCGACCTAGGTCTGGTAGCACCGGTCTCGAAGACGTAGCTCTGTGAGCCGTTGGTGATTTCGCAGGAACAGATCTGGTGACAGTCGGATGACTGAAGGAGGGTCTGACCATGCCCAGCAAAGAGCCATCGATACTCCGGTCCGATCATCTGGACCGCCGCAGCTTCCTCAAGATCACAAGCATCGCGACTGCCGCGACTGTCGTTGGTGCCGCTCCTGCCGGCCGCGTTGCGTATGCCGCCGCACTTACCAAAGCGCAGCGCGAGAAACTGACGCCCGACGACATCATCGCGCTCATGAAGAATGGCAATCAGCGCTTCCGACTCGGAAAGGAATCGCCGCACGACTACCTGGCCCAGCAGAAGGTGAGCGCCAAGGGGCAGTATCCCGCAGCGGTGATCCTGAGCTGCATCGATTCCCGTGCGCCCGCCGAGACGATCATGGATTTGGGCATCGGCGATTGCTTCAATGCACGCGTGGCCGGAAACATCGCCAACGACGACATCCTCGGCAGCATGGAATTTGCGTGCAAGGTCGCCGGTGCGAAGGTGGTGCTCGTCATGGGGCACACGGCGTGCGGTGCGATCAAAGGCGCGATCGACAATGTGCAGCTCGGAAATCTCACGGGCCTGCTCGCCAAGATCCGGCCGGCAGTGGAGGCAACGCAATATCGGGGCGAGCGCTCGTCCAAGAACTATGGTTTTGTGGATGCCGTGGCACGCAAGAACGTCGAGTTGACCATGGCAGATATCCACCGGCGCAGTGCCATCCTCGCCGATATGGAAACCTCGGGTGCGATCAAGATGGCCGGCGCGATATACAACCTCGAAACAGGAATGGTCGATTTTTTCGGTTGAGGCCGTATAGCGCATCGACTAGTGGCCAATCTTCTTTTGTCGTGACGGCCCGCTGAGCGGCACGGACGCATCGACGGGCGGCCGCGCTTCTTCGAGCCCCTGCCCGATAAGGAAATCGAAACCTGGGAGCGCTGAGGCGTGCGCGTCCTCCTCGATAGCGGGGGGCGGATTCGTGTCTGCTCCAGGCCGCCGCTGGCCGCGATCTCATCGTTCTTCGTCGACAGAGCGGCCGGGGTCGGCCATTACCATCGCCAGTGGGTGCGTCTCAGCGCGCTCTGACCTCCCATGCGGGGTCGACGATCGCGTTGCGGAACTCCGACAGGAGGCGCCGGTTGTCGAGGTAGCGCCAGGGGTGGAAGTCGCGCCGATGGTAGGCGGCGACGGCGCGCCATCGACCGCGCAGCATCCCGCCGCGCCCGAAGACAAAACGGATGAGGCCTCGCCACGCGCCGAGGTCGTGCGCCGCGCCGGCGCTGGCGAGAATGCGGTGACAGACCGATGGGAGCGCGAGGGCGAGGAGGACGACGGCGATCCACAGCCCGGTGAGGCGGACGGCGTACGTATAGAGCCCGTGACCGCGTGCCGCGTGGAACACCTCGAAGAGCACCGCCTTGTGCTCCACCTCCTCGTAGCCGTGCCAGCGGAACAGCCGGGCGATGCGCGGGTCGACGCCGTCGAGCAGCTGCGGCCGCGAGAGGAGCGCGTTGCCGATCTCGCCGAGAAAGTGCTCGCCCGCCATGGCGACCGCGCTGCGGAGATCGCTCGAGGTCCAGTCGACGATCGCGAGCCAGCGCAGCGCGGAATCCGCAATCGGCTCGACCGGCACATCCCACCGCATGAGCAGCCGGTTGAATGCCGCGTGCATGCCGGCGTGGGCGGCCTCCTGGCGGAGGAAGGCGTCGCCTTCGGCGCGCCGCGCCGCGTCGGCGACACGTAGCAGCAGACGGCGCGCGTCGTCGATGAAGAAGCCCTCCACCACCGGCGCCAGCGCCGAGAGCGCCTCGAGAAACGCCGTGGGCCCGATGCCGCCCGGATGCCAGGCGCGCGGCACTTCGTGCTCAAGGCCCTCGAAGTCGAAGCCGGGCCGCCGCGGGGTGACCGTGATGCGCAGCTTGCGGGTGGAGGTCGGATCCGCCGTGCGATCGTTGCGTTCGTTGAGACTGTCCGGGCGCATCAACGCACCACACCCTAGCGACTTGTTGGTGCGGCCGCGAGGTCTGGCTTGGCCTCGACCATCGCCCGGCGCAACGCTTCGCAGTGGGTAGCGTGCGGTGCTGGTGCTAGTGTTTTGCGACGAGATGGATCGGCAGGAGGAGATCGACATGCCCGCAGGCAACGATGAGATCGCCCGACAAAGCGTGTACTTCGGTGATGCAGCCGGCATTCGCACCTGAAGTATCCACGAAAGTTCCCGCAGCTGTTTGTCGCCGTCAACGCCGCTGCGGGGTTCGGGCTGTATCGCACCAACACGGGTCGATGAACAAGGTGGCGGACACCTACGGCCCGGCGCAGCGTGCCGTCAACAGGCGCGTGAAGCGGGCGCTGGGTCGGCATGGCGTCCTCGCTCCAGGCACATCCGGCGTCCAAGGGGGGACGTGAACCCCCGCGGGTTTCACCTCATGGGATCTCGGTTACTCTCCCTGATCACTGATAACCAATCCGGTCTCAACTAATCGTCGCCCACGCATTCTCGTGACTGCGCAGGTACCGATTCACCTTGAGGTTGGCGACCAGGTAGGCGAGCGTTTCAAGGTAGCTGCCCGGCGGCGGGGGGAACAGGCGCTTGGCGATGGCGCGGGTCGAGTAGAAGCCTTCGTAGACATACTTGAAGCCCTGCATCATCTCATCGCCGGTCATGTTGGCCGGACGAACCAGCGGGCTGCCGTAGTCGTAGCGCCCCCAGTCCTGAACCAGAATGCGCCCCGCCGCAGCCATGTCGTCGTAGTACCTCGTGCCGGGATACGGGCACGGGGTGAACAGCTTGAGGAACGAGATCTTGTTGTCGATCAGAAACTCGAGCGAGCGCCGAAACACGTCGACCGTATCGCCATCGAGCCCGACCATGAGCAGCGCGATCACCTGGATGCCTTTCTTGCGGATGGCGGCGAGGTCGCGGTCGAACCGCTTGGGGAGATTGAAGCCCTTGCCGACCGAATCCAGGCTGGCTTCGTTGATGCTCTCCAAGCCGATCGACAAGCTGACGCAGCCGCTGCGCGCGGCCAGTTCGAGGAGCTCGGGATCGCGTGCGATGTTGATGGTGCTCTGGCTGGCCCACTTGAGCTGCAGCGGGATCATGGCGCGAAACAGTTCCTTGGCCGGCTCGGGGTGCGCGATCGGATTATCGTCGAGGAAGAGGATGCGATTGGCGCCGAGTGACTTGATCGTCCGCAGGTCCTCGATGACCTCCTCGACCGGCCGGGTGCGGAAGCTGCGTTGATAGTACGTTTGCACGGCGCAGTACTCGCACGGGTGTGGGCAGCCGCGGGAGAACAGCACCGGCCAATGGAAGTACATGCGGTAGAGCCAGCTCGATGTGAACGCTTCGTACTTCAGCAGCGGCAGCGTGGTGTAGTCGATGCGCGGCAGTCCGCGCAGGCTGTGCCACTTGCCGGCGCGGTAGATGCCGCGGCTGCGTCCCTCGCAGAAGTCGGCGAGCAGTTGCGGCCACACCTCCTCGGCCTCACCGGCAACCACCGCGTCGGCATGCTTCAGCGATGCCTCGGCGGTCAACGTCACCCAGGTGCCGCCGAGCACGACGCGGCGGCCGCGGCTGCGGAAGTGGTCGGCGAGATCATAGGCACGCTTGATCTGCGGGCCCATCGCGGTGATGCCGACGACGTCGCACTCGCGTTGCAGATCGACGTCGTAGAATAGCTCGTCGACGAAGGAGACCTCGTGCCCCGGCGGCGTGAGTGCCTTCAGGTAGGGCAGGGTGATGCCACTGGTCCAGTAGCGCGTCGTTTTGTGGAGCGACCCATCGGCATTGTAGTGGGTCGGCGAGATCAGATATATGCGCATGCCTGCACCGAGTTAGCGCGTGATTGTGAGTGACGCAATGGTCGAATTGCGGCGAATCGGGGGCACACGCTTTTGCGGCTCTCGCTCACGTGCTATGCCTCGAGCCGTGAGTGAGGTCATCGTCCATTGCATTCCAACGATTCCACCCAGTCCGTCCCGTTTGCGCTGCGCCCACCGATAGAAGTCTC
>Ga0335069_10007285_pt1 | contig 15987 bp, 11 predicted proteins | sample Lox_Sample_11_FD_206714 | JGI IMG/M metagenome (GOLD analysis project Ga0335069, IMG submission 206714) | Soil microbial communities from Loxahatchee National Wildlife Refuge, Florida, United States - Lox_Sample_1.1 | ecosystem: Environmental > Terrestrial > Soil > Wetlands | place: USA... | reverse complement strand
GTGGGTCTCGGGCTGGTGATCGCCACCTTCTGCGATCTGCGATTCGCGAGTGAAGAAGCGAGGTTCGGCACCGCGTTCGCCCGCCGCGGCTTGATCGCCGAATACGGCCTCGCCTGGCTCCTGCCGAAAGTGATCGGCCATGCCCACGCCATGGACATTCTTCTTTCAGCGCGCATGTTCGCCGCGCAGGAAGCGCTGAAAATGGGGCTGGTGAACCAGGTGTACCCTGCGGAGAGGTTGCTGGAGGAAGTCAACGCGTACGCCAACATGCTCGCCAACCAGGTGAGCCCGCGCTCCATGCGCGTGATCAAACGCCAGGTGTACGAAGCCATGTTCCAGACGCTGGGCCAGGCGTTGGACACGGCGACCGAGGAGATGCGGGCCAGCCTGCAATGCGAGGACTTCAAAGAGGGCGTGGCGCACTTCCTGGAAAAGCGCGCGCCGGAGTTTCAGGGCAGGTGAAAGCCGCCGGGCGTATGGTAGGATAGTGCCCCATGAACAGGAGGGCCGCGTACAGCTCCCTGGCAGTGCTGGTAGCCGTCAACGTGTTGAACTTCTATGACCGGCACGTGATCGGCGCACTCACCGAACCCATCCGCAAAGATTTCGGGTTGAGCGATTCGCAGGTGGGGCTGATCGGCTCGGCCTTTATCTGGCTGTATGCCATCGTGGGCCTGCCGCTGGGCCGCGCCGCGGATTCGCGGAGCCGCAAGAAGCTGCTGGCGTCCGGCATGCTGGTGTGGACTGCGCTGACCGGCGTGGCCGCAATGGCCGCCAGTTACACCATGCTGTTGTTCTCGCGGCTCGGATTCGCGGTAGGCGAAGCCGTGGTTGCGCCCGCCGCCACAAGCTGGATCGGCGATCTGTTTCCGGCTGGAGGCCGTTCCCGCCCCCTGGCGCTCTTCATGCTTGGCGTGCCGGTCGGAGGCGCGCTCAGTTACTTCTTCAGCGGCCCGGTGGCGCAGGCGTTCGGATGGCGCGCGGCCATGGTGCTGGCCGCTGTACCCGCCATAATCCTGCTTCCTCTCCTGATGCGCCTTGCGGAACCCGTGCGTGGCGCCGCGGAGACGCACCGCGAGCCCATCGCCAGATCCTCCATGGCAGCCATCTTGAGAATTCCGACCATGTGGTGGATCATCGCCTCGGGCGCGCTGCTGAATTTCAACATGTACGCCATCGGAACATTTCTGCCGGCCTTCCTGAGCCGGATTCACGGGCTCACGCTGGCGCGGTCCGGCGTTGCCACCGGAATCGTTTTCGCCGTGGGAGGGGTTGCGGGCGGACTGCTGGCAGGCCGGCTGGGCGATCGCGTGATTCACCGGCGGGAGAATGGCCGGCTTCTGACCGCGGCGGCGATTTCCGCGATCGGTGCCCCGATCGGCTACCTCGGCATCGACGCCGGCGGAGTTCTTGCAGCCATCACTCTGATCGCCCTGGCCTACGGAACGTTGAACGCTTACTACGGCCTGGTGTACTCCGCCATTCAGGACATCGTGGCGCCCGCCATGCGCGGCACCGCGATGGCGATTTATTTTCTGGCGATGTATCTCTGCGGCGCCTCGTTCGGCCCGCTGCTCACCGGAAAGCTCAGCGACTGGATGGCTCACCGGGCGGCGGACGCAGCCGGCGCCGCACGCATCACCGAAGCGTTCAAAGCGATCGGATTGCAGCAGGCGATGTTTGCGATCCCTCTGCTTTCGCTGCTCCTGGCGATCGTGCTCTATTGCGGATCGCGGACTATCGCGGCGGACATGCGGAAGCGGGCGGTTCAGCCGGTCTCGGCGGCGTATGCAGATTGAAGACGTCCGGCAGGCGATCGGAAAGGAAGCCGGCGTCAGCGGCTGGGTGGAGGTCGATCAGGGTCTGGTGGATCAATTCGCGGAGTTGACTGGCGACCGGCAGTGGATTCACGTCGATGCCGAACGCGCGCGCCGCGAATCTCCCTTTGGCGGCACCGTGGCCCACGGTTTTCTCACGGTAGCGCTCCTCAGCCGCATGGTTACGGAGGCCGTGGACCTACGGGCGAACGCCAAGCTGCGCGTCAACTATGGCTTCAACCGGCTGCGGTTTCCGGCTCCGGTCATGGCGGGATCGCGGATCCGGGTGCACGTGACGCCCAACGCTGTTCGCGACGTCGAGGGTGGCGTCGAGATCGCCTGGGGCGTCACGGTGGAGATCGAGAATCAGTCGAAGCCCGCGCTGGCGGCCGAGTGGCTGGTGCGGATGTACTTCTGAGGTCGCATGGCGGCGCGCTCCGAGACCATTGCAATGCGGGCCGGCGAGAGAATCGCCGCCGATGCGCTGGCGGAATATCTGCGCGGCAAGCTCGATGGCGCGGAGCACGGTGTCGAGCTGGAACAATTTCCGAACGGACATTCCAACCTGACGTACCTGTTGCGGACCGGCGCGCAGGAGTACGTGCTGCGCCGTCCCCCGCTGGGGCCCGTCGCGCCCAAGGCCCACGACATGGTTCGCGAGTACCACGTTCTGCGCGCCGTGCATCCTCACTATCCGCAAGCCCCACGGCCGCACCTGGTGTGCGAGGATCCCGCCGTGCTCGGGGCGCCGTTCTTCATCATGGAACGGCGGCAGGGCGCGATTCTGCGCGAGGAAATCCCGGCGGACTACGCGTCGATCGCAGATTACCCGCGCATGATCGGCGAGGCCTTCCTGGATTCGCTGGTGGACCTGCACCGAATCGGCATCTCGGCGCCCGGCCTTCGCGAACTGGGCAAGCCCGAAGGCTATGTCGAACGCCAGGTGAGCGGGTGGGCGGACCGGTGGGAGCGCGCCAAGACGGAAGAGGTGTCGGAGCTCGACGCCGTGGTCCGATGGCTCGCCGGCCACATTCCGCCGCCGCTCGCGCCGTCCCTGATTCACAACGACTACAAGCTGGACAACGTCATGCTGGCCGCAGGCTCGCCTGATCGCGTCGAGGCAGTTCTCGATTGGGAGATGGCCACGGTCGGCGATCCGCTCTCCGATCTCGGCCTGACCCTGTGCTACTGGGTTTGGGCCACGGCTCCCGAAGTCCGCACGGCGGGGATTCCGGCGCTGACCGCGCTCCCCGGCTGGTTCACCAGGGATCAATTGGTGGAACGCTATGCATGGCAGACCGGACGCGACGTGACCCACATCGGCTACTACGAAGTGCTCGGCGTGTTCAAGCTGGCGGTGATTGTCCAACAGATTTACAGCCGGTTTCATCGCGGCCAGACACAGGACGATCGCTTCCGCGATTTCGGAGTCCGGGCAGCGGCCCTGGGCAGGCTGGCGGCACGCCTTGCCGAGCGATACAGTTAACAGGAACCGCAATGGACTTCGAATACTCCGCCAGGGTCAAGGACCTGCAAGAGCGATTGAGCGGCTTCATGGAAGAGCACGTCTATCCCAACGAAGCGCTCTATCACCGGCACACGCTCGGGCCTGACCGGTGGCAGCCCGTGCCCGTCATCGAGGAGCTCAAGCCCAAAGCTCGCGCCGCCGGACTCTGGAACCTGTTCCTGCCCGCGAGCGAACACGGCGCCGGCCTCACCAACCTGGAATACGCGCCGCTTTGCGAAATCATGGGGCGCTCCGCCATGGCCCCGGAAGTGTTCAACTGCTCCGCTCCGGATACCGGCAACATGGAGGTACTGGAACGCTACGGCTCGCCTGAATTGAAGGAGCGATGGCTCAAGCCGCTGCTGGCCGGCGAGATCCGCTCCTGCTACGCCATGACGGAGCCGCAGGTGGCCTCGTCGGATGCCACCAACATCGAAGCCTCCATCCGGCGCGAAGGCGGTGACTACATTTTGAACGGGCGCAAGTGGTGGATTTCCGGCGCAGGCGACCCGCGATGCAAGGTCGCAATCTTCATGGGCAAGACCGATCCCGCAGCCCCCAGGCACAAGCAGCAGTCCATGATCGTGGTTCCCATGGACGCGCCCGGGGTGACCGTGAAGCGCATGCTCACCGTGTTCGGTTACGATCACGCGCCGCACGGGCACGCGGAGATGGTCTTTGAGAACGTGCGCGTGCCCGCGGCCAACCTGCTGCTCGGAGAAGGCCGCGGATTCGAGATCGCGCAGGGGCGCCTCGGCCCCGGCCGCATTCATCACTGCATGCGGCTGATCGGGGTCGCCGAGCGCGCCCTGGAAGGAATGTGCCGCCGCGTGCAGTCGCGCGTGGCGTTCGGAAAGACGCTCGCCGAGCAGGGGACCATCCGCGCGGATATCGCCAACTCGCGCATGGAAATCGAACAGGCGCGGCTGCTGGTATTGAAGGCGGCGTACATGATGGACACGGTGGGCAACAAGGCCGCGCGCGCCGAGATCGCGATGATCAAAGTGGTGGCGCCGAACGTAGCGCTTCGAGTGCTCGACCGCGCCATGCAGGCGCACGGCGGAGGCGGCATCTCCCAGGATTTCGAGTGGGCCGCCGCGTGGGCCAACTCAAGGACGCTGCGCTTTGCCGATGGGCCGGACGAAGTGCATCGGGAAGCGATCGCGAAATACGAGCTGAACAAGCATCAGGGCAGCAGCCGCCCGCCGTCGACGACCATCGTCTGACCCGTGATGTACGACCCGCGATCGCTGGCCAGAAGCACCGCCATCTCCGCGATCTCCTCCGGCTGGCCGAGATGCTTGATCGGCTGCTCCTCCAGGAGTTTTTCGCGGCGGGCGTCGTCCTTCCAGTAATACTCGCTCAGCACGGTTTGCACCATCCCGGGCGCAATCGCGTTCACCCGCACGCCGCAGGGCCCGAGCTCGATTGCATACGATTGCGTCATCATGATGAGCGCTGCCTTGGTCATGCTGTACAGCATTCCCTGGTATTGCGGGCGAATGCCGGAGATCGAGGCGATGTTGATGATCGATCCCGAGCCGCGGCTGCACATTCCCGGCGCGATGGCCTGCGTCAGTCGAAACGCGCTCTTCAGGTTGATCTCGATCATCTTGTCGAACTTGGCTTCATCGATCTGCAACACCGGTTCCTGCGCGATGTTGGTGGCGGCATTGTTCACCAGGATGTCGATTCTTCCGAAGTCGCGGTGAGCGGTGTCGACCAGGTTCTGAATCTGCTCAACGCGCCCGACATGGCACGCCAACGGGTACACTCTACCGAGGCTGCCGGCCATGTCGGCGGCCACTCGATCGAGCACTTCCTGCTTTCGTCCGCAGATGACCACGGCGGCGCCTTCGCGCGCGAAGGCCTCGGCAATGGCACGGCCGATCCCGCGGCTCGCGCCGGTCACCACCGCAATTTTCTCCTTGAGTACCGGGCTGGACATCGTCATCGTCAACACCTCCAGGACGTCACTTCAACGGTAGGTCCACAGGGAAGCCTCGTCGAGATGTGGAATGGAATTGAAACTATCCAGGGTGAGGCGGCTCCGGTCGAACAGAAGGTTCGTGACCGAAGTGTTTCGAACCCGCCAGTTCATGTCGAGAAAACTCCTGGCAGGGGCCTGAACCGCGTGGTGCACGGCAAAACCGATCGGGCCGCCCGAAGTGAAAACCGCAATCCGGCGGCCGGGTGGACCCGCCATCAGCCCCTGAATCGCGCCGGAGACGCGGCTTCGGAATGCCCGCCACGACTCCACCCCGTCGATCTCGGCGTCGCCCTCCAGCCAACAGGTCATCGCGGCCTCAAACATGCGCTGGAAGGCGCGACCTTCCTCCGGCGATCCGCGTGCCTGCTCGTAGGCCTCGGCGAGCGCGCTCAGGCGGGTATCGCCCGCGACGAGGTGCTGCATCACGCCTGTCGCGTCGTATTCGTTCCAGGCCCGATCGCGGGTGGCCGCGGGCCAAGGCTCGCCCGCCGCCCGAAAGCACCCGGCGACCACTTCTTCGGTGCGCACCTGCCGCGCCAGAGTGCCGGACTGTACCTCATCGAACCGGACTCCGCTGCGCAGCCAGAATTGAGCCAGCTTCGCGGCCTGCGCTTCGCCGGTACGCGTCAAAGCGGCGCTTTCCCGCCGGAACGGGTGAGCCTGGCCGTGCCTCACTAGCGTCAGGGTACTCACGGTGATGGAACGAGCAAACCAGTATAGCTCAGGTTGACAGACTTACCTGCCGGTCGGTAGACTAGCGGGCGTCCATGAGCGACCTTGTCCGCACTAGCACCCACGACGGCGTGGCGGTCATCACGATCTCCAATCCACCGGTGAACGCGCTCAGCCCCGGCGTTCCGGAGGGCATCCGGTCGGCCATCGAAAGTGCCGCGAATGATCCGGCGGTCGGCGCCATCGTGGTGATCGGCGCAGGGCGCACCTTCATCGCCGGCGCCGACATTCGCGAGTTCGGCAAGGTGGTGAGCGGGGAAAAACCGCGGCGCAGCCTTCTGCCGATGCTGCGCGAGATCGAGGACTGCCCCAAGCCCGTCGTCATGGCAATTCACGGGACGGCGCTCGGCGGGGGACTCGAGGTCGCCATGGCGGGACACTATCGCGTGCTTGCCGCCTCGGCCCAGATCGGTCAACCGGAGGTAAAGCTGGGCATCATCCCCGGGGCCGGAGGGACACAGCGCTTGCCCCGTCTCGCAGGTGTGGCGAAGGCAGTGGAAATGTGCGCTTTCGGCGAGCCCATCGGTGCGCGCGAGGCGCACGCTCTCGGCATCGCTGACGCCGTGATCGACGGCGACCTTCTTCCCGCCGCGATCGAGTTCGCGCGTGACGCCGCCGCCCGCCCGTGCCCCAAGACGCGCGAGCGCGAGGAGAAGCTTGGCGCCGCGGACCCGGCAATTTTTGAGAAGGCACGCCAGCAGGCCGCCAAGGCCCGGCGCGGCCAGACCGCGCCTCTCGCCGCGATCGAGGCGGTGGAAGCCGCCACGCAGCTTGCGTTCGACGATGGGTGCGCGCGCGAAGCGCAGCTCTTCGATCAATGTCTCTACTCCACGCAATCCAAGGCTCTCATCCACGCCTTCTTTGCCGAGCGCGCCGTCTCCAAAATCCCCGGCGTGACGCAGGAGACACCGCTGTACGAGATCCGCCGGGCCGCCGTGATCGGCGCGGGAACCATGGGCGGCGGCATCGCCATGAACTATGCCAACGCCGGAATTCCGGTGATTGTGAAAGAGGCCGGTCAGGAAGCGCTCGATCGCGGCATGGCGACCATTCGCAAGAACTATTCCAGCAGCGTGAAGAAAGGCAAACTGTCCCAGGCCGAAATGGACCGCCGCCTCTCGCTGATCACGCCGCAGCTTACCTACGATGGCTTTGCAGAGGCGGACATCATTGCCGAGGCGGTCTTCGAAGGGATGGCGCTCAAGAAGCAGGTCTTCGCGGAGATCGATCGCATCGCTAAACCGGGCTGCATTTTCGCTTCGAACACCTCCTATCTGAACATTGACGAAATCGCTTCCGTCACGCAACGCCCCGAGCTGGTGGTCGGCCACCACTACTTCAGCCCCGCGAATGTCATGCGCCTGCTCGAAATCGTGCGCGGGCGCGCCACCAGCCCCGCTGTTCTCGCCACCTCGATGGCGCTGGCCAGGCGAATGAACAAAATCGGCGTGCTCGCCGGAAATGCGCGGGGCTTCATCGGAAACCGCATGCTGACTCCCTACCTCCGCGAAGCGCAGTTTCTGGTGGAGGAGGGTGCCTCTGTCGAGGACGTCAACGGCGCACTCTACGACTTCGGCATGGCCATGGGACCGCTTGCCATGAGCGACCTCGCGGGCCTCGACGTCGGTTGGCGCGTGAGAAAGGAATTCAAGCATCTCGAAAAACCGGGCGTACGCGTGCCCCTCGTGTCGGACCAGTTGTGCGAGATGGGCCGCTTCGGCCAGAAGACCGGCCGTGGATGGTCGAAGTACGATGAAAACCGGCAACCCTCTCCCGATCCCGAAACCGCGGCCCTCATCGAACAGACCGCGCGCGCGGCTGGCATCGAGCGCCGCGCCGTTGCGCGCGAGGAGATTGTCGATCGCTGCATCCTCGCGCTCGCCAACGAAGGCGCGCACCTGCTGGGCGAAGGCATCGCCCTGCGGGCGGCCGACATCGACGTCGTCTATCTCAACGGCTACGGATTCCCTTCCTGGCGCGGCGGCCCGATGTTTTACGCCGACACGGTGGGGCTGAAGCCGGTGCTGGCCCGGATCGAAGAATTTCGCCGGCGCCATGGCGACGACCTCTGGCATCCCGCGCCCTTGCTTTGCCGCTTCGCGGAAAGCGGCAGTTCCTTCGCAGAGCTCGACCGCCAGAAACAAGCGGCAGCGCGAGTTTAAGACATCATGGCCACCGCGACTGCTCTGCTGCCCATCACCAGCGGAGGAGCATTTCTCATCGGGAAACGCGCTCCGTCGGAGATCTTCACCGCCGAGGACTTGAGCGAAGAGCACCTCGCAATCGCCCGCACCGTGAGCGAGTTCTGGTCGCACGAGGTCGAACCGAATCTCGAGGCGATCCAACACCACGAGCCCGGCGTCGCGCGCGGCCTCGTGCAAAAGGCCGCGGCGCTGGGTCTCACCGCCATCGTGATTCCGGAGAAATTCGGCGGCATGGAACTCGGCCTCACCGCCATGATGGTGGCCGCGGAACACTTCTCCGGAGACGCGTCGTTTTCGGGCTGGCAGGGCGCCCACGTCGGAATCGGTACACTGCCGGTGCTGTTCTTCGGCAACGAACAGCAAAAAGCCAAGTACCTTCCCAAACTGGCGAGCGCGGAACTGCTGGCCGCATACGCGCTCACCGAACCCCACGCCGGCAGCGACGCGCTTGCCGCCCGCACCCGCGCCGATCTTTCCGCCGACGGCACGCACTACATTCTGAACGGCCAGAAGATGTGGATCACCAACGGCGGCGCGGCCGACCTGTTCACGGTGTTCGCCAAAGTCGGCGGCGAGAAATTCACGGCTTTCCTGGTGGAGCGTAACTTCGGAGTGAAGAGCGGGGCCGAAGAACGCAAAATGGGCATCAAGGGAAGCTCTACCACGGCGCTGTACTTCGATAACGTGCCGGTGCCGGTGGAGAACGTGCTCGGCGAGATCGGCCGCGGGCACGTTATTGCCTTCAACATTCTGAATATCGGCCGCCTGAAGATCGGACCGGCGACCATCGGCGGCGCCAAGCGGGTGCTCGCCACGTGCCTCGCATACGCCAGGGAGCGAAAGGCATTCGGCTCTGCGATTGCTGAGTTCGGTGCCATCCAGCACAAGCTCGCCGAGATGGCTATCCGCATCTATGCCGCCGAATCGATTGTCTGGCGGTCGGTCGGGCTGGTCGAGAGCAGGCTGCGCGATTTCTCCTGGGAGAACCCGGGCGCGTCGCAGACCTTGCTCCAGGCGGTCGAGGAGTTCGCACCCGAATGCTCGATCGTCAAGGTATTCACCTCGGAAATGCTGGACTACGTGGTCGACGAGGGCGTCCAGATCCACGGTGGCTACGGATTCCACCAGGATTATGCGGTCGAGCGCGCATACCGCGATTCACGTATCAACCGGATCTTCGAGGGCACCAACGAAATCAACCGTCTGCTGATTCCCGGTATGTTGCTGAAGCGTGCCGCCCGCGGCCGCCTGGCTCTCCTGGAAGCCGCGGAATCGGTTCTTCAAAGCGTCGAAGAGCGGGCTGACGGCGAGAACGAAGACGACCGGCTCGTTGCCAACGCCAAAAAGATTGCGCTCCTGTGTCTCAGATCCGCTCGTCAGGCCTATCCCGACGGCCTCGATCGGCAGCAGGAGATCCTGATGCACATCGCCGATATCGTCATCGAGGCGTACGTGATGGAATCGGCGCTGCTGCGCGCGCGAAAACTCGCGGTCAATGGCGGCTCGAACCACGCCGCGGATATCGCGGCGGTGCTGCTGCGCGACGCCATGGGACGCATCGAAATATCGGCGCGCAACGTGCTGTCTGCCACATCGAGCCCTGCGGACTTGCGGCTGTCGCGCGTATTGTCGGAATATGAACCGGAGAATGCGGTCGTACTGCGGAGACGCATTGCCTCGCGCCTGTTGCAAGCCCAACGCTACGTGGTGTAGTCTGTAGCGCTGACACTCTGCTCTGAGGGAATGCCATGAAGCTTCCGCTGACTCCGATTCGCTGCCTCTATCGCGGTGTGGACCTGTACGGCAAAAAGGTCGGCGTGGTGTCCGGTTCCGAGCGCTATACGTACGACCAGTTCGGCGAGCGATGCGAGCGTCTCGCCGCCGGGCTCCTGGCGGAGGGCGTGCGGCCGGGCGACCGGGTTGCCTTTCTCAGCTTCAACAACCACCAGCTCCTGGAAGGTTATTACGGCGCACCCTTGATACGGGCAATCGCCATGCCCTTGAATGTCCGCCTTCAGCCTTCTGAGCTCACGGCGATCCTGAATCACGCCGAGCCGGCCATTCTCGTCTTCGAAAATGACTTCGTCGGCAACGTGCAGCAGCTTCGGGCGGCCTGCCCAACGGTCCGCCGCTGGATATCCATCGACGGCCCATGCCCCGAGGCCGATCTTACGTACGAAGAACTGCTTTCCCGCGGACGCATCGACCGTCCGGAGCTGCGCTCCTTCGAGGAAGACGAAATTGCGGAGCTCTTCTATACCAGCGGCAGCACGGGCACACCCAAGGGCGTGATGCTCTCCCACCGGACGCTCTATCTGCATGCGCTTGCCGTGGGGGGCACGTTCAACCACGACGACAACGCCGTCGAGCTGCACACCATTCCCCTATTTCATGCCAATGGCTGGGGTCGGCCGCAGACCGCCGTCATGAACGGCCTCAAACAGGTGATGGTCCGGCGCTTCGATCCGGCCCACGTGCTGCGGCTAATCCAGGACGAGAGCGCCACCGCGATGTCGCTCGTGCCCACCATGGCAAACGCACTCTTGAACTGTTCTGCGCTGGGCCAGTTCGACACCTCCACCATGCAGGAGATCCACATCGGAGGCGCGGCGGCCGCCCCGGAGCTGATCGCACAAATGGAGGCTGTGTTCCGGTGCAGGGTCATCGCGGGCTATGGCCTCACCGAGACCTGTCCGGTGGCAACTTCCGCGCGGACCAAGTGCACCGTCCAATATGCCGGTGAAGACGACCGCATTCGCCACATGGCCATGGCAGGCTGGGGCTTGCCCGGGTGTGAGATCCGCGTGGTCGACCTGCACATGAACGATGTTCCCAGAGATATGCAATCCGTCGGCGAAGTCGTGATCCGCGGCGATAACGTGATGGACGGATATTTCAGGGAGCCCAAGGCCACCGAGCAGGTCATGAGCGGCGATTGGCTGCATACCGGCGACATGGCGGTCTGGGACCACGAGAGCTACATCCACATCGTCGACCGCAAGAAGGACATCATCGTCAGCGGCGGCGAGAACATCTCGTCCATCGAAGTGGAGAAGGCCATCTGCGCACATCCCGCCGTAATGGAATGCGCGGTGGTTGCCGCTCCCGACCAGAAGTGGGGCGAAGTGCCGGCGGCAGTCGTGGTCGTAAGAAACGGCCGCCACATGGACCGGGAAGAGCTGATGGCGTTTCTCGGCGGCAGGCTTGCCGGTTTCAAGCTGCCGCGGATCGTGCAGTTCACGACACAGCCTCTGCCTAAGACTGGCACCGGCAAGATCCTCAAACGGGAGCTGCGCGAAACCTATTGGCTGGGGAAACAGGTGCGAGTCGGACAGGCTTGACCCGGATGGCTTCTATCGTTTCGAGTTGCCCCGGCCGCCTTTGAGCACGCCGTTCATGGCAATCTCGACATAGTCCCGCGAAACCCGGTCCGCCGACAGTTTGCCGTCCCGGCGGTACCACCGGGAGATCCAAAGAATCATTCCGAGTAAGCTGAAGGTGGCAGTCGTCAGGTTGATGTCCCGAAGTTTCCCTTCGGATTCCAGTTCCTGCAAGGTTCCCCGTATAAAGTCGAAATATGCGCGCTTCCGTCCTTTGATGATCCGGCGATGTGTTGCGGTCAATGCCGGCATCTCCTCCAAAACGGTTGTGATCGCGCCCACACCTTCCAGCAGACTCCTGGTGTGGCCTTCAACGATTGCTCGCAATCGTTCCTCCGGATCGGCGATCTCTTGCGCGGGAGCGATGACACGCTGGTCGAGGTTGTCCATGGCATAGGTCATGATCTCGAACAGCAGTTCCTCTTTCCCACGAATGTAGTGGTAGATCCCGGCCTTGGTCAGCCCGGCCGCCTCGGCGATGTCGTTCATCGATGTGCCTTCATATCCCTTCTGGCACATGATCTCGGCCGCGATCCGATACACATGGCTCGCGCGTTTTCCCTTACCGGACGCCGGTATCGGCTCTTTGAGTTTGATCAGTCTTTGCAAAATGCACCTGGCAAAAAAGCATCCTTCAGTTTGAGGCCTTAAACCGACGGTACGATGCGTAGCCTGAATGTGTCAACTCCAACCGGCTGAAAATGAATCACCAAGAGGCCTCACCGACTGGCACGTAGAAGGCCTTCGGGCCAAGAATTTTCATTGACACCGGCCGTCTTCTCTGCTATAAGTTTCCACCGAACGGTCGGTCGCTCAAGGAGCGGCGGCTCATCGCCAGAATGGCCTCGGAGGGGTCCCGGGCTCGAAAGAAGCCGAGTTGTGTCCGCCGTGTGAGCTTGAGAAGTCTACGTGAGGGGGCCACCAGTCATGTCGCGAACATCCAGGTCGATGTTGCGGATTTGGGCAATATCGGCGCTCGTCTCTGCGCTCTTCGCGCAAGTTCCCACCGGGATTATTTCCGGCACCGTCACGGACGAATCCGGCGCGGTGGTTCCTTTCGCCAAAGTTTCGATCACCAACAAAGCGACGGACGTTGTGCGCACCGCGCTGACAAGCGGGGAGGGCTTCTTCAGCGCTCCCGCGCTCCCGGCGGGCGAGTATGAGGTCCGGTGCGAGCATCCGGGTTTCCGAATCCTCCAGCGAAGCGCCACTGTGGAAGCGGGCAGCAGCACCACAGTTGACCTCCCGATGCGCGTTGGGACGACGAAAGACGTGGTGACCGTCGAGGCTGCTACCGCGCAAATCAACTACGACAGCCACTCCATCCAAGGCGTGATCCAGCGCGCCAGTATCGAAGATCTGCCGCTCAACGGCCGCAGCTACATGCAGCTCGCCAAGCTCGAGCCCGGCGTGACCATCGCCTCGGGATCGGTGGCCCAATTCAACACGCTGTTCACGGTGAGCGTTCTCGGCGCCGGAAACCGAACGCTCTTCGCCATCGACGGCGGCAACGTCTCGGACAACATCGATACCGGCGGCGGTATCTCGTCCATGAACTTCTCGCAGGAAATGGTGCAGGAGTTTCAGTTGTCGTCTGTCAACTTCGACCTCGCCACTGGCATCGCGGCGGGCGGCGCCATCAACGTCGTGACCCGCACGGGCACCAACGACTGGCACGGCAGCGCCTATTATTACTTCCGCGATCACAACCTGGCGGCCTATCCGGCGCTACAGCGCAATCCGGTCAATCCGAATCCATTCTTCGCCCGGCGGAATCCGGGCGCCGCGTTGGGCGGGCCCGTAAAGAAGGACAAGCTCTTCTTCTTCTTCAACTACGAGTACATGAATCAGGTGCAGGCGCTGACCATCCAGAGTACCGATCCCGCGTTCGCGCCGCTCACCGGGACCTATGGCAGTCCGTACGTAGGCAAGCAAATCAGCTTCCGCGTGGACGACCGTCTTTCCGACAAGCACAGTCTCTTTGTCCGCTACTCGCACGATGGAAATTCCGGCTTCGGACAGTCCCTGGAATTCGGGGATCCGTCCAATTGGGCGCGAAACACCAACTGGGCGGACCAGAGCATCATCGGACTCACCAGCAGCCTGACGGCAACTCTTGTCAACGACTTTCGCTTCCAATACAACTATTGGAACAACCACAACTACCAGGCGGTCGCCTCGGATTGCTCTGCGCCCTGCGTGGCCGGCACTCTGCCCAACATTTTCACCTTCGTCGGATCCAACATGCCGGCCGTAGGTCCGAATTTCAATGCGCCGCAAGGTCGAAATACGCGGCGCTTCGAATTCATCGAGAGCCTGGTTTGGCAGAAGGGCTCGCACCGCCTGAAGTTCGGCGGCGACCTCAATCCTACAAAGTCGGCGGGCCTTTGGGGCTTCTGCACACCGCTGTGCGTCGGCGCGTTCTCCCCGACCTACGTGCGAAGCGTCCTCACTCCTTCGCTAGGTGCAGCCGGCATCGCCGCCTATTTCCCGACGCTTCCCACGGTGCTCAAGACGGATGCCGACGCCGTGAACCTGCCTGTCCTGACTCAACCCTCCAGCATCTTCAGCGGGGTCGGAGTAGGCGCCGTTTCCACACCCGCGCCCTACGGCTACGACTCGCAGCGCTACTACAATCAATACCGCGCGTATTTCCAGGATTCCTGGAGAATCTCGCCGCGGTTCACGGTGAACTACGGCCTGGCCTGGAACGCGCAAACCGGCTTTTACAATTCGAACCTGTCCAAGCCCCAATATCTGGCTCCCATTCTAGGGTCCGGTCCGGACAACCTGGGTCCGACGGTCAATAACACCAAACAGTTTCAACCCGCTGTAGGTTTCGCCTGGAATCCGTTTCACGACAATAAGACGGTCATCCGCGGCGGAGGCGGCATCTACTGGGACAGCACGCCGGGCTACTATAAGCTCCGTGAGGCGCCGGTCATCGGCCCCGTCGGTAACGGCCGCAGCACGCTGGCGGGGAGCGCGTTCACCAACATTTACCCTGGAATCCTCGACTTCAGTGCCGCCGGCGCACCGATTCCCGTTGGAGCCTCACTTCCCATCGGCCACCTCACCAACATGACCATCGCCCAGTTCGATAACATCGTGAACCAGGAGTTGCCGGCTATCCAAGCCCAGCTCGCTCCCAGCAACCCGCAGCGTAGCGGTCCGTTCTCGGTGAGCGGCATCGATGTTGCCAAACAGGGCGTCGAGATTTACCCGACTCACTTTCCCATTGCCAGGAGCTACCAGACCTCCCTGGGCATCCAGCGCGATCTCGGCCACGGAATGGTATTGTCCGCTGACTGGGCCCGGCGCCAGGGTGAAAATGTCAGCCTCGGCGAGATCGACATGAATCTGTTCAACCGCTATGTCAACTACGTTCAGACCCCGGTGATCCGCAAGTGCGCGGCCAACGAGGTGTACGTGCCCGGAATCGAGTGCTCCACCGGAACCATCACGATTTGGACCGATCAGGGACGCGCCATCTATAACGGGCTGCTGGTCAAGCTCAACAAGCGGTTCCAAAACCACTATCAGTTCACCGCCTCTTATGCCCTGCAAAAGGCCTTCAGCGAGACGGTTTGGGATAACACCAACTGGATGGCGGGCTATGGGCAATACCTGCCGCACCACAATCTGAACGTAGCCGGAACAGTGGAGCTTCACTGGGGCATCAACATCAGCGTGAATTCCTCATACATCAGCCGCACGCCAGGGACGGCGAATGTATCGAATCTCTATCTCCCGGGCACGGTCCAATCCGGCAGCAGCGAGCCTCTCCCGGGTCTCCCGTACAATTGCCTGAACGCCGGGTGCAGCAAAACGGACCTCGCGAATGCCGTGAATACGTTCAACACCCAGTATGCAGGAACCAAAAATGCGACCGGAGGCGCCATCAGCCCTCTGGCCCTGCCGTCGGACTATCAATTCGGCGATCCGGTAATCACGCAGGACTTCCGCGTAACCAAAGTCATTAAGATCAAAGAGCGCGCGAAGCTATCCATTTTCGGCGAAGTGTTCAATGCCTTCAACATCGCCAACCTCAGCGGCTACTCGTTCACCCTGGATACGAAGAATGCCAACCCGGCGGCCCAAGTTTACAACTTCGGCCAGCCTACTCAACGCGTCAACCAGACGTTTGGCTCCGGTGGTCCGCGGGCATTCCAGCTTGGCGGAAGGTTCAGTTTCTAGGAGTCCGCGTAAGCAACGCTACCACTGCGCCTCGCGGCATAATTTCAATTCTTGTCGCCGCGTCCAGATGTATCTCGGTTCGATACGAATAGACGTGTGGAAACTCAGGGTTGTAACTATATAGCCAAAGTAAGGGCTCGACGCTTCCGTCCGGCCTGGT
>Ga0335069_10007284_pt1 | contig 15988 bp, 7 predicted proteins | sample Lox_Sample_11_FD_206714 | JGI IMG/M metagenome (GOLD analysis project Ga0335069, IMG submission 206714) | Soil microbial communities from Loxahatchee National Wildlife Refuge, Florida, United States - Lox_Sample_1.1 | ecosystem: Environmental > Terrestrial > Soil > Wetlands | place: USA: Florida... | reverse complement strand
CACCAGCCGCTGCACGAACGCCGCGATCTGGAAGATTGATTCCACGCGATTGTGGACGAAGAAGACTTGCCCCTGGCGCTGCATTTCCTGGAGGATCGCCGATTGAACCAGCGCGGGAGTAAACGGTGCGACCACGGTCTGAATCGCCAGGCGTCCGCGCGGGGGTGTCTCGATCACCGAAAGGTCGCGCAGTCCCCCGAGCGACATGTGCAGAGTGCGGGGAATCGGTGTGGCTGACATGGTGAGCACATCGACGCCGGCTTTCAGCTTTTTCAACTTTTCTTTGGCCGCCACGCCGAAACGCTGCTCCTCGTCCACAATCAGCAGCCCGAGATTGTGCAGGTGCACGTCGCGCGAGAGGATACGGTGTGTGCCAATCAGAATATCCACCCGGCCCGCCTCAAGTTCTGCCAAGGTCTTCTTCTGCTCGACGGGAGAACGGAAACGGCTGAGCATCTCGACGCATAGGGGGAAAGACGCCAACCGCTGCCGGAACGTCGTGTAATGCTGAAAGGCGAGCACGGTGGTGGGAGCGAGGACCGCCACCTGACGGCCGTCCTGGACCACCTTGAAGGCCGCGCGCATGGCGAGTTCGGTCTTGCCATAGCCGACGTCGCCGCACAGCAGCCGGTCCATGGGGTCGGGACTTTCGAGGTCCCGTTTGATGTCGGCGATCGCCGTAAGCTGATCCGGAGTCTCTTCGAAAGGGAACGCGTCCTCGAACTCATGCTGCCAGGGAGTATCGGTACTGGTGGCTGTCCCGCCGCGCATTTTCCGTTCGGCGTACAGGGTAAGAAGCTCCTGGGCCATGTCGCGCAGGGCACGCTTGACGCGCGTTTTGGTGCGCTCCCAACTGGTCCCGCCCAAGCGGTCCAGAACGGGCTTCGTGCCTTCACCCGAGCGGTACTTCTCTACCAGGTCCAGGCGCTCCAGCGGGACGTAGAGTTTGGCCTCGTCCTGATACGTCAGCAACATGAAGTCGCGTGTCGCGCCGCCCACTGGGATTTGCCGCAAGCCCTGGTAAATGCCGATCCCATGATCGAGGTGGACAACGTAGTCGCCTACCTTCAGGTCGCTGAGGTCGGAAATGAACGTGGAGATGTTGGAGCGCTTGCCGCGCCCGCTGGTTGCCCAGTCGAAGCCGCCGAATAGGTCCGCGTCGGCCAGCCACAATTGCCCGAGTGTGGGGAAGACGACCCCTTGAGAGATCTGGCCGCGCGCGAGGAGCACCGCTGGCCCCGCGGCGGGAGCCGTGTTGGCGTCGCCCCGCGAGGACTTCTCGTCAGTGGCGATCGCGAAAGGGATTTCGTACTCCTTCAGGATGTCGCGCCAGCGGTCCACCTTGCCGTTGGTCGGCACTACCAGGACGACGGATTCTCCCTGCTTCAGCCGCGCCCGCAGATCCTCGACCAGCGGTTTGAGGCCGCCTTGGTATTTCGGAGGAGGCTGGCTCAAGAGCAGTCCAGAGTCCGAAGTCCGAAGTCCGGCGTCCGGGGTTTCGGGCGGTTGCGGCTTCGGACTTCGGACCTCGGACTTCGGACTTTCGATTTCCGGCGGAAAGAACAGGTCGCCGCCGATGACGACGGCTCCTTCCTTGGCGGGCGGTAAGGCCTCCGGGGTGCTCTCCACAGCCAGTTCTTTCAGTGCGACGTGGGGCACGGCTTCCAGGATTTGGTTGAACTCAGCTTCCCCCAGAAGCATGTCCGCAGGCTCAGGGGGCGGGGGAGTCGTGTCGCGTACCTCTTCAAAGCTCGCTTGTAGCGTGCCGAGGGCCGTTTTGACTTGCTCGCGGCGATCCAGCGGCTCATCCCAGATGAGTACCGGCCGTTCCAACAGGGAAAGCAAGCTTTGCCGGTGCGGCTCAACCAGCGGAGCATAGAATTCCCAGCCTGGGAAGGTATTGGATCGCTCGGCAGTCCAGGCGGGATCATTGCCCGGTTCCGCCGTGCCGCGCTGCTGTGCGTGAAGCCGCGCTCGCTCGATGAGAACGCGCACCAGCTTTGTGAAGAACTGCCGGGAGCGTTGGACTTCCGAAAGGGGCAGCAGCAAGGCCTTCGGCACAGGCTTGCGCGAGCGTTGCGAGGAGGAGTCAAATTCCCGTACGGACTCAAGCTGATCGCCGAAGAACTCCAAGCGAAAGGGCCAGTCCACGTCGGGCGGGAACACATCCACAATGCCGCCGCGCACGGAATACTGGCCGGCCGCCACCACCGGCTCGCCGGGTTCGTACCCCACGGCACTCAGGTGTTCGATCAGATCGTCGAGACTCAACTCGTCACCGACCTTCAGTTCGAGCGCCAGAGAAGCGTAGTACGCCCGCTCGCGAAAGCGCCCCAGGGCCGCGGGCACGGGAGCGAAAAGCACGCGGACGGCATTGCGCGCTACATTCCAAAGTGTCTCGGCGCGCTGTTCCTGGATCGCGGCGTGGGCGGACCGCCCTTCGTAAGGTGTGCAGTCGAGCGCCGGCAGCACTTGCACCTTGGCGCCCTCGCCCGCCTCCAGCCAATCGAGGAAGGTGGAAGTGGTCTCACCCAGCGCGGAAGCAGTCTCATTGTCTTTGGTGAGCACCACGACCGGACGCCGCGCCCGGTGTGCCAGGCACGCTACGACGATGGCCTTGGCTGAAGGCGTAAGGCCGGAAATCGTCCGTGGGGCGCCTGGCCTGCTTTCGGAGGTTGCGAGCGCCGCATACACTGCCGCCAAGGCAGGTTCGCCATGAATGGCTTGAAGCAGGGTTTGGAGGTCTGGCATCAAAATATGTTAGAAGGCAGTGGCCAGTGATGAGTGGCAAGTGACCAGCAAGCTGGATTCGCGCAGTGCGTGTCGAGGCAGGTGGTCAGTAGGAATCTCACCATCTGCCGATCTGCCCAATGCCTGACTCCCTCGTGGGATGCTCGGCACTTGTCACTTGTCGCTCTTTACTGCTCGTTGCGCTGCAGCAATGAGGGACGTCGTCGAATAGTCTCCCACGACGGGTATCCGCACGACACGCCCCCCGGCGGCTTCCACCTCGGCGTGACCCACAACTTGGTCGTGTGCGTAGTGGCCGCCTTTCACCAGAACGTTCGGCAACATGCGGGCCACCACTCCCAGGACGGATTCGTCGTCAAAAATCGTGACGTAGTCCACCGACGCCAGGGCGGCCAGAATTTCGGCTCGCTCCTCCTCCGGCTGCAAAGCGCGATCCGCTCCCTTGAGAGCCCGGACGCTGCGGTCGCTGTTCATCGCCACGATCAGCACGTCGCCCAGCTTTCGCGCTTCCTCGAACAGATGCGTGTGCCCGGGATGAAGCAGGTCGAAACACCCGTTGGTGAGGACTACCGTCCGGCCCTGGCGCTTCAACTCGTCCACAAGCTGGTAAGCCTGCTCCAAGGGAATAATTTTCTCTTTTCCCATAGGTTCGGAAACATCACCACAGAGCGGCGAGCACCACGCACGCCGTCTGAGCCGGCAACTTGCAGCGTCGCACAACGTTCCCCAGCTTGCGCACCGGCATCTGTGCTCAAACAACTATCTTAGCACGGTGCCTTCGGTGCCAGGCGGGGAAGGAGAGTGGCATCTCCTTGCCAGTTCCCAGACTCGGACCTTACGTGGGTGGCGCATACGTCCCGACTGCCGTTCGTCAGGATGTGGGCGATTCTGGCGCGGATTTTGTAGGGGCGCCCCTCGGGGTGCCCTCGGGCAGGGCGAGCCCTGCCCCTACACATCGACGCCCGCGACGTTGTGCCGCAGGCGGTAAGTGGCATTGTTTTCAGCAACATCGTAGGGTGCGGCGCGTAAGTTGCTTATTTTTCATCAACATCGTAGCTATTGCCAACATGTCGCTTTTTAAGTCTTTTGTATTCATCAACATCGTAGGAGTTACCGAATGTTTTTCTTCGCGGCCACGAGGGTCGCCGGAAAATATCCCTTGTCCTTTCAATAGCTTGCCGCTCAGTAATCTTGCCCGAAATGTCTGTAAGTGCCCGCGTTTCATAAACATCGTAGGGTAGCGGCCAGCGGGACGTGCGCGTCTCGCCCGCCGCGCTCCGGTGAAACGCTCCCAGCGTATATCATGATGGTAAATATGTCAAGAATAATAATGTGTACCGTAAAGGCACGAGCACGCTGTCCCTCGGTAGGGATTCTGCGTCTCGTTCGCGATTTGAATCCCGACCCGCGTCGTCCAAAGGCGCTTGCTCAGGCGGGCGGAAAAAGAGGTTTCACACAGAGGGCACGGAGTTAGGGCACAGAGAACAGGGAATAGTTTGGCATGGCGGCGCGGACGGCACTGGTCCCGGCTGCTAGGGGCGAATGGCATTCGCCCCAGCGCGCACGGCCGTGCGCCCTTACAGCGTTGCCGCAACGCGGCGGGCGGGACCTTGCCGCAATGGGCCAACCGGCCTTTACCGTAGGGGCAGACCCACGTGTCTGCCCAATCGTCCCGCCGTGCGGGACCGCGCGCTCCCGCTTTGCGGGAGAGGGCCTTTCCCGCCATGCGGGACGGAGGGCGCACAGCCGTGCGCCCCTACAGCGTTGCCGCAATGCGGCTGACGGTCCTACCCTTTCGTTTCCTCACAAAAGGATGCCTGAGCAAGGTATTTTAATCCTTCTCTAATAATTATCTAATATTAAATATGTTGACGACGAAATTAAGGAACTGTAAGGTGGTGTCTGTTCCTCAATTCTTCCGCGACTCCACGGCGACGCGAGCTTCCAACGCACGGTCACCTCAGGAGAGGTGCGCGAGGTCAAGCGCCGTCTCGCGTGCCGTCAGATTGGAATCACGCGCGCGCTGCTTCCTGCCGGGCCAGCGGCGTTCACTGATCCAGGGACGTTGTCATGAACCAGAAAGCTGGCCGCGCCGTTCTTTCGTTTTGCATCGCCATGATGGCTGCCGGGGTCCCGTGCGTGCGCGCGCAAGGCTATTTATTCGGCCGGGCAAGCTACGCCACCGGAGGCACGGGTGAGGGACCGGCAGCGGTGGCGGTGGGGGACTTCAACGGTGATGGGATTGCCGACCTCGCGGTCGTCGAGGTTGACCATAACACCGTGGCCATTTTGTTGGGCAAACCCGGCGGAACCTTTGCTCCCGCCGTGTTCTACGACACCGGGAACCAGCCGGATGCGGTGGCGGTGGGTGACTTCAACGGAGACGACCGGCAGGACTTGGCCATCGCCAACCGCAACTGCCGGTCTGTTTCTTTCTGCGGAGCCAATGGATCGATCTCCATTCTGCCAGGTAATGGTGACGGCACCTTCGCGGCGCGAACGGACCTCGCCTCCGGGACTCAGCCGGTATCGCTGGCTGTAGGAGACTTCAACAACGATGGGCGAGCGGACCTTGCCGCCGGCAACGGGGACCTGAATTCTCTAACAGTGCTGCTCGGCAACGGCGACGGAACGTTCCAGACGCCCGTTGTTTACAGTACGTCCGCCCCGGCAGTCGCTCTTGCCGCGGCGGACTTCAATGGTGACGGCCGGCTCGATTTAGCGGTCGCTGCTTCGGGCGGTGCGGTGTTGATCTTCCTCGGCGTTGGCGATGGCACTCTTCAGCAAGCCGCTGGCGTGCCGGTGCTGCAGGATGCCGATGCCCTTGCCGTGGGCGACTTCAACGGCGACGGCCGAATCGATATCGCGGCAACCTACAGTGAATACAATGCCGTTTCGATTCTGCTCGGCGCCGGTGACGGAACCTTCCAGCCGCGGGTGGATTACACGACGGGATTTTACCCCGTGGCGTTGGCCGTGAGTGATTTCAATGGCGACGGCCGGCTTGATGTGGCGGTGGTGAACGACGCCGGCGAGAATTGCTCGGTTCTGCTTGGCAACGGCGATGGAACTCTGGGCGAAGAGGTGGAGTACCGCCTGCCGTCCGCGCCTACGGCTGTGGCTGTGGGAGACTTCAATCGGGACGGCAAGCCCGACCTCGCGGTGGCCCTTAGCGCCTTGGGGGCCGTCTCGATTGTCACCGGGCGGGGTGACGGAACGTTTCCCAATCCCGTAGCTTACAGCAGTTCTCTGGCACCGTGGGCGGTTGTGGCAGGCGATTTCAACGGTGACGGAAAGCTCGACCTCGTCACCACGAATCTCGGTGACAACTCCCTTTCCATCCTTTTCGGCGCAGGCGACGGGACCTTCCAATTGGACGGTACGTTCGCTGCGGGACCCGTGCCCGTGGCAGCCGCGGTTGCGGATTTCAATCGGGACGGCAAGCTGGACGTGGCCGTCGTGAACCAGACCTGCACTTCTCTGCCGTGCGGTCCCGGTTCGGTTTCAATGTTTCTCGGAAACGGTGACGGCACGTTTCAGACACGGTCCGATTACACGGTCGGGAATGTCCCGGTTAGTGTGGTGGTGGGTGATTTCAATGGCGACGGGTTCGCGGACTTGGCCGTGGTCAACAATGGGTTTGGTTCGGGCAACAGCGTTTCCGTTCTGCTCGGACGAGGCGATGGCACGTTTCGATCGGGCACTACTCTGACCACCGGGCTGGGTCCGACCGAAGCTGCCGCGGCGGACTTTGATAGCAACGGCACTCTGGACTTGGCGGTAACGTCAAGCCGCGGAGTTTCGATCCTGCGCGGCAACGGGGACGGTACGTTCGGGTCGCGCAGCGATTATTCGTTATCAAACGCCGCGCTGGCCGTTGCCGTCGGCGCCTTCAATCAGGACGGCAAGCTGGATTTGGCCGTGACGACAACCGCCGGTGTTGTGATCTTGTTGGGAAATGGCAGCGGCGGCTTCACCACCGGAGCGTCTTACAGCTTGGCGCCCGCCGTGAATCTGCAAGCAATCGTGGTGGGAGATTTCTCGGGCGACGGTAAGCCGGACCTCGTGGTGGGTGAGACCGGCGACGCCGTGTCGTTGCTGGTAGGAAATGGTGACGGGACTTTCCAGGCGCCGCTCGCGGTTGTCGCTGGTAACGCGGTCCACGGTTGGGTGGCGGGCGATTTCGATGGTGATGGGAGCCTCGACCTGGCGGCGGCCTCCGTCGACTCGAACGCGGTCTTCGTCGCGCTCAATACGCCCGTTGTGGCCCTCTACCCGGCTGACTTGGCGTTCGGGCCACAGACTGTGGACACTGCCGGCGCGTCCCAGGCAGTAACGCTCAGCAACCCCAGTGGTGCGCTGCTCAAGATCGCCAGGGTAGCCGCGAGCGGGAGCTTCACGGTTGCCAACGGCTGCCCGGCGACGCTCTCTCCCCAAGCCAGTTGCACATTGGGCGTGTCCTTTGGCCCCGTTACAGACGGGGATGCCGCGGGGACGCTCGTGGTCAACGACAACGCTCCCGGCAGTCCCCAGATTGTGGCCTTGCGCGGAACGGGAGCGGGCGGCCCGGCGATTTCTCTTTCTCCGGCGAGGCTCAGCTTCAGTGCGCAGAGCCTGGGAACCACGAGCGCCGCCCAGACCGTCACGGTGCACAATACGGGCAACGCACCTCTGAGCATCACGGCTGTCGCCGCCAGTGGGGACTTTGCTGCGACGGATAACTGCGTGCCCAGCCTCGCCGCAGGTGCGGAATGCACCGTCGCTGTGACCTTTACGTCCACTGTGGTAGGAAACCGGACGGGAGTTCTAAGCATCGGCGACAGCCTGCCTTCGAGCCCGCAGGCCGTGGCACTCGCGGGCATCGGGGCCGCGAGTCCTGTGGCGAGTCTTTCCGTTTCGACCCTTGCCTTTGGCGATCAGCGCGTTGGCACCACGAGCGCGCCACAGAGCGTGACCGTCCGGAACAACGGGAACGCTCCGCTCGCGATCAGCGCAATCACGGCCACCAGCGAGTTTGGTGTTTCCCACAACTGCCCGGCGTCGGTCGCTCCCGGCGCTGGTTGTGTGGTTTCGGTCAGTTTCACACCCAGCGTGACCGGCAGCGTTGTAGGGGCGCTGAACCTGGCGGACAACGCCACGGACAGCCCGCAGTCGGTGGCTCTCACGGGCGCGGGCATCGCTCCCCAGGCGTCGCTGTCCCCGTCCAGCGTGAACTTTGCGGCGCAGGTGGTGGGCGCGACCAGCCACCTGCAACAGTTGACACTTTCAAATCCCGGCAATGCGGCGCTGACGATCGCGGGGGCCACACTGGCCGGGGCCGATAGCGGCGACTTTTCCGTACAGAATTCCTGCGGGAATACACTCGGCCCGGGCGCCAGTTGCACGTTGGGTGTGACCTTTGTTCCGGCATCCAGCGGCAATCGCACGGCCACGCTGAGTGTCTCGACGGATGCCACAGCAAGCCCGCATGCCATTCCCCTGAGCGGAACGGGAATGGATTTCACCCTTGGTGCGGCTGCAGGGTCGGCTTCCACATTGACCGTGGCGGCGGGCCAGCCGGCATCGTTTCGCCTGACGCTTGCCCCGGCGGGGATTCGGAACAGTGTCAGTCTGGTTTGCGCGGGTGCGCCCGCGAAATCTGCTTGCCAGGTTTCTCCTGCGACTGTTGCGTTGGATGGGACGACCCCTGTGGAGGTGGCGGTTTCCGTTGAGACGACGGCGGCTTCGGCTACTGTGTTGCCGAAACCACGTGGCAGCGGGGGCGCGCGACCTGCCGGGCAGCCTGTTCCCATCGAGGTGCTGTTCATCGCGTTGCTCGTCGCACTCACGATCAGCGCGGTGTACCGGCGGCGTCCCGTTTGGGGTCTTGGCGCGCTGCTGTTCGCCGTGGCGCTGATAGCAGGCTGCGGAGGAGGTGGCCAGGTTTCGACGAGCCCCACGCAATCGGGAACGCCGGCGGGCACTTACACCCTGACCGTTACGGCGGCCTCACCGGAGGTCACTCACAGTGTCGCGTTGACGTTGACCGTTCGAAACTAACGAGGATTGCACAATGAAGTGACGTGATTGGACGTAGCGCGGCCGCCCCGGCGCAACGGGCCATTGTAGCGGCGCTCTATGAGCGCCGGGAAGACGGCGGTCATAGACCGCCGCTACAGTGCCGGTCAGCGGTCATAGACCGCCGCCACAGTGTTGGCGGTCGCCGCGTTCTGTAATCCAAAAATACGGATGAGGGAGCGCCGCGGCTCAGCGAGTGACGACAGCACGGGCAGTCCCCTATGGCCGTGGTGAGGGATTAACTGGACGGAGCCTCTTCCGCTTTCGCGCCCGAGGGGGTCAATGCGGACACGAGCGCGCTGGTGAGGGAAGTGCCAAGCGAAGTGGCGAATGTCAAAGCGGCTGCGGGACTCCAACCTCGCCCGGTATACCAGGCTGGCGAATACTTCCTTTCCGGTGCGGTCTGGGTCAGCGCGGCGACGAACTTCTCGCTCCAGGCTTTCTCCACGTTCAGAGCCAGAGCGTAAGGAAGAAATCGTTCGAAGGTGGCGGGAGTTCTGGGGAGCCGCGACATTACTCGGCCCTTGTCAGGTTCAGCGAGGAACATGCGAAGCCCCTCGATTTCGTCCTGCAAGGCTCGCCGTGCGCGCCCAAATAGCTTGAGGACGTAGTGGAAGGCGCAGGCGAGCCCGACGAAACCTGCCAGCACCAGAGTGGTCGTGGCCGACGTGGCCCCGAGCAATACCTTGAGGCCAGCAATCACCGCCAGATATAGGGGGAGAGCAAATGCGGTGAGGCGAAGGGCTTGCTTTGCGGCCGCACCCCGGTGAAGCGGATTCAGGAGCGTGTCTTTCCAAGCCATCAGGATAACGACCGTGGCGATGGCGGCGGCGAGACCTGCGATCAGTAGCGCTAGAGTCACGATGAGAGTCAGCAGCCGGGGTGCTCCCGGAACTGAGAACCCGCACCGCAGCACCGCGAGCAGAGAAAGCAGCAGTCCCGGAACGAGGTAACGGCTGTTTCTCGTGATGCTGGCTTTTTCAAACTGGAAGCTGAGGTTGCGGCGGAGAGCTTCCAGCGCGCTTCCGATAAGGGTCTGGTTCTCCGGTGACAGGCGGATGGTTCGGCTGGTGGCGAAGACTTGTTTGAGGACAAGGGCCTCGTCGCTCGCAATCTCCGGCGTAGGTTCAGCGCTTTCGTCGGGCCGTCGCGGGGAATCTTGCGCATGGGATGGCGTGCCGGGCAGTCGTCCCAGGATGTAGTTGCCCGTGCCACCCTCCAGGAGCGCGATGTACTTCTTCACGCCGAGATTCAACAGGTCAACGGCGAAGGCGCGATGGTCAAAATCGCCGCGCCACGCGTAGCGAACGGCGGCGGGCGAGAATCCGCGGGGCGGCGAACTGCGCGGCGAAACCAGGCTGGGCTGCTCACGTCTTCCGCCCAGGAACCACGCCGCGATGTAGTAGGCAAGCACCAGCGCCAAGCCGGCGAGCCCGGTCAGCAGAACGAGGTTATCCTCCAGAAAGTAGTGATAGTTTTCATCGTCCGTGGGCGGACGGATGAAGCGCTTGGGCCAACGCACCACGATGGTTAAGCCCTCGCGGGGGGCAAAAGGGCGGATGGTACGGAAGGTCACGTTGCTTTGGTTGTCGGCAGTGGCGGCATAGTCGGACCCGGCCGAGAACTGGGCGCCGGTAAAGGCATCCAGAATGATAGCCTCGCGGGCAATGCCGGGCGGCAGATGCACGGTGGCGGTGATCTCCGCAGTGGGCAGCGTCCAACCACTGCCCGTCACGCTCCAGTAAAGCTCGTCGTGGTCGGCATAGAGGCCCAGGGCGCGATCGAGAGTGTAGTTGAGCTCGTAGGTGTGCTTGCCGGGTGGAACCGTTCTGCCACTTCCTTCGAGGTAGACACGCAAGCCTTCCGGTTGCTTCGCCAGAGAAACGTCCACCGGCTCGCCGTCGCGCTCGAGGGAATCAACCTGAAGGTGAACGACGTAAACGTTGCCCAAACGGTCGCGGTAGCTGGCAGGAAAATCACGGTAGAGGCCTGCCGATGTTCCCCCAGCCGCAACGAGCACTGAGATGGTTTCACGAATTCGCAGCGTGGCGTTCGGATTGACCGTGATGTCGCTGTGATAGGAAAGGATCTGGGGAGTTGTGCCTGCGGCGGTGCCCTGACCCAACAAGGCCGTTGAACTGCAGATGAGCGCAACCAGCAACTTGGCGAGGAGAGGAAGTGACTTGGTCATGAGTGCTTCTCCCTGGCGGCACTCCGTCGAGCGAAATCCACAGGGAAGAGGTAAAGCACGTACCGTGCCCGCTAACTTACCACACTTTGCAGGGAGGGGGAGGCTAAAGGCTCAAGGCTCTTCCTCTTCTCCGAGAGGCCGAAGGACTGGGGCGAGCTTGCGGCCGCGCCCCCAAAAGGCGATTTTCCTTCTCCCCTGGGGAGAAGGTGATCGAGGTACGAGATCGAATTAGGGGTCTCGTCTGCGCACGACAACCCACACTCGAATGGGGTCCCCGCCTTCGCGCGGGCAGAGGACTAGGTCTTTTGCTTCCTGCTCGATCGCCGTCCAGCCTTCAAGCGCTCGGCCGCAGGCAGTCCGTTCCGGTACGCAGGGTTCACGTGGCGCGTACCGCGAGCCATCAGTTCCTCAGCTTCCGCTTGGGACTTGATTCCGCCTCGTGCGCCAAGGACCGTGCAATTGAGCCCCGCCATGGCATTCGAAAAATCGAGCGTGCGTTGGATGTCCCAGCCGGCCAGCAAGCCGTAGATGAAAGCGCCGTGGAAGACGTCGCCCGCGCCGGTCGTGTCCACGGTCTCGACGACAAAGCCCGGCGAGTAATAGAAATGTCCGTCCTGGTAGACCAGCGCGCCATCGCGGCCAAGCGTCATGCCGGACACTCGCACGTGGTATTCGGCCGCCATGTTCTCAAGCACCTTGAAAGGATCGGCCTGCCCGGTTACGGCGGGAAGAAAATTCGTCGAGGCGATCAGGTAATCGATATAAGGGAAGAGCGTTTCAACCTTCTTGTAAGTGGTGTCGAGATCCGCGACGACGGGAACGCGCGCGCTTCGTGCCCAGCGCGCTGCCGTGAGGGCAGCTTCCACGTCGCAACCATCCAGCAGCAGCAGGCGCGCTGAGGTGATGGCGGAACGGTTCACTTCCTCGGGGCGCAGTGCCAGACGGGCATCGCGGTCCCAGAAGACGGTGCGTTCGCCTGTGGCCTGATCGACCAGGATGTAGCCGAACTGCGTGACCGCGCCGCGCACCACCTGAGTTTCGGTCAAATCCAGCCCTTCCTGGCGCAAGCTGGCAAGCTGGAACTTGCCCGCCGCATCATTCCCCATCTTTCCGATGTAGCGGGCTTTGAGGCCCAGACGGCGGCACGCGACGAGAGCGGTGGCCACCTGCCCGCCTGCTTGCATGGAAGAATTGACCACTCGCTCCTTGCCACCCAGGGCGGGGAACTCGCGCACGGTCATGACCGTGTCGGTGGCGTTCAATCCCAACCCAACAACATCCACTTTGCTGCGCAAGTTTGCCTCCGGCTTGGTAAGAGCAACCCCGGGGCTGTCCCGGCGTCGTTCAAGGAGGGCGTCCCAAGGGCCGTCCCCACAGAGCCTGTCTGAGAACCGCCAATTGCAGCGGCGGCCTATGACCGCCGGCCTTGGCAATCAACGAATTCGGCGCTCATAGAGCGCCGCTACAGTCCGTGCCGGCAGAACCTCTGGAGCAAGATTGATTTCTTGCTCCTCAGTGAAACCGCTGCATCAACTCCGCGATCGCACGCAGATAGACGCGTTCTGCCGTGGGGTCGAGATGCGTCACCGCCACTTCGTATCCACCCTCAGCGTAGGCTTGCTGCTCGGGGAAGTACCCGATATAGCCATTGGTATAGCCCATGAAGTAGGCATTCGTCGCGGGCGATGCGGCCTTTACCTTCATCCCGAGGTTATGGAAGAGTTCGCCAGGGAAAGTTGTCCACATCAGGTCGCCGATCCGCACGGCAGTGGTCGGAACCTCGACGCTGGTATTGCGGAAATCCTGGAAGAGTTCGCGATATTGCCGCGGCAGCAGGATGTTCGCCGTTTCAATCTGCACGGCCGGATGCGCCATCGGTTGCGGGGAGAGTCCGCGATAGACGCGCACGACTTCGCGCCCAATCTCTTCACCCAGCGCCCAGGTGATGTTGATGTCGTCCTTGTTGCCGTCCAGACCGCCCACGACGCGCGGGTTGATGTCGCCGGCGGCACCCTGAATGTAGATGGCTCCCACGCCCGGGAATTCCTTCTCGACGTACTCCTGCATGCGTCCCATCCATTCGCCGGAGATCTTGCCGTTGCGCCCCCCGAGCGACGTGCCGTGGCACGCATAGTGAATCATCACGGCCAGCGGAGCGCCCTTCGCGGTATCAATGCGCACGATTTGGACCGCGTCGTCGATCGATCCCAGGGGATTCGCACCCAGCCGCACCACGCCGCCGAATTCGTGGATGTTTACCGGGTTGTCCGTCTTGTACTTGCCGAACGACTGGCTGGAGTTGTTCTCGTCGAACGTCAAGGGTGAATCCGAGTCGGTGGGCTTCACCTGGCGCCGGTTCATGGCGATCCGCGAGTGCCCGGCGCCCTCGGCGATGCGGACCGGTTGGAGGTTGGCCACGGCGCGCGTTGCGGCCTCGACCAATCCTTTGCCGAACTGGCTGTCAAAGGCCGTCTTCGCCTCCGCATTCGGCGAGGGAGCCGCGTGGTTGTGCTCGTCGCCCAGGAGAATGTTCTCGACGGGGATGCCCGTGGCTTGCGAAATCTGGCGGCGGAAAACGTCGTGGCCTTGGATTTCGATCACGTCGCCTTCGACAAAGGCGACGCGGCGGCCCGCGGCCTCCAAGACCAGACACCGTGTGTACAGACGATCGTGGCCGTGAACGCCGTCGGATGGCGCACCACGCAAATCGTAACCGCCAAGGTCCACGGGCCCCGACGGAGTAACATCAACTTTCGCGTAGCCTGCACGCAAATCCTGTGCCGCAGCCGGCATCGCCATGCCGAGGAGTAAAACGGCTGCAAGGATGAAGAGCGCGCCGCCCGCGTGCGTTGTTCGACCAATCTGTGGTTTCCTCACTTCGCTGGACCTCCCGCAAGGGTTGCCGAGCCTGAAATACGCTCGCTTCCACTCATTCTTTCATTGGAACCAAAAGGTCGCAATGTTAACACCTAATGCACATGGCTTCAAAAGTCTCTTGGAAGATATCGGGCAGGATCACCGCGTTCCGACACGGCGTCGTACCTGAGGGCAAGCTGTCGGCGCCAGCTTGAATGGGAACCCATTCCGCCGGTTTCGAGGGAGCTACTCGGTTGAGAAAGTGGCTTGCGGGTACGCTAACGTATCTGCGGGGCGCACATCTGTAAGTAAACACGCCGTCAGGCACCGGCGATGGCCCATGACGGGCCGCTGTTTCCCTACTGGCGCGTGCGAAGGGCGCTTCGGCAGGTTGGACGTTATACGGTCGGGTGGACGTTTGGTAGCCACAGTCAGCGCCGTTCTGACTGTGGGCAGTTCTCAAGCCGGCCGCGCGGGCGGCACCGTGGCGACTCGAATGTTGTGGGGAAGGGGAGGAAAAGCCCAGTCAGGAAACCGCCGACTGTGGCTACCCGCTCACCCACTTGCAGCATCACCGTTTCTCAAGTCGCTGTTTCAGATATGCGTGTAAGGTCTGATCAAGCTCGCGTCCCAACCCTTCCAGATCAGGGAACGCGCTAGACTCGGAAGTCCCGCAGACTTTGAGGTCCTTTTTGAGCGAAGGGATGTACTTCCTGTCGACTTCAATGCAATGGAGAATAGACCCATTGTTGTCCCCCACCGCCTCCCGCAGTCCATGAGGCTTACGAGCGAAGATCGTGAAGTGGCTTCGCTGTGCTGCAATACGGCGAGAGATCTGAGATGGATCAATCGCCAGCGGACAAAGCTCGCCGAGTTCTTCATTGTCGAATTCGTTCTTCAGATACGGCTTTGCCTCATCCCAATCCGGTAATGCGACGCCCACAGGTCGCTCACTCTTGTCCGCCAGCACCAGATATTTGAACGCCTTTCTGTTAAGGGACCACGGGTCGAGCATGTACACAACCGGGTTTCCTTTGAATCTATCGTCCAGAGCGCCACGATCCTTCAGCGCAAAGTGAAGAGCCATCAGCGCCCCATCTGTCCAGTCCAGCAACCGGGTGGGAGCACTGAAGTGCTGCATCAAGAAGTACCGCTCCCATTTGCCTCTGGGTTCACGGCCTTCAGTAATCAGTTGGCTAGCGCACCGCTCAAACTCATTCCGAAGTTCCCCCTCACATTCCAGCACAACGTTCAGCGTATCTCGGTCGCTGATTTTCCGACGATACAACTTCGGTGTGAGTGGAAAGTCGACTTTCACCGATGGTTCGCCTCTGAACCACGGCAGCCAGGCAATTGCTGTGGTGCCGTGCTTCTCTCTTTTCTTCTCCCAAGATTTTCTCCATTTCTTCGCACGAGCAGATACTTGGAAGATGAAGTCCCCAATGCTGTTGACAGGCTTCGAGTCGTCGGCCATATAAACCCAATCTCCAAGGTGAAGCAATTTCAACCGATTAATTGCCCAACAATTACAGCAATCCCGCCTCAAATGCAACAACTTAGCAACAATGCAATCGCATTGGATCAACCGGTCTTCGGTCACGGACATGGTAATGCTAGTTTTCGAAGGGGCCCTGGATTCGGAACGGCGCAGGCGCGCGGGAGGGCGAAAGTCTTTCCCGCGGGCAGGAAATTCATTTTCTTTGCTTGGCAGTTGATGCCGGTGGCGCCCCGGTGCGCTGGAGTCCGCACACCCGCCGAGACGGTGAGAGTGTCACTTCTCTTGTGCCTTCAACGCCGCGAGCAGCTTGTCGGCGAGGATGCCGCGGGTGGCGCAGACATTGCTTTTTATGTCTGCGACCCATTCCTTCGCGTTGCGATCCCTCATTATCCCTGTTCAGGATAGTTGGTCCATTGCCAGAATTGAACTGTCGTTGAGGTAGTAGTATCTCCAACTTGACCAGGGCCAGTCACCGGGCTGCGCGACTAACCCGCGCTTCACAGGATTGTTGTGCAGGTAGTTCAGCTTCTCGCGGACTTTCTTTTCGCTCCAGATGTTCATATCGTAGCCGCGCCGGTTCCAGACGCGATAGTGCGCCTGGTCATGCACGCTGGGCGGCAAGGCAAAGCGTTTGA
>Ga0335069_10007283_pt1 | contig 15989 bp, 16 predicted proteins | sample Lox_Sample_11_FD_206714 | JGI IMG/M metagenome (GOLD analysis project Ga0335069, IMG submission 206714) | Soil microbial communities from Loxahatchee National Wildlife Refuge, Florida, United States - Lox_Sample_1.1 | ecosystem: Environmental > Terrestrial > Soil > Wetlands | place: USA... | reverse complement strand
GGCACAGCTGGAAGCGGAACGGAAGGCGGAGCCGGCCCCGGCCGCGGCAGCGTCCGCCCCCAAGGCCCCCCCCGGGCCAGGACACGTTTAGGAGTCAGCCATGCCGAAGCTGAAGACGCGCAGTGCAGCGAAGAAGCGGTTCCAGGTGAAGAAGTCGGGCAAGGTGAAGCATGCCAAGGCCTACGCGAAGCACCTGTTCACCTTCGCCAAGACCGCCAACAACGATCGCCACAACCGCGGCACCGGCTACCTTCGCGACATGGACGCGAAGAAGGTCATCAAGGAGCTGTTCCCCTACGGGGCGAACTGAGGACGAGCCATGCGGGTCAAGAAGGGTTTCAAGGCGCGCCGTCGCCGCAACCGGATTCTCAAGCTGGCCAAGGGCTACAGGGGCCGGCGGAAGAACTGCTACAAGCGGGCGAACCAGGCCGTGGAGCGCGCTCTGGACTACGCCAGCCGCGACCGGGCCCGGAAGAAGCGGGACTTCCGCTCGCTGTGGATCGTCCGGATCAACGCCGCGGCCCGGCTCTCGGGCTTGAGCTACAGCCGGCTCATCGCCGGCCTGGGCAAGGCGCAGGTGGCGCTGGACCGCAAGGTGCTGGCCGACATCGCCGTCGCCGATCCGCAGGGTTTTGCGGCCATCGCGAAGATCGCGGCGGCCTGACATCGGACCCCTGCCGGGGGGGAACCGACCCCGGCGAGCCGACACGAGGGCTGCCCCCAGGGGCGGCCCTTTGTCGTTTCAGGAGGCAGGAATGCAGGACCGACTGGAATCGCTGGCGAGCAAGGCGCGCGAGGAGATCGGCCGCGCCCAGGACGCGTCCGCCCTGGAGGCGCTGCGGGTCCGCTACCTGGGCAAGAAGGGGGAGCTGTCTGCCGTCCTGGGCGGAATGGGCAAGCTCGCGCCGGAGGAGCGCCGCCGGGTGGGCGAGGTCGCCAACCGGGTGAAGGCCGAGGTCGAGTCGATGCTCGGCGAGGCCCAGGAGCGCATCGCCCGCGCCGCGCTGCAGGCCGAGCTGGAGGCGCCGCCGGTCGACGTGACGCTCCCCGGCCGGATGCGCCGCCCCGGGCGGCGGCACGTGGTCTCTCGTACCCTCGAGGAGGTGACGCGGGCGTTCCAGCGGCTCGGCTTCGACGTGGTGCAGAGCCCGGAGATCGAGCTCGACCTCTACAACTTCGAGTCGCTGAACTTCCCGCCGGACCACCCCGCGCGCGACATGCAGGACACGTTCTACGTCCACGGGGACTTTCTGCAGCACGACCCGGGGAGCATCGTGCTCCGCACCCACACCTCGCCGGGGCAGGTGCGGACCATGCTCGCCCAGAAGCCGCCCATCCGGGTGGTGGTCCCGGGGAAGGTGTACCGCGCCGACTCGGACGCGACGCACACCCCGATGTTCCACCAGATCGAGGGGCTCCTGGTGGACCGGAAGGTCACCATGGCCGAGCTGAAGGGGACCCTCGACGCCTTCGTCCGTGCCTTCTTCGGCCCGGACCGGCGGACGCGGTTTCGTCCCTCGTTCTTCCCCTTCACCGAGCCCTCGGGCGAGCTGGACGTGAGCTGCGGCGCCTGCGCCGGCAAGGGCTGCCGTCTGTGCAAGCAGACCGGGTGGCTGGAGATCCTCGGCTGCGGGATGGTGCACCAGAACGTCTTCAAGGCGGTGGGCTACCCCGAGGGCAGCGTCACCGGCTTCGCGTTCGGGATGGGCATCGAGCGGGTGGCGATGCTGCGCTATGGCCTGGATGACCTGCGCAGCCTGTTCGAGAACGACGTTCGACTGCTGGAGCAGTTCTAGCCATGAAGGTCTCCGTCGAGTGGCTCCAGGACTTCGTCTCGCCGCTGCCGGCTCCGGAGGAGCTCGCCCAGCGTCTGACCCGCGCAGGCCTCGAGGTCGAGGGGATGCACCGGCCGGGGGAGGCGCTGGCCGGGGTGGTGGTGGCCCGGGTCGCGGCCGCTGCGCCGCACCCCGGCGCCGAGAAGCTGAGCGTGACGCAGGTGGAGGCCGGTGGCGAGCGGCTTCAAGTGGTCTGCGGGGCGAAGAACTTCCAGGTGGGTGACCTCGTCCCGCTGGCGACAGTGGGGACGACGCTGCCCGGCGGGCAGACCATCCAGCGCGCGAGCCTGCGCGGGGTGGAGAGCCACGGGATGCTCTGCTCGGGCAAGGAGCTCGGTCTCTCCGACGACGCGAGCGGGCTGCTCATCCTTTCGACGGACCTCGTGCCGGGGACGCCGCTGGCGGAGGCGCTCGGGCTCGAGGACACGGTGCTCGAGGTGAACGTGACGCCGAACCGCGGCGACGCGCTCAGCCACCTCGGCGTCGGGCGCGAGGCGGCGGCGGTGCTGGGCCTCCCGCTGCAGCGGAAGCTCCGGGTGCCGACCGAGTCCGGCGGCCCGGTGTCGGACGCCATCCGCATCGAGATCGCCGACCCGCTCGGCTGCCCGCGCTTCACCGCCCGGGTTCTGGAGGCGGTGCGCATCGCGCCGTCGCCCGCATGGCTGCGCCGCCGGCTCGAGCGCTGTGGAGTCCGGAGCATCAACAACGTGGTCGACGTCACCAACTACGTGATGCTCGAGCTGGGGCAGCCGTTCCACGCCTTCGACCTGGACCGCATCCAGGGCGGCGTGCTCCGCGTGCGTCGGGCTCGGGAGGGCGAGCCGCTCACCACCCTCGACGGCAGGCAGCGGACGCTGGTCGCGGACGACCTGGTCATCGAGGACCAGGCCGGGGCGCAGTCGCTCGCCGGCACCATGGGCGGCGCGGACACCGAGGTCGGCGAGAGGACGACCCGGGTGCTGCTCGAGGCGGCGAACTGGGACCCGGGGACCATCCGCCGCATGGCACGGCGGCACCAGCTGCAGAGCGAGGCGTCGTACCGGTTCGAGCGCGGGGTGGACCGCACCGTGCTCCCGGAGGTGCTGGACCACGCCGCCGCGCTGATGGCCGAGCTGTCGGGAGCCACCGTGCGCCGTGGGCGCATCGACGTGCACGCCCGTCCGGCCACCCCGCGTGTCGTCGCGCTGGGGAAGGGTGAGGTGGATGGGCTGCTGGGGGCGCCGGTGCCGGAGCAGGAGGTCCGGTCGATCCTCTCGTCGCTGGGCTTCGTGGCCGAGGCGGGCGGACGCTGGCGAGTGCCTGGGTGGCGTCACGACGTCGAGCGCCCCGAGGACCTGGTCGAGGAGGTGGCGCGGATCCGCGGCTACGAGCACATTCCCTCCGCGCTTCCGGCCAGCTCCGGCGAGCTCGTGCCCGAGCCGGCCTGGGTGGAGGTGGAGCGCCGCATCCGGGGTGCCCTCTCCGGCGCCGGCTTCGACGAGGTGGTGAACTACAGCTTCGTCGACCCGGCCGTCCTGCGCTGGGTGACGCCGCGGGCGCTGGAGAAGCTCGGGACCTCGGTGGGGGCGATCGCCCTCAAGAACCCGCTGACCCCGCAGCAGGCGGTGATGCGGACCACGCTGCTGGCGTCCCTGCTCGGCAACGTCGCCTCCAACCTGCGGCACCAGCCCGAGTCGCTCCGGCTCTACGAGATCGGCCGCGCCTACCTGCGCGACCCGCACGGTGGGAAGGATCTCCGCCCGGTGGCCGAGGAGCGGCTCCATGTCGCGGGTGTGCTCTGGGGGCGACGTGAGCCGCGGAGCTGGACCTCGAAGGACGCGCCGAACGACTTCGCCGACGCCCGGGGCGCGGTGGAGGCGATCGTCTCGGCGCTCTCCGCCGGCGAGCTGACCTGCCGCCTCGGCCGGGTCGCGCCGTTTCATCCCCGGGCCACCGCGGAGGCGAGGGTGGGGGACGCGGTGCTCGGGTGGGTGGGCGAGGTGCATCCACTGGTGGCCCACGAGCTTGCGCTGCCCCCGGGCGTGTTCGCCTTCGAGCTCGAATTCGCCGCGCTGGAGCGGGTGGCCCAGCTCTCGCCCCGGTTCCGGCCGCTGCCCCGCTATCCGGCGGTGCTCCGGGATCTGGCCGTGGTGGTCCCGGTCTCGATGCCGGCGGCAGACGTGCGGGCGGTCATCCGCGAGGTCGGACAGCCCCTGGTGGAGGACGCAGTCCTCTTCGACGTCTACACCGGCGCACCTCTCCCGGAGGGCCAGAAGAACCTCGCCTTCGCGCTCACCTATCGGTCCCCGGACCGGACGCTCCGGGACGACGAGGTCCAGGCGGCCCACGCCCGCATCGTGGAGGAGGTCCAGCGGCGTCTGGGCGGCCAGCTGAGGGGGTCGCAAAAACCCTCAGCAACTCCGGCAAGTTGACACATTCGGGAGCAGGCAGGCATGCTTCGGCCCCATGACGAAGGCCGACATCATCGAAGGGGTCTACGAGAAGGTGGGCTTCTCCAAGAAGGAGTCTGCGGAGATCGTGGAACTGGTCTTCGACATGGTGAAGGAGACGCTCGAGCGGGGGGACAAGATCAAGATCTCCGGCTTCGGGAACTTCCAGGTGCGCCAGAAGAACGCGCGCGTCGGGCGGAACCCGCAGACCGGCAAGGAGATCGAGATCTCCGCCCGCCGGGTGCTCACCTTCCGCCCGAGCCAGGTGCTGAAGAGTGCCCTGAACGCGTCCGCCGAGGCCGCGGCAGCCGCGGCGTCCGGCGGGGGCTCCGGATCCGACGGAGCAGCTTGACCAGTCGGGGGCTGGCAGGTACACCCCCGCTTCCCCGCAGTTCGCCGCATTGCCGAGCAGTTCCCGGGGCGTAGCGCAGCCTGGTAGCGCACCTGCTTGGGGTGCAGGTGGTCGCAGGTTCAAATCCTGTCGCCCCGACCAACGTCACCCCCGTCATCGGGAATCCCCTGGTGACGGGGGTATTGTTGCCGCGCGGCGGCCCGGAAACCCGCTCGAGATCTCCGCGGAGGGGGTGAACCGGACCCCCTGCGTCGGAATCGCTTTGGGCCATGCGTCTTGCGGGCAGCGGAGAGCCTGTGGAAGCGTTCGCTCGTCTGGACCGGGGGTCAGCGATGTCCAACGAACGGCGTGAGTTCCTGAAGGCGCTCGGCGTCACCGCGGCCGCGGTGGCGGGGACGGGCTGCGGAGTCGCTGCGGCCGGGGCCGCCCCTGCGGGAGGAGACGCGGCCGCAGCCGATGCCACCGCCGCGGTCGCGGCCGACGAGGCGGCGCTGGCCCCCCGCTCGCAGGCCACCGCGAAGTTCGGGCTGGAGCTGGACGGGTCCTTCGCGGGCTGGGTCCAGTCCACGGAGGGCGGGAACGCCGTGGCCGACGTGGTCACCGAGAAGGTGGGCGCCGACGGCTTCGTCAAGAAGCATCTCGCCGGGGTCAAGTACGAGGACATCACGATCAACTGCGGCGCCGGGATGAGCAAGGCCTTCTACCAGTGGATCCAGGACACCCTCACCTTGAAGGCGACGCGGAAGAACGGTGCGGTGATCGAGTCCGACTACAACGCCCGGGAGCTGACCCGCCTCGAGTTCTCCAACGCGCTCATCTCCGAGGTGGACCTGCCCGCGCTCGACGCCACGTCGCGGGCCACTGCCAAGATGACGGTGAAGTTCTCGCCGGAGTTCACCCGGAGCAAGAAGGGCAACGGGGTGGCGATCAAGTTCGAGATCGCCGCCGACAAGTGGCGAACCTCCGACTTCAAGCTGAAGATCGACGGGCTCGACGATGCGACCTCGCGGGCGCTGAAGATCGAGGCCATCACCATCAAGCAGAAGGTCGTGGAGAACGCGGTCGGCGAGCAGCGCGACTACCAGAAGCAACCGGCGGGGGTGGACTTCTCCGACGTCGCGGTCACCGTCGCCGACAGCCACGCGCAGAGCTTCTACGACTGGGGACAGGACTTCATCGTCCAGGGCAACAACGGGGACGACAAGGAGCGGGGCGGGACGCTGGATTATCTCGACAGCCGCCTCCGTCCTCTGTTCACCCTGACCTTCAGCCACCTCGGAGTCTTCCGGGTCGCGCCGGTGAACTCGAACGCGGCCGAGAAGTACCGCACCATCAAGGCCGAGATGTACTGCGAACGGATCGCCTTCGGCGCGTCCGGCGGCACCGACTGACGCCCCAGGGCGATCCGGTCTCGCTCAGGCGACCAGCAGCCCCATCCGGACCAGCCGGTCCACCGTGCGATCGAAGGAGCGGACCAGGAAGCTCCGCGCCTCCTCGAGGGACGCAGCGGGGGCTTCCTCCGCCATCCGGATCTCCCCGGGGTCGGACAGAGACTCCGCGAGCACCTCGCGCAGCGCGGCCCTGGTGCGCGAGCCGTCCGCCCATGCGAGCAGTCTGGCGGTGGGCTCGTCCTCCACGGACATGGTGGAGTGGTAGAGCCCGGTCACCCGCCGGCGTCCGGAGCGGAGCTCCCACCGGGTCAGCGCGCTGGCCACCGGATTCTCCCCGGGAGCGATGGCAGGGGGCGCGTGCAGGTGGAGGTCGATCAGCCCCGAGGCATAGGCGCGCAGCAGCATCGCGCCGAGCTCGCGCGCCGCGTCCGGCTCGGGGAGGCCCGCCGCCTCCTCTGGCACCCCGGCCAGGGCCAGCCGGAGCACCTCGTCGAAGGGAAGGGCCCGGGGCCAGCGCTCGCCGAGGAGCAGGAACGCCGCCTTGGCCACGGGCCAGTCGGTGCGGAGGGAGGCACCCTGGGGATGAACGAAGCGCTCCGGGGTGCGCTGGCCGAGGTCGACCTGGGCCGTCTCCGGTCTCGAGGGGGCAGCGACCAGAAAGCGCCGGGCCAGCTCCGGGCGGAGCGAGAGGTCGAGACGCTTGCCCTGGTGGCAGAGGAGGGTCTGCCGGAAGCAGCGGCACTTGAGGAAGTCCAGGTACTGCTCCCGGGCGATGCGGTCGCCCCCGAGCTGCTTGAGCGTCCGTGAGACCTCGGGCTGGAAACCCCAGTCCAGCATCTCGTGGAAGTCAGCCTCGGCGAGGTACTGCAGCCCATGCCGCGCGGCGCGCTCGGCAAACTCGTGGAAGTAGAGCGGGAGGTTGTGCTCCTCCAGCGTGTCGTGGAGCAGGTAGTTCCCGTCGACGCTGAGGAAGCGCTCGAGCTCGGTGCGGAGGAGCTGTCCGTAGGAGTCGGGCTTCGACTGGGATTCGGCGACGAACCGCGCCAGGGCGATGCCCTGCTCCAGGAGGCGGGCGGGATCATCCACCCCGCGCAGGTGGAAGAGCATCATCTCCCGGACCATCTGGCGCAGGTGGTTGCCCGGGTAGGTGTTGTAGCTGACGTACGCGACGCCGCTCTCGGAGAGGTGGCGGCAGCTCGCGGCAAGGAGGGCGTCCTGCACCTGGGGCGAGACCCAGGAGTAGACGCCGTGGGCGATGACGTAGTCGAACGAGCCCAGCTCGATCGGCAGCTCGGCGATGTCGCACCGGAGGAAGCGGATGTTCCCGAGCCCGAGATCCGTGGCCATGCCCCGTGCGCGCTCGATCGGGGCGCCCGCCCGGTCGACGCCGACGAACTCGCTCCCCGGAAGGTGGAAGGCCATCGGGACGAGGTTGCTCCCGTCGCCACAGGCAATCTCCAGGACGCGGCACCGCTCCACCGGCGCGGGGGTCATGCCGAGGAGCGTCGCCTGGACGGCGAGGCGGTCGGGATGCGTCTGCCGCTGCGCGAACGTGGGGTAGGGGACGGTGTCGTACGAGATGCGGGGGTGTGCCGCCGCGGTCATGTTCGCCCTGGGAGGCTACCGCAAACGTGCGGTGAGAGCCCCGCTGGGCCACCGGGTCGAGCCCGCCGAGGTGATGCGGGCCGGGTCGGCGCGTTGCCCCGTCACCGCGTGGGCTCTTCCGGTTTCTGCACCGTGGTCTGCGCCGCCTGCTGGGCGGTGATCGCCTGCAGGAGCTGATTCATGTTCAGCGTCTGCACCCCGACCCCGGACTTGCCGCCGGGGAGGAAGACCAGGTCTTTCCCGGTGAGCGCCTCGGCGATCTTCAGCTTCACCAGCGCGGTCCCGCCGCTTCCGGCCAGCGCCTCGTTCTGCTTCCGGACCCCTTGTGCGTGCGCCTTCTTCTCGGCGACCAGCGCCTCGGCCTGCTTCTGATTCTGGAAGAGCTGAGCGTCGGCGCCGAGCTTGGCGGTATCGAGGGCCCCCTGCGCACCGGCGAGCGTCTGGTTCACGCTGCCCTTCGCCTTCTGGAGCTCGCTCTTCACCTGCTCGGCCGCGGCGCGCGCCTCGCTGCGCATGCGCTCGCTGTTCTGCTCCGCCAGCTTCTTGTCCCGGATCACCTTCTCGTACTCGGGGTTGAAGTGGTGCTCGCCGAGGATGACCTGGCGCACCAGGACGCCCTCCGGCTCGAGCACCGCGGCGAGCCGATCGCGCGCCTCGGCTGCCTTGGCGAAGCGCTTCTCTGACACGTAGAACTCCTCGGAGCGAAGCGAGTTCAGCACGTCGCGGACGACGCTCCGGCACGCTGGCCGTACCAGTTTCTCCTTCACCTGCTCGGTGCTCTCGCCCACCTTGTTGAGGAGGTAAGGCGCGCGCTTGGGGTCGACGGCCCAGGCCACGGTGACGTCCACCCGGATGTCGTTGCCGTCGATGGTCTTGAAGAAGAGGTCGTCCTCGGCGGTCCGGTCGCCCTTCTTGGGGTCGCGGATCATCGCCAGGTTCTGGAGCGAGACGTCGAAGGTGTGCCAGTCGGTGAGGAAGATCGGGAAGATGTACGTCGCGCCGGGGGCGTAAATCTCCGTCTGGATACCTGGGGTTCCCAGCAGCCCACCAAGCGTGGCCCGGCGGGTCAGCACGCCCACCTCGGTGCTGTGCGTGGAATGGCAGGTGCACCCGGCGAGCGGCATCGAGAGGAGCAAGGGCCAGAGGAGTCGTCTCATGGTCCACCCTTCACATCGAAGCGCTTGAGCGTCGAGCGCAGGTCCAGCGGATTCACCCCCGACTCGCCGTCGGTGGGCACGATGATGATCTTCGTGCCGCGGAGCACATCGGCCATCCTCAGTCCGACCAGGTTCTCGGCGCCCACGCCCCGGAGCGCCTCGTTCTCCAGCCGGGTGCCCTCGGCCTCGGCCAGGGACACCGCGAGCTCACCAGCGGCGCGCTGGCGGCGGGAGTAGAGGTCCGCCTCGGCCTCGAGCTTCTTCTTCTCTGCCTCGCCGCGGGCGAGCTCCACCCGGATGGTGGCCTGTCCCAGGGCGACGACGCGATCGCGCTCGGCGGTGGCGGTGGCCAGCTCCGCCTCGGCGATGTTCTTGAAGACCGTCTGGTCCTGGATCTTCCTCTGCTCGATCGCCTGCTGGTAGCGGGCGTCGTAGATGTAGCGGCGGAGGAAGATGTGCATCACCCGGATGCCGTTGGGGACCAGCTCGGTGTTGAGCTCCTCGCGCGCGGCGCGGGCCCGGACGGAGCGCTTGGTGACGTCGTAGAACTCCTCGGCGTCGAGCTGCCCCAGCCGCTTGCGAAGGATCTGCTCGGTGCGGGGGATGACCAGCGCGTCCTCGTACAGCTTGCCAGGCCCGATCGTGGTCAGGACCCGGTACGGATCCTCGACGCGGTAGAGCACCGAGCAGTCCACGGTGACCGTGTAGCCCTCGGAGGTCTGGATGTTGATGGCGGGAGTCACCCGCTTGTCGTCCTTGGGGCGCTCGTTCGGATCGTCGCTCAGGTCCAGCGACTGGATGTCGGTGGGGAAGACGTGGAGGCGCTCGGTGCCCGGGCTCACGAAGTGGAGCCCCGGGTAGTAGACCTCCGGCAGGATGCCCTTGTGACGGCCCACGGTGACCTGCTTCACCGCGAACTCGTTGGGCCGGACGTAGACCGCGCACACGCCCCAGACGATCAGCACGAACAGCGCCGCGGCCACCAACAAGTAGAGCCTGCGCCCCGGTCGCTGGCCGAAGACCCGGCGACCGACCCCGCGGAGGTCGAAGCGGCGCCGGGGAATGCTGGGAGGCACCTGCACTGGCTGCACGGTCAGCCCTTCTGCCGGACCGACTCGCGTCCCGCCGGGAGGGCGGTCGCGGACGACTCCGGCGACGACAGTGGTTGGTAGAGCTCGAGCTTGGCCTCGGCGTCCTGGAGGTCCTCGACGATCGCCCGGAGCGCCCGGCGGTGGCGGCGCTTGTGAAGGGCGATCTGGAGGTCCGGCAGGAGCGGCGCAGCGAGGCCCATCGCGAAGATGAGGAGGTCCCAGGTGGTGGGAATGGGGATGAACGGGGCCTTCACCAGGAACGCGCCCACGCACAGGCCACCGAGGGCCAGGACCACGCGGGAGAGGAGGTCCCCGCCTCGCCACAGCCCATAGCCGCGCTGCTCGAGGTCGGTCTGTCGCTTCGCCTCGACCAGGTACCGGGGCAGGGCGATCTCCTCGATCTTCTCCTCCACCCGGGTGAACCAGCCCGGGTCGTCGAAGGATTCGAGGAAGCTCCGCCGGACGTCCTCCAGCTCCGTGTCGAACGCGTGCCGGAGCTGCTCCTCGACCTGGAACGACCACGGGCCGAGACCAGGGCGCCGGCGCTCCGCGGCGGCGATCAGCACGCCGGCGAGGAAGGGAAGCCGGAAGCGATCCGGGTACATGAACGGCAGCACGGTAGCATCACCCGACGCGGCGCGGTGGACCGCACCCTCCGCTCGGGCCCGGGCGCGCTGACTCACCCCTTCCGGGCGGCCTCGAGGGTGAGCCAGCCGAGCCGCGACAGCTCCCCGCTGGGCCGCTCGAGGAGCGCGCACAGCACCTCGCGGTTCAGCGACTGCGCCGCTTCCTTCCCCACCTTCCCCGCGCCGGTCCAGGTAGACACCGTCTGCTGGGCGCCGAACAGCGCCGCGGTGAAGGGCAGCACCCCCACCTTCTGGCTCTCCTCCGGGTCGCGCTTGCTCAGCTCGTGCAGGTCCACCAGCTGCGCCTTGCGCTCGTCCGCGCTCAGCACGTTCTCGATGTAGATGCGGAGGAAGAAGCGCATCACCTCCAGCGCCACCCACTCGGGGGAGCGGCCTTGCTCGTACGCCTCGGCGAGGAACGCCGGCAACACCGGGATGTAGGGCTGCACGACGCGGGCAGGATTCTTTCCCAGGTTGGGCCAGAGCTGCTGGACCGCGCTCCAGACCTCCCGGGTGTACGCCTCGGCCGACGCTGCCACAGCCATCGGAACGCCTCCCGCCGGAGGACTGTAGTGCCGGCGGGGGTCGAAAGCGCCAGTTGCCGGTGGCCCCACGCGCAGCTCACTCCACGGCGGGGGCGTCCCCGAGCGAGATGCCGAGCTCGCGGCAGGTCCTGAGGGTGTCGCTGTCCAGGGGGACCGTCTTGCGCCGGGACGCCGCGCCCTCGAGAGGGACCGGCACCATTCCCTGCGGCGGCTGGTAGGCCACCAGCACGTTGCGCTTGCCCTCGGCGAGGAAGCGCACCGCGGCGGCTCCGTAGCGCAGGGCCACCAGCCGGTCGAACGGGGTAGGGGATCCTCCGCGCTGCAGGTGCCCCAGGACCAGGGACCGGGTCTCCTTTCCGGTGCGCTGGCCCACCTCCCGGGCCACCCATTCGGCGATGCCGCCGAGGAGCGGCTCCTCGCGGCCCACGGTGGACTGCGCGCGGGTGGTGAGGCGACCGCCCACGGGCTTGGCGCCCTCGGCCGCGACGATGATCCCGTAGGACTTTCCGCGGCGCTCGTTGGAGCGGATCTTCGAGCAGACGTGCTCGAGCTCGAACGGCACCTCGGGCAGGAGAATGACGTCGGCCGAGCCGGTGATCCCGGTGTGCAGGGCGATCCAGCCCACGTACCGGCCCATCACCTCCACCACGAACACCCGCTGGTGGGCGCTGGCGGTGGAGTGCAGCTTGTCCACCGCGTCGGCGGCGGTGGAGACGGCAGTGTCGAAGCCGAAGCTGTAGTTGGTGTCCGCGAGGTCGTTGTCGATGGTCTTGGGCACGCCCACCATCGGGATGCCCTTGGCGGCGAAGCGGGCGGCGAGCCCCATGCTCCCGTCTCCGCCCACCGCCACCAGCGCGTCCAGCTGCAGCGCGCGGAAGTTCCGCACCACCTCGTCCGAGACGTCGACGAACGTCACCTCGCCCGTGGGCCCCTTCACCGGGAAGCGGAACGGGTCGGCCCGGTTGGTCGTGCCGAGGATGGTGCCGCCCCGGTCGACGATGAACTCGACCTGCGCCGGGGTGAGGCGGAAGGTCTTGCTCGGATCGAGCAGCCCGCCATACCCGGTCTGGATGCCGTAGACCTCCCAGCCGCGGTGGTGGGCCGAGAGCACCACCGCGTGGATGACCGCATTGAGCCCGGGAGCGTCGCCGCCGCCGGTGTTGATTCCGATTCGCATCGTTCCCTCCGCAGGAGCAATCCCCGTACCGTGGCCTCTGCCCCGGGAGCGGCGGCCCGGACGCGCAAGACGTGCGCGCCCCCCGGGCGTCCCGGCCCTGCTGGACGCTCCATCGCGAGCGATTCCACCACCCGGCAGGGGGGAGGCGGGCGAAGACCTCGGGATCGACCCGGGCCTTCGTGGATCTGCTCCAGCACCGGCGTTCACCGCATCCCTTCGACAGCCGGCTCCCCGTGTTAGGACGCCCGGACCTCATGCCGACGTCCCTGCTCCGCCGCAAGGCCGTGGAGGCCTGCCAGGCCGACGCCGACCGGTCCGAACACCGCCTCAAGCGCTCGCTCGGAGTGCTCTCGCTCACTGCCCTGGGCATCGGGGCGGTGATCGGCGCCGGCATCTTCAGCTCCCCCGGGACGGCGGCCGCCGGGGGCAGCTCGCACGTCGCGGCAGGGCCGGCACTGGTCCTCTCGTACTTCCTGGTGGCGGTGGCCTGCGGGTTCGCCGCGCTCTGCTACGCGGAGATGGCGTCGATGGTGCCGGTGGCCGGCAGCGCCTACACCTATGCCTACGTGACGCTTGGGGAGCTCGTGGCCTGGATCATCGGCTGGGACCTCATTCTCGAGTACGCGGTGGGGAACGTGGCGGTGGCCGTCAGCTGGGCGGACTACTTCAAGACGCTCCTGGCCGGGCTGGGGCTTCACCTCCCGGACTGGCTGTCCACCACCCTGGACCATGCGCACCAGACGCCCGGCCTGCTCGCCGCGGCGCCGCATGTGCTCGGCGTCCCCATCGTCCTGAACCTGCCCGCCGGGGCCATCGTTGCGGTGCTCACCGTTCTTCTCGTGCTCGGCATCCAGGAGAGCGCCCGGGTGAACACCGCGATGGTGCTGCTGAAGCTCTTCATGGTGGTGGGCTTCATTGGCGTGGGCGCGTTCTACATTCGCCCCGAGCACTGGACTCCGTTCGCCCCCAACGGGCTCCACGGCATCCTCAGCGGCGCCGCGCTCATCTTCTTCGCCTACATCGGGTTCGACGCCGTCTCCACCACCGCCGAGGAGGCGCGCAACCCCCAGCGGGACATTCCCCGGGCGATGATCGCCACGCTCGGCATCTGCACCGTCCTCTACGTCGCGGTGACCCTGGTCCTGACCGGGATGGTGAGCTGGAAGGAGCTCGCGGTCGGCGATCCGCTGGCCAAGGCGCTCCAGTCCGCCGGGCTCCAGGCGCTGGCCGGAATCCTCTCCTTCGGCGCGGTGGTGGCGATGACCGCGGTGCTGCTTGTGTTCCAGCTCGGGCAGCCGCGCATCTTCATGGTGATGGCGCGCGACGGGCTCCTGCCTGCCTGGGCGGCGAAGGTGCACCCGCGGTTCCGGACGCCGTACGTCACCACCATCCTGACCGGCGTCTTCGTGGGCATCCCGGCGATGTTCGTGGACATCAACGAGGCCATCGAGTTCACCAACATCGGGACGCTGTTCGCCTTCGTCCTGGTCTCGGTGGGGGTCATCGCGCTCCGGCGCACCGACCCCGGGCGCCCCCGGCCGTTCCGGTGCCCGGGTGTTCCATGGCTGCCGCTCCTCTCGGTCATCTGCTGCGGCATCCTGATGGCCTACCTGCCGTTCATCACCTGGATGCGCTTCGTCGTGTGGCAGGCGGCGGGCGTCGGGCTGTATTTCCTCTACGGCCGCCGGCACAGCCGGCTGGCGCAAGGAGACGGCAGGTGGACGCCCACTACGAGCAGGTGATGGCCGCGCGGGAGAGACTCGCCGCGGGGCCGCCCCGGCCCTACTTCGCGTACTCGACCGTCCTCGACCCGGCCGCGTTCGAGGAGTGGCGGCGCCAGCACGGGTACGACTTCTTCCAGCTCCCGCCGGGACAGCGGGTCGAGGCGCTCGACCTGGGGCTGGTCTTCGACTTCCCCTCGCGGTGGTGGGGCGGCCGCGTGGCCGGGCTGGAGGACCGCCCCGGCGCCGTGGTCCACGGGCTCCTGTTCGAGATCGCCCCGAACGACTGGCCGATCATCCAGCACAAGGAAGGCGTCATCACCCAGATGTGCGTGGAGCGCGAGGTCCGGGTGCGGACCGCGGCGGGTGAGCGGACGGCCACTGCCTTCACCACCGCGCCGGCGCGCAGGAGCCTGGACGGGGCGGTCAGCCCGGGGTTCGTCGAGGCGCTCGTCCGCGGAGCCCGCGCGGCGGGCCTCCCTGAGGCATGGATTGCGTCCCTCGGCGGAGTGCGCTGAGACCGGACCCGCGCTTCTGGCGACCAGGAGCCCCGCTCGCCGATGCGGATCGAGCGCCGCGACTTCGAGGTGGTGAAGTCCGGGCCATCACCCCGCAGTGAGCCCGGCCTCCGGCCAGCCGAAGCCCACCTCGGGGTAGAGCGCATCGGCGATGCGCAAGAGGCGGGTGTCCAGCCGCCGTGCCCCGAGCGCCTGGTAGAAGGCGTGGGCCGGGCTGTTGGCCTCGAGCGCCCAGACCATCACTGGCGTCAGGCGCTTGGCGGCGAGCCAGACCATCGCCGCCCGGATCAGGGCGCTGCCGTGGCCACGTCCCTGCTCGGCGGGGTGGACGTAGATGGCCTCCACCTCGCCGCGGAAGGCGGCCGCGGGGTCTCCGCGGGAAGGCCCGGCGGTGCAGAAGCCGACGACGCCCGGCCCGTCCACCACGTGGGTGCTGCGCCGGCGGTCGGAGATGACGGCCCGCCAGCTCTCGGCGCTCCGCTCCACGTCGAGCGAGTCGAGGAACGCGTCCGGGAGGATGCCCCGGTAGGTCTGCTGCCAGGTGAGCACCTGGACGCGGGCGATGGCCGGCGCATCGCGGGACGTCGCCTGCCGGATCTGGGGTGCCAGGACCCTCACGCGCTCTTCCGCTCCTCCCCGGCATCGCGGGTGAAGAGCGACTCGAGCTCCCGGCGCGACCGCTCGGCGAGGCCGAATCGGCCGAAGCCGGCGGCGATGACCAGGGTGTCCTGCTCCACGTCGCGATCATACGGCCGGTCGTCCCGGGTGCGGAGCCCGGGGGCCACGAGCCGGTCGTAGGCCAGGGTGAGCAGGGGAGTGAGCGCCATCGACAGGCTCACCACCGGCACCAGGCTGTCCCGGAGCGGGCCGGAGAGGAGCGCCTCGCGTGTCCCGAGCATGCCACCTCCCCCCCCGGGGCTCAGCCCGGGCTCTGGCGCGCCGGCTCCGGGGAGAGCAGCCACTGCACGCTGAGCGGCGGAAGGTCCAGGGCCAGGGACTCGGGCAGGCCGTCCCAGGGGACGTGCTCCGTCGGTCGCAGGGAGGGCCCGCTCCGCTCGCGGCCGCCGACCGCTGCGGCGTCGGTGTCGAGGATGCGCTGCCAGGTCCCCCCGATGGGAAGCCCGAACCGGTATCCCGGCCAGGGCTGGTTGGCGAGGTTGGCGAGGCAGGCGATGGCGCGCCCAGCCGGGTCGAAGCGGAGGAAGCCGTAGACGTTGCTGCTCGCCGAGTCCGCCTGGATCCACCGGAACCCCTCCGGCCGGTCGTCCTGCGCGTAGAGCGCTGGATGCTGGGCGTAGAGCCGGTTCAGGGCGCGCACCAGCGTCTGGACGCCGGCGTGCGCCGGGTCGGCCAGCAGGTGCCAGTCGAGGCTCCGGTCGTGGCTCCATTCCGCGGGCTGGCCGAACTCGCCGCCCATGAAGAGCAGCTTCCGGCCCGGGTGCGCCCACATCCAGGCGAGGAGCGCGCGGAGGTTGGCGGCCTTCTCGGGGTCGTAGCCAGGCATCCGCCCCCAGAGCGACCCCTTCATGTGCACGACCTCGT
>Ga0335069_10007281_pt1 | contig 15990 bp, 12 predicted proteins | sample Lox_Sample_11_FD_206714 | JGI IMG/M metagenome (GOLD analysis project Ga0335069, IMG submission 206714) | Soil microbial communities from Loxahatchee National Wildlife Refuge, Florida, United States - Lox_Sample_1.1 | ecosystem: Environmental > Terrestrial > Soil > Wetlands | place: USA... | reverse complement strand
TATATTAATCTTTATGCTCAATGTAAGCTTGAAGAAAAGAAAATGCAGTCCTTGAGAGACTGGTTTGCTGCCCTACAACAGTTAAAAGCTCAAGCAATGCCTCCTCCAATGCCAGCCCCGCAGCCTCAAGCTAATCCTCAACCAGCTCCTCAATCGCCTCTAGTACCAAATTCACCAAATCCTCAAGTGCCACAATAGTTTTTAACCCGCGCAGCAACGCATAACAGTTCGCAGCTACGAACAAGGAAGTAAAAATGGCCCTCAATGTAACGAATAAAGCCCGCTCGGCTAATTCTAATACTCCGTCTAGGACAGAAACTAGATCCACAGTCAATATGGGTAAGCAAAGTGCCTCAACAGCACGTGTGCAAGCCCTAAAAGACAAGTTATCTGGTAAACCGCCCTCACAACCAGTAACTCCACGTCCAGCACGCACTTCTTCTAGAGCAGAAGAGATGGCTAAACTTAACAAATTTACCACAACACCTCAGAATGTGGTCAATTCGTCACAACCTAAGCCTAAAACCTCTGCCAGAGCCGAAGAAATAGACTTTAACACCATAGCACCGCCGCCAAGCGGCCTAGCACCTGGACAAACAGCTCCGATACCCTCTACCAATACTGTTGAAACCCCTCCGAAGGCCGCTGAAGCACCTAACGAGCCTCTGAGTCCTCAACAGGCTGCTATCGCCCGCGATATGCAGCGCTTACGGAAAGCCCAGCAAGCATTTAAAGCGGAACAGGAAGCTTGGAAGCAAGAGCAAGCTAAGTACCTCCCAAAAGAGCGCCTCTCCTCCGACACGCTAAGGGTCCTTGCTGAAGCAGGCATCACACCTGACAAACTGTTGGAACTACAGACCCAGCAGGCTGAATCACTCTCACCTCAAGAACTCCGAGAACAATTAAAAGCAGAATTAAAAGCAGAACTTCAAAACGAAGTTAGGCAAGAATTGTCTGAAAGAGACAGTAAAGCCTATGAAGCAGTGAAACAGCAGATCAAGGCTGATGCCACGCTTTTGGTCGAGTCCAACCCAGAGTACGGGACAATCAAGTCAGAAGGTAGAACTGATGACGTGGTTGAGCTAATCACTGCGGTCTTCGATGAAGAAGGCATTGCCCTTGATGTAGAAGAGGCAGCCAGATTAGTCGAAGATAAGCTTGTTGAACGCCTAGCTAAACAATACGAAAAAATCAGCAAGTACGAGAAGATTAAAGCTAAGTTTGGGAAACCTGCAGAGCAGGAAGAAGTAAGCCCAGCGCAGCAAACGCCCCCTCAACAACCAAAAACTTTAACCAATGCTGGCTCGGCAACGAGACAGTTAACCCCTCGTGAACGGGCTATCTTGAGAGTTCAAGAAGCTATGGACGCGAGAAATAGGAAATAATAAATCATGGCAGCACAATACGCAACAAGTGCTTCCAGCATTTCAGTTCTTAAGGAACTGTATATTGACGATCAGTCATTTATGAAAGACTTGGTTTATGCCAAGAATCCTTCATATGCGCTTATCCCCAAGGATGAGTCGACGGATGGTCTAGCTGGTAAGTATATCCCGTGTCCCATTCAGTTCGGCGACCCTCAAGGCCGTTCGCACACCTTCGCCAATGCGCAAGGAAACCAAACTCCTAACCAATACGATAGCTTCTTCGTGTACATCATTCAGGACTATCAATTGGTTACGATCACGAACTTGCTCATCGAGCAAACTCGTTCTAACGCCGGAAGCTTCGTTGATGAAATGAAGCGAGAAATGGACGGGGGAATTAAGAACCTCTCGAACAACATGGCTTTCGAACAGTTCGGTTCGGGAACCGCTACACGTGGATTCATTGGCTCTGCCATCACGAATCCGTCGGCTGGCGTTTATCAGTTCACCCTTAGCAATCCCCAGAACGTCGTCAACTTCGAAGTTGGCATGACGATCCAGGCGTCTGCTACAGACGGTGGAGCTGTTATTCCTACTGGCTCTCCTTCGACTCCTGATCTCGGATCGGTGTCCTCTGTTGACCGTGCTTCTGGAATTATCCAGTTCACCGTTTTACAAGGTGCTCCTCAATCTGATTGGGCAGCCACGAATGCAATCACAGTGCAGGGTGATATCCCTCCGACTGGTGGTTCGGGATTTGGTCCTATCGGACAAACTGGTTCGTACTTAGCGGCTTCAGGCTTCTTGGCTTGGATCCCTCTTACGTCTCCTTCCTTGGCTGATAGCTTCTGGGGCGTAAACCGCTCTACAGATCCTACTCGTTTAGCTGGTCTTCGTTTCGATGCCTCCTCGTACACAATCGAGGAAGGTGTTGTTAACGCTCTTGGCTTTGCAAACAGAGAAGGTGCTGATCCAGATGTTATGGTACTCAACTTCAACAGCTACACGGCGCTTGAGAATGCTCTCGGTGCTAAGGTACAGTATGTTGATATTAAGCACGAAGAGGCGGATGTCGCGTTTGAAGGAATCAGATTCCACAGCGCGTATGGATACCTCACTGCCTATGCGGACAGAAATGCCACTGCTCAGCAGGGCCTCTGTTTGACCATGGATACCTGGAAGCTCCGATCGCTCGATAAGGCTCCCCACATTCTTACCTACGGGTTGGAAGGTTTGGAAGGCTTACGAGTCGGAAATTCGGATGCCCTCGAAGTTCGAGTTGGTGCGTATTACAACTATACTTGTAATGCCCCAGGCTGGAACCTCCGAATCAGCTTAAGCGCGTAATAGCCTTAACTATTCTATTATTTAGCCCCTTGGGCCTCACGGCTCCGGGGGCTTTTTTATTGACTTCTCTTGATACCCCCTACCAATTGTAGAGTTGGCCTACAGTAGGCACGCTCTTCTCGCCAGGTTTGCCCGTACAGCCTGTTGCTGGGGATCAGAAAACGGGCATGCAAGGAAGGCATAATGCCTCAATCCCTCCCTAATAAACCAATCTTCAACTATCCAAATAACAAGCTTTACCAGTATGAAGCCTATCCGGTTCTTCTATCTTGTAACTTTGTTGTTGACTCTACCAATGGCAATGGCCTTGGAATCAGAAGTCTAAAAGGCTCTGGTATTGCCAACGTGTTCATGCATACCAGTGCGACACCTGGTGAAGGTAACTACAGCATGCTGAATCCCAATCCAGCTCCTGGCGTTATTGAAGTGGTTCTTAATAACAATTTTAATCGGTACTTAGGAAGCATGGGTGCAGGTTTTGTGTCTCCCGTCTCCGGTACTCCTCTCACTGCCACAACGGCCCATACAGCCTATGTAATCGTATCGTTAGGAACTGCCACTCTTGCTCAATGGCAAGCTGTTGGATTCCCAGTCGGCATGGTTCCGGCAGTGGGTGCAGCTTTTGTTGCCACAGCATCAGCCACAATTGGTGGAAGCGCTGCAGTGGAAACAGTTACATCTTCTGGGATTGATTCGATCGAAGTGATCGGAGATCCCAATGTCACTCTTCAGAACTCTAACCTCTATCAGAACTGCGGTGGACGCATTCTTCTACAGTGTCTTGCCGGCGGGTCTCTCACAGCCCCAGCTAACGGTTCTGTTTGTGGCTTGAATTTCTATTTGAGCAACAGCTCAGTTCAGGTTAACGGCCAGTAAATGGTCGTTATGGGTCGGTCCTAACGGACCGGCTTAAGGGGCCAGGGTAACAGGTAAAGCTGTCCCTGGCTCTGGTATTTTAGGATGGTCCAATGCCCCCTTCAACCCCAAGTGGTTTTTATGTTCAGATGGGCAATGCCCAAATCCTCCTGAGTTGGAATGCATCTCCAACAGCCACTAGCTACAAAATCTATCGATCCACTGATGGTGTAACTTATACGTTATACCAGACTGTTACAACCCTGTCTTACTTAGACACGGCGGTCCTAATTGGCTCTCAGTATTTCTATGGCTTAGCAGCTCATAATGGTTCTGGTGATTCCGCCACAACCTATGTTCAAGCGAATGGCCTAAATGCCACACAAGTTCCAGCTACCTCCGGCCAACTATCACTACTAGCTATTAGAATACTAGCCCAGCAAATGGCAGATAGAGTCAACAGTAACTTCGTTAGCACTCCTGAATGGAATTCATTCATCAACCTGGCTGCAGATGAGCTGTATGACCTAATCACTACAACTTATGATGATTACCAGATGTACCAACCTGTTTATTTCGAAACAGGCTCCCCAGCTTCTAGAACTACTGTAAGTGCAGGGGTCATCTATAACGTCCTCTCTCTAGGCACAACTACTAACGACCAATGGCTGTCTTTAGGAGCCACAGGAACTGTTATTGTAGGGTCCCAATTTGTAGCTTCTAGAAGCACAGAGATTCCAGGTACGGGAACGGTACAAATCTCCAATAGCAGCTCAACCTATCCAATGCCAGACGGTGTCAGCACCTTCCAGGATGCGGCCGGAAATACCATCACCCCGCCGCCTATCTACAAGCTAAGCGGCATCGACCTAGGATTAAACAATGCTCCTAACGGCTTCGTTACGGTGTCTAAGTACAATTTTATCGATCGTAACCGATACGTCTTCCCTAACACCGCTTCTACCATATATGGGGTGTTCGGGTTGCAATACAGGTTCCTTGGCAATAACATCAGGTTTATCCCCCAACCCTCAAGTAACCAGCCAATCGGTATCTGGTACATTCCGCGTAGGGTGCAGCTATTGCAAGACACAGACATCAGTGAAGGTTACAACGGATGGATACGATACGTTATTGTCCGTGCTGCCAAATATGCACTTGATAAAGAAGAATCCGACACAACAAAGCTAGATGCTGAGTTAGCCTTTTTAAAGAAACGTATTGAGGACTCTGCACCCAATAGAGATGAAGGCCAAGCTGATACTATCAATGATGCCCGTTCTGCTCAAGGATATGGCCCAGATGGAAGCTCAGGCGGTGGATGGGGTGGACCTCAAGGATATGGGTGGTAAGTGGCCCTATTGCCATTATTTCAAATTGCAGATGCCACTATTATGCAGTGGCAGACACGGTGGAAGTCTCTTCTAGACCCTGTACTGCAAGCTAAGCCTAACATAGTTGTTAGCAAGGACTGTGGTGTCTTCTCAGCATCTAATGTTAATTCATTGAGTCCTGCGCCTATTACCAATCTGACGGTTAGCATCACAACAAAGGGAGGACCTGTTTTGATTACTATGCAACCTTCAGTGTTGCCTGGCGGCAATCTTCAAAGTGAAGAATTGGGTGTGGTAGAGCAGTTTGTCACGTTACCCAATAATCAATATTCCACTTTATCAGGAACATTATATCTTCTCAGAGGGGATACAATCATAACGTATAACAGTACGAACATAACATCCTTTTACAATACCTCCGGCTCTCCTGTGAATTACACAAACGGTAGTGGAGCTTATTTCACTTACACAGACATTCCTCCAGCAGGTAGAAATACATATACTTTAGCTGCTACCGTAAATGAAACTGCTGCCCCAGTAGGAGCTACAGATTACGTTATATATGTTCTGGGATGTACCATAACTGCCTATGAGTTGGGAACCTAATGGCTCTTCAGAAACAACCAGTCAATATTAACTTTGCTCAGGGAATAGACACCAAGTCTGATCCATGGCAGATTCCTATTGGCAAGTTCTCTAATCTAATTAATTCAGTGTTCACCAAAGCCGGTCGCCTCACCAAACGTAATGGCTTTGCTCCATTATCTAGTACTAATTTACAATTCGATCCCACATTTGTCACTACCTGGAATGGCTCATTAATTGCCATGGCTAATAAACTTCAAGCCTATGCTCCAGACATTGAAAGGTGGAACTTCCCACTATTTAGGCCAAATGTTCAACTATCTACTTCCCAATTATTTGGAGGAGTAGATAATTTACAGTTCTGTGATTCCGCTACAAGCGATACTGGTTTAACTTGTATAGGAGTAAATACTACACGTCAAGATAATTCTGGCATTACAACTAGTAACCTTTTTCTTGTACAGGTGATTGATTCAGTATCTGGGCAACAGCTCACTGACACATTTGCTTTAAACACGGTGCCAATAGACCGTACAGGTTCCATTAGAACCTATCCCAGAGTCTTTAGTTTAGGCAATTATTTTGTTATTTGTTACACCAAAGCTGGTGGGGGGGAAATAGATTTTGTTACTTTCAACAAGACTACCCTAGCATTTAGTAGCCCCGTTACGCTTACTACATCAGGCACTTCTTCATTTAATAGTCTCTTGGATGGGATTGTTTATAATAACGTTTTATATTTAGGATATCAGGCTACAAGTAGTGATATTTCTATTATTACACTCGACTCTAATTTAGTAATAGGAACGCCTGTTGTAGTAGATTCAGCAAATGGGATGAAGGCCCTTAGTTTAACTGTAGATTCTACAGATAACACCTTATGGATATCTTACGTGGATGTGTCTACAGGAAAGGTATGGTCAGCTGCTCTAACTACCCCAGGGTTGGCATCAATACTTCCTTCCACACAGGTATTTACTTCTACAGTAAGTTTTTATGCCACTACTATGACTTCTCTGGCTACTGCCGGTACTAACACTATATATGTTACTTTTCCAGAACAATATACAGTTTCTGGTTCCAATTATGCAAATATAAAGTCTAATACTATTACAGAAGGGGGTTCTACTGGTGGCTCAGACCTTACTTATCAACAAGAGCTCTCACTCGCTTCTAAAGCCTTTTTTATTGGCAACGATAGGTACATGCTAGCTCAGTATCTGTCTCCAGTGCAGAGTACCTATTTTTTACTTAAAACGAACCCGGACTCTAATACAGCTCTGGTAGCTTCTAGGCTAGCTTACATTAAAGCTTATAGCGAGCTTTTCTTAATTGGCCTTCCCTTGACTACGGTTATAGGCACAGACGCATATATATCATATCTTTCTATTGATGCTGAACAGCCTGTTGGTGCTACTCCTGGCACTCCACGCTATAACTATGGAGCTAGACAAGTAAAGTTTAGTTTTAGTAATTTGATAGATACATCAGTAGAGTTGAGTGGATCACTAGCCTTCTCGGGAGGGTTTCTGTGGGATTTTAATGGAGGCGGCCCTACAGAAAATAACTTCTTTTTATTCCCTGAATACATTGCGGCTTCTGCTTCATCTGGAAGCTTGACCCCTCAAGCATATACTTATTATGTTCTCTACACTTCTATAAGCGCTACTGGTACTAAAACCATGAGTGCACCATCCCCCCCTTTAATCTGGACCGTAAGTCCCAGTACAGCTGGAGTTCTCTTAGAAATACCAACAGCTAGAGTTTCTCAACGTGTAGGAATAAATATTGAGATCTATAGGTCCTCAACAGCTCAACCCATCCCCTATAGGATTAACCCTGGTGGTTTAGCTAATGATCCTACTATATCAAGTATAACTTATCATGATACTTTTTCTGATGCTCAAATACTTGGAAATGAAGTTTTATACACAAATGACGGAACCAATCAGGATACAGGAGCCCCCTCTACCTCCATCCTAACTATTTGGGATAGGAGACTATGGATGGTAAATGCAGAAGATCCACAGGAACTATGGTACAGCAAAGTCTCTATTGCTGACACTCCGATAGAAATGTCTAATCTTCAAACTTATTTTATTAGTGAAGATTTAGGCAGTCAAGGGCCTACAGGTGGAGTTACTGCTCTGGCGGCAATGGACGATAAGCTTATTGTGTTTACTGGAAGTTCTATACGATACATTAATGGTTCTGGGCCAGATGCCACTGGAGCCAACGATAATTATAGCCAACCAATTCATATCACCTCAACGACAGGTTGTATTGGACAAAGCTCCATTGCACTGATTCCTACAGGACTAATCTTCCAGTCAGATAAAGGTATATGGCTATTGGGCCGCGACCTATCTACCAGATATATCGGAGCTCCAGTAGAGAATTACACTCAGTTTAATACCAATACTCAGTTACAACCCAAGGTAGTTTCTACTGTTGTCATACCAGATTCTACGCAGGTTAGGCTAGTACTAGACAGTGGCCTAATATTAATGTATGACTACTTCTATGATCAATGGGGCTCTTTTACTGGAATAGCGGCGGCTTCTTCTACTCTATACCAAGGGCTGCATACATTTGTCACTCAATCTAATGTCATAGTACAAGAAACTCCTGGTACTTATGCAGATAGTGGCAGTCCGGTTAATATGTCTTTCCAAACTGGGTGGATTAATCTTGCAGGTCTTCAGGGATATGAAAGAGCTTATTACTTCTACCTACTCGGTCAGTGGCTTAGTGCACATATGCTGCAATTACAAATAGCATATGACTACATCTCTACCCCAGCTCAGACAAGCATTATAACCCCCATACAACAAAATATTGCCCCTCAAGTGCCCTCATTAGATGATTTGGAGCAATGGAGAGTATTTCTACAAACACAAAAGTGCCAGGCATTCCAAATAACTTTAACGGAAATAGATTCAAGTGTAGGAGAGGGATTAACCCTATCTGGAATTAATATGGTAATTGGCAGAAAGAAAGGATACCCAGTCAGGCGTCAAAACCTCTCTGTGGGCTAAACTTATGAAGAAACTAGATATGATTAAGGGCCTCATGGCTAGGAGGCAGGTGTATAACCAAAGAGGTATGGTTTTACAAAATGACCCTACAGCAGACCCAAATGCTAGAACAGGTTTTGCCCCAGCGGACATAACCAATGCCTTATCAGCTTCTGCAGCTGCCCCAGGGATTGGATTAGGTGTTCCAACCGGGCTAGGGCCCACAGGGGTTAATACAGATATCTCTGGGCTGATGCCAGGAGCCACTCAGGGTTTAGGCCAACAGGGTGCCTTGTCTAATATGCTCATGCAGCAAGCCCAGGGACAAGGTCCTAATCCAGCCCAGATGATGTTAAACCAGGCAGCAGGTAGAAATGCTAAACAAATAGGCGCTCTCATGGCAAGTGCTCGTGGGGCAGGCTCTAATCCAGCATTAATAGCTAAACTGGCCGGTGAACAAGGAGCAAATATACAACAGCAAGCAGCTGGACAGGCCGCTACATTAGGCGCGGAACAACAGCTCGCCGCCCAACAGCAATTAGCAGGTTTATCGGCCCAACAGGTTGCCCAGCAGCAAGCTGCCAATCAACAAAATGTGTCAATGCAGGGTAATATCAATGCTGCTAATGCCTCTTTAGCTAATACATTAATTGGGAATAGAGGTAAGGAGTTTGGTGGCGTACAACAAGGCTTTGGGACACAGAATGCTATTAACAGCCAAGGCACCGGTAGCACCACTGACAAGGCAATGGATGCCGCCTATCAAAGACAGTCTGCAGCAGATATGGGTGCAAGTGGTGGAGGTATTAACGCTGCCAGTGGCGGCATGATTGGCCCTAGAAGCCTCATAGGGCAACATTTGGCTAAGTTGGCCATGGGTGGATATGCAAGGGGTGGCAAAGTACCAGCCTTAGTCAGCCCAGGCGAAATTTACCTGCCTCCCTCAAAGGCTAAGGAAGTTGCCAAAGGCAAGGCTTCTCCTTCTGAAGGCCAACGCATCCCAGGCAAAGCCAAGGTTAAGGGTGATTCTCTCAAGAATGACACGGTCAAGAAGACCCTTGATGAAGGTGGAGTAGTAGTTCCCAGGTCCAAGGCCAATGATTATGACAAAGCTGCAGCATTTGTTAAAGCCGTGATGGCTAAGAACAAAAAGAGATAATATATGTGCTTAGCCCCTAAATGGAAAGAACCTGATACTAAAGATTTCCTGCAGGCAGTTAGTGATGAATTGGATAATTTAAATTCACTAATTCGAGAAGCTTATACATTGCTTAGTAACTCTCAAGAAGAACCTTTTAGAAATTTGGCTAGAGATGCAGACCAAGCCTATAGAATTTCTAATGCAATAAAGAGACATATTAAAGCAAAGTTTGAAGGATAAATATGATCGACTTAAAGAAATTTAAAAAGGTTGCTTCCGACAAGCATACAACCACTTTAAAGCATGATGATGGTCATGAATTTAAGGTTGTTCATTCTGTTCTATCTCCTAAGATGAGAAAAGAAGTGGAACGACTGCCTATGGCTGATGGAGGTGAAATACCTGACTCTGAGGTTAAGTCAGAGGTTATTAGGAACCCTCCCCCTAGGCCTACTTACGAAGAAATGGGCAAGCCCGTAGGAAAATCTAAAAAAGAACGTGACCTAGAAGATGTTGGTCAAGCTATCAGACCGGATATTAATAACTATGCGGACGGTGGTCCAGTTGACCCAGGTGAAATGCGGGCAATGACGGATAATGAAATTATTTCCAATCAACCAGAATTTGGATTAGACGTAACACAAAACCCCACTGGCCAAGCTTCAGGCAGTGACTATGGTATGTTCGGTGCTCCAGTTCCAACGTCACAGCCCCAAGCACCCTTATATAGTACAGCTCCTACATCACAACAACAGCAAAGCCCGATGGCTAGAATAGATCAAATTGCTCAAGCTGCTCAAAACCCAGAGCTGGCTAGACAAACCCAGCAAGCTCTTACAAACAACATCCGCCAAAATGAAACGATAGCTCAAAACTTTCAAAACAGTAAGGCTCGGATTGATGCAGAACATCAAGCCTTAGTGCATGACATCATGAACAACCACATTAACATGGGCGACTATTGGAAACACAATGACAAAGGAGCCGCCGCGTTAGGGGCCCTATTAGGTGGAATGGGTTCAGGCCTTACTGGACTGGCCAATCCAGTTCCCAATATGATTGCCAATAGTCAAGAGAACTTTTTAAAGGCTGAGCTAGCCAATATGGACAATCCCAAGTCTCTCTTATCAGCTGTACAAGCTCAATACGGCGATAACAGAGATGCAGCTGATGTAATGAGGATTATTTCTAATGAAGCTCTCAATGCCCATTTACAAAAAGTTATGGCTCCGCTTAATTCGGCTACTGCCCAGGCGAATGCAGCCCAAGTGCAGATGCAGCTTATGCAGAACACCGAAGCCATAAAACAGCAGATGGCTATGAGACAGGCAATGTCTCAGGGCGGCGCTGGAATGGACCCCGCAATGGCTGTAAGATTCTTAGTCCCTGAAGCAAGACAAAAAGAAGTGTTTGACGAGATCGGAAAGGCTCAAACTGCTAAACGAGCTGAGTCAGATCTTCTAGGCATGTTTGATACAATGGACAAGGAAAATACTATAGCAGGAAGGGCTAGCCGCCTCGGGTTTACCCCTCCCTCAGTGTCGGCATATGAAGCCAATATCCTTCCATTGGTTCGTGACAAAGAAGGCCGTGTTAATGAGTTTGAGTTAAATACCCTAAGAGCCTTAGAACCCAAGCCTGGCGATAAACCTAGCACTGTTAAAGAGAAGAAGATAGCTTTACAAAAGTTTATAGAAGATAAGAAGGTGGCCCCTACGGCCAAGGGGTTTGGGATTGACCTTGATAAGTTTGAATCAACTTCTAGTGCTCCATCGGTTGAAACTGCCACAATGAATGGCAGACTTTATAGAAAAGTACCCGGAGGCTGGGCACCTGTCCAGTAATATATGGCAAACATTATACCTGATGATCAGTTTGTTCCAGACTCCCCTACGCCCAATGCTGATGGCATAATACCAGATTCTCAGTTTAAATCTGATGAAGATGCTTTACAGGAGAAGTATGGGACCCCTCATCAACAAGTCATTGCAGGCCTAGAAGGCGCTGCTAAAGGTATTGCAGGCCCACTGGCCACACTGGCCGAGACCAAAGGCCTCGGGGTCGACCCACAAGATATCTTAGGCCGTGAAGAAGCCAACCCAATTACCCATTATGGGTCGGAGGCAGCTGGTCTAGTCGGTGGTGTCTTTCTTCCTGGCTCTCAAGCAGGAGCTCTCGGAACAGCCGGTAAAGCCGCAGCAGAAGGATTGGGTCTTGAAGGAGCTGTAGGAACCGCCGCTAAACTGGGTATAGAGAACGCTTTATATACTATTGGAGACGAGACTTCAAAGGCTCTCCTAAACAATCCAGCTAGCATCCAGACAGCTGCAGCCCATGTGGGCCTTAGTGGCCTTCTGGGTGCTGGCCTTGGGCTTGGTCTTGGTAAAGTAGGTGAGTTGTGGAAAGCCAAGATAGGACCAGAGGCCGATCAATTTATACAAGACTTTTCTGGCCGATTAAAAGCTCATTCTGAAGGAGCCATTCCAACTGCTGATGCTATTCATGAAGAGTTGTCTAATGAGTTTAGAAATGTAGAAGCAGCAAAAAATGATCTAAGAGGTCTTGAAGGCCTTAAAGCCCATGAAATAGCCCAGATAATGCCACAAGAAATGCATCCTGGAATGACAGAACAGGCTAATAGTATTCTTAAGGCTACAGAAGATGTTTTGGCTAAAGCAGAAGCTGAACCCGGAATCTATCAAGGAGCTCGACTACCAGCGCTAAGAGACTATGCTTCTCGTTTAGCTAGTACATTGGCCGAACCTGAATTAACTCCAATTAAGATGTTCTCAGCCCTTGATGACTTTAAGAAAGGCCTTGGCAGTCTTAAAAAATGGGACTTAGCAATGGGTGAAGTAGAAAAGCCTGCTGCAGGTCTTATTGGAGATCTTTACCATGATGTTAGGGTGGGTCTTGAAAATCCTGAAGTATGGGGTAGAGCTGGAGAACGGCAAGCTGCTATTAACAAGTTATGGGAAGAGCACATTCCTGCTTCTAAAGATTTTGCACGTACCTTCACTGATAAAATAGAAGGTGAGCCAGTAGTCAGTCCAGGTAAAGTCAATACGCTGCTAAATGGCCTTGGCAAACCTAATGCCGAAATAAAGCTAGATAAATTATCTAATTATTTAGAGGCTAATGACAAACTCTATAATGAGCTTGAAAAGATACATTCCAACCTAGACATTGAGAATCCTTACAAACGTCCAGAGTTAACAAATACAAAAAGCATCCTTGGCAACCTAACGCCAGGAATGAAAGCAGCAGACTTCGTCCATAAGCAAGCAGCCAATGCAGCTGCCGAAGCCATCGGTAGCGGGGCAGGTTTAGTGGCTGGACGATTATCTGGCATCCCTGGCGGCGAATACCTCGGCGGTCTCTTTGGCCATTACGCTGTAAAGCCTTTCTTAAAAACAATAATGCCGACTTTGATTAAACCACTCCTTGAAGTTGGCCCATCCGGTGCTGGCTTAAAAGCTGCTATGGATGGAATCACGGCGGTTGCTAAGGGTGAAAGCCTCCTAGCCGACTCGGCCAAAGCTTTATTTGAAACTGGGTCCACAGCCGCTGTTAAAGAGCTAATACCGGACAAATCACAGATAGATAAGTTAAAAGCTAATATCGATATGCTCTCAAAGAACCCAGAGTCTATCTCCAACGTGGGTGGCGCCCTAAGCCACTACATGCCGGAACATGCCACAGCTCTTGCAGCCACCGTACAAGCCGCCGTGAACTATCTTAAAACGCAAGAACCCCAGGAAACGCAAGCAGGAGTGTTAGATCGAAAGTTGCCCCCTAGTGCAGAATCCCAGGCAAATTACACAGCAGCCCTACAAATTGCAGAGTCTCCTTTAGCCGTTCTGGCCCTTACTAAAAAAGGTCTATTGCAGCCTTCTCACATGACCCACCTTAACAACCTATACCCCGCCCTAGCCCCACATATTGTTCAGGAAGTGGTCAATCAAATGCTAGGTCACCTATCAAAAGATGGTATTGTTCCTTTCAAGATGCGGGGCAGTTTGGGCCTACTTATTGGCCAACCCATGGACTCCAACTTCACTCAGCCTAACATAGCCGCTGCCCAAGCCACGTTTATAATGCCCCAGAAGCCTCCAGGAGGCGGTGATCAGGTGAAAAAGGGTACTAAGGTGCTCTCCAAGACTGCCGAGCTTCACCAGACCCCTTCAGACGCACGACAGAGGGCTTTAAACAAAGCTTAATGATACAGTCAACCAATAAAGCAGCAAGGCCCATCAGGCCTTAATCCCATCAGGAGCGCTAAATGCCAAAGAATACCCTTCTTAAATTCCAAACCATAACTGCTGGAAATGCCTCAGGTAATCTAACCTCGGCAGTGACCAATATACAACGTCTAGACGATGTTGGTATTCAGGTTAATGTGGCCAGTGGTACTCCCTCTGGAATCCTCCAAGTACAGATATCTGCTGATTATTCTCAAGACAATAACGGGAATGTACTCAATGCAGGTCACTGGGTTGATCTTAACGGAGTAAGTCAAACGCTTACGGCTGGAGCTCCTAGCCCCGTCTATTTTGATATGGAAGAGCTCAGCGCCCCCTGGATTAGGCTAGTTTTTACCCACACAGGCGGTTCAGGCACAATCGACGCCTTCATTACAGCAAAACAAATTTAAGGAGACCCCATGTCTGGAATATCCATCCAATATCCTCAAAAAGGGGTTCCGATCTATGCAACAGCCTCGGCCCTTCCAACCCCTCCCCCACGTAGTGGTAGTCTTGCTGAAGTAGCAGATACCAATATTCTCTATGTATCCGATGGGTCAGTGTGGAATGCTTTGGCCAGCCCTGGAGCTTCCCCCACAGCCATTGATGGCTTAACTGGGGATGTATCAGCTAGCGGTCCTGGCGTTGTTCCTGCCACTGTTAATTCTATTGGAGGCTCTCCGGCTGCCTATTTTACAGGCATTACCTCTAATGTTCAGACACAACTCAATGCTAAAGCTAATACCGTATTACCCGCCGTCAATCATACTATCTATGTCGATGCTTCTGGTAATGACACAACCGGTAATGGAAGCTACGAAGCTCCCTATGCCACTGTCTCCAAAGCTCTCTCAGTTACACCTAGCAATCTAACGAACACAGGAGCCTGGGCTATCAAAGTTGGCCCCTCTCAGATTACAGATCCCAACCCCATATTATTGAAGGGTAACGTATTCATTGTTGGTGACTCCATGAGGAATCTTAGCCGACTTAGTGCCCCGAGCATTGGATTAGATTCTTCTCTGTATAATGGAACCTCTGCAGCTAATGCAGCATACGGTTTTCAGTGCATACGTATTAACGCGGGATTTTCTGCTGACTTCACTGGTGCCACTATTAATGGCACCCTATCCCAATTAGTGATGGATTTATGTCAAATGACAGGAACCATCACAGTTGTCGATCCTCTTTCAGTCTTTACCCTCAATGCTCAGTATTCCTACTTATTTGGTTCTATTAGTTTGACGGGACTACGATCAGTAGATATGAGCTTTGATCGATGCAATGCTATAACTATCACAGATGGGGCAATTACATCACAATCAGTAACGATGAATCTGATTGATTGTGGCTACTCTTCCTTGACGGTCACAAATGCTACAGCATCTAATACCTTTCTTCTTAATCTACTTGGTGTCAGCCCATCAACTTCAACCCCTTCTCAGGTATTTTCTGCAGCTAATGTAGCATCAACTATCTCTTATGATAATTCTAGTCTGCTAATTGGTACGCAATCTGGTACCTATTCTAACTCAGGATTTACTCTTAATCCAATACAAGAAGCCAGATCATTAGCTTATAATCCCAGTGTCCCTGGTAATTGGTCTCCTACTCCAACTGAAGTACATACAGCACTTGATCAATTAGCAGCCAGTCTCGGACCTACTCCAGGTCCATTTGCTAACGTGCATCTCTCTAACTTATCCTCTCCCACTGCCATTAATCAGGACCTGTTGTTTGGAGCTGACGGAGTAAAGAGCATTGGTTTGACGGCTAGTGCACGTCCTGCATATGTTAGAGCTACGAGTGGTCTACAAGTTGGTGAACTTCAAAATACATCAACCGGAGGTCTCTTTGCAGCTTCCAGTGCAACTGCTGGATTTACTTACGGCGGCTACTACGTAGCAGGAAGCCTCTCTAGCATCGGTGCATTTCTTCAGGGTGGGGGCCTTGCCGGCTACCAAAGCTTTGAAATGGGGTTTACTGACAATACATTACCAGAAGTTCCTGCTTATTACTTTGGAGGATCTGAGGGTGTAAAGCAATTAGGCCTATTCTACACTGATAGCAATGATGGAGATGTAGAGCATCAAATGATGT